>JABAHQ010010350.1_pt2 | contig 44480 bp, 39 predicted proteins | sample 7062091 | NCBI WGS metagenome assembly JABAHQ01 (sample SAMN14534359, study PRJNA622989) | marine sediment metagenome | biome: marine biome [ENVO:00000428]; feature: marine pelagic biome [ENVO:01000023]; material: deep marine sediment [ENVO:00002113] | place: India: Gulf of Kutch | collected... | reverse complement strand
ACGAAGAACGAATTCGACGGCCCGTGGATCTGGAAGCTGCCCGATACAGAGGACCAGGCCGTCCAGGAAGGGGACGAGACCCCCGAGTCCCCCCACGAAGATTTGGCCATCTTCGAGGAGGAAGACGCTCAGGATCCGCAAGCTGGTGCGTTATCTGCGAAGGCGGCCAAGTCCACAGATCCTGGCCATCTTCGGGAGCAGGAGTCGGCCCCGAAGACGGCCAAGCGGGAAGAATCTGGCCATCTTCGAGAAATCCCAGGCATTCCGGGGGATTCCGGGAGTCTCCAGGCCGAAGATGGCCAAGACGCCGGAGGTGGGGAACCGGAGGAATACGAGCCCATTAGACACCGCGCTCGGGTTCTTGCCTCCAGGGTCCATCAGACGGGCCGTGGTGATTCCGATGTCCCCCTCAGACGACCTCCCGGACGAGTGGCGCGAACTCGCCTCCCAGCAGCGAGACCTCGGCGCTGAAGCACAGGCGCGCACGCTGGAATGGTGCGCGGATCAGCTCGAAGAACGTGCTCGAGAGTGGGAGCTGGATGAGCTGACCCTGGAAGAGGCCGCCAAGGAGTCGGGGTACTCTCACGACCACTTGAGCCGGCTCCTTCGTGACGGAACGCTCCCAAACGTCGGCGAGCCCGGCTCCCCGCGCATCCACCGCAGGGACCTTCCCCGCAAGCCCGGCCACACCGCAAACCCTGCAGGCGAGGTTGACGGCCCTGTAAGTTCTAGGATGCAGATGGTGCGGTCCGTCGTCGAATCCGAATAGGAGGAGACGATGAGTACCGACGCAAAGTGGTCATACAAGGCCGGAGAGAAGGGCCGGAACAGGGTCCGCGCCTACGAGAAGTCAGGCTCCGGGATCATCTACCCGGAGTTCTACGAGCGGGACCCGGAGACGGGCGAGCAGCACCGGAAGCGGATTTCCACAGAGCACCGCGACCGCGAGAAGGCGAAGCAGCAGGCCGACCGCCTCGCTGCGGATTTCGCTGAAGCGCCGCCCGAGCCGAGCCCTGGAGTCACTCTCCGGGAGCTGTTTGACAACTACCTGGAGAAGCGCACGCCCCAGGTGAGCGAGCGTCAGCAGAAGCACCACCACCGAACGGCGGAGATGTTCTGCCGCTACTTCGGGTGGCAGCGCGAGGCGGAGAGCCTGAACCGGCGGGATTGGGACGATTTCGTTCTGGACCGTCGGTCCGGCGCAATCGACGCACGAGGCAATGCTATCTCGGAAGAGAGACGGAGCCCTGTCGGTGCGCGCCGTGTGGAGGAGGATCTCCAGGCGCTCCGTGCGGCTTTCAACTGGGCTGTTCAGGCTGATCTCCTGGCGGCCAACCCGACGGCGGGGTATCCCCTACCCAAGGAGGAGAATCCCCGGCGTCCTCGCGTCACTGAGGAGCGGTATCAGGCCATGCTGGAGGTGGCCTCCGAGATAGACTGGCGCTTCGAAGTTGCTCTCGTCCTAGCGAACGAGACCGGGCACCGGAGCAACTCGATTCGCCGCCTGCGCTGGTCCGACATCGACCTCTCCGAGGGCACCGTCCTTTGGCGGGGCGAGGAGGACAAGGCGAGTCATGAACACGTCACACCACTCACGGACGAAGCTCTCCGAATCCTGAAGAGGGCTCAGGAGAAGCGCGCGGCAATCGGCGGAGCGTGGGTACTTCCCTCCCCCACGGACGAGTCCGAGCCCGTCTCCCGACACCTACTGCGCGACTGGTGGTACCGAGCCGAAAAGCGGGCCGGCCTGGAAGACATTGAAGGGCTCGGCTGGCACGGCCTGCGGCGGAAGTTCGCCGATGAGCACAAGGAGGTGCCGCTCAAGGACCTCGCCCACCTCGGTGGATGGAAGACCGAGCAGACGATTCTGACCTGCTACCAGGACTCCAATCTGGAGGCGATGAGGCGAGCGCAGGAGCGTCGTCGGAAGCTGCGGGAGGGGACTTCCGGCGGGGAGTAACCGACACCGCTAACCGACACTCCAAATCGGGATCGCTCAGATCCCTTGCAGCACAATGGGCCTGGCTGGACTCGAACCAGCGACCTNNCGCTCTAACCACCTGAGCTACAGGCCCCGAAACGGGCCGAATCTTACCGAAGGCCGGCCCGGACTTCAACCGGAAAAGAGCCCGGTCACCTCGATCCGGAAGCCCGGGAGGAGACCCTCGTTCATGAGGACGTCTCCTTCGGTGAGTGTCTCCACGTCGGTCGGGGATCGGTAGACCGTGACGAGGCGTCCTCTGGGCTGCAGGACGCACACCTCGCGCACTCCGCAGCGAAGGTAGTCCAGGGCCTTCTCCTCCACGGCGTCGGCGGTGTCCGACGGCGAAACCACCTCCACTGCCAGGTCCGGCGCCAGGCGCCAATAGCCAGTGGGGATTCCCCCTTCCGGAATCCGCTCCTTCGAGATGAAGGCAACGTCGGGGGCCCGGACGGTGGGGGGATCCTCCTCCACCACGAAGCCGGTCCCCAGGGAGGCGACGAGGCCCAGCTCATGCTCGCCTACGTACCTCGCGAGGGGGAGCAGCAGCGTAAGCCCCACGTGCCCGTGCTCGGCGCCCGGCGGGGGCTCCCGAACCACCCTCCCCCGGACCAGCTCCATGCGGCCCTCTTCGTCGGGGAGCCGTTGGAACTCTTCCACGGTGAGCAGGCCCTCGCCGATGTCCGATCCGTAGTCGGCCATGGAATGCTCCCGGGAGGACACCGCCCGGGCCCACCCCGGGCGCACCTCCTCAACCTACCCCCGCAGAAACCCCCCGGTCCATGCCGAAACGAGCCATGGACCGGGGGGAATCGCGCCCTACCCGACCAGCTTCTCCAGCCGGTTCAGGCAGCTCGTCCAGCCCTGCTCGTGGTTCTCGGCCGCTTCCTGGCTCGGGAAGAGGTCGTGGACGAGGGTGACCTCGGTCTCCTCGGGGCCGGCCTCGCGAAACTCCACCGTCACGAGGGTGTCGCCCATCTCGGCACCCTCCTCGGCCCAGTCCCAGGTGTAGACCAGGCGCCGGGGCGGCTCCACCTCCCGGTACTCGCCCACGGCCGTGTGGGGATCGCCCTCGGGGCTCTTCATGGAGATGCGGAAGCGACCGCCCACGCGGAGGTCGGACTCGACCTCGGCCACGGTGAAGCCCTCGGGTGCGGACCAGCTCTTCATCTGCTCCGGCTCGGTCCACGCGCGGAAGACCGTCTCCCGGGCAGCCCGGAGGGTCCGGGTCAGGCGTATCGACGTGCTCGTCTTGGTGCTCATTCTTCCTCCTTCTTCTGGGGTGGGGGTTCGTCCTCGGACGGGGTTTCCTCCTCTACGTAGCGGGCCAGGGCGTCCAGCCGGCCCTCCCAGTACGTCCGGAAGCGCTCGACCCACTCGGCGATCTCTCTCATCGGCTCGGGCTCCAGGCTGCAGCGCGTGATCCGGCCCTCGGGATCCCTGCGGACGAGGCCGGCCTCCTCCAGCACGACTAGGTGCTTGGAGATCGCCTGGCGGGTGACGTCGAAGGGTCGGGCCAGCTCCCCGACGGTGGCGTCTCCCTCGGTCAGCCTCCGCAACATCTCGCGGCGCTTCCCGTCGGCCAGGGCCCCGAAGATCCGGTTGAGCTCTTCGCTATTCGCAACCATATGGTTGCCAATCTACGATGGGGCCGAGGGCGGCGCAAGAACGACCGGTGGGGAGATCTCCTACGACCCCCGCCGTCCTACTCCCGACAGACCCGGGAGCCGCGCCCCCGGCATCTTCCACGCACGGAGGAGGGGAGATCGGCCGTCGCGCCCCTCCTCCGGCAGCGACCGCGGCGGCACGGGAGGAGTCCGATGTTCGCGAAGAACGAGGGCAAGCTCGACCGCGGGATCCGCGTCGTTCTCGGCCTGGTGCTGCTCTACGTGGGCTTCGGCCCGGTTCTCGGCGGGATCGGTGGGATCGTCGTCGGGGTGGTGGGGCTGATCGCCCTGGTCACGGGAATCACGGGGTGGTGCGCCATCTACTCCCTGCTGGGCTGGAACACCGGGACCCGGGCAACGCCGTAGCTCGAGGGCGTGGGCCGGACGGGTTCGCCGCCGATCTCCGGGCCGCGAGGTTCCGTAGCTCCGCGGCGAGGAGGCGCCGCGGCCACCCCGGGCGTCTCGCGCCTGGGGGAAGTCCCGAACGAGCGGTGAAGGGCTGACGCGACCGATGTGGTGGAAGATCCTCCTGGGCCTGGTGCTCCTCGTCGCGGCGGGCGCGACGGTCGCGCTTCGGGCGGGCGCGCGTCGGATGGGCGCCTGGATCGACCGGGAGGTCGAGGCCATGATCGAGGCGCTCCCTCCGCCCGCCACCGCACCGGTCTCCCTGGACCGATTCCACGGCCTCCCCGCCCCGGTCCGTCGCTATCTGGCGACGGTCGGGGTGGAGGGACGCCCGCCGGTGGACTTCGCCCGCCTCCGCCACGGGGGCTCGTTCAGCCCCGACGGGGGAGGGCGGTGGATGCCCTCCCGGGGCGAGGAGTACTTCACGCGCCGGCCCCCCGCGTTCCTGTGGGCGGCGTCGATCCGGGCGGCGCCGGGCCTCTCCGTACTCGCCCGGGACACCTACGCCGGGGGCTCGGGCAACATGCTGGTGACGTTGGCCGGGCTCGTTCCGATCCAGGACGTGCGGGGGCCGGAGCTCGACGCGGCCTCGCTCCTCCGCTGGCTGAGCGAGCTCCCGGTGCTGCCCTCCGCGCTCCTCCCCGACGAGCACCTTTCGTGGGAGGCCGTGGACGATAGCTCGGCCCGGGCGCGGGTCCGGCACGGAGGAATCGAGGTTAGCGGGGTCTACAGCTTCGGCGACGACGGGCTGCCGACGGGCTTCAGCGCCCGGCGCTACCGCACCGAGGGCGACCGGCAGGTGGAGCGGGAATGGGAGGGATGGTACCGGGACTACCGGGAGGTGGAGGGGCACTTCGTCCCCGGGGCGTTCGGCGTTGTGTGGATCGTGGACGGCCGGGAGGAGCCTTACGCGCGCTTCGAGATCGAAGCGATCGACCTCGGGGAGCGGGAGCGCTGGTGAGGGCGGGGCTCAGCCCTCCGCGCCCCCGGAACCCTTCGGAGCCTCGATCTCCTTCTTCTCGCCGTCTCCGCGCCGCAGAAGCTGGTCGGTGAAGTCCTGACGCTCCTCCAGGAGCTGGAGCCGGTCCTCGAGCCGGTCCAGGCCCTCGCGGATCCGCCTGAATTCCTGCTCGAGCCCGGGGAGCTCCCTCCGCTCCTGGGCCATGACCTCGAGGAGATCACCGAGCCGCTTGGAGAGGGGCCTGAGGAGGATCACTCCCCCGACCGTGACGAACAGCACGATCGAGACGACCATGGGCGCGATGATGTCCCAGTCCATGGACACTCCTTTGTCGACGGCGTGATCGCTCGGGGGCGCTCCGGCTACGCTGAAATGGGCCCTGCCCCGACCCCTCGGCAAGTTCCCGTCCTCGCCGACTCCTACGGAACGCGCGCGAGGGGGGTTTCCCGAAGAGGCCACCACCCGCGGCCGGCGGCGGCCGTTGCCCCTCGGTCGAGCCGGATTCCCGCGGGCCGGCGCGACGGGGAAATTCCTTTGGATTCCCCGGTGGGCGACCTATCTTCCCGCCATGACCTCCCCCTCTCTCTCGGATCGCCTCCGCCGCGCCCGGGTCGTCCAGGTCCTCCTCGTCTACCTGGGGACGTCGTGGGTCGTGCTCCAGGTCGCGGAAACGCTGGTCGAGGCGCTGCAGCTCCCGGACTGGGTCCTTCCCGTAGCCGTCCTCCTCCTGGCGATCGGCCTGATCGTGGTCCTGGCCACCGCGTGGGTCCAGTCGCTCCCCTCCACCACCGAGGCGGAGAGGGCGGGGGAGCGCCCCACGGACTGGCAGGTGGCCCCGGCCGACGCCCTGGCCAGCATCAGGGCCGGGCGCCTCCCGCACCTGACCTGGGGCCGGGCGATCCTGGGCGGCGTGGTGGCCCTCTCCCTCCTCTTCGGGGCGGCCGGGCTCTACGTGGCCCTGACCGGCGGACGGGGGATCCTGGGCCCGGCCCAGGCCTCGGCCGGCGGCACGCCCACCGCCGTGGCCGTCCTCCCCTTCCAGACCCGGGGCGAGGAGATGACGCTCTACGGTGAGGGGATGGTGGACCTCCTCACCACGAACCTGGAGGGTCTCGGCGGGCTCCGGACGATCAACGCGGGCTCGGTGGTGGCCCGCTGGCGCACGCAGGTCGGTGAGACCTTCACCGCCGAGCTGGACGAGGCGCTCCGGGTGGCGGCCGGTCTCGACGCCCGCTACGCGATCCGGGGAAGCGCGGTGGCCGCCGGAGACCGCGTCCGGCTCGTGGCCGAGATCTTCGACCTGGCCGACCGCTCCCGGGTGGGCAGCGTTCAGGTCGAGGGACCCGGCGACGGGATGCTCGAGCTGGTGGACGCCCTCACCGTGGAGCTGGCCCGCACCTTCCTGGGGGCCCGGGAGGACGCCGCGGCCCGCACGGCGGGGGTCTCCACGAACTCCATCGAGGCGCTCGAGGCGTACCTTCGCGGAGAGGCCCTCTACCGCGAAGCTCGCTTCGGCGACGCGATCGAGGCCCTCGACGAAGCGCTGGCCGCCGACTCCTCCTTCGCCCTGGCCTACTGGCGCCTCTCCGAGGCGTGGGGCTGGGTGGACCCCCTCTCCGACGAGAGCCGGGAAGCCTCCCGCAAGGCCGTGGCGCTGGCCTCCGAGCTGCCCGCCCGGCAGCGTCTCCTGGTCCGTGCGGACGCCGCCCTGGTCGAATCGAGGAACACGTACATCGAGGAGCTCCGGGACTACCTCCGGCTCCACCCGGAGGATCCCGACGCGTGGAATACCCTCGGCGAAGCCGAGATGCACTGGCCCTGGATGGTCATGTCCCCGGGCGCAGAATACGTGGAGGCCTTCCGCAGGGCCGTGGAGCTCGTGCCCACCTTCGGGCCGTACTACACCCATCTCCTGGGCTGGGCCCTCGCGGAGGGAGAGGAAGCCCGCTTCCGGGAGCTCGTGGACGCCTACGCGTCCCAGGGCGCGGACTCCGCGTTCGTCGAGGTGATCGAGCGAACCTGGGACTTCGTCCGGGGATCGCCGGAGCAGATGCGGAGCGCGGAGGCCTTCTTCGACCGATCCGACGACCCCAGGCTGAACTTCGTCTCCCTGATCCTCTTCCAGGGCGACGAGCTGGCGCCCAGGGCCCTGGCGGCGGCCCCCTATCTCCAGGGAGGCGCCTCCGGGCTCCCCCAGACCCTCAACCTGCTGCGAATGAATACGGGTCGCCCACCCGCCGAGTGGGACCGGGAGTCCAGGGACTGGGCCTACGCCCGCATGGCCTGGGGCCTCCTCGCCGAGCCGGAGCCCGGGCCGGTGCCTGGGACGCTCGTCGACGTCCTCGACGGGAATCCCACGGTCGAGGAGGGCGTCGCCGCGTCGGTGCTGGCGGCCCGGGCCGGGACCGACACAGTGCGTACCCGGGCCCTCGCCGCCCTCGACGCCATGGATCTGGAGGCCCGCGACGTCCCCCTGGGGATCTTCGGCGGCGCGGCGACAGCGGACGAGGCCCGGCGGAGCGCGGCCGCCGCGGCCCACCTCGTGGCGGGCCGACCGGACGAAGCCCACGCGCTCCTGGAGGAGACCCTGGCCCAGGACGCCTTCGACCCCCTGGCGGTGCTCCTCATGGGGGACACGGAGGCCGCCCTGGGGAACCCGGCCGAGGCGATCCGATACTGGGAGACGCTCCTCCGGACCCCGTTCCGGCCCCACGTGCGGCTCCGCACCGGGCGGGCGTACGAGGAGCTCGGCCGGACCGAGGAGGCCCTGGAGGCCTACCGGGGCCTCCTCACCATGTGGGCCGACGCCGATCCCTCCCTGCCGCCCGTGGTCGAGGCCCGGGAGGCGGTGGAGCGCCTGGGGGGTTGAGCGGCCTCAGCCCGCCAACCTCCCCACCGTCGCCACGGTCGCGTCCACCACCCTCGCCATGAACCGGTAGTCCAGGGTGTCCGCCCGGTCCGTGGAGCGGTGGTAGTGGGGATTCCGGAGGAAGGCGGTGTCGGTGATCATCAGCGCCGGATAGCCCTCGGACCAGAACGAGGCGTTGTCGCTCAGGCGGGTCTGCCAGACGAGCCAGCCCCGGAACGGGGTGCGGTGGGTGACGACCTCGAGCTCCGGCGCTGCCTCGGCCCCTGCCTCCCGGAAGGCCCGGATCAGCCCCTTCGACTTCCAGTCGCCCACCACGGCCAGGAAGTCGGCGGTCTCGGGGATCTCCTTCCACTTCACGAGACCGGGCACGGCCTGGCTCCCTACCCGGGAATCCGTGTAGCCCACCATCTCGAAGATCAGGGCGCCCCGGTACCGCACGCCCTCCTCCCGGGCCCGGGCGGCCCAGCGCCGGCTCCCCACCCGGTAGGTCCACACCTGCTGCTCCTCCAGGTTGAAGGCCACCAGTTCCACCGGGGCCCGGAAGGTCCGCCCGGCCAGGAGGCGGGCGCACTCCAGGAGGGCGGCCGCCCCGCTGGCGTTGTCGTCGGCCCCGGGCGATCCGCGCACCGTGTCCACATGGGCGCCCACCAGCACCCGGGGAGCGTCGGGCTCGGCGCCGGGGATCCGGGCGAAGACGTTCTCGTGGACGTCGTCCTGGAAGGGGAAGGGGTCCCGCTCGGGCTCGAGGCTGCACGCCGCCAGGCTCTCCTCGGCGTAGTCCAGCGCCCGCTCCAGGGCCTCGGGAGACGAAGCGCGGTGACGCTCGCCCTCCAGGGCCCGGACGTGGCCCTCTAGGCGGGCGGGGTCGGCCCCCGACCCCCTCACCGTCCGCCGCGGCCGATCTCCCAGAAGTCGATGCCGCCGGACTGGTGGCCGAGCTCCACCGAGGCCACCCGCTCCCGGGTCCTGAGGTCGAAGACGTCCAGGGTGCCCAGGGTGGAGCCCACGGCCTCGTTGGTGACGAAGACGTAGCGGTTGTCGGGGCTCGCCACCACGCCGTGGGTCACGGGCTGCGAGGCGGCCGGGCGCGCCACCTCCTCGCCCCGGTCCAGGTCGATGAAGGCCACCTTCTGCTCGCCCTTGAGGGTGGCGACGAGCCAGCGGCCGTCGGCGGTGGCCTCCAGGTTGTAGGGCGCCCTCCCCGTGGCGAAGCGACGGGTCACCTCCCACGTCTCCGTGGAGAGCTCCAGGACCTCGTCGTGCTTGTTGCACGCCACGTAGATGAAGTGGTCGGCGCGTCTTCCCCGGGCCGGCTCGACCCAGGTGGGCGAGCAGACGGCCTGGGCCTCGGCGGCGCCCTGGGCCTCCCCACCGGCGCCGGCCGCCGGGCGCTCCCCCCGGTTCGTCAGGGCCAGGGGCCGCTCCCGGCCCGGGGCCACCGAGTACCGCTTCGTGACCTCGAACTCCTGGACATCGATCTCCACCACCTGGTCCGAGTGCATGCACGCCGAGTAGTGCCTCGTCCCGGCGGCGTTCACCCGGCTCCCGTGGGGCATGAGGCAGGTGGTCACCCGGGCCATCTCGGTGAGGTCCTCCGTGTAGACCACCGAGACGTCCGAGGGCACCATGTCGCCGTGGAGGTTGAAGTTCACCGCCAGGAGGAAGCTCCCGTCGGGCGTGACCCCCATGGTGGCCGGGAAGAGGCCAAGCTCGGTGCGGGCCACCAGGGAGTCCGATCCGGTCTCGAACTGCCACAGGTAGCCGTAGGGGGTCCCGTGGGCCACGGTCACGTACCAGCGCTCGTCGGCGGGCGAGACCGCGATCCCGTGGGCCCCGTCGATGTCGCCGGGCATGATCCCCACCGGGATCGTCTTCTCCACCGTCGCCCCCTGGCCCGGGGTGAACGCCACCCGCATGACGTTGTCCGACGACTCGTTGGCCACGTAGACCCGGTAGACGGGCGTGGTGGCCTGGCGAACGAGGCGGGCGGTGCCCTCGACCCGCCCCCCGGCCTCCTCTCCACCCCCCCGGGCCGCCGGGAAGTCCGCCGGCCTCGGAGGCGGGGTCTCCACCGTCTGGGGCCCGCACGCCGCCAGGAGCCCGAAGAGCGCGGCGGCGAGCGCTCCGTGTCCGGTCCGCGTCGGCGTCGTCATGGGATCACCCTCTCTCGTTCCCGGGGCTCGAGGCGCACGACCCAGAGACCGGAGTTCAGGTCCGAGACGAAGACGTTGCCCCAGAAGGGCTGGGGCCCCCACGCCATGGCCTGGTTCGGCGTGAAGCCGTCGGGCGTTCCCGTGGGGAACCAGGCGATCTCCCGGCCCTGCTCGTAGAGGTCGCCCCGGAGCTCGCCCGAGACGTCCACCACCCGCAGGCCGCCCTGGTAGTAGGCCGCGTAGAGCTTGTCGTCCTCGGCCCAGAGGTTGTGGGCGCCGGCCTCGGGCACCTCGTAGCGGGCCACCTCCACGGGGTTCTCCGGATCGCTCATGTCCAGGACGTGGACGTAGCCCCGGGGGCCGTCGAGGTGCGGGCCCGAGCGGGCCGTGCAGGTCGCGCACCCGAAGACCTCGTCGCCCACGAAGAGGTAGGGGTGGCCGTCGGAGTTCGTGTAGGGGAACGCCACGTGGGTGTTGCCCCACTCCCCGGGCAGGTCGGCGTAGGCGTAGGAGCTCACCACCGCCGGCTCGGTGGGCGTGCCGCCCCAGCGCCCGTCGCCCACGTCCAGGACGTAGACTCCGTCGTCCCAGTAGGAGACGTAGGCGAGGCCGTCCACCACCCAGATGTCGTGGAGGTACTTGCCGGGTCTGTCGATCCCCCAGCGGCCCACCTCCCGGGGGGTCAGGGGGTCGGAGATGTCCACGATGTGGACGTCCAGGGTGCCGTCGTGGATCGCGTAGACCAGGTCGCCCACGATGAAGGTGTTGTGGACGCCCCCGGTGAGGTTCTCGGTGTGCTCGCTCAGGACCGTGGGATGGGCCGGATCCGAGAGGTCGAGGAGAACGATCCCGTTCCTCCGGTCCGACGCACCCTCCCGGGTGATCACGGCGAGGCTCGCGTCGTCGTTCACCTTCACGTCGTTCACCACCCGGGCGTCCACCACCACCGAGTCGGTGAGCACGGGGCTCGCCGGGTCGGTCACGTCCCAGGCGAACATCTTCTGGCCCCCGGAGTGGGTCCCCACGTAGGCGTAGTCCCGGCCGTCGCTCCCCCGGAAGACCCAGAGGTCGGAGCTGGGGTGATGGGAGACGAGCCCCTGCCCCACCTGCACCACCTCCTGCCGCACCTCCCGGGGCTCGGCGGTGACCACCGCCTCGGCGGAGACCGCCCCGGCCGAGGCCACGACCCGGTAGTCCCCGGCACGGGCGGCCACGAAGGAGCCGTCCTGGTAGACCGAGGCGCCCCGGGAGGCGCGGCTCGAGCCCCCCGAGACGGAGTAGGTCAGGGCCACGTCCTCCACGGGCCGGCCCCGGGTGTCCCGGGCCACGGCCTCGAAGCGCACCACATCCCCCGTGGAGACGGTGGGGGACGAGGGCGTCAGCTCCACGCTGCGGACGGGGTTCTCCCGGACCCGGATCCGGAGCGTGCCGTCCACCCCCTCGGCGGTGGCCACGACCGTGGCGTTGCCGGGCTGGAGGCCCCGGACCCAGCCCGCCGGCGTCACCGAGGCCACCTCGGGGTCGCGGCTCCGCCAGGTGAGCTCCACGTCGTCCCGGTGCGCCCCCGCGGCCGTGAGGGCCCGGACGCGGAGCCCCACCGACGTGCCCGTGTAGAGGGCATGCTCGGGGGGAAGCACCTGCACCTCGGCCACCGGCGCGGCGCGCACCATCACCGGCGTGCGGAAGATCTTGGGCTGGGGCGAGCCCTGCCCGTCCTCGGGCGGCGCCAGCACCGCCACGATCATCTCGGTCCGGCCCGGCTCCAGGGCGAGGAGCCGGCCGGCCTCCACCCGGGCCGTGCGGCTCTGGAGGAAGGAGATGAGCCGAACATCCTCCACCTCCCGTCCCTCCACGTCCAGGGGCGTCACCTCCAGCTCGGAGAGGCGCAGGGTGTCGCCCTCCTCGAGCTCCACGGGCGAGGGCTCGACCCGGATCTCGGCGACCCGTCCGCCCCGCTCGATCACGGGCGGATAGCGGGGCTCCGCCGCGCCCTGCTCCGGGGCCTCCTCCTCTGCCCTCTCCCCGGTCGCCTCCTGCCGGCCCTCCTCGCCGCCCTCGCTCCCCTCGGCCGTCGCCTCCTCGGCCTCCGGGGTCGGTGCCGGAGCGTCGCCGCTCCCCTGCCCCGTGGCGCAGCCCCCGACCCCCAGGACCGCGATCGTCATCCCGTACCATAGATATCTCATCGATTCCCCCATCCGCGCGTGGTGAGCCTCCGGTGCCGGCCCGCAGGCCGTTCGGAGGCCCTCCGGGTCCCGCCGGGGTCGGTAGTTGTATGAACGGGTCCGCTGCGGGGTTCCCGCCCCCGAGACGAAGAAGCCGCCCCGGAGCGGCTCCGGGGCGGCGGGGTCCGCGGGGCGAGAGGCCCGGGGCCGGGCGCCGTCAGTTCCAGTCGTCGGAGCGTCCCCTGCGCCGATCCGTCACGTCCTCGTCCTCCTCCCACTCGTCCCACTCCTCGTCGTCCCAGTCGTCATCGTCGTCCCAGTCCTCGTCGTCCTCCTCGTCATCGTCGTCCCAATCGTCGTCGTCCCAGTCCTCGTCCTCGTCCCAGTCGTCGTCCTCCCAGTCCTCGTCGTCGTCGCCGGCGATCACGGGAACCAGGATCTCGAGCTCCTCGTCGCTGAGGGCCGAACGGTGCGCCATGGAATGGGTTCCTCCCGGGGGAAACGGAGCGCGCACGGGCACGCGCTGGCGGAATCTGGCGCCAAAGTAAACCGGCGCCTCCGGGTGTCAAGAACCCACTTTCCCGCCCTCCTCGGGGATCTGGTAGAGGGGCCGGGGCTCGAGCTGGAAGGTGACGTGATGGATCCCGTGACCCTCCATCCGGTCCCGGATCTCCCCGAGGACCAGGCGCTGGTGCCGCGGCTCGTCGATCACCCCGTGGCCGCTCAGGGCCACGAACCCGCTGGTGAGGGTCCAGACGTGGAGGTCGTGGACGTCGGAGAGGTCCGGGATCCCCTCGAGATCCCGGAGCACCTCCTCCACGTCGATGTGGGAGGGAGCGGCCTCCAGGAGCACGTCGGTGGCCTCCCGTACGAGCTGCCACGCGCTGACCAGGATCAGCAGGGCGATGAAGACCGAGATCAGGGGATCGGCGGGCATCCAGCCCGTGAAGAGGATCACGAGCCCCGCCGCGATCGCGCCCACCGAGCCCAGGAGGTCGCCCAGGACGTGGAGGTAGGCGCCGCGGACGTTCAGGTTGTCGTGGGCGTGGCGGTGGAGGAGGAAGGCCCCCACCACGTTCACCACCAGACCCGCCGAGGCCACCGCCAGCATCACGGGCCCGTCCACCTCCCGGGGCTGCTGCACCCGCTGATACGCCTCCCAGCAGATCAGGCCCGAGATCACCAGGAGGGCAGCGCCGTTCACCAGGGCGGCCAGGATCTCCAGCCGGACGTACCCGTAGGTCTTCTCCGGGCTGGGAGGCCGCTGGGCCAGTCGCATCGCGAAGAGGCTGAGGCCCAGGGCGCCGGCGTCGGTGAACATGTGGCCCGCGTCGGCGAGAAGGGCCAGGGAGTCGGCGAGGATCCCGCCAACGACCTCGGCCACCATGAAGAGGCCGGTGACGACCAGGACGATCCGGAGCCGCCCGGTCTCGGCGGTCCGCTCCATCATCCCCCCGGCGGGGGCGTGCCCATCGGCGGCGGCGTGGCCCGGGGGCCGAGGCCCGGCGCGGTCCCGGATCCCCGGGCCGGTGTGGGCGTGATCGTGGTCCGGGCTCATCGCTCCTCCGAGAGGGCGGCCTTCAGGAGGATCGGCCCGCCCAGGATGTTCGCCACCACCACCGCCATCCCCAGGTTCATGACCCCGGCGCCCAGCTCCGGGAGGGCCCGCTCGATCAGGACGAGGAGCCCCAGGGTCACCCCGCCCTGGGAGATCAGCCCCTGCCACGTCCGTCTCCGGATCCTGTCGCCGGCGTCGGCGAGGCGCGTGCCGAGGTGGGCGCCCCCCCACGTGAAGAGCAGGCGCCCGGCGAAGACGACGAGGGCGGCCAGCCAGAAGGCCCGCACCGCGGCCAGATCCAGGCTCGCCCCGGCGATCGCGAAGAAGAAGGCGAAGATCACCACCGAGACCGACTCGATCCCCCGGATCATCCGGTCGCCCGCCGGCGAGAGGTTCTCGATCACGAAGCCCGCGGCCACCCCGGTGAGGAGGAGCTCGATGTGGAGCCGGTTCGCCACCACCACGATCACGTAGGCGAAGAGGAAGGTGGCGATCGGCGGGCGGTCTCCCTCGCCGCCCTGGAGATAGAGGGAGAAGATCCATCCCAGGAAGGCGCCCACCACCAGCGCGCCGCCGACCTCCTGGGCGAGCCCCGTGAGGATCGCCGTGTCGAAGCCTCCGGCGGAGGCCGAGAGCGCCGGCTCGAGCAGGGCGAGGGTCAGGGTGAAGAGGACGATCACGAGGACGTCCTTCACGATCGTCACGCCGAGGATCACGTCGGTGAGGGGCCCCTTCGCCCGGGTCTCCTCGATCACCGCCACCGTGAGGTCGGGTGAGGAGTTGGCCGCCCAGACGCCCAGGAGGAGCCCCAGCCCCACCCTGGCCCCCAGCCCCAGGTCGGCCATGAAGGGGACGAGGGGCGACACCAGGAGGACGACCACGACCATCCCCACCCACACGACCCCCGTCACCAGGAGGGTCGTGGAGGCGATCGTCCGGGCCCTCGGACGCAGGGCCTCGATCTTGAGCTCACCCCCGGCGAGGAGGGCGATGAGGGCCAGGGCGAACTCGTCGATCAGGCGGAGCTGATCCACCGCTTCGGCCGAGATGATCGAGAGGAGCGACGGGCCGGCCAGGATCCCGACCACGATGAATCCCGTCAGCCGGGGGAGCCCCACCCGGGCCGCCAGGGTCCCGGCCACGCTGGCCACCAGGAGGACGAACCCGGTGAGGATCGCCAGCCGTCCCCCCTCCCACCCCGCCGGGCTCACCTCCATGCTCAGGTAGGTGAGCGCGAAGAGGAGCAGGAGGGTGACCGCCATGGAGACCAGGGGGATCAGCCGCTGCTGGTCCCGGGTGGGATCCGGTCGGGAGTCTGCGCGCATCCTGGTGGGACGAAGGGTTCGCGGGCTATCCTCTCGGGACCACCGGCGGCCGCCACCGGGCCCGGCTCCGCCGCCGTCGCCCGAGGAAGCTAACCCCGCCCCGTCCTCGATGAAACACGCCGAAGAGCCCTTCTCCGACCGCGTCCACCGGGCCGTGGAGTCGATCCCCCGGGGCCGGGTGGCGACCTACGGTGCCGTGGCGGCGATCGCCGGCTCTCCGGGCGCCGCCCGGGCCGTGGGCTCGGTCCTGGGGGCCCTGGACGGGCAGTCCGACCTGCCCTGGTGGCGGGTGGTGGGGTCGGGGGGGCGGATCACCACGAGCCGCGTCCGACACACGGCCCAGATCCAGCGGGCCCTCCTCGAGGCCGAGGGGGTGGCCTTCGACGGGAGCGATCGCATTCTGATGGGCCGGCACGGGTGGGATCCGGAGGGGGAGGCGGGGGAGGGCTGAGAGCATCGCTTGCAACCCTCTCCTTGCCGCACCCGTCTCTCGAGATAGATTTGCAATAAATCGAGTTGACCGAAAGTATGCGCGGAGACCGCCGGTGACCTCGGAATTCCTGCCCGTTCCCGACCTCTCCTTCCACGTCCTCCTCGCCCTGGCCGAGGGCCGCCGCCACGGCTGGGGCGTGATCAAGCGGATCGAGGAGATCACCGAGGGACGGGACAGCCCCAGCTCGGGATCCCTCTACCTGGCCATGGGCCGGCTGGAGGGGAAGGGCCTCATCGAGGAAGCCCCCGGTCCCCCGGACGGCGAGGACGCCCGGCGCCGCTACTACCGGCTGACCGAGCTGGGGCACCGCGTTCTCGACGCCGAGGTGGGACGGCTGGCCGGCCTCGTGGACCGGGCACGGGCCGCCGGCGTCGCCGGCCGCGGCTGAGGCGCGCCTCCCATGGGAGAGCGAGAGGACGGAGCCCCGGAGCGGCAGGGCGGGCCTTCGTCCGGAGGCGGCGGGGTCTTGGAGCGCATCGGGGTCGTCCTCTTCCGGGGCGCCCTCCGTCTCCTTCCGCGCTGGCTTCGGGAGTGCTCCGGGGACGAGATGGTGGCCGTCTTCCGGGAGCGCCACCGCCGGGCCCGGGGGCTCCCGGGGCACCTGCGGGCGTGGGGGGTGGAGTTCGGAGGGGTGCTGGTCGCGGCGGCGCGGGCGCGGGCTCCCTCCGCGCCCTCCGGGGCCTCCATGACCCCTTCCCGGAGCCCCGGTGGAGCCCTGGACGCTCTGGCCCGGGACTTCCGCTTCGCCCTCCGGTCCCTCGCCCGGCGCCCCACCGTCGGCGTCCTCGCCGTCGCCACCATGGCCCTGGGGATCGCGGCGAGCACGGCCATGTTCACGGTGGTGGACACGGTCCTCCTCCGGCCCCTGCCCTACCCGGAGCCCGAGCGCATCGTCGCCCTCTACCCCACCAACCCCGACCTGGAGAAGCTGGCCGACCAGGTGGAGGCCGCCGTCCGGGGCACCTTCTCCCACCCGGAGTACGAGGACGTGGCCCGGGGCTCGGACGCCGTCCTGGAGGCGGTGGCCCTGGTGATCGGCTGGACGGGGGGGATCCTGGACGGTGAGGGCCGCCCCGAGCGGATCGCCCTGGGACGGACCACCCCCGGGCTCTTCTCCGGCGTCCTCCGGGTGAACCCCCTCCGGGGTCGAACCTTCCTCCCCGAGGACGAAGGGACGCGCGTCCTCGTCCTGACCGAGGGGCTCTGGCGCCGGCGCTTCGGGGGCGATCCCGGAATCGTGGGGTCCACGGTGTCGGTGAGCGGCGAGCCCCACACCGTGATCGGAATTCTGCCGGAGGGGACGAACCCCGCCCGATACGACGTCGAGGCCTGGGCCCTCTTCGACGGCGACGAGAACCGGGGCAACCACTCCTACTTCGCCCTGGGTCGGCTCCGCGACGGGGTCTCCGTGGAGCGGGCCCGCGCCGCCCTCTCCGCCGTCCTCACGGCCGCCGACCGGGCCGCGGACGACTTCCACAACCACGGCGGCGTAAGCGTCTTCCGGCTCCACGGGGAGCAGACCCGGAAGGTGGAGGGCCCCCTCGTCCTCCTGGCCGGCGCCGCGCTCCTCCTCCTGTTGGTGGCGTCGGGGAACGTGGCCGCCCTCATGGTGGGCGCCGCCCTGGACCGGGAGCGGGAGCTGGCCGTGCGGGGAGCCCTGGGCGCCGGACGCGGCCGCCTGATCCAGCAGCTCCTCGTGGAGAGCGTGATCGTGGCCGGAGCGGCGGGCCTGGCGGGGATCGCGCTCGCCGTGGGCGCGACCGATGCCCTCCTCTACATCGCGCCGGAAGACCTGCCCCGGATCGCGGACGTGGGCGTCGACGCCAGGGCGCTGGCCGTGGCGGTCGGCCTCTCCATGGGCTGCGGCCTCCTCTTCGGGCTGATCCCGGCGCTGACCTTCTCCCGGACGAACCTCCGGGACGCCCTGACCTCCGGCGGTCGCACCACGGGAGGGCGGGCCCGGCTCCAGGCCGCGGTGGTCGTGGGCGAGCTCGCCCTGGCCACCGTGCTCCTGGTGGGCGCCGGCCTCCTGGGCCGGACGGTCCTGGCCATGGGCGATATCGACCCGGGCTTCGACGCCCGGCGCCTCCTGGCCGTGCGCCTCGCCCTTCCCCGGGGGCACCTGACCGGCGGGATCGAGGACGCCGACGACCGCCTGAGGGCGGTGGACACCTACTACCGCGGGCTCGCGGAGGAGCTGAAGGCCCTGCCGGGAGTCGACGACGTGGCCCTGGCCGGGGTCCTTCCCCTCGAGGGCTTGATGGGGAACAACAGCATCTCGCCGGAGGGATACGTGGGGCCGGAGCTCGTCGTCTCGCGGCGCTTCGTCTCGGGAGAGTACTTCGACGTGACCGGGATCGAGATCGCCGAGGGCCGGCCCCTCCGGCCCTCCGACGATCGGTTCGACGCCCCCGACCCCGGGGTGGCGGTGGTCTCGGAGAGCCTGGCCGAGCGGGCCTGGCCGGGAGAGTCGGCGATCGGGAAGCGCATCACCTACTGGGGGGACCGGCGCGTCGTCGTCGTGGGGGTCGCCCGGACCGTTCGGGACGTGATGCTGGACCGGACCACCGAGCTCGCCTTCTACGTCCCCATGCGGCAGGGACGCCTGGCCAGCGGGGGCTTCCTCCTCCGCACCGACGGCGATCCCGCCGGCCTGGTGCGTCCGGTCCGGAGCCGCATCTGGGAGGTCGACCCCGACGCGGCGATCCCCACCGCCGTCCCCTTCACCCGCTTCGTCCGAGCCCAGATCGCCTCCCAGCGCTACCGGGCCCGGCTCGTCGCGGTCTTCTCGGTCCTGGCCGCCCTCTTCTCCCTCATGGGCGTCTACGGGGTCAGCGCCCGGAGCGTGGCGAGCCGCACCCGGGAGCTCGGGATCCGCAAGGCCCTGGGCGCCCGGGACCGACGGGTCCTCGGACTCGTCCTCCGGCAGGCCCTGAGGCTCGCCATCCTGGGCGCCGTGGCCGGCCTCGGGGCCTCCCTCGTCGCCACCCGCTTCGTGGAGCGCTACCTCTGGGGCGTCGAGCCCACCGACCTCCTCACCCTGGCCGGGACCGCGGCGCTCCTGGCCACGGCGTCCCTCCTCGCCGCCCTCGCTCCCGGCCGCCGGGCGGCGAGGATCGATCCCATGGACGCGCTGCGGGTCGAGTAGGACGGAGCTGGGCGGGAGGCTCGAGCCTCACCGGCGGTGGGACCGCACCCCAGCGCCCCGCACCGCTCCCCCGGCGTCGGGCACCCCTTGACCACCTAGGCGTCAGGCGCGCATACTCTGCGACACCTAAGCGAACGAGGCATGCGGGTGGCCGCCTCCCACCAGGAGCCCGAATCCATGACCGGAAGCGACCTCTTCACCGGAACCCTCGACCTCCTGATCCTCCGGGCCGTGGAGCCCGATCCGCTTCACGGCTACGCCATCGGCAAGTGGATCCGGGAGCGGAGCGAGGGCGTGCTCGACGTGGAGGAGGGGGCCCTCTATCCCGCCCTCCATCGCCTGGAGAAGAAGGGATGGCTCGAGGGCGAGTGGGGCCGCACCGAGACGAACCGCCGGGCGAAGTTCTACCGCCTGACCCCCGAGGGCGCCCGGGCCCTGGAGACCGAGACCGAGCGCTGGACGTCGTACTCCGACGCGGTGGCGGCGGTGCTGGAGGGGACGGGGTCGTGACGCGGCCCCGGCGGGGTGGGCCCCTCCCCCCCGACCCCGACGACGAGGTTCGGGAGGAGATCCGCTTCTACCTGGAGATGCGGGCCCGGGAGTTCGTGGCCCGGGGGATGAGCGAGGAGGAGGCCCGGGAAGCGGCGCGGCGGGCCTTCGGCGACGTGGCGGAGATCGAGCGGGAGACGCGCAGGCTGGCGCGCTCCAGATCGCGGACCCGGCGGTGGAGGAGGACGATGGGTGGATGGGTGCAGGATCTGCGCTTCGCGGTGCGGACGGCGGTGCGGAATCCGGTGCAGTCGGTGGCGGTGGTGGCGACCCTGGGCCTGGGGATCGGGGCGGCCACGGCGATCTTCTCCGTGGTGGACGCCACCCTCCTCCGTCCCCTTCCCTTCGACGACGCCGGGCGCCTCGTCTTCCTCCAGGGCTACGCGCAGACCGCCGAGGGTCCCAGGATCCGTGGGGGCTCCTATCCCGAGATCCTGGACTGGGAGCGGATGAGCACGTCGTTCGCCGACGTCTCGATCCGGGACCGGGTCTCCCTGACCCTCACGGGCGCGGACGACGGCGCGGCCGGTGGCGGCGAGGCGGAGCGGATCCGGGGGGAGGTGGTCTCCGCGGGCTACTTCGACCTCCTGGGCGTGGAGCCGATCCGGGGCCGGACCTTCACCGGCGCGGAGGACGCGCCCCCGGGGGCCGCGGTGACGGTGATCGGCGAGGACCTCTGGGAGCGGCGCTTCGGCCGGGACCCGGGGATCGTCGGCTCCACGATCCGGCTGAACCGGATACCGTACACGGTGATCGGGGTCCTCCCCGCCTCCTTCGGCGGCATGGACTTCGTCTCCGAGGCGTGGGTGCCCGCGGGGGAGATGTTCGACCTGGGCACCGCCGGCGGCGGGCCCGACGACCGGGGGAGCCGCTGGCTGGGAGCCGTTGGGCGGCTGGCCCCGGGGACGAGCCTGGAGGCGGCCCGGGCCGAGCTCGACCGGGTCGCCGCGAGCCTGGCCGAGGAGCACCCCGACTACAACACCGACCGGGGCGTGCGGCTCGATCCGGTCCGGGGGGTCCTCCTGGGCGACACCCGGACCCTGGTCCTGGTCCTCCTGGGCGCGGTGGGGCTGCTCCTCCTCATCGCCGGCGCCAACGTGACGAACCTCCTCCTGGTCCGGGCCTCGGCCCGCCGTCGCGAGGTCGTCATGCGCCGGGCCCTGGGCGCGGGCCGGGGCCGCCTGGTGCGCCAGTTCCTCACCGAGAGCGCGGTCCTTGCGGGGGCGGGCACGGCCCTGGGCGTTCTCCTTGCCTACTGGGGGGTCCAGGGGCTCATGGCCGTGGTTCCCGACGGGGTGTTTCCGGGCTTCGTGGACGCCGCCATCGACCTCCGGGTCCTCCTCTTCGCCGTGGGGCTCCTGGCCCTCACCGGGGCGCTCTCGGGGCTGGCTCCGGCGTGGGGCGGATCCCGGGCCGAGCTCGCCGACGGGCTGAAGGAGAGCACCCGGGGCGCGGTCGAGGGGTACGGCGGCGGCAGGCGGGGAGGGGGGATCTCCCCGCGTCGCGTCCTCGTCACCGCCGAGGTGGCCGTGGCCCTCGTCCTCCTGGTGGGCGCCGGCCTCATGATGCGGAGCTTCCGGAACCAGCTCGGCGTCGATCCCGGCTTCCGGGCCGACCGGGTCCTGGCCTTCCGGCTCGGCCTCCCCGAGGCGGCCTACGGGCGGGAAGAGGTGGTCCCCTTCGTCCGGGAGCTGATCCGGGAGCTGGAGGCGGTCCCGGGGGTGGAGCGGGCCGTGGCGGCCTCGGACCTGCCCCTCCGGGACATCAGCAGCAGCGCGATCTTCTCCTTCCTCCCCGGGCGCACCGACCGGGAGGACGCGATCCGGGTCTACCTCCACCGGGTCCAGCCCCACTACTTCGGGACCCTGGGGATCCCGATCACCCGGGGCGGGGCGTTCCTTCCCGAGGAGAACACCGAGGGCGTGGACGTGGTGATCCTCAGCGACGCCTACGCCCGGCGCCACTTTCCGGACCGGGACCCCGTCGGGGAGACCGTCCTCCTGGGGCGGAACGCCCGCTTCACCGTGGTGGGCGTGACCGGCCCCGTGCGGATCCGGGACCTGACCTCGGACATCGGCGCCGGCGACGACGACCCCGACCTCTACCTGCCCTACGGCCGGGCCCCCGCCCGAAACTTCGCCGTCGCCGTCCAGGCCGGCACCGGCGAACCCGCCTCCCTTCTCCCCGAGGTGCGCCGGGCCGTGGCCCGCCTCGACCCCTCCCTGCCCGTGGCCCGGGCGGCCCCCCTCTCCACCGGGATCCGAAACCAGACCGCCCAGGCCCGGTTCGGCACCTTCCTCCTGGGGACGTTCAGCGTGCTGGCGCTGATCCTCGCGGCGGTGGGAATCTACGGGGTCATGGCGGTGAGCGTTGGGCGCCGGAGCCGGGAGATCGCGATCCGAATGGCCATGGGCGCCGACGCCCGGGGGGTGCGGGGGATGGTCGTGGGCCAGGGGATGAAGCTCGTCGTCGCGGGGCTCGCCCTGGGGGTGCTGGGCGCCGCCTTCCTGTCCCGGACGCTCTCGGCTCTCCTCTACGGGGTGGGAGAGGTGGACCCGGTCACCTACGCCGCCGTGGCCGGGCTCCTGGGCGCCGTGGGCCTCCTGGCCACGTGGGTCCCCGCCCGCCGGGCCACCACCGTGGATCCCCAGAGGACCCTGGCGGCGGAGTAGCGGACGCGCCGCGGGAGGGGCTCCGGGGAGCGCCCGCCCGGATCGGCCCGCCGCGGGCCCGTCGACCCGAATAGCGGGCCGGGAGGGAATCCTTCGCGTCCCTCCCGGTTATCAGGATCTGCGCTCGGGCGACGATCCTCCATCGAGCACAGGTCCATGACGAAGACCCTCCTCCGGGCCGCAGCCGTGGCGGCCGTCCTCCTCCCCCCGTCGGCGTGCGACGAGCAGCGGGCGTTCGGCGACGCCGACTCGGTGATCGTGGGAGCCCGGACCCCGCTCTGGGAAGAGATCCGGGACACCGTGGAGGCGGTCCTGGAGCCCCGGATCACGACGGTGCGCCGGGAGCGCACCTTCACCCTGACCCACCAGGACCCGACGGGGGAGCCGTGGGGACGGCTCCGCCTCTTCCGCCAGGAGCTGATCGTGGGCTCCGAGGAGGACCCCTGGGTGGCCGAGGCCCTGGCCGAGCGGGAGGGCGCCGAGCCCCCCTCGCCGCCCCAGATCCTCCAGGTCCACGACGTCTGGGCGCGCCAGCAGCTCGTCACGATCCTCCTCCTGACGCCGGGAGGCGGTGCCGAGGAGGTCATCTCGCTCCTGGAGCCCCTCCACCGGCTCATGGACCGGCAGTTCCGGGAGTACGCCGTGAACCGGATGTTCGTGTCGGGCCGGAACTCGGCCCTGGCCGACAGCCTGGAGCAGGCCCTCTCCTTCCGCCTCGTCCTCCCCGAGGTCTACCGGATGACGTCCCGGGAATCGGTCCACATCTTCCGGAACGACAACCCGGATCCTTCCGAGCTGATCCGCCAGGTGAGCGTGACGTGGCGGAGCCCGATCCCCGGGGAGATCCCCCCCGTCGACTCCCTCCTGGCGTGGCGGCGGCGGCTCTCCGAGACCTACTACTCCTACCCCCAGGTGAACGACACCTCGATCCTCCAGGTCCGGGACACCGCCTTCCGGGGCCGTCCGGGCCGGGAGATCCAGGCCGTGTGGTCGAACCCCCCCGAGGACGACTTCCCGGCGGGGGGACCCTTCATCCTCCGGGCGATCCGCTGCGAGCCCGACGATCGGCTCTACCTGGTGGACGCGTGGCTCTACGCGCCCGACCGGGAGAAGTACCAGTACATGATCCAGCTCGAGACGATCCTCGACTCCTTCCGCTGCGCCTGAGACCCCTCACCGGGCGCCCCTCCGACCCTCCCGATTCATCACCCTCCGGTCCCCTATTCCTCATCTTCAGATGATGTAAGGGATTCCCCCACACGGGTCGCGCAAATCACCACAGTCGGCCCCACAAAACTCCCGATAGAGAGGGACCCCCGGGCGCGGTCATCTTGAGGCCACGCTGCCCCCTTGGGGCGGCGTCCGAATCGCTGCACGCCGCAAGGATGTCCGCGCATGAGCCCACGTTCCGCTCTTCCCGTCGCCCTCGCCCTGGCCCTGGCCGCAGCGGCATGCCGGGGAGGCGAGGGAGACGCCATGGCCGCCCGGGGCGGCCCGTCCGGCACCCCGGGGGAGCGCATCGCCGCGGCGATGGACGCGGAGGCGGGCCCGACCGACGAGGCCCTGGCCGAGGAGGGCGAGGAGCTCTTCCAGGCCAAGGGATGCACCGCCTGCCACAAGTTCGGCGAAGGCCGGCTCGTGGGCCCCGACCTCGTGGGCGTGACCGAGCGGCGAGAGAAGCAGTGGACCGTCTCGATGATCATGCACCCCGACTCGATGGTCCGGGTCGATTCCATCGCCCGGCGGCTCCTCTCCGAGTACTACACGCCGATGCAGAACATGGGCGTGACCCGCGAGGAGGCCGAAGCCCTCTATCACTACCTGCGTCACCAGACGGAGGAACACGGAGGAATTTCATGAAGAAGCGCGTATCCCGCTGGACCGCCGCGGCGCTGGGAGCGGCCGTGGCCGGCCTGATCGCCCTCCAGTCGTGCGGCGGACCCGGCGCCGGTGCCGGCGCCGACGTCTCGGCCGTGGCCCAGGACAGAGGCCTGAGCGAGCAGGACGTGCTCGCCGCCGTGAAGACCTACCAGCCCACGGGCCAGCAGGACGAGTACGTCATGTTCGGCTCGGGAGGGCACTCGGGGCAGGTCCTCGTCATCGGCGTCCCCTCCATGCGGCTCCTCAAGGTGATCGCCGCCTTCACGCCAGAGCCCTGGCAGGGCTTCGGGTACGGCTCCGAGGAGCACGCGGCGATCTTCGAGCGCGGCCGGATGGAGGACCACGAGATCACCTGGGGGGACACCCACCACCCCGCCCTCTCGGAGACCGACGGCGACTACGACGGCGAGTTCCTCTTCATCAACGACAAGGCGAACCCCCGCATCGCGGTGATCGACCTCCGGGACTTCGAGACCAAGCAGATCGTCACGGACCCGAACATGGGGACGAACCACGGCAGCGCCTTCGTCACGCCGAACACCGAGTACGTGATCGAGGGCGCCCAGTACTCGGTGCCCCTGTGGGAGGACTACGCAGACGTGGACGAGTATCAGGACGTCTACCGGGGCCTGGTCACCCTCTGGGCCTTCGACCGTGAGGCGGGCCGGATCGACGAGGACGCCTCGTTCTCGATCGAGCTGCCCCCCTACTGGCACGACCTGGCCGACGCCGGGAAGGGCCCGTCGGCGGGCTGGGCGTTCCTGAACTCCTTCAACACCGAGATGGCCACGGGCGGGATCGAGGACGGCAACCCGCCCTTCGAGGCCGGCGCCTCGGCCAACGACATGGACTACCTCCACGTCATCAACTGGGAGCGGGCCGCCGAGGTGGCGGCGAATGACGCCAACGTCCGCATGGCCCGGGGGATGCGGGTGATCCCCCTGGAGACCGCGATCGACGAGGGGCTCGTCTTCTTCGTGCCCGAGCCCAAGAGCCCCCACGGCGCGGACGTGAGCCCCGACGGCTCGAAGCTGGTGGTCTCGGGCAAGCTGGATCCCCACGCCACGGTCTACTCCTGGGCGATGATCGAGGAGGCGATCGAGGCCGAGAACTTCTCGGGCACCGACGACTACGGCGTGCCGATCATCGCCTACGACGACGCCGTGGAGGGCCAGCTCGAGCTGGGCCTCGGGCCGCTCCACACCCAGTTCGACGACCAGGGGAACGCCTACACCAGCCTCTTCATCGAGTCGGCGGTGGCGAAGTGGAGCCTGGAGCCCCTGGAGCTGATCGAGAAGATCAACGTCCACTACAACGTGGGGCACCTGGCCGCGGCCGAGGGCGACACCCGGAGCCCCGACGGCAGGTACCTGGTGTCGCTGAACAAGTGGTCCATCGACCGCTTCAACGACGTGGGGCCGCTCCTGCCGCAGAACTTCCAGCTCATCGACATCGCCGGCGACCCGATGCAGCTGCTGTACGACATGCCGATCGGGATCGGTGAGCCCCACTACGCCCAGATCATCGCGGCGGACAAGCTCCAGGCGATGCGGACCTATCCCGAGATCGGGACCGATCCCGCCACCATGGAGGTCTCGGAGAACGCCGTGCGGCCGGGCCAGGAGCGGACCGAGCGGCGGGGGAACGAGGTCCACGTCTTCATGAGCGCGGTGCGGAGCCACTTCACCCCGGAGTACATCCGGGTGCGCCAGGGCGAGGAGGTGGTGATCCACATCACCAACGTGGAGCAGGCCCACGACGCCACCCACGGCTTCGGGATCAGCAAGTACAACATCAACCTGAGCCTGGAGCCCGGCGAGACGCAGACGATCCGCTTCACGGCGGACCGTGCGGGGGTCTTCCCCTACTACTGCACCGAGTTCTGCTCGGCGCTGCACCTGGAGATGACCGGCTATCTCCTGGTACAGCCCCGGAACTTCCAGGCCTCGCTCCAGGACTGACGCCCCTCTGGGCGCCGCGCGGGGGTCGGGGCGAGCCCGCCCCGGCCCCCGTCTGCGGTTCCGCCCGCCACCCGAGAACCGAGCCGAGCCATGGACCGCTTCACCCGATTCTTCCAGGGATCGATCTCGGGGCCGAGCCGCATCTTCATCGTGGTGGCGACGCTGGCGATCCTGCCGTCGATCTTCCTCCCCACGTGGGAGATCACCCTCCACGCGCCCCAGTACCCCGACGGCCTGACCCTGGAGATCTACCCGAACACGGTGGAGGGCGACCTGAACGAGGTGAACCTCCTCAACCACTACATCGGGATGCAGGAGATCTCCCCGGACGAGTTCCCGGAGTTCCGCTTCATCCCCTTCTTCATCCTGCGCTTCTTCGCCCTGGCCCTCCTGGCGGCGGTGGTGGCCCGGATCCCCGTGGCGGCCCTCGGGTGGGTCGACTTCGTGGTGTTCGGAGCGGTGATGCTGTATACCTTCCAGCACTGGCTCTACCGCTACGGCCACGACCTCTCGCCCGACGCCCCGATCGACATGGAGCCCTTCACGCCGGCGTTCCTGGGAACCACCACCGTGGGGAACTTCAGCGTGAGCAGCTGGCCCGCGGCGGGGGCGATCCTCATGATGCTGGCCGGGGCGATCGGCCCCGGCCTGATCATCTACGAGTGGTTCTGGGGCGAGGGCCGGGAGGCCTGAGGCGTCCGTGGACCGCGATCCTCGAATCTCCCTCGCCGCGCTCCTGACCGCGGCCTCGCTCCTCCCGGGCCTTTCTCCCGGGCTCCGGGCCCAGGAGGGAGGCTGCGCGCCCGACGGGCCGCCCCGGACCCTGACGGTCCGGGCCGACGGGCCCTTTCCCGACCTCTCCTCCGCGCTGGCCGACGCCCGGTCCGGGGATACGGTGCGGGTGGCGGCGGGCACCTGGAGGGAGCGGGCGACGGTGGCCTGCCCCGTGGTCCTCGCGGGCGAGGCGGGGGCGGTGCTGGACGGCGGCGGCGAGGGGACCGTGCTGTCCGTCCGGGCCCCGGGGACGGTGATCCGGGGCCTCACGATCCGGGGATCGGGCCGCACCGTCTCCACCGAGGACGCGGGGATCCTCGCCGAGGAGTCGGCGGGCCTCCGGGTGGAGGGGAACACCCTGGAGGAGGTCCTCTTCGGGATCTACCTGAAGGAGAGCCCCGACGCCGTGATCCGGGAGAACCGGATCACCGGCCACGAGCTCCCGGTCGCCGATCGGGGCGACGCGATCCGGCTCTGGTACAGCTCGCGCGGGTCGATCGAGGGGAACGTGGTGCGCCGGTCCCGGGACGTGGTGATCTGGTTCTCGGACTCGGTGGAGGTCCGGGGGAACGACATCGTGGGGGGACGGTACGGCCTCCACTACATGTACAGCGACCACAACCGCTTCGAGCGGAACCGGTTCCGGGACAACCTGGTGGGCGCCTTCCTCATGTACTCCTCGGACATCACCTTCCGGGCCAACGTCTTCTCCCGCTCCGCCGGGGCTTCGGGGATGGGGCTCGGCCTCAAGGACGCCGACGAGATCCGGGCCCGGGGCAACCTCTTCGCCGGCAACGCCGTGGGGATCTACCTGGACAACTCGCCCCGGAGCGCCGGGGCCGAGAACCGCTTCTCGGGGAACCGGATCCAGGGCAACGACGTGGGCGTGAGGATCTTCGCCTCGGTGCGCCACAACCGGTTCAGCGGCAACGACTTCGTCGAGAACGCCCGGGAGGTCGAGGTTCCCGGGGGCGGCAGCGCCCGGGAGAACGACTGGGAGGGCAACCACTGGAGCCGCTACGCCGGCTTCGACGCCGACGACGACGGGGTGGGAGACACCCCGTGGGAGCTGGCGCGGCTCTCGGACCACCTCCTCGCCGTCCACCCCCGGCTCTCCCTCTTCGCCATGAGCCCGGCGGCCGAGGCCCTGGACCTCCTGGCCCGGGTGCTCCCCTTCCTGGAGCCCACGCCGGTGGTGGTGGACTCCCTCCCCCGGGTGGAGCCCGCGGCCCGGAGCGCCGCGGTGGCGGCCGAGGCCGGGCCTCTGGCCCGCCGGTCCGCCGCCGCCGGCCCGACGCCCGCCGCCGCTCCCCCCGAGGACGGCAGGGGAGGCTTCTGGGTCCCCGTCCTGGCCCTCCTCTTCGGCCTGGCCGCCGGGGCGGTCTTCCAGCACCGCCGTCTGCTCATGGAGGCCCCGTGATCCGGGTCCGGGGGCTCACCATGGCCTACGAGGACCAGCCGGTCCTCGACGACCTCTCCTTCGAGGTCGAGGCCGGGGAGCGGGTGGCCCTCCTCGGGGCCAACGGCGCCGGGAAGACGACGCTGCTTCGCTGCCTCCTGGGCCTGGTGCCCTTCGAGGGCGAGGTGCGGGTCGACGGCCTGGACGCGGTCCGGGAGGGCGTGGACGCCCGGCGGCGGATCGGCTACGTGCCCCAGCGGGCCCCGGTCTCGGACCTGCCGGTGGGAGAGTTCGTCACCCTGGTGGCCGGCCTCCGGGGGGTGCCCGTGGCGAAGGTCGCCCGTCGGCTCGGGGGCCTGGGCCTCGACCTGGAGCGGGAGGCGTCGAAGCCCCTGCGGGCCCTCTCGGGGGGGATGCTCCAGAAGGCCCTGCTGGCCCTGGTCCTGTCCAACGGGGCCCGGGTGCTCCTCCTGGACGAGCCCACGGGAAACCTGGATCCGGCGGCCCGGGCCGGGTTCCTCTCGGCCCTGGAGGAAGTGGATCCCGGCACCACCGTGATCCTGGCGTCGCACCGCCTCTCCGACGTCCAGGCCGTGGCCCGGCGGATCCTGGTCCTCCACGAAGGGGGGATCGCCTTCGACGGCTCCGTGGCCGACGTCCAGGAGCGGGCCCCGGGGATCTGGGCGGCGGGGGCCCGGACCGAGGAGGAGCTCTTCGACCGGATGCTGGAGCGGATCGTGCGCGAGGAGAGCGAGGGCGAGGGCCGCGGCGCCCAGCCCGGGAGCGGCAGGACGGCCGTGACCGAGACCCCCACGCCGGTCGCCGACGCGGACGAGCCCGCCGATCGGGGGGCGGCGTGAGCGGCGCCCGGGTCCGGCTCCTGGCCCGGCGGGAGCTGGGCCAGATGGTGCGGGCTCGCTGGTTCGTGGCCTACGCCCTGGTCTTCCTGGCCGCCGGCGCGGTCTTCGCCGCGCTGGGGGCCGGACGGGGGCTGGCCGGGGAGGCCCGGGTCTCGCTCCGGGCCCTGGCCGGCCTCCTCCACCTGGTCCTCCTGGCCGTGCCCCCCATGGCCCTGCTGCCGGCCCTGGCCGCCCACGCCGACGACGAGGAGGGCGGGCTCCTGGAGTACGTCCTCGCCCAGCCCGTGGCGGCGGGCGAGGTCTACCTGGGAAAGTGGATCGGGGCCGCCGCCGGGATCGTCCTGGTCGTGGTCCTGGGGATGACCCCGGGCGCGGTGGCCGCGGTCTTCCGGGGCGCGCCGCCGGGGGTGGTGGTCTGGACCCTGACCCTCACCCTCCTCCTGGCGGTGGCGTTCAGCACCGTGGGCCTGGCCCTTGCCGTGGCCATGGGCTCCCGGGGCCGGGCCACCGCCGCGGCCCTGATCCTCTGGCTCGTCCTGCTGGTGCTGGGGTCCCTGGGGATCATGGCGGCCTTCGTCCGCCTGGGCGCCCCGGCCGACCTCCTGGCGGCGTGGACCGTGGTGAACCCGGTGGAGGCCTTCCGGGTGGCGGTCCTGGTCCTGGTGGACCCGGACCTCAGCCTCCTGGGGCCCACGGCCACCCATCTCCTGGGGCGGGTCGGGGGCGGGGGAATCCTGGCCGCGGGGATCGCGTCCCTGGTGGCGTGGACGGCGGGGGCGGGCTTCGCGGGCCTGGCGGCCTTCCGTCGGCGGGGGGCGTAGGAGAAGCCTTCCCCTACTTCACGAAGAGGGGGAAGATCTCGTCCAGGAGCTTCTCCCGGAGCTCCACCCGGAGCTCGTCGGTGTCGGGCCGGAAGCTTCCCTCCCCGGCCACCGTGTTGAAGACGCCCACCGCCCCGGCCCCGGTCTCCGGGTCGATGTAGAAGAAGGAGCGGAACGCCTTCTGGGAGCCGGTGTGGCCGATGTAGCGCCGCCCGGCCCGCTCGTAGACGAAGAAGCCCAGGCCCATCCACTCCTTGCTCCCCTCGGCCCGGTTCACCGGCACCACGGGCTCGAACATCTCCCGGAGGGTGGACGGGGAGAGGACCGCGTCGGGCCCCCGGCTCGCGCCGTGGGCCGCCGACTCCCGGGTCCCTCCGTTCGTCCCCGACGAAGCTCCCCCGTTGTCCCCGGTCTCGGGTGCCACGGTCGGGGGAGCCGCGGCGCGGCCGGTGAGGAAGCTCAGCCAGCGCACCATGTCCGGGACCGAGGCGTTCAGGCCCCCGTTGGAGACGGTGATCCCGGTGTCGAAATCCAGGCCGTTGGGCCGGGGGACCCCGTTCTCCACCACGTAGTTGTTCGACCGGTGCTCCAACAGGTGGTAGGGGGTCCGGTCGAAATAGGCGCTCTCCATTCCCAGGGGGGAGAAGAGGTTCTTCTGCACGTAGGCCTGGTACGGCTCCCCGGCGACCCCCTCGATCGTCTTCCCCACGAAGATGATCCCCGGATTGGAGTAGCTGAACCGGGAGCCCGGCGGGAAGCGGATCTCGGTGTAGGGCATCATCGCCACGAGCTGCTCCCAGCGGGAGGGCTCGTGGGGATGCCACGGCTCGTCGCCGCCCCAGGGCCAGGCCGCCGCCCGGAACCCCGCCGAGTGGCTCAGCAGGTGGCGATAGGTGATCGCCTCCATCGATCCGAAGGGGTTGTGGACCCCCCGGAGCTCGGGGACCCGATCCACCGCCGGATCGTCCAGGGCCACGAGCCCCCGTTCCCTGAGCTGCATGAAGGCGACCGCGGTGAAGGTCTTCGTGATCGAAGCCCAGTGGAAGATCGTGCCTTCGTCCACCCGCCGACGGGAGGCGATGTCGGCGATCCCGTGGTGGAGGCGCCCCAGCACCTCTCCGCCCCGGACCAGGTAGACGCTCCCCCCCACGATCCCCTCGTTCTCGAGCCGGCCCCGGAGCCACGTCTCCAGGCGGTCCCACGCCTCGTCCACGTCCGCGGAAGCCCGTCGGGCCCTCGGGGACGAGGAGGCCGGGGCGGGCCTCTCCGCGCCGATCCCGGAGGCCTGACCGGCGGCCGCCGGGGGCCCGACGGGTCCGGCCAGGATGCCGGCCAGGGCCGCGGCCGCCAGGGTCGGGAGCCGGAGGAGGGCCGGGATCCTCACGCCCAGACCTCTGCGTGCTCCTCGGCGAAGGCCCGGAAGCTCCGGGGCGGACGGCCCAGGATGGCCTCGACGTCGTCGGAGACCGGCGAGCGCCAGCCGTCCCGCATCGAGCGGTAGAGGTTCAGGATCACCTCGGCCTCGGCTCCGGAGCGTCCCCGCTCCAGCAGGATCGTGCGCATCACGTCGTCCTCGACCGGACGGTACTCGATCGGGCGGCCCGCGGCCTCCGACAGGATCCCCGCCGCCTCGAAGTGATCCAGCGCGTGAGGGCCCGTGAGGACCCGGGCGGTGCCCCGGTGTCCCTCCGAGGTGAGGACCCGGGCCGCCACGTCGCCCACGTCCCGGGCGTCGACGAAGCTCACCTCCCCCTCACCCGCCGGAAGCGCGAAGGTGCCGTCCCGGTCGATGCACTCCCGCACGTAGCCCTGGGAGAAGTTCTGCATCAGCCAGTTGGGCCGGAGGAAGGTGTATTCGCAGCCGGTCTCTCGCACGTGATCTTCCACCTTGCGCAGCGCCAGCTCGTCGAGCCGCTCCACGGTCATCGCCGTGAGGAGGACCATGTGCTCCGTGCCCGACTGCACCGCCCAGTCGAGGAAGGGCACCAGGGTCTCGTAGGTCCGGGGGTCGAAGGGCGCGGGCACCAGGAAGACGCGGTCGGCCCAGTGCACGGCTCCGTCCCAGGTGTCCGCCCGATGATAGTCGAGCTCCACCACCGTCACTTCGTCGCCGAAGAGGTCCCGGGCCCGCCGGGGGGAGCGCGTGCCCGCCATGACGCCGGCTCCGGCTTCCAGGAGCCGGGGAACGAGCTCCCGGCCTACCTTGCCCGTGGCGCCCGTCACCAGGATGTTCTCGTTCATGGACTGATAAGTTAAAGCGGTCCAGGGCCGATTCGCACCCCGTGCAGGAGCCCCGAATGGCCAATCCCATCCTCCCCGTCGCCCTCGTTACGGAAGTGTTTCACGACGATCCCGAGGGCCAGCGCCTGCGGGCGCGACTCGAAGAGGCGCGGGAGGCGGGGGCCCGGCTGGCGATCCTCCCGGAGCTTCCCCTGGACCCCTGGGTGCCGGCCACGAGAGAACTCCGGGACGAGGACGCGGAGGGCCCGGTGGGCCGGCGCCACCAGCTCCAGTCCGACGCCGCCCGGGACGCGGGGATCGCCCTCCTGGGAGGCGCGATCGTCCGGGACCCGGACAGCGATCGCCGCTTCAACACCGCCCTCCTCTACGACGCCGAGGGGGAGCAGGTCTTTCGCTACCGGAAGCTCCACATCCCCGAGGAAGAGGGCTTCTGGGAGACCTCCCACTACTCGCCCGGCACCGACCCGCCGCGCGTGGTCGAGGTGGCGGGGGAGGGCGGCCCGTGGAAGCTGGGCGTGCAGATCTGCTCGGACATCAACCGGCCCCAGGGCGCGAGCCTCCTGGGCGCCCTNNCCCCAGGGCGCGAGCCTCCTGGGGGCCCTGGGCGCGGACGTCATCGCCGTGCCCCGGGCGACCCCCGCCGCGAGCTACGCCCGCTGGCTCCTGGTGATGCGGGCCGCGGCGATCACCACCCCGGCCTACGTGGTCTCGGTGAACCGCACGAACGGCGAGGACGGCGTTCCGGTGGGCGGACCCTCGGTGGCGATCGCCCCCGACGGGACGGTGCTCCTGGAATCGGAGGATCCGGTGGCCACCGTGAGCCTCCCCGTGGAGGCCGTGGACGCGGCCCGGGACGCCTACCCGGGCTACCTCTCCCGCCGGGCCCGGGTCTACGCCGAGGGGTGGAAGCGGATCGTGGCCGACTCCTAGGGCCGGCTTTCCGGGCCCGCCGCTCCCTCCGCCGCGCCCACCCACACCACCGTCCCCGCCTCCTCCCAGGGTCCTTCCACCTCCTCCACCGGGGCCCCGGCGCCGGACAGGAGCCGGGAGAAGTGTCCGCCGATGTCGGCGTTGGCCAGCAGCGCCGGGATCCCCCGCTCCCGGGCCCGCTCCAGGAGGGCGGCCATCGCCCGCCGGGTCCCGGCGTCATAGACCGCCCAGCAGGCGAGCACCAGGTCCACTCCGTCCAGCTCCGCCTCCTGGAAGGGCCCCGGCGCCACCTCGTAGGCCTCGATCCCGTTCCCCTCGAGCTGCTCGACGCAGAGCTCCAGGGCCACCGGCGCCGCGTCGTTGACCACCACGGTCTCGGCCAGGGCCCCGGCCACCACCGCCTCCATCCCCACGCCCGCGCCGGCCACCAGCACCCGCTTCCCCTCCAACCGTCCGGGCCGCTCCAGGAGGAAGCGGCAGAAGCGGTCGGTGAGGGGCCAGCGGCGGTCGTAGTAGACCGGCACCCCGGAGCGGATCTCGTCGATCACCCGGCCGTCGACGTCGGGATGGTCCAGGTCCAGGCGCAGGAAGGTGCGGCCGGCGATCTCGGTGGGGATCCAGGGGTCGGTGTCGGTCACGGGCGTAGCCTACCCGCGCCCCGGGCCGGGCGCCAACCGTGGGCGCGGGGCGATCGGCCACGCCCCCTCCCAACGAAAAACCTCGCGGGCCCGTCCCACGTAGGGAGGGCCGAGCCTTGCTCGCGAATCCTCGGGAGGTCCCCGTGTACCAGCCACCGTACCGGCGCCGCGGGATCACGCCGCGCCGCCTCCGCCGCCGTCAGCCCGCCCTCGCCTTCCCCGCTGCCCCCGTCCTCGCGGTCCGCGGAGCGACGCCCCTCCTGGGCATCCTCCTCGCCGCGGCCCTCGCCGTCCCTGAAACGGCGGCCGCTCAGGACGCCGGCGGCCCCGGCCCGGCGGCGGCGGGCCCACCGCCCCCCGCCGCGCCCTCGCCCGACCCCGGCACCCTCTTCCTCCACCCCGAGCGCTTCGAGCTCGAGGACGGCTCCGCCGGAGAGGCCCAACGGGGCCTCCTCTTCGTGCCCCAGGACCGCTCCCGGCCCGAGGCCGGGGTCCTGTCCCTGGTCTTCTACCGATTCCCGGCCCAGGAAGGCGCGCCCTCCAGCGTCCCGCCGATCTTCGTCCTCCACGGAGGCCCCGGCTTCGGCGGCCTCGAGCTGGAGGAGCCCGGCTACTACGAGCGGAACGTGGAGGCCTACGCCCGCTTCACCGACGTGGTCGTGGTGGGGCAGCGGGGCTTCGGGCCGTCGCGTCCCGACACGGAGTGCGAAGGGGTCAGGGCGCCGATCTTCGACCCCGTCTTCCCCGAGCCGGAGCGGAGGCGGGCGATCCGCGAGGCGGGTCGGAAGTGCCGGGCGTGGTGGCGGGCCAGGGGCCTCGCCCTGGAGGGGCTGAACGCCCGGGAGGCGGCGGCCGACGTGGCCGACGTGGCCCGGGCCCTGGGCTACCGGCGCATCGTCCTGGAGGGGGTGAGCTTCGGATCCCACTGGTCGATGGCGATCCTCCGCGACCACCCCGAGCTGGTGGCCCGGGCCCTGCTGGGCGGGATGGAGGGCCCCGACCACACCTGGGACTCCCCCACCGGGATCCTGAACGCCCTGGCCCGGGTGGCCGCCGACGCCGAGGCCGCCCCCGAGCTCCGCCCCTGGGTCCCCGAGGGAGGGCTGATCGAGACGCTGCGGGAGACCATCCGACGGGTGGAAGTCAAGCCGGACACGGTCCGGGTCGAGGACCCCGACACCGGCGAGGAGCGGGAGGCGGTGATCACCGCCCAGATCCTGCGCACCGTGGCCGACGGCTACTCGTCCGTGCCCGACCCCCTCCACGACATGGCGGCGTGGCCCGCCGACGTCCTCCGCCTCCACGCCGGCCGACACGACGAGATCGCCGGGCAGGCCCTCCGGGATCCCGTGGACGGCTTCCGCCGGATCCCCAACGCCGCCTACTTCATGCTGGACTGCGGATCGGGAATCACTTCGGAGCGGCGCCGGACCCTCCTCGCCGACCCGGCCCTGGAGGTGGTGGGCCACACGGCGTGGATCTACGAGGCGGGCTGCCCGCCCTGGGAGGCGGACCTGGGAGACACCTTCCGCACCGGCTTCCGGACCGAGGTCGCCGCCCTGATCGTCCACGGGAACTGGGACCTCTCCACCCCCTACGAGAACGCCCTCGAGCTCACGGCGTCGTTCCCCAACGGTCGCCTCGTCACCGTCCACCGGGGGACCCACGGCGCCCTGGACGAGGCCATGGAGGCCGACCCCGCGTTCCGGGAGGCGGTGCTCCGCTTCCTCCGCACGGGGTCGCTGGAGGGGATTCCCGACCGGGTCGAGCTCCCGCCGGTGGACTGGGTGGTCCCGGCGGAGCTGGAGCCGGTGACCCGATAGGGAGACCCGGGAGCCGCCCTCCCGGACCCGAGGGCGTCCCGTCCGGGAGGACGCCGGCCCGCTACGGGAGGGGGGCCGGCACCGGGCCGTACCCCGCCGTCTCGAGCCGACCATTGAATGCGGCGACCTCCTGGTCCAGGACCCGCCTCACCCGCTCACGGGCATGGGCCCAGGTCGGGAGGAGGTCGTCCCATCGGGCCCGGGCGCCCTCGGTGGGGGCGTCGAAGGTGCCCACCACGACCCCGTAGAGGGAGGCGAGCTGGCCGTCCAGACCGGACGGGAACTGGAAGGCGTCGTTCCGGACGACGATCCGCGGGTTGACCAGCTCCTTCTCGGCCGCGTCGAGGGCGTCCAGCAGGGAGTCGGCCGCGGCGACCAATCCGGCGCCGGCGTCCCGAGCCTCCAGGCGCTCCGCCTCGGATCCGAGGCCGCTTCTCTCCGGGGGCGGGGCGTGAGGGGCTCCATCGCTGGACTCCGTCCGGAGTGTGCGCTCTTCCCCCCGCACCGGGGCCGCCGGGGGCGGGGGTGCGACTCCTGCGAGAGTGCGCCGGCGGGCCGGCGAGACGCAAGCCCGAGCCCGCTGTCCGCGTCGGGCCCACCCGCTGTCTCGACGGCGCCCGCACGACGACCCGAGCGCGCCCTCCCACCGCCCCCGTCGGGTCCGCCCACCGCCCCCGGACGGCCGGAAACATCCGGCGCCGGCGGCCGGCGCCGGCCCGGCTCCCCGGGAACGTCCCGCCACTTCGCCATCGGCCACCGGCGCCGATTGCGACCCTCTTCACGCGCCGCTTACGTTGAACCGTCCCGCCCCGGGACGGGCGGTCCGGGCACGCCGGCCGAGCGCCGCGCGCCCCGCCACCGACCCGCTCGCGGCGCCCGGCCGGGACGCCTCCAGAGCCCACGATCCGGACCCCGACAACGACGACAGGCTGTGAGCTTCGTCCACCTCCACGTCCACTCCGAGTACTCCCTCCTCGACGGCGCGAACCGGATCCCGGACCTGGTCCGCCGGGCCAAGAAGTTCGAGATGCCGGCCCTGGCCCTCACCGACCACGGCTGCCTCTTCGGCGCCTGGAGCTTCCAGAAGAAGGCGAAGAAGGAGGACCTGAAGCCGATCCTGGGGATGGAGGCCTACGTGGCCCCGGGGGACCGGCGGGACCGGACGAAGGCGGGCCAGGGGGAGAAGGCCTACTACCACCTGGTCCTCCTGGCCCGGGACCCCACCGGCTACCGCAACCTGGTCAAGCTCTCCTCGATCGGATACACGGAGGGGTTCTATCACCGGCCCCGGGTGGACCGGGAGGTGCTCCGGGAGCACTCCGAGGGGATCATCGTGAGCTCGGCGTGCATGGCGAGCGAGGTGGCCCGGCACCTCCTGGCCGACAACTGGGAGGGCGCCCGGGAGACGGCCTCGTGGTACGCCGACGTCTTCCGCGACCGCTACTACCTCGAGGTCCAGGCCCACGGGACCGACGGCCAGCGGGAGCTGAACCAGAAGGTCTTCACGCTGGCGAACGAGCTCGGCCTCCCGGTGGTGGCGACCAACGACTCCCACTTCCTCCGGCCCGAGGACCACGAGGCCCACGACGTCCTGCTCTGCATCGGCCTGGGCAAGGACCGCGCGGACCCGAACCGGATGCGCTACGACGACGGGCTCTACTTCAAGAGCGGTCCGGAGATCGCCGAGCACTTTCCCGACCACCCCGAGGTGGTGGAGAACACCCTGGCGATCGCCGACCAGGTGGACCTGGAGCTGGACCGCTCCTACCACCTTCCGGAGTTCCCGCTGCCCGAGGGCCACGACGACGCCGAGGGCTACCTGGAATACCTGGCGACGCGCGGGGCGATCGAGCGCTACCTGTGCGACGGCCCCGGGGCCGCGGGCGCGGCCGGCGCCGACCCCGACGTGACGGAGGCGCCCACCGCCGAGGACCTCCCCCCCGAGGTGAAGGAGCGCCTGGACTACGAGCTCGGCGTGATCCTGGAGACGGGCTACGCCGGCTACTTCCTCATCGTCTGGGACTTCATCGACTGGGCCAAGCGGAACGGGATTCCGGTGGGGCCGGGCCGGGGCTCGGCGGCGGGCTCCCTGGTCTCCTACGCCCTGGGGATCACCGACCTCGATCCCCTGGAGTACGACCTCCTCTTCGAGCGCTTCCTGAACCCCGAGCGGATCTCGATGCCGGACATCGACATCGACTTCTGCTACGAGCGGCGGGGACGGGTCATCGAGTACGTCCGGGAGAAGTACGGCCGGGACGCCGTGGGCCAGATCATCACCTTCGGGACCATGAAGTCCCGGGCCGTGATCCGGGACGTGGGCCGGACCCTGGGCTTCGAGCCCTCGGAGACCGACCGGATCGCGAAGATGATCCCCAACGCCCCGGGCCAGAGCTACAAGGTGGAGGAGGCGGTGGAGCGTCTGCCCGAGGTGAAGTCCCTCTACGAGGAGGGGGGCCGCTACCGGCAGCTCTTCGACTACTCCATGGTCCTGGAGGGGCTCGCCCGCCACGCCTCGGTCCACGCCGCCGGGGTCGTCATCGCCCCCGGCCCCCTCGACGAATACGTCCCCGTCTGCACGCCCCCGGGGAAGAACGGGGGCTCGGGGAACGGAGACGGGAGCCAGGTGGACGTGGTCACCCAGTACGACATGAACTGCCTGGAAGAGGCCGGGATGCTCAAGATGGACTTCCTGGGCCTCAAGACCCTGACCGTCATCCACGACGCCGTGGAGATGATCCGGGAGCGGGTGGGCGCCCTGGAGCACCCCGAGAGCGGGACGAGCTACGAGAGCATCGACGAGGTTCCCCTGGACGACCCCGACGTCTACCGGATGCTGGCCCGGGGCGGCACCGCCGGCGTCTTCCAGTTCGAGTCGAGCCTGGCCACCGAGAAGCTCCGGGCCATGCGCTGCGACCGCTTCGAGGACCTGGTGGCCACCAACGCCCTGATCCGCCCCGGGCCCCTGGACTCGGGGATGACCGACGTCTACATCCGCCGGAAGCTGGGGAAGCAGGAGGTCCGCTACCCCCACCCCGACCTGGAGAAGACCCTCGAGCCCACCTACGGGATCATCGTCTACCAGGAGCAGGTGATGCGGATCGCCAACGTCCTGGCGGGCTACAGCCTGGGCGAGGCCGACGTGCTCCGGAAGGCCGTGGGCAAGAAGATCCCGGCGCTGATCCGGGCCGAGCTGGAGAAGTTCGTGGCCCGGGCCACGGACCGGGGGGTGGACCGGCGCACCGCCCGGAAGCTGGCCGAGCAGATCGAGACCTTCGGGCGCTACGGCTTCAACCGGGCCCACTCGGCCGCCTACTCGGTCCTCTCCTACCAGACCGCCTGGCTCAAGGCCCACTACCCGGCCGAGTTCATGGCGGCCCAGCTCTGCGCCGTCCTCTCCAGCACCGACGACGTGGTGAAGTACATCGGCGAGTGCCGGGAGCTGGGGCGCCAAGTGCCGGCCGCGCCCGAGGGGATCCGGGTCCTGGCCCCCGACGTGAACGAGTCGGGCTGGAAGTTCACCGCCGTGGGCGAGGACACGATCCGCTTCGGCCTGGGGGCCGTGCGGGGTGTGGGCTCGGCCGCCGTGGACTCGATCCTGGAGGCCCGGGCCCGGGAGGGCCCCTTCGAGTCGATGTTCGGCTTCCTGGAGCGGGTGGATCTGAAGGCCCTGAACAAGCGCGCGATCGAGGCCCTGGTCTGCGCCGGAGCCCTCGACGCCTTCGGCCACCGGGCCCAGATGCTCGCCGGCCTCGACGTGGCCTACTCCGAGGTCCAGACCCGGCAGCAGGAGCGGGAGATGGGGCAGGCCTCCCTCTTCGGGGGCGAGGACGCGGTGCTCCGCCGCCCCGACCCCAGCCTCCCCGACGTCCCGGAGTGGCCCGAGCACGAGCGGCTGAACTAGGAAAAAGAGATGCTGGGCTTCTTCATCACCGGCCATCCCCTGGACCGCTACCGGGACGTGGTCATGGCCTTCGGCCCGGCCCACTCCATGAATCTCCGGGAGCATCAGGGCCGCAGCGTGGAGATGCCCTGCGTGGTGACCAGCGTCTCGAAGAACGTCTCCCGGAAGGACGGCTCCGAATGGGGGAAGGTGACCGTGGAGGACTTCCACGGCACCGCCACCGTCCTCGCCTTCGGCGACACCTGGCAGGAGACGAAGAAGGCCCTGCGGCAGGACGCCGTGGTCCTGGTCCGGGGGAAGGTGAGCTCCCGGGAGAGGGACGAGGAGGATCCGCCGATCTTCCTCGACGACGCCGAGCGCCTGGAGGAGGTGCCCCGCTCGGGACGGATCGCCGTGGAGATCGAGCTGGAGGCGGGGGCGTCGGGGGAGCTGGGAGGCGACGCCTTCCAGCGGGCCCGCCGGGTCTTCGAGGACCACCCGGGGGAGGCCCCGGTGGAGATCGTGGTGGGCAACGGGGTGCCCGTGGTCGGTGAGGAGGACGGAGACGGCGCGGGCTCCGGGAACGGAGCCGCCGCGGAGGGCAGCGTTGGGGAACCGCACTCCCCCCAGGGCGACCCCGGCCCGGCGCGCTTCCGGTCCCGGAGCCTCCGGGTGGAGCCCGACGAGGAGACCCTCGCCGAGCTCAAGGAGATCTTCGGGCCCGCCCGGGTCCAGCTCGTGAGGGCGGGCCGGGACGGCTAGGCCCGCCTACATCGGCGGACCGCCACCGCCGGGCCCGGGCTCGCGCGGTGTGGCGCTCTCGTGCCGCGGCTCGGTGGCCGGGGAGGTCCCCACACCCTCTTCGGCTGCGCCCCCGTGGACCATGGCCAGGGCGATCCCGCCGAGGCCCTGCTCCACGATGTGCCAGCCGCCGTCCACCCACACCATCGACATCGTGCCCTCCATGACGCCGTACATGATGAGCTGCCAGGGGACGATCCAGAGGATCCCGATCACCGCCCCGAACTTCGCCCCCTCCACCCAGGACGAGCCCCCCTCGTAGCCCTTCGGGTAGATCCAGGCCATGAGGAGGGCGAGGACCCCGTAGCCGGCGGCGACCGCCCACATCATGGGGCTCTCGCGCATGGGGTAATCCGCCATCTGGTAGAAGTCCGCCATGAGGGCCTCGTGCCACACCCAGGAGAGGGCGAACATGACCACGAAGGCCGCGACGGCGGCGAGGACCAGCTTCCGAGCGTTCATCGAATCGCTCCTGTGGAAGTGCCGGTTGGCGATCGACGGGTCGGCCCGAGGGGCCGGCCCCCTCCATGAAGGGCACGCATCGCCGTCGCGTCAAAGGGTTTCTCCGGGGGTTTCTTGCGCCGGGCCTCGGCGTGGACGTATCTAACGGGTCCCGGACGCCCGACCGTCGGCGTCGGCCCGCGACCCCCGGGTCCGGGCCCGGATCACCATCGGCTCATCAGGAGGCCACCCCGTGGTCACCCCCGGCATGCGCGTGGAGCGAGAATCCGAGGCCGGCCTCTGGCCCGGCACCGCCGGCTTCGCCGTTCGCATCGGAGACGGCGGACCCGCGGGCCTCCTGGTCCCGGTGACGGCGGCCGCCTACATCCGGGAGTCTCCCCTCCCCCAGGGTGATTCCCGCTGCTCCGTGGGCGGGACCGGCGGGCTGTCGGTGGATCGGCACCTCTCGCCGGCGAGCCTGGCCCAGGGCCCCCACTTCCACGACTTCGCCGTGGTCGTCGTCCCCGAGGGAGAGCTGGGCGCGGCCCTCCCCGACGGGTCCGGCGGCCCGGTTCCCGGCAACCCGGCGGACCCCACGCCCCGGAGCGTGAAGGTCGCCGTGGAGCGGGGCGGGTCCGTGGTGGCCCTGGACGGCACCCTGGAGCTCCTGGCCGACAGCGTGCTCCAGCACCGGCCCGTGGAGCCGCCCGGCGGCGTGGTCGCCGTCACCTACGAGTCCCCCTTCCGGCTCGAGACCACGGAGCCCCTGGCCGACGAGGACGTGGGCGCGGCGATCTACGAGGCGGACGGGGAGGCCACGGCCCTGGGGGTGGTGCTGGTGCGGGACTCGGGGTCCACGGCCCTGGCCACCGACATCCGCCGCATCCTCCGCCGCCTGCCCCGGGGGAGCGAGCTGGTGGGAGGTGGACGGTGAGGCTTCCCTCCCGGGCCGTCTTCGCCGGCTCCGTCGCCCTCCTCGGCTCCCTCGCGGGGGCCGGCCTCCTCGTCCCGGCGACTCCCGCCGCGGCGCAGCAGATCCCCTCGGCCCTCTTCGATCCGTCGATCCTGCCCACGGGGACGAGCCTGGAGGCGGCCCTGGGCACCGTGACCGGCACGGTGCGCCAGGAGATCAACGACCGGCTCATGGACGTCCAGCCGGTCCGGCTGCGGATCGCCTGGCCGATCAGCCGGATCTCCGGCGTGCCCAGCGTCCTCGACGGAGAGGGGGAGGGCACCCGGGCCGCGACCCGCTTCGCGATCCCCAACGACGCCTTCCAGCAGCACGCCAACCGCGACCAGGTGCTGGCGCTGATCAACGCCACGGGCGCCCTGCCCGAGACCGACGACGTGCGCGCCCTTCTGGCCGAGGGCGCGATCGGCGTGGAGACCGCGGCCCGGGTGCTCTACAACCGCTGGTCGGTCTTCCAGGTCCTCCAGTCCGGCGGCGGGACGATGACCTACCGGATCCGCTACAGCGGCCTGGAGGAGCCGGACACCGTGTCGGTGCCCACCGAGGCGCTCCGCTGGGTCTTCCGGACCTTTCCGGTCCGGGGCCTGGATCCCGGCGCCGGGCTCTCCCTGGTGGCGGTGGACCTGGTCTCGGACTCGATCGACGTGAACCTGGTGCGCTCGGGCGAGGGGGCCGAGTACCTCCGCTCGGTCACCGCGGTGGCCGAGTTCATCCCCCGGGAGGGCTTCGGCGTGGTCCGGGGAGCGGGGACCCAGGTCCGGCTGGAGGACCCCAGCGGCCAGGCCGGCGCCGGGCCCGACCGGCCCCTGGTCGTGGACTTCGCCGCCCAGGGCGTGGAGCACCTCCTCTCGGGCGCGACGCGCCTCGAGGAGGAGGGTGACGTGCGCATCGGGGTGGGCCTGGGCGTCATCGCCTTCACCCGGGACGACCCGGAGCAGGACTCCTTCACCGGGCTCAACGTCTCGGCGCCCCTCTTCGGCCGGAGCTTCCCGGTCCAGCCCGGGATCCTGGCGGGCCTCAACACGCGGCGGGACCTCTTCCTGGGCCCGAGCCTGACCCTGGGCGACCTGCTGTCGCTGGGGTGGGGATGGCGGTCCCGGGAGAGCGGCGACACCTCGCGGAACACCCACGCCCTGGTCGCCTCCCTCAACGTGAACGAGCTGGTGGGCCGGGCCGGGGAGCGGGAGCCCCTGCCCGTCACCGTCCGGGCCAACGCCGAGACCCTCACCCGGGTCTCCCCGGACCGGTCCCTCGTGGACGCCGCCCTCTCGGGCCTGGTGCTCACCCTGGAGAGGGGGGCGGGGGGACCCGTGGTCGGCCGGACCGTCGTCCTCCAGCCCCAGCCGGGGACCCTGGGCACCCCGGAAGCCACCACGGGGGACACCGGAACGGCGATCGTCTTTCCGGCGATGCCCGGGGGATACGAGATCGAGCGGATCCTCACCGAGACCCAGCCCGGGGTCGAAGGGCCGTGCTACGACTTCGACCGGGCCGTTCCGGTGGTGCTCACGGCCAACCGCCTGACCCGGAGGACGCTCCGGGTGACGATCGTCTCCGAGCCCCCCGACGCCGTGGCGTGCGGGAGAGCCGTGGTGGAGGTGGTGCGCTGAGGATGCGCCGGGCCGCTCCCTAGCGGCCCACCCGGAAGTACATCTCTCCGGCGGGCTCGGGGTCGGGGTATACCCGGGAGGCGTCGTCCCCGCTGTAGAGCACCCCGTGCTTCATCACCCAGCGGATCGAGCGGGCGTTCCGGATCTCCTCCAGGGGGTTCCCCCGGAGGACGACCAGGTCCGCCAGCTTCCCCGGCTCCAGGGAGCCGATCGAGCCGTCGAGGCCCAGGTGGGAGGCGCCGTCGATCGTGGCGATCTCCAGGATCTCGTCGGGGGAGAAGCCCCCGTCCTGGAAGATCTCCAGCTCCCAGTGGGTGGCGAGGCCCATCATCTGGCCGTGGGCTCCAAGGTGGAGGTGGGTGCCCGCGTCGTGGAGGCGCCGGATCCCCGACGCCATCTCCCGGGCCCAGTAGTCCTCGGGCCAGAGGCGGGTCGCGCGCCGGAGCCGCATGAGGTGCTGGGGCAGGACGAAGCGGGTGAGCTTCTCGTCCTCCCACAGCTTCTCTCGCTGGTGGAACCACTCCTCGCCCATGGGCCCGCCGTAGGCGACGATCAGGGTGGGGCTCATCCCGGCCTCCGACGCCGCCCAGAAGCGCACCACGTCGTCGTAGAAAGTGGCCAGTCCCATGGAGTGCTCGATCCCGGTCACGCCGTCGAGGATCTGGGTGAGGTTCATCTGGGGGTTGCCGCTGGACTCGGAGAGGACCATGAGATCCAGCTCCCGGGCGGCGGTCGCCGTCAGGTGCCGCCGGAGCCGTGTGTCCTGGGCGTAGTCCTTCACGGCCAGGGCCCCGTGATCGAGGTTCCAGCGGAGCTGCTCCCGGGCGTCGGCCAGGGTGTGGACGGGCCGGAACATGCGCACCCGTCCCGTGCGCCGCCCGTAGATCACCGAGCCGGTGGTGTAGAGGCGGGGCCCGGTGAGGCGGCCGGCCCGGAGCATGTCCGAGAGCCAGCCGTCCCGGTACTCGTTCCCGTAGACCTCGAACATCGTGGTGACCCCGTAGGCCAGGGCCCCGTGGAGGTAGGGCGGGCGCTGCTCGACGACGTGGAGGGCCGAGTGCTCGATGTGGGGATGCGCGTGGGCGTCCACGAAGCCGGGGACGACGGTGTGGCCCGGGAGCTCGAAGACCCGGGCCCCCTCGGGGATCTCCACCCCCCTCCCCACGGCCTCGATCCGGTGGCCCCGAACCAGGACCGTGGCGTCCTCCAGCACCTCCCGCCGGGGGTTCATCGTCACGACCCGGACCCCGGTGACGGCCACCTCGCCCTCGGGGGCGTCCACGGGGAACTCGACCGAGAGGTCGGTGCGCCGGGCGGTGGAGCCGGGCAGCCGGTCCTCCCGCCACTCCTCGGCCGACGCCGTCCGCTCGGGCTCGGTGAGGCCGTAGCGCTCGTCCTCGGCGACGATCCGCTCGACCTCCTTCTCGTAGAAGGCGGCGGCCCGGGTCCAGGCCAGGGTGTGGCCGTCCGGAGACCAGGCGAGGTAGCCCCCGTCCTCGGAATC
>JABAHQ010009213.1_pt1 | contig 44490 bp, 48 predicted proteins | sample 7062091 | NCBI WGS metagenome assembly JABAHQ01 (sample SAMN14534359, study PRJNA622989) | marine sediment metagenome | biome: marine biome [ENVO:00000428]; feature: marine pelagic biome [ENVO:01000023]; material: deep marine sediment [ENVO:00002113] | place: India: Gulf of Kutch | collected... | reverse complement strand
CCCAGAATATGGATGGCTCCTTCGGCGAGCGGGTACAGCATACACTGGAGTTCAAGCGACTCTTGGAGGAGAGGCTGGATTTGCCGGTGACCCTCTTCGATGAGCGATTGACCACCGCCGAGGCCGAGCGGGTCCTCCTGGAGGCCGACCTGAGCCGGAGGAAGCGCAAGCGGGTTCGGGACGAACTGGCGGCAGTGCTCATCCTCCAGGGATATTTGGACTCCCGCCGCATAAAGCAGTGATCGGCTAGATTCAGATTGCCTCAATCCCGTTGAGGATCATGTTTACTGAAGAGTAGAGCAGGACTAGGCCGAACAACTGGCGCAATCTTGCCTTGGATATTTTCACCGAGAGCCGCGGGCCGAGCTGGGCGCCAATGACTATGCCGACGATCAACGGCAGGGCCAACTCCGGATGGAGGTTTCCTTGCCTAAAATGCTGGAGCGAGCCAATCAACGCCGAAGGCCCCATGACAAACAGGCTGGTCGCCACGGCCGCGACGATATCCAGTTGGAGGAAGATGGCCATCGCCGGGACCATCACGATCCCCCCGCCGATGCCAAAGAAACCGGAGGCCAGTCCGGCGCCCAGGCCCAGCAGAGCTACCTCGAGAGGGCTGTAGCCGTTCCCGGAGGCGCTCCGGCGGAAAAGCCCGGCGATCTCCCGCGGCTGCCGCCCGCGGAGCATCATCGTTGCCGGATAGAGCAAGAGGATCCCAAAGGCGATCGAAAGACCCCCAGAGGAGATGAACCGGGTGAGGAAGGCTCCCAGCCAGGCCCCGAGGATCGCCGCCGGCATCAGCATCAGCCCCAGCTTCAGGTCCAGGATTCCCTTCGCTCGATAGGCCCAGGTGCTGGAGATCGAGGTAAACACGACGGCGGCGAGGCTTGTCCCCACTGCCTCCTGAGTGGTGGCTACCAGACGGGACAACGAGAGAAGTGGGACCATGAAGATCCCCCCGCCGACGCCGATCATACTGGCCAAGAACCCGATGAAGATGGCCGCGCCGCCCAGTTGAACGAAGATCAACCCGCGCTCCGCAGATACCCTTCGATGAACTCGTCTATCTCGCCATCCAGAACCGCTTCCACGTTCCCCTTCTCCACTTCGATCCGGTGGTCCTTGACCAGCTTGTAAGGGTGGAGGACATATGAGCGGATCTGGCTCCCCCACTCGATTTTCTTCAACTGGCCTTGGAGCCGGCGGAGCTCCTCCTCCTGTTGGCGCCTTGCTTCCTCGTTGAGCCGTGCTTTGAGGATCTTCAGGGCAGTTTCCCTGTTCTGATGCTGGGAGCGCTCGTTCTGACACTGGGCTGCTATCCCGGTCGGCAGATGAGTAATCCTGACCGCGGAATCGGTGACATTGACGTGCTGCCCCCCGGCCGATGAGGCGCGGTAGGTCTCGATGCGCAGATCTCCCTCGTCCAGTTCCAGCTCCACGTTCTCCACCTGGGGGACGACGTTGATCGAGGCGAACGAAGTGTGTCGTCGATGGGACGCATCGAAGGGGGAGATCCGAACCAGCCGGTGGACGCCGCGCTCGGCCTTGAGGTATCCGTAGGCGTAATCCCCGCGGATATCCACTGTAGCGCCCTTGATCCCTGCCTCCTCCCCCGGGCTCACCTCCAGCAGTTGAAACCGGAAACCGCGCCGTTCCAGGAACCGCAGATACATCCTAAGCAACATCTCCGCCCAGTCCTGGGCGTCGGTCCCCCCGGCCCCGGCGTTGATAGAAAGATAACAGGCATGGCGGTCGAATTCGCCGCCCAAAAAGACGCGCAGCTCGAAGTCGCGCAGCCGCCTGGAGAGCTCGGCAGCCCGGGCCTCGAGGTTGCGCAGCTCCCGCTCATCCTTTTCTTCCTCGACCAGCTCCCCCAGCACCTGAAGCTCCTCCACCTCCGTTTCGATCTCCCGGTATTCTTGGAGCAGGGTCCGCTTTCGCTCCAGCCGCTGGGAGGCCTCCTTGGCACGGGGTGGGTCATCCCAGAAGCCCGGCCTGGTCATCTCCCTCTCTAGATTCTCAATCTCCTTCTTTAATTCCTCCGGATCAAAGGCGATCACCGAGCTTTAGTAGGCTCTCCTGCAATTGATTCAGCCTCTCCTGCATCCTTCCCTCCTTGGCGACCGTTAGCACTACAGTTTAGAATCTTCTTCGGAGGGGATCAAGGCGCCCCATGGCTGGCAGGCTCTACATCTGCCCCACGCCGATTGGCAATCTAGAGGATATTACCTTGCGCACGATTCGGGTCCTCCGCGAGGCCGACCTGATCGTGGCCGAGGACACCCGCCGCAGCCGGGCTCTCCTCCAGCGATACAAGATCAAAACGCCGTTCGCCAGGAGCTACTTCCAGGGGGTGGAGAAACAACGGGCCCTGGAGATCATCGAACTCCTGGAGGCGGGCAAGGATGTTGCCTTGATCTCCGATGCGGGAACGCCGTTGATCTCCGACCCCGGCTATCCTTTGGTGCGGGAGGCGATCGAGCAGGGGCTCGCGGTAGTCGTACTCCCCGGGCCGACGGCCCTGATCCCCGCGCTTATCGCCTCCGGCTTTCCGACCAATGCCTTCATCTTCGATGGGGTCCCCCCGAAGAAGGAAATAAAGCGGCGGGAATACTTCACCTCGCTCCAGAAGGAGCACCGGACGATCGTGTTGTATGAGTCGCCCCATCGTATTTTGAAGACCTTGGAGACGATGGCCGAGGTTCTTCCCGAGCGAGGGGTCGTTCTGTGCCGCGAGCTGACCAAGCTTCACGAGGAGATCCTCCGGGGGAAGCCCGGAGAACTGTTGGAAGCATTGAAGCAGAGGAAAAAGATCAGGGGTGAGCTGGTGCTCGTAATCCGAGGGGCAAGCTGAGTTTAGGCATGCTTGTCCGCTACCGAGGAGGCGGCGTAGGCATCGGGCTTGGTCTTGACGGCGAAGCCGCTTCCGCGGATGTAGCCGACGACCTCGTCGATCAGCTCCCTGGTGCGGCCGTGCTCACCGACGTCGATGTGGATCTCCAGGTTATATTCAAGCATCGTCTGGTAGGCGAGCTCGCGCATCAACTGCCTAGCCAGCTCGAAGGAGATGGAGGCCTCCTTGTGAATCTTTTGGCGCAGGGTGTAGATGTTGCTCTTGCGGATTCGTCGCCAGAAATACCGCCCTCCTTTGCCGATGTGGTGGACGATAATCGCGCTGACAAACTCCATGGGAAGGGCTTTCCCAACCTCCTGGTGGCGATTGAACTCCTCCGCAATCGGGGTATCATGGCAATCTGTCCCTACCACGATCTCATATTGCCCCTCCGGCTCCTCGGCCATGAGCAGCACGATATGTTCAATCAACTGGGCAAAGCTGATCCGCCCCTCAGAGGGGCTATAGAACGTCGAATCCTCGGACATCTCTTGCAAATTATAAATTAGATCGGCTGGAGATGCAAGCCTTGGGACCCGCGAGGGGTGCCCCTACATTATATTAGATCGTCCGGGGAATCTGTAGGGGCAGGGCTTGCCCCTGCCCTGGTGAGGCCGGAGATGGAGATCCGCCGCTCTTTAGGGGAGAGGATCTCCATCCTGATCTCGATACATCCTTGGAGGAGGGGCAATCGGATCCGATCGGCCCACTCGATGGCTGTAATTCCTTCCTTGGAAAGCAGGTACTCTTCTACCCCGATTTCCGGCAATTCTTCGGGTCGCGAGATGCGGTAAGCGTCGATATGGAACAGGGGCAACTGCCCGCCCCGGTATTCGCGAACTAGAATGAAGGTCGGGGAGGTGACTTCAACTTCGGGGATGCCCAACCCGCGGGCGAGGCCCTTGATCAGCGTCGTCTTCCCCGCGCCAAGCTCTCCGATAAGCGCCAGGCAGCTTCCGGGCAGAAGCTTGCCACTCCATTGCTCCCCAAGCTTGATCGTCTCTTCAGGGCTGTGGCTGATAAACTCCCGCTTTGCCCTGTGCGACTGAGCCTTGCTATCGCCCATCCCTACTCCAATTCTAGTCTCAGGATATCGGATTTCAACCCTGTTGCTCCAGCACGGTTCTCCTTTTTACCAATTCCGTCAGTAGGCGATTCATAGGGGTAGGCAACCCTTCACGCTGGCCCTCGCGGGCAATAGCGCCATTGATGTAATTAATCTCGGTGGAACTGCCCCGCCGCACGTCCTGGAGCATCGAGGAGATATTTCCTGCGGTATTGCGGCAAACTTCCTCCACCCGCTGGATTGTCTCCTCCGGATCGAAATCGAGACCTACAGCGTGGGCCACTTCGACCGCCTCACGAACGATGCCGTGCATAACCAAGCACAGCTCGGAGTCCCGTACCAGTTCACCATTTGGAACATTGAAGATTGCGGTGAGGGCGTTGATGCCCACATTGACCAAGAGCTTGTTCCAGACCAGTTTCTTCACGTCTGTTTCCAGGTGAGTTTCCAGCCCGGCTGCATTGAAGGCTCCCGCAGTCTCTTCCAATTTGGACCTATCAGCTTCATCGCTTACTTGGCCGATCCAGGTCGGCCCTCGCCCGGCGTGCCTGATTCGGCCAGGACTGAGGTAGGTGGATCCTTGGGAGGTTACGCCTCGAAGCAGTTGGGCCCGGGAGACGTATTTTTCCATGATTTCCACGATTCCCAACCCGTTCTGAACGCTTAATACCGAGGCGGAGCCTCCAATTGTCGGAAGAGCTCCTTTGAGGGCTTTTTCAGTGTGGGAGGCTTTTGTGAAAAGCGCCACCAGGTCTGCCTTCCCGATCTCTTCTATCTTAGTTGTCCCCTTAACCCTTATCCGCTCCTCTTGGCCCTCTTCCTCGATTAGCAGCCCTTCAGCATTGAGCTTAGCTACATGCTCTCTGGCAAGGGGATCGAACAACCAGACCTCTTCGCCGCTTTTGGCCAGCAAGCCTCCGAAGAGGCTTCCCAGAGCGCCTGCCCCGATGATCGCGATTTTCATTCCAGTTCCCCTAGGACCTGCTCGTTCATGGTGAAGCTATGCTCCTCAATCGAGGGGAAGGTCCCGTCCCTGATCTCCCCTTTAAACTTTTGCAAGGCTCCTTCGATCTCCGCGCCGAGGTCGAGATAACGCTTGACGAACTTGGGGGAGAANNGGTCATGGAAGACCAGCACTTGGCCATCGCAGTAGGGACCGGCACCGATCCCGATGGTGGGAACGGTTAGCCTCTCCGTTATCACCTTGGCCATCTGGTAGGGGATGGCCTCCAAAATCAGGGCAAAAATTCCTGCGTCCTGGAGGGACCTGGCATCGTCGAGGAGCTTCTGGGCCTTTTCCTTATCCTTTCCCTGGACCTTGAAGCCGCCCAACTGGGAAGCCCGCTGAGGGGTGAGGCCGATGTGGCCCATCACCGGAATCCCGCCGCGGTGGACGATCGCTTCCAGGATTTCGGCCATCTCCCGGCCGCCCTCCAGCTTCACCGCATCGACCAATCCCTCCTTCATCAACCTCCCGGCATTATAGAGAGCATCCTCGGGGGAGATGTTGAACGACATGAAGGGCATGTCCCCCACCACGAAGGTGCGCTCCACCGCCCGCCTGACCGGCTTGGCGTGATGGATTATGTCTTCTAGTTCAACGGGCACGGTGCTCTCGTATCCCAGCACCGCGTTTCCCACCGAGTCTCCCACCAGAATGATCTCAATTCCGGCCCGGTCTACTAAAAGCCCAGTGGGATAGTCGTAGGCGGTGATCATGCTGATCTTCTCTCCCAAATCTTTCATCCGCTGCAGGTCTAAAACGGTGAGCTTCCTTCTTTCTGCCATCTTTACCTCCTCGCTATTTCAAGAATGTTAGCGCGCCTGCTGCATAGATCTTGGCGATCTCCTCCAACTGTGCGATGCTCACCCATTCATCACTCTGGTGCGGAACAAATCGATCACCTGCTCCGATGGTGACGATGGGAATCCCCTTCCAGGCCGAGAGGAATGTGCCGTCCGTCGCTCCCGGCACGCCGATGTAAGTTGGTTTCCTTCCTGTCAACATTCGGTTTGCCTTCTCGACTGCTTGGACGATAAGCTCGCCTTTGGGAGTCTTTGTCCAGGGTCGATCCTCGAAGACGTCCAGCTTGGCCGAGAACTTGAGCGCCGCGGCGAGCCCCGGCTGGAGTCTCTCGCGGATCTCGCGCTGGAATCCTTCCTTCAAGCTCGCTCTGTTCTCCTGCTCTATCTCATCAATGACCATTGCCAGCTTCCTTTTCAGCTCCTGGTGAGATTGGCCCGGTATAGTGCGAATATCCAGTAACGCTCGGCACCGTGAAGGGATGACGTTAAGCTGAGGTTCGCCCCTCACCGGCGCTTGAAGCACAGTGGGAGCAAGGCTGGGAAACCCGAGCAACTCGTCCTTACCATGCTGCTCGATCTCTTCCCTCTCCAACTGAATAATCCTTTGAATTATCTTCATCATGGCGGGAATGGGATTGAGACCCGAGAGAGGCATGCAACCGTGGCTCATCCTGCCATAGGTCATCACCTCGGCTCTTAAAGCCCCCTTCTGCGCGATCCCAAGGTGATTGTCGGTGGGCTCACAGATGATCGCCGCGTCAACATCGTCGGCCCAACCTTGCTTGATGAAGTGTTTGATCCCCAGCATCATCCCCTCTTCATCGACAGGGATGCCGAGGACGATCTTGCCCCGGAAGCTGGCTTTTGACTCCTTAATCGCCTTGGCGGCGATGAGCGCGGCGGCGAGATTTCCTAGAGTATCGCAGGCACCGCGACCGTAGATCCGGCCGTTTTCCACCACTGCTTCAAAGGGAGGATGGGTCCACTCACTGGGATCTCCTTCAGTGGCCACATCGCTGTGGGCCTCAAACATCAGGGTCCGCCCACCTTCCTTACCATCTAAAATAGCGATGACATTGGGTCTTCCCGGGGCCACCTCCTCCAAGGTCCCCCCTAGTCCAAATTCTTCCAGTCTTTTAGCGATAAATCGGGCTATTGCTTCCTCGTTTCCCCCTTCCTCCGGGCGATAGACGCTTCCAATCCTGACCAGCGCGCGAGTCAGCTCTACCAGCTCCTCGCCGTCGACCTGGCTCAACACTTCCGAGGTTGCATCGCTTTTCATCGAAGCTCCTTCCCCGCCCCTCAGCGCAGTTGGGCCAATCTCGGATCGAGAATGTCCCTCAATCCATCCCCCAAAAGATTGAATCCCAGGACAGCAATGGCAATTGCCAGGCCGGGAAAGATCGCTGGCCAGATGGACCGGGTGATGAAGGTTTGCGCGTCTTTTAGCATCAGCCCCCAACTGGGATGGGGTGGCTGGGTTCCCAGGCCGAGGTAGCTCAACCCAGCCTCGGCCAGGATCGCGATGGCAAAGCTGATCGTCGCCTGGACGATGAGCGGAGACAGGGTGTTCGGAAGCATGTGTTTGCCGATGATCTGCAGGTGGTTCCTTCCGAGGGCCTTGGCTGCAACGACATAATCCCGTTCCTTGATGGAGAGAAAGTTCCCCCGGGTAAGGCGGGCGAAGACAGGGACATTATAGATGCCGATGGCGATTATGCTGTTTGCGATCCCCGGCCCGAGGATCGAGGTGATCAAGATGGCGGTGAGAACCGGGGGGAATCCGTAGACGACGTCCATTACCCGCATGGTTGTCTCATCGAGCCAGCGCCCGTAATATCCGGCGAGCATTCCAACCATTGCCCCCAGGCTTATCCCAATGCTCACGGCGATGAAGCCCACAGCGATGGAGTTTACCGCTCCGCGCATCACTCGCGAGAGTAGGTCTCGCCCATATTGATCGGTCCCCATGGGATGCGAGGTACTCGGTCCCTGGAGCCTGACAGAGATCTCCATCTTGTTCGGATCATGGGGGGTATAAACGAGGCTGACCACGGCGGTAGCGGCTACTAGGCCTACCAGGATCAATCCGATGGTGAAGTTGGTATCCCCAAAGTAGCGTCTGATCGTCCGTTTGCGGGTCTCAGTCATATCTAATCCGGGGATCGAATAGACCGTAGNNCCCCATCCCCGGCAGATAGAAGACCGTCTCGATGATGATCGCCCCGGCAATGAGCTGTCCCAATTGCAGCCCTAAAATGGTGATCACCGAGATGAGGGCATTTCGCAGGACATGTTTGTAGATTACAATCCTCTCAGAAAGTCCCTTGCTGCGTGCGGTTTTGACATAATCCTCCCCCAAGACCTCGAGCATCGAGGAGCGGGTCATTCGGGTAATGATCGCCGCGCGGATTAGCCCCAGGGCCAAGGCGGGCAGAAGCAAGGACCTTAGGCTCTCCAAGGGGTTCTCCGTCCAACTGGTAAAGCCTCCAGCGGGGAAAAGCTGCCAGTGTACCGCGAACCCGATGATCAGCAAGATCCCAAACCAGAATTCGGGGATGGCCAGTCCTATTTGAGAGAAGATCATGGTGCCATAGTCGCCCAGTCGATTGTGATGGGTGGCAGCGTAAATTCCCAGAGGGATGGAGATGATGATGGTGAAGAAGATGGCCATGGCTGCCAGGGGCCCGGTGACCAGCAAGCGGCTGCCGATCAACCGAGAGATAGGGACGTCGTAGTTGATCGAGCGGCCGAAATTACCGTGAAGCACAATCCCTTTAAGCCAATCGAAATAGCGAACCACTGCCGGGCGGTCGAGGCCGAGTTTGGCCCGCACCCGGGCCAAGGTCTCGGGGGTCGCCTCCGTCCCCAGGATGATCTGAGCTGGATCGCCGGGGATGATGTTGATCAAGGCAAAGATGAGGATCGAGGCGAGGAAGAGCGTCACGATCAGGGTGAGGACTCGCCGGGTTAAATAGGCCACCATTTAGGATTAGGTAATGGCTGCCCGGCTTCAGCCGGGCAGTCATTACTATCTCTTCTGTTCAAGGCGCGATCCAGACCTCGGTCATGTCGCAGGCGATGATCGGATAGTCCTTCCACCAGCCCATGACCTCCTCCCGCATCGCCGGAAGGCTCGGTGCTTCAAAGAGAAAGCCGTTGACTGCGTCTTGGGCGATGATCCACTGGGCAATGGCATAAAGCTTCCTTTGCTCAGTGGGATCGACCGCCCGTTCGGCCCGCCGTATCACTTCCTGGAGGAACGGACTGTCATACCTGAAGTAGTAGGTAGGTTTAGCATAAATTGAGATATCAAAAGCCTCAGCGTGACCAATAATTGTCAAGTCATATTCGGCATTGAGGAAGACCCGATCGATCCACTGTCCCCATTCGATTAGCTGAATCTCCAGGTCGATTCCCACCTCCTTCAATTGGGCCGCCACGATTTCGCCGGAGCGGACGGAATAATTGTAGGGCTGAGGCAACTTGAGAACGGCCTCGAATCCATTGGGATAGCCGGCCTGGACCAAAAGCTCCTCCGCCTTTTGCGGATCATGGGGATAGACCCAGGTGAGGTCTAAGTAGTTGGGATTAATAGGGCTCATGTGACTCCCGATCGCGGTCCCATAGCCGAACATTGCTCCTTCGATAATCTCCTCACGATCAATGGCATAGCTGATGGCCCGGCGGATGCGCACGTCGTTGAAAGGCTCCCGGGAGTTGTTAATGGCGAGGATGACATCTCCGGTGCTGACCCCTTCGAGAACCTTAAATCGGGGATCGTCCGCAATCTCCGCTGCACTTTCCGCGCTGAGAATGTAGGCGATAACGTCGATGTCCCCCGCCTTGAGCGCGGCGATCTGGGCGCTGGGGTCGGGAATGAATTTGATAATTATCTTATCCAAATAGGGGAGCCTGTTCCCTTCGGCGTCCTTTCCGTAGTAATCGTCGAATCTGTCCAGGGTTACGTGATCTCCACGGACCCACTCCACGAACTTGAACGGCCCGGTCCCGTTCGGCTGGCTCTTTAGCTCCTCGCCCGCTCCTTTAGGAACGATAATGGAGTCCCCTCGGGCCAGGTTAAACAGAAACATGGAGTTGGGCTCCTTGAGGGTGATTTGGACGGTATAATCATCCAAGGCCTCGATGGACTCAATCGGCTCATAATACTCGGGATGAGGCACAGCCGTCTCGGGGTCCATGTCGCGTTCAAAGGTGTAGAGCACATCGGCTGCGGTCAGCTCGCGGCCGTCGTGGAACTTCACGCCGCGGCGCAGCTCGAAGGTCCAAACTAAGCCGTCATCGGAGACCTCCGGCAGGCTCTCGGCTACCCCCGGAACGATCTCCCCCGTCCGGCTCATCTTGACCAGGCCTTCGTAGAGGTTATTGTAGACTACTCGGTCGATCACCGCCGCTGTATTAGTCGTGGGATCGAACCCCGGTGGCTCTGCTGGCAAGGCCACTTGCAGTGTCCCGCCATAGCCGGGTCCTTGAGCCTGAACGCTTCCCGGATAATAGAGGTTCGAGCCCGCAAAGAGCAGGGCTACCAAAAAAACCACCAACAAGCTGAATTTGGCGAGCTTCATCGCTAAACCTCCCTTTATTTGGTTTAGGTTTTTCTTCCGATTTCTTCCCGCTTTTCACCTCCTTCCGGCTCCACCCGGCCGCTGAGATAGCGTTCGGGGTAACTAGGAAAACCCAGAGAGCTTTCCGCAGCCAGCATGGCATGGACGATGGCCCTGGCGACGACATCGCTGGCAGCGGAGCCGATCTCGGTCAACCTAGCTCCCTGCTCGCCCCCGAACGGCCCCCTCTTGCCAGGGAGAGGTTCGAGCTCGCCGGTGGCCAGGACGAAGATGGTATCTCCGTCGAACATGGTGTGGGCGGGGTAAATCGCCCGGGCAATCCCGTCTTGGGCCATCTGAGCTAGCTTGTTTGCCTGGGCCTTGGTCAAGCTCCCGTTGGTTGCCACTGCACCGATGGTAGTATGCTGTAAATAGGTAGGACCAGACTCCTCGGATCCTCGGCTGGGAGGATGGGCTCCGACCTCGGCCAAGCCGAACTCGTTCCCCATCTCCAGATGGCCAGCATAGGGCAGCCCTGTCTTCGGATTGATGGGAGAGCCGTAGGAGTTGACGGCGACGATTGCCGCGATGACCATACCTTTGTCCAACTCGGCGCTGGCCGTGCCAATGCCCCCCTTCAGGCCGCCGGCGACCGCTCCCGTCCCTGCGCCGACGTTCCCCTGAGCGGGCCTGCCACCGCTGGCGGCGAGGCACGCCCGGTAGCCGAACTCCGCCGTAGGGCGAGCCTGCCAGTCCCCGCCCCGCCCCAGGTCGAAGAGGACTGCGGCGGGCACTATGGGGACGACGTGGCCTCCCTCTAGCGCGTAGCCGACCCCCTTCTCCTCCAGATATCTCATCGCTCCGGCCGCGGCCTCGAGGCCGAAGGCGCTGCCTCCGCTGAGGATGATCCCGTTGACCCGCTCCACCAGGTTCCCCGGTCTTAGAAGATCCGTCTCCCTAGTTCCCGGTGCCGCGCCAGCCACACTGACCCCTCCGACCGCGCCTTCCCCCCGGACTAGGATGGCCGTTGTCCCCGTAGCCTCGCTCGTGCAATGTCCAACCAGGATCCCCGAGACGTCGGTAATGGCGTTATATTCTGACATTAACCCTCTCGAAGAATCTTCTCCACCGCGATGAAATGTTCTTCCATTACCTTCTTGGCCAATTCCCTGTCTCTGACCCGCAAAGAGAGCAAAATCTGGCGATGTTCCTCGATTGATTGTTGAAAATGAGCTTCATCCTTCAGAAAATACTCTGTGATCGTTTGTTTCCATAGCTTTTGGTGAGTAACCCCGAGCAGCAGGCGGATCACCCTGACGATCAAAGGGTTGTTCGTGGCCGCGGCGATGGCCAGATGAAATTTCTCGTTCAGATCAAAAAAATCCTCGTAGTCCTTTTCCTTTAGGGGGGTGCGCAATTTCTCCCAGATCGTCCCGATTTCATCGATCTGCTTCTCACTAGCCCTGTCGATGGCCAGTTCTACTATGCTCTGTTCGACCAACTTCCGGGCATCGAGGGCATCTTCGACGCTCTCGCTCTCCTCTAGCAAAGCCAAAGCGCCAAACCCTGCGGCGGAATTTCGGACATAGGTCCCGCTACCCGGGACTCGCTCCACGATCCCCGCCAGATGGAGTGCACTTAGGGCTTCCCGTACCGAGCTTTTGCTAACCCCTGTCTCTTGCTCTATGATTCTTTCAGGAGGAAGCTTATCTCCGATTTTGTATACCCCCCGCTGGATTGCTTCGATGATCTGCTCGGCGACCTGGACGCTCTTCTTCTTGCTCCCCACCCCGCGAAATACCATCTCACCTGTCATTAAGGTAAAATTATAAATCCGTACAGGGCGAAAGTCAAGTGGCGCAACCGCGCTGGTCAATTAAGCACGATGGGCCTTTTAGCCGATTAGGCTCGAGGGAGCTGAGGAATGGAGTTGGCGTCGGTCAACTCCTCTACAGCAGTGGGAGCCGGACCCCGAAGTAGATCCGGCCGCGCCGGTTCTCCGGCTCGATCCCCAGGAACGGATAGGCAAATCCGATGGTAAAGTGGAGCGGGAAGAGGCCGCCGAGGGTCCGACCGACGAACTCCCCCTCGAACCCCGCCTCCAACTTGAAATTCCCAAAGCCAATATCTTCAAAAACCTCCCAGCTCTGGCCGCCGGCGAGGAAGAGCGCTTGGCGCACCTCATCGATCACGGCCAGGTTGGCCAGATCATAGTCCATCTCCCGTTTGGCCGGGAGGCTTAAGGAGAGCCGTCCGGATAGTTTGACCGTTCCGGGGAAGTGGGCCTTCTCCCACTTACCCTCCTCGGTCTTGTGGTAGAAGCTTTGCAGCTCATCGAGGTTGAACCGGAACGGCTCGGGGAGGTTGTAGCCGAAGCCCAGGCTGACTTCCTCATCGAGGTAGAGGTGGGGTAGCAATCGGAACCGATGCCAACTTTGAACGGAAAAACGAGCAAACTCGAACGGAAAACCGGCCAGGGAAAGCTCGGTGGAGGAGAGGTCCTGCACTGCCTCCGTCCTTTTCCAGGTCGCCCGGAGGTAGTTTATCCCCTCCCCGCTGGCCGCCTCCAGGGTCCGCCCCACCGAGAGGCGAAGCCGGTCGGTCTCCTCCCAAAACTTCGCCGGTGAGCCGACCTGGGGGTGGGAGAATCCGGCCAGGTCCAGCTCCAGCTCTCCGGCCAGGGTCCCATACCGATCGAGCCCCCCCAGATCTAGATATCCTCGGGCCGTCGCGCCACGCCCGCTGTAGATGGCAAAAGCCCCGATCCCCTGCCCCAGGAGCCAGCGGTGCCACAGGGTCCCACCCTCCAATGTCTGGGTCGTCGGATCGAACCGCAGGAGGTAAGCATCGAGCGGGAGGACCTCCTTTCCGGTGGTGATCACCCGAAACTTCGGGGGATAGAAATTGTTCAGGCGGTTTACGTCGGGGGTCAGCTCCTTAGGATCGACCTGGACCTCCCTCACCGGGCTGGGGCTGGCAAACCTTATTACTCCCTCAGTCTTCTCCGCGTCCCAGGTTTTGGAAAACTCCTCCCCTTGCTCGGTCACCGCGACCACCTCCACCGGGAGGGCCGCACCCCCGCGTTTTGTTAAGACAATCTCCGTCAGATGCTCTCCGCCTCGGGCGGTTGTCTCGACCGCCCTGATCCCGTAATCGATAAACTGGGCAGTGTAGAGCCAATCCTGGAAAAATTCCCCAAGGCCTTGGCCCGAGATCTCCTCTGCATGCTCTTTTAGCTCCTCCACGGTGAGAATCCGATGATGATACTCTTGATAGGCCCTTGCCAGCAGCTCCTGGACCTTCTCCCGCCCGATCACCCCGGCCAGGGCCCGCAGGACGAGATAGCCCTTGTCGTAGATCCGCACAGATGACCGGTTTCCGTACTCTACCTCCTTCTCCGGCTTGATGAGCGCCTCATCGAATCGGTCTTTGAAGACCTGAAGATAGGGCAGCTCCACATTATGTTGGCGCAGATTGTAAAAACCGAGCTGGTGCTCGATCAGCCCCTCCAGGAGTCCCGGGCGCTCGAAGACGAAGACGTTCGGGGCGAATCCCCCATACTTCTCCTCATAATAGCTAATGGAAAGGTATTGGGCGAAAGCCTCGCTGAGGAAATTCTCGGCATTGAGATCCGCCCCTGCGCCGATCCCAAACCAAAGGTGGGCGATCTCGTGGGCGAGGAGGTACTCGATCAGGCGGTCGGCCACTCCCACCAGCCCCAGGTCCTTCTCCCCGAAGGCGGAGTTCCCCAGGATGACCAACCCGTCGGCGGTTATCCCGAACAATCCCGGGGCTGGGGACTCCGCGATCACCAGCCGCTTGTGACTGTAGGGCCCGTAAAGCTCCTGGTAGCGGTCGAGGATCTCTGCGGCGTAGGTGGCAAACAGCCGCGCCGCCCCCTCATGGCCCGGTAGGTGGTAGACGTCGATCTCGATATCGTGATGCTCCAACCCATACCATTTGAAGTCCGGCCCGGCGCTAAAGGGAATCGACCTCACCGGGGTGGCGCTCCTCAAGAGGACGGTCTTCCAATCCTCGTCTTCGTTGACCGTCTTCTGCTCATCGGGCCCGGAAGCCAGCACGTAATCCGCCGGTAGAGTCAGCTGGGCTTCATACCAAGCAGCGGGAAGCAGGTATTTATAGTACTCCTTTTCCTCCGCGAGATATTCGCCATTAAGCAGCGCGGAGGGGGGAACGGCGATCGGGTTCCAGCCGAAGCGCCAGGTGTAGGTATGACGATGATAGCTCTGATCACCGGTTATCATGTGGGGAAACTTGGTCGTAAACTCAATCCTAACGCTGACAGTCTGGCTCGGGGGCAGCGGCTGGGGCAGGTCCACCCGCAGTATGGTGTCCTGCAAAGAATAGGTCTGCAGCTCCGGGGGGGACGCCATCAGTTCATATTCCAACTCTTCCCCCTCAGGTGTGGTCACTGCCTCTATCCTGGTCCACGAAGGGTCGAACCCGTTCCAATACTGCCCGTCGATGTAGGAGCTATCGCGGTAGGGATTCCGCTCCCGGCCGAAGTTGGGCAGGAGGAGAAAATAGAGCGAGCTTAAGGGGGTCTGGGAGCCGTTGTAATATTCGACCTGCTCAAATCCGCTTATGGTGTGGGCCTCGGGGTCGAGTTTGACCTCCAAGCCGTATTTGCTGTAAGGCCCTTCCTCGGCCTGGGCCGGCGCTGCCAGCAGCAGAATGATGAACAAAAAAGGGAGCCCTATCGATAGCAAGTTCTTCATCGCGATCTCCTCCTGGGCGCATTGTAAGGGATAAATGAGTCGAGAGTCAATGACTAAGTCGTGGACTCATGACTCTGGACTCCTCGACTCACGTGGGGAGGAGTTCCAGGCGGACCTTGAAGATCTCCCGTTCGCTGGCCTCCTCGATGGTGATCCGCACGGCATCGACCTGCAGGGATTCCCCTTCCTCGGGAATGTCTTCGAATCGTTTCAGCAGCAGGCCGCTGATCGTCACCCCCTCGTCGAGGGGAAGTTCTAAACCAAGCCTCTCATTGAGCAGATCGATCTCGGTATCGCCATCGACGATGAATTCCGTAGCCGAAATCCGATGGACTGGCTGCTCCGGCTCATCGTATTCATCGGTGATCTCACCGACGATCTCCTCCACGATATCCTCCAGGGTGACGATTCCCGCGGTCCCGCCGAACTCGTCCACCACCACCGCCATGTGCTGGTGTTCCCGCTGGAAATCGCGCAGTAGCTCATTGATCGGGCGAGTAGTGGAGGTGTAGAAGGGGGGACGGATAAGCTCGCGCAGCTTTTCATTATTTTCCCCCTTGAGGAGGTCCTTGGCGTAGAGAAAGCCGATCACATTGTCCCGATCGCCCTCGTAGACGGGGAAGCGCGAGTGGCCGTCCTGGGCGACGATCTTGCGAACCTCTTCCAGGGTGGTGTCGATGGCAATTGCCTTCACATCTGGGCGCGGGACCATCACCTGCTCGGTGACCATGTCGTCGTAAGTGAAGATCCGCTTGATCATCGCCACCTCCTCCTTGTCCAGCAGCCCGCGCTCCTCACTGGCATCGACGAGGTATTTAATCTGTTCCTCGCTCACCGCCACTTGCTCTCTCCCCTGCAGGGAGCGGGGCAGCGCGCCGATCAGGGTGGCCGAGAACCAGCGGAAGAGGAGGATTAGCGGGTGGAGGAAACGGGAGAGGGCATACATGGGCCGGATCATGGCCAGGGTGAACCGCTCGGCGTGATTTTTGGCCAGACTCTTGGGGGTAATTTCGCCGAAGATTAGCAAGAAAATGGTCATCAGTACGGTTGCCACCAATCCGGCCTCGGGATTGGAAAGAAAAGGCCCAAGGAGCTGGATGGAGAGGATGGTCGCGATGGAGGCGGCAAAGATATTGACGAAGTTATTGGCAATGAGGATAGTGGTAATTAAGCTATTGGGATCATCGAGGAGAACCTGAAGGGCTTTGGCCCTTCCCCGTTGCTCCTTCACCAGATAGCCCAACCGGGCCCTCTCCATCGAGGTGACTGCCGTCTCCGACCCGGAGAAGAGGGCCGAGAGCGCTAACAGTAAGAGGAGGAGAATAACTCCCCCCATGAGGCTCATCTAGCTAACACCACAAAAATTATAGCCGATCCTTGTCCTAAATGCAAGCCCACTGACTTGCGGGAAGTTGACAACTTCCTTCATTTTACCTACAATCTTATCCACAATGTTAGACTCCTTGGGCAAGCAACTGACCGGGATCCTGACCAAGCTCAGGCGGAAGGGGAAGCTCACCCGGGCCGATGTCGAGGAGGGCCTGCGGGAGGTCCGACTGGCCCTGCTGGAGGCCGACGTGAATTACAAGGTCGCCAAGGGATTTGTCGCGCGGGTGGCCGAACGGGCTCTCGGCCAGGCGGTCCTAGACCATCTCAGCCCTGGCCAGCAGGTAATCAAGGTGGTCCGCGACGAGCTGGCCGCGGTGATGGGAGGAGAGCAGTCAGAACTGGACCTCTCCGGCTCCCCGACCCTAATCATGTTGGTCGGCCTCCAAGGCTCGGGGAAGACGAGCACCGCGGGCAAGCTTGCCAAATGGCTGATCAAGACGAATGGTGCCAAGCACCCTCTCCTCGTGGCCGCCGACATCTACCGCCCTGCCGCAGGGGATCAACTCCGTCAACTGGGAGAGCAATTAGGATATCCAACCCTTGCTGCTGGCGGTGGCAAAGACGGCCCGGTGGCGATTGCGAAGAGAGCGGTAGAGCAAGCGCGGGAGGCAGGACAGGACCTCCTATTGCTTGACACCGCCGGGAGGCTGCAGATCGACGAGCCGATGATGGAGGAGCTTGAGGCGATGGCCAAAGAGCTGCGGCCGCAGGAGATCTTGTTGGTGGCCGACGCGATGACCGGCCAAGAGGCAGTGGCCGTCGCCGCGGAATTCCACCGCCGCCTGAACCTTACCGGAATCATTCTCACCAAGATGGACGGCGACGCTCGCGGCGGGGCCGCTCTCTCCATGGTCCAGGTGACCGGGCTCTCGATCAAGTTCATCGGCACCGGGGAGGGGCTCGACGACCTGGAGCTTTTCTACCCTGACCGGATGGCCGGGAGGATCCTCGGGATGGGCGATGTGTTAGGGCTGATCGAGGAGGCCGAGTCCAGGCTCGACCAAGGGAGAGCCGAGGAGTTAGCCCAAAGATTGACCAAGGACCAGTTCACCCTGCAGGATTTTTTAGACCAGTTGAAACAGGTCCGGCGGATGGGGCCCTTAGATCGAATTTTGGACAAGCTGCCCGGGGTGGGAAACCTGGAGGTCGAGGAGGGGGAATTAGACCGGGTGGAGGCGATCATCAACTCCATGACCATCGAGGAGCGACTCAACCCGCGGATCATCAATGGTTCGCGAAAGCGGCGGGTTGCCCGGGGAAGTGGGACCCGGGTCAGCGAGATCAACCGCCTGCTGAAGCGGTTCCACGAGGCCCGGAAGTTAATGAAGCAGTTAGGAAAGATGGGCAAACGGGGGAAGCTTCCCCTGGAAGATTTACCATTTTAGCGTTTGGGCGTTCATGCGTTTGGGCGTTTGCGCGTCCTGCGCTGGCGCGTTAACGCTACAACGCGGAACGCATTAACGCACAACGCGGAACGCAATAACGCGTTAACGCTAATAAGGAGGACCGATGGCGACGAAGATCAGATTGAAGCGCACCGGAAGGCGGCATCAACCGAGCTATCGGATGGTGGTAGTGGATGAGGCCAAGCCCCGCGATGGAGCGGTCGTCGATGACCTGGGCTTCTTTAACCCCCTCCAAGATGAGCTGGAGATAGACAAGGGGAAAGCTCTGGAGTGGCTCCTAGGGGGCGCTCAACCCAGCGACACCGCCAGAGATCTTCTCTCCCGGCTCGGGGTGATGGAAGAGTGGCATAAGACGAGGGTCGCAGGTTGACAGGTTCCAGGTTCCAAGTTCGCCGGTTCTAGAGTTTTTGAACCTGGAACCTGCGAACCTGGAACTTGTGAACTGTAGAGATGCTTAAAGAACTTCTGCAATACCTCGTCGCCGGGGTGGTCGATGCTTCGGAGCGGATGAAGATCGAACACGTCTCCACCCCCAAGGTGGAACTCTTCTACCTCTCCGTTTCCAAGGGGGATTTGGGGCGCTTGCTGGGGCGAAAGGGGCGGACGGTGGAGGCGATCCGGGCCGTAGTGCGGACTGCCGCCGCACGGATTGGCAAGGAGACGGTCATCGACGTGGTCGAATAAACCGATTCGCAAATTCCAGAATTTGGCAGCGGGACGGTCGTATTTGCGAATCTTGAGCTTGGAATCTGCGAACTGAAGTTGATATGCGCATTGATATCTTAACGATCTTCCCTGAGATGCTGGCGGGCTTCTTCTCCGCCGGGGTCATTGCCCAGGCCCGGGAGCAGGGGCTGATCGAGATTCGCCTCCATGGCCTCCGGGACTTCGCCCCTGACAAACATAAGCAGGTCGACGATCGCCCCTACGGTGGCGGGCCGGGGATGGTCCTCAAACCAGAACCCTTCTTCCGCGGAGTGGAAGCGCTTCGTGCCCAACTACCCCCCGGAGCGGAGCCGCGGGTGATCTTGCTCTCGGCGAGCGGGAAACTCTTCACCCAAAAGATAGCGAAGGAGTTAATTAAAGAGGAGGAACTAATCCTGCTCTGCGGCCGTTACGAGGGGGTGGACGAGCGCGTCTTGCAAATAACGACGGATGAGCTCTCCATCGGGAATTTCGTCCTTAGCGGCGGGGAGATCGCCGCGGCGGCGGTGGCCGAGGCGGTAGCCCGCCTGCTCCCCGGGGTGGTCGGCTGTGAACAATCGGTCAAGAATGATTCCTTCTACGAGGAAGACCTGCTCGGCCCGCCCCAGTGGACCCGCCCGCCTGCCTACCGCGGTTTAAAAGTACCGGAGGTGCTGCTCACCGGGGACCACCAGGAGATCGAGGAGTTCCGCCGCCAGAAGCGCCTGGAGAAGACGGCAAAGAATCGACCGGATTTGCTGAAACATTAATGCGTTGGTGCGTTGCGCGTTTTAGCGTTAACGCGGAACGTACTAACGCAGAACGCGCAAACGCGTAACTATGGGCAACCTATACATTGGCCTGATCCATTATCCGGTGCTGAACAGGGCGGGCCAGGCGGCCACCGCGGCCCTCACCGGCCTCGATGTCCACGATATTGCCCGCTCAGCCCGAACTTACGGGGTGAAACGCTACTTCGTCATCACCCCGATCCCGGCGCAGCAGGGAATTGCAGCGCGAATCAGGCGCTACTGGCTGGAGACGAGGCTCGACCATAACCGGGGCGAGGCCCTCAAGATCGTCGAGATCATGGGAAGCTTCGAGGACAGCCTCAGTGGGATCGCGCGGGACGAGGGCACAAGGCCCCTGACCGTGGGGACCTCCGCACAGCGGCGGGGTTTGAGGGAAATGGGTTACGAGGAACTGCGGGAGCGACTTGCAAGTTCGCCCCAGCCAGTGTATATTCTCCTCGGCACGGCCTGGGGCTTGGAAGGCCGGTTGCTGGCACGGCTGGATTGCGCCTTGCCCCCGATCTTGGGGCCGGGGGAGTGGAATCACCTCTCGGTTCGGGCCGCGGCCGCGATCATACTGGATAGATTGAGGGGACGATGATACGCGTTGGTGCGTTGTTCGTTCTGGCGTTAACGCGCTAACGCAGAACGCAATAACGAATGAACGCGCAAACGCGATTGAAGGAGTTAGGAATGGATGAGTTTCTGAGAGCAGCAGAGGAAGGAACTCTGCAGGATGAGATGCCCGACTTCCGCCCCGGGGACCTCATTCGGGTCCACGAGCGGCTGAGCGAGGGGCGGGAGCGTGAGGGGCGGGCGGAGCGGATCCAGGTCTTCGAAGGTCTGGTGTTAAAACGGTCCGGGAGCGGGGCCTCGGAGATGTTCACCGTGCGCAAGATCTCCTCCGGTATCGGGGTGGAGCGGGTCTACCCCCTTCACTCTCCGCGGATTGTCAAGATCGAGGTGGTAAAAGAAGGCCAGGTGCGCCAGGCACGACCCTATTATTTGAGGAGGCGACGTGATGTCCGCCGGGGATAGGAATAAGATTCCATCCCCCAGGGAGGATGAGGGACAGGAACTGAACAAGAATCCCGAGGCCTCGGCCCATACTCTCGAAGCGGAAGCGCCGGTGCAGCCCGTTCGCAAGAAGCCCTATCTCGCCCGGCTCCTCAATCGCCTCGGGGTCAGGACCAACGAGACGGCCGAATGGGCGCTCGACTGGATCCAGGTGATCGTCGTCGCCGGGCTCCTTGCCTGGCTGGTAATGACCTTCGTCGTCGTGCGGATGAGGGTGCCCACCGGATCGATGGTCCCGACCATCGAGGAGGGCGACAGCTTCTTCGTGGACAAGATCTCCTACTACTTCCGCGAGCCCGCGGTGGGGAATATCATTGTCTTCTGGCACCACGAGCGGGAGGATCAGACGGTCCGCTACGTAAAAAGATTGATCGCCGTCGGCGGACAGCAGGTCCAGATCAAGGGCTGCGAGCAGTTCCCCGCCGATGAATGTGGAATCTACGTGGATGGGGAAAGATTAAAGGGCGAAGCCTTCGATCGCCCGTACTACAATAGCGGCCATTACAACTTCTGCGGGGTCGGGGCGGCTCAAGGGGAACACTGCTCATTGAACGACCCGGAGACGGTGATCACCGTCCCCGAAGGGCACTACTTCGTGCTCGGGGATAACGGGCGCAACAGCCTGGATAGCCGGTTTTGGGGGTTTACGAGCGAGGGGGATTTCATCGGGGAGCCCTTCTTGCGGGTCTGGCCCCCCTCCAGGATCGGGTTCATGAACGGCTATTTGGGAAGCAACCGTTAACACGTGTACCCGTTGGCACGTTAACATGGAGGGGCGAACCCCGTGTTCGCCCTATTATAATTCTCATTCTCCCTCTCCATGCGGGAGGGAGTTAATGACCCTTTCCGAAGGGACAGAATTCCTGCCAAGCGAGCGTTATATCGGTTACGGTCAAGCCGTCGAACGGCAGCTCGGGCTCCTGAAGGAGATTGCGATCGTAATGGAGTATACATTGATTCTGAAAGCTCTCTTGATCACGGAGGTTTTTTGAGCTATAATCGCCTGCGTGAAGCCGAGCATTATGTTCTAATTATCGCACTGGAAGGAAGATTTCGGTCTTTGAAACGAGTAGGTGCGCCGAGCGGTCACAAGAATCACTGAGGAGGTTGGTAAATCAAGCTCGGGGGTGACATGCGATGTTAAGAGTCATGGCGATCGTTCTGGTCGGTGTTCTCTTGGCGCTGGGGCTGGGAGGTCCGGCTCTCTCGGATGGTGGAACAGCGGACGCAGGCGGAAGTGTTCGTAGCACCTCGGCCCTGTTCACCGACGTTCCCGCCGATCACTGGTCCTTGGGGGACCTCCAATACCTAGCGGAGCGGGGGATCATCACTGGTCTGCCCAGCGGCGAGTTCCACGGGAGCCAAGCCTTAACCCGCTACTCGGCCGCGGCCCTGGTAGCCCGGGCGGTTCGGTTTGTCCTGAACAATCCCGATGTGATCACCGGTCAAGACCTTAAGGTGGTCCAGGATCTGATCTACAAGATCAACGACAAGATCCAAGAGATGGACGCCCAACTGCAAAGCGGGGGAGCGAGCTCTGCGGCGGTAGCGAAGCTGGAATCGAAGGTGTCGCAGAACACCAATTCAATCCAGAACTTACAAGGTAGGGTCAGCTCCACCCAGGCAGGCTCAGCGGACGTGGCCAAGCTGCGGGAGCAGGCCAACGCCGGGTTCATCATCGGTCTTGCTGGACTGTTCGTGGGAATCATCGGGATTGCCCTGGCGACAATGTAGGGGCAGACCCCCGTGTCTGCCCTGATGTCTTTGCCGGTTGGCACGTTCACGGCTATAACCAGGTAGGGTGAGCCCGATGAGGAATAACCACTGGTTTGGTGCTGACCATGTTCTTCTTAGGCCTGGTGCTCGTATTGGTCAGCATCTCCTATAGATACTTTATGGAGCAGGAGTTGTATCGGTGGCTAGCGAGCTTGGGAGCTTTTCTGATGGGGATGGGCACTTTCTTTGCCATCCTTCAGGAGAAAAGGTTCGGCAGGTGAGACCGGTGTCGGGTTTGTTCCTCTGTCAACCACGCTCTGATGAGACCATCCTCTCCCCTGGCGGGAGAGGATGGAGGTGAGGGGGAATATGGAAGCACGAGAACAGACGGCCACAGTGCTTCACCCTCACCCTGCCCCTCTCCCTTCGAGGGAGAGGGAAGTGAGAGTGGTGACGAAGAGCCGAGTTGATCAAGTGAGGAATGTCCTAGCCTGGATCTTCCTGGCCCTAGGCGTCGCCATCTTTCTCTGGCGGATCTTCGCCCCGACGACGCCTGAGACTCTGACCAATTACCAGCTTTATACCATGCTCAAAGGCGACATCCAAGCATATTTCGGCGGACTTTTATTCGTGCTAGTAGGGATCTTTCTCAAGAAAGAGTGAAAGGGTTCATTGATATTGCCGTTGTGAACGTGCAAACGTCACACTTGCACACGGGTCAGCGATCCATCCCCTTGACATTGGGGGGGAGATGGTGTATACTCAATTTTTGGAAGGAGGTGGTCAGACCGCAGGAGTAACGGAGTAAAAGACGGTTTCTGAGGCAAAATCTCTAAGCAAAGGGAGGTTGTTAGAGAATGTCTAAGAGAGTTCTCGCGATCCTACTTGCCATGTTAATGGCCGTAGGAATCTATTCCACGGTAGCGAATGCTGGTGTCGAAGGCGACTTTACGTTACACATAATCGGATGGCCGCAGACAACAAGTTATGAAGCCGATAAGTTCGACTTCGACGTGGAGGCACTGCTCAACTTGGACTTTACCCTCAGCGGCCTGACGTTCTCCAATGATCTGGCCATGGGGATTGCAGGTATCGAGCACTATATCGCTGACATTCAGACTACGCTTGGCGCAATGAACCTCTACGACGAGTTTGCCTTCGCCAAGCCGTATATCAACTGCAACTACTGGTATCCCAGCAAGTGGAAGGGTCCGGAGGTAGACTGCACCCCCGCTGGAAATGTCCTCTTCGTCAAGAAACGGGTCACGATGGAGATTACCCTCGGCGGGTTAACTGTAAGCAACTTGGCGATCTTCGAGGATATCGACTTCCCCCAACCCACGGATACCACGTATACCGATGATGATGCCAGTGGCTACTATGATCAACCGGACCAGCGGTTCCGCTTTGGTGACATCATCACAGTTAGCGGCACCACCGTCTCGGGGATCGAGGTCACCACCAAGACTGGAATCTGCGCTGACTTTGACATCTATGGCGGTGTCTATCTCTGGGATATCCTAGGTAAGTGGGGTGTCTACAAGGTGCTCGAAAGCGCGCCAGACAATGTGATCAAGAAGAAAAAGTGGTCTGAGAGCGTCTGCGAAAACGAGAAGCTGGAGTTCACCAAGGAGTACATCGCCGTCACCGGGGTCACCCCCATGTCCGGGCTGACCTTCAACGTCCATACAATATTTAATCCCTCACTAGCGGCTCCATTTACCAACTTCTTTGGCGCTGTTGAAGCCGTGTACACTTTGCCAATGAACCTGGGGACGGCCTATGTCTGGCTGGACTTCCTCCAGCCGAAGGATCTGGTGTTTGAGACGCCGTTCCCCCTCGTTGCCTTAACACTCGGCCATGGTCTCCAAATCGTCTGGCAGGATCTCAATGCGTCCCTCGGCGTGGATGCTGGTGACTATCTCCTCAGCACCTTGTTGCTCCAGTTCCAGAACGTCACGATGCAAAACTGGCTGTGGTCCATAGTCGGTACCGGGATGTACTATATGCATAACGAAGTTGACATTCCGATCTCCTACCCTGAGCCGATTGGGACCTTAACCATCGATGCTTATTGGTACGACGCCGACGAGGATGGGAACCTTGAGTTCGAGGATATCGACTTCGGCGTCACCAAGCAGTTCGGCGAGCACAACGAGTTCAGCTTCGACGCGGCCTTCAACGAAGACGGGATGTATGGCGTCGACTTTGCCATCACGGTCCTCTTCAGCTTGTAGGCGGCAACTACCTACTGGACGGAAACTTAGGCAAGGCCCCGAGCCCGCAGGCTCGGGGCCTTTTGTTTCTAATCAATGTCCAGTTGCACCAGCCGCCTCGGTTGGCTATCTTAGGGGTGAGATGTGGGATAAGATTCTTTTCATAATCTCAGCAGTTTTATTGGCCGTAAGCGTCGGGGGCTTTATTTGGAGATTATTCTTTGTCCCCTTCAAGCCGAGAGGTAAGAGGAATCCTTCACCTGAAATAACAAATTTGGAGCTATACCGATTGCACTCAAACGATCTGAAGTGGCTAATAGCCTTTCAAACAGGGATTTTGGCAGGCTTATTGATCATGATCCTATCCCGGCTTTAAGAAGTCAAGGACTCCCAAACCCGGACCTCCGGGCTTCGGGCCCCTGTGAGGCAGACAAGATGAAAGGCTTGCCTATCGTTGTTGGTCTCTTGGGCTTAGCAGTCTTGTTCAGTCCGCTCCAGACCACATTTCCTCGTGTCCCTTTCGAGACAATCGCTATCGGGGAGAAGAGCGGGATAAGTTCACAGGAGGCCCTAGCTGTCAATGATCCGGGACTAGACCTCCCCTTTGAACCTAGTCCTTGATCCAAAGTATAATGGGTTTTAGCAGGTAAAGGAGGCAGGAGGCAATGTTCCCCGCATTTTCTGGGGCCACCGGTCCCCGGCGCGAGAGGCTGGCCTTGATCGTGGTTCTGGGCGCAGTCCTCTTGCTATGCATGAGCCTTGCTGCGCCGAGGGCGGAAGACGGCGGTGGGGAGAAGTGGTCCTTTCATACGGGAGGTAATGTCTACTCCTCCCCCAGCATCGGTCCTGACGAGACGATCTATGTCGGCTCGGGCAGCACTAAGGTCTATGCCATAAGGCCTGACGGCCGCAAAAGGTGGGAATTTAAGACCGGCGACGATGAGAGGGCCTGGGTCTATTCCTCACCGGCGATCGGACAAGACGGCACCATCTATGTCGGCTCATACGACGGCAGGCTCTATGCGATCAGCCCCGATGGAACGCTCAAATGGAGTTACAAGACATATGACAAGATCCATGCCTCTCCAGCAATTGGGCCTGACGGCACAATCTACATCAGCTCATCGGATTATCTGTTCTATGCCCTCAACCCCGATGGCACGGAGAAGTGGCGCTTTCTGATGGGCGCCGGCAGTTATTCTTCGCCCGCGGTTGCCACCGATGGCCCGATCTACTTTGGCTCGTACGATGGTAACCTCTACGCCCTGAATCCTGACGGTACCTTAAAATGGAAGTTCAAGACGGAGGGGCGGATCGGCCACTCCTCCCCGGCAGTTGCATCGGATGGCACCATCTATATCGGTTCATTGGATCACCGGTTTTATGCGATCAACCCCGATGGCACCAAGAGGTGGTACTTCGAAACCGGGGTGGAGATCTATTCCTCCCCAGCAATCGGAGAAGATGGGACGGTCTATATCGGCGCGGAGGACGGAAAGCTCTACGCCCTCAACCCCGATGGCACTCTCAAATGGAGCTTTCCCGCAGGGGGGCGCATCCGCTCCTCCCCGGCGATCGGGGCTGATGGGGCCATCTACGTGGGATCTCATGAGGGGAGGCTCCATGCCCTCAACCCCAATGGTTCGCTCAGGTGGAGCTTCTACGCTGGCGCACCGATTTACTCCTCTCCAGCGGTCGGCCCGGATGGAACCATCTATGTGGGTTCCGGCGATAGCGCTTTCAGGCTCTATGCAATCTCTAGCTCAAGCTTGGGATTGGCCGACTCCCCTTGGCCGATGTTCCGCCACGACTTGCGCCGCACCGGTCGCGGTTTCAAGAATAGTTCATCTGGAGGGAGGTAGCCATCAAAGCTTTACTGAAGGGAATTTCGGTTGTTGCCCTCATCGTCTCCCTTCCGGCGCTGATCTCGTCCCCGGGGACTGAAGGAAGCTTGCAGTGGAGTTTCTCCACTGAAGGGAAGATACTCTCCTCTCCGGCCCTCGGCGAAGATGGTACCGTCTATGTGGGCTCCTTGGACGGCAAGCTCTACGCCCTCCGAGCGAATGGGGCGCTCAACTGGAGTTTTAGCGCGGGCGGGGCGGTCGGCTCATCCCCGACTATTGCATCCGATAGCACCGTGTACATCGGTGGAGGCGTAGATAAGTTCTACGCCGTTAACCCCGATGGTTCTAAAAGGTGGGGTCTTCCCATTGGGGGATCGCTCAGTCACTCAGCCGCAATTGGAGCTGGCGGGACGGTCTATGTCACTTCGGGCAGCGGGAGGGTCATTGCTTTGGGCCCTGATGGTAGCTTTAAATGGAAGCTCACTCTCGGCCGGTGGATCAAGACCGCGCCTGCGGTGAGCGCCGATGGTACGGTTTACGTTACCTGGCATAACCAGGGGCACGGGAAGATCTATGCCTTGAATCCCGACAGTACGCTGAAATGGGAGTTCGAGATCCCGGTCTCGATTGGCTCCAATATCAACTCCTCCCCCGCAATCGGTGCTGACGGGACGGTCTACTTCGGAACCTGGAATGGGGAGCTTTACGCCCTAAATCCAGACGGCCGCCTCAGGTGGAGGTTCCAAGCTAAGAGTTGGATCGATTCCTCTCCGGCCATTGGAGTTGACGGAACGATCTATGTCGGCTCCGGGGACGAGGGGCTTTATGCGGTGAATCCCGATGGAAGTCTAAAATGGCGCTTCTCCGCCGGGGCTCCGGTCGATTCCTACCCGGCCATCGGGGATGATGGGGTCATTTACGTAGGCGCAGGAAACGGGAAATTTTATGCGATCAATCCCGATGGCACCGAGCGGTGGAACTTCCAAACCGGCGACCGGGTGACCTCCTCGCCGGTGATCGCCGATGGACTGGTCTACTTCGGCTCCTGGGACGGCCGATTTTATGCCGTTCGTTGTTCCAGCCAGGGTTTGATCGACTCCCCCTGGCCGATGTTCGGCCATGATCCGAAGCACACCGGGAGGCAGCCCTGATCACTTCAGATTCTTTTTCGGTCGGATAATTTCGTCGATCAGCCCGTATTCCTGGGCCTCCTCAGGGGTCATAAAGTAATCGCGATCGGTATCCTTTTCAATTCGCTCCAGCGGCTGGCCGGTATGATGGGCCAGAATGCGGTTGATCTGATCTCGAATCTCCAAGAGATTTTCCGCATGGATCTTCACATCGACCGCCTGCCCCTGGGCTCCGCCGATCGGCTGGTGAATCAGGATCCTGGAGTTGGGCAGCGAAAAACGTTTTTCGCCCGTCCCCGCCGCCAAGAGGAGCGCGCCGATGGAGGCCGCTTGCCCGATGCAGATGGTCTTTACCGGGCTTTTTACATATTGCATCGTGTCGTAGATCGCCAGCCCTGAGGTGACGATCCCCCCGGGGGTGTTGATGTAAAGGTTGATCTCCCGCTCGGGGTCCTTCGAGTCCAAGAACAGCATCTGGGCGATGACTAGATCAGCGACATAGTCGTTGATCACATCCTTGATGAAGATGATCCGGTCCTCCAGCAATCGAGAGTAGATGTCATAGGCCCGCTCGATCTGGCCCGACCGGTCGATGACAAACGGAATCTGCATTCTGGTCATTTCTCTTTCTCCTTCTTCACCTTGACTGTGGCGTTCTGATAGAGAAAATCGAGGGCTCGCTCGTCTCCCAGATGGCGACGGAATCCCTCCAGTCGGCCTTCCCGCTCCAGGAGCCCTTTAAACTTCCGTGAGTTAACCCCCTGCCTTTCCGCCTCCTTCCCCAGCTCCTCCTCGAACTCCTCATCCGAAAGCTCCAGCCCCTCGCGGCGCTTGACCGCGCCCAGCACAAGCTCCCGCTTGATACCTCGGGTCTTCCGGCGCCGCTCCTCGGCCAGTTCTTCATCTCCAGGCAGCGAATCTCCTCTCTCTCTCAGGACTTCCAGGTCTTGCTGGAGCAGCCCCTCGATCAGCCGCTGAGGTATGGTGATCGGGGTCCGGTCGATCAGCTCATCCAAGACCTTGAGCTTCATCTGTCGCTCGTATTCACGGTTAAACCGCTCGCGAAGCTCCTCTCTGACTTTCCCCGTCAGCTCCTCCAGAGTCTCACATCCTTGGTCCTTGGCAAACTCATCATCGAGGGGCGGAAGCTCGACTTGCTTCAGTTCCTCGATCTCGATCAACCCCCGGTGCCCCTCGTCGAGGGAGAACTCCACCTCCTCCCCGACGCGCTTGCCGAGCAGTTCCGCGGAGAATCCCTCATCGGACTCAATCGCCAGCTCGATGGCGCTCCGCTCATTCACCACCGTCCCTTGAGGATCGACAATTCTCTCCTTGATGATCGCTACGTCTCCGGCCTCCACCCGGTCCCCTTCCTTGGGAAGGAGCGTCGCATGCTCGCGGCGGAGGCGGTCCAATTCGTTTTGAATCTCTTTCCCCGTCACCCGGGGTTTGGGTTCCGCCTCCACCTCGATCCCCAGATAATCGGCAATCTCTATCTCGGGGAGGACTTCGACCTCCACCTGGAAGATGAATGGCTTCCCCTCCTCGAATTGGACCACGTGGGTCTCGGGCTCGGCCACCGGTTGGACTTCCAGCTCCTGGAGGGCTTGGGGAAGGAATTCCCGGAGTAGCTCCTTTTGAGAGTCTTCATAGAGAAAATCTTGGCCCAATTGGGCCTCAAGCAGCCTCCGGGGAACGCGGCCCCGGCGGAAACCCGGGATCTCTATATCGCGGACCCGGTGGCGATAGACTTCCTCCAGCTTGCGGGCGACTACTCTCTCCGGAAGCTCCACCTCGATCAGCCGCGAGGTGGGGCTCCTCTCCTCGACTTTGGTCTTCATCCTTCCGTTCGAATTATACCTAGCCTTGATCACAATCGCAAATCAGTTATCGCCTAAGCTCCTCCCGAGGACGGCGCGCTCCGCATCGACCAGCCCGAACCCCTCCTCCTCCGGGAGGAGGCCCAACTCCTCCGCTGTCTCCTGCAATTGGGCGCGGATCGCCCGGTTGTCCCCAATCCCCGAGGAGACGAGCAGCGCAGCGACCCCGGCGACGTGGGAAGCGGCGAAGGAGGTCCCGCTGGCCAATCGGTAGCGGTTGCCCGGATAGGTGGCGGGGACCTCCTCCCCCGGGGCGACAAGCTCGATCCCGGGACCGGAATTGCTGAACCAGGCCAGCTTATCATCTTTTTTGGTCGCTCCGACGGCGATCACCTCCTCATAGGCTGCGGGATAGAGAACGCGGCTGGACTCATTCCCCGCCGCGGCGATCAAAACCAGCCCTGCTTCCCAGGCGGCGCGGACTGCCTCCCGCAATGTCTGGGAGTTCTGGGGCGTCCCCAGGCTCATGTTGACCACTCCGATCCCATGATCGATGGCCCACTCCAGCCCCTTGATCACATCGCTGATCGCGCCCTGGGCATCGCTCCCCAGAACCTTGACCGCCCAAAGCTCGGCCTCTGGGGCGACGCCGATCAGTCCGAAGCCGTTCTCCCTGGCGGCCAAGACCCCGGCGACCTCCGTCCCATGGCCGTTGTCGTCCCAGGGATCGGAATCATTATTTACAAAGTCCTGGCCACCCTCGTAACCCCCTTCGAGATCCAGGTGTTCTGAATCGATGCCGGTATCGAGTAAGGCGACCCTGGCTCCCGCCCCCTTGGGCCCCTGGGTGCTGGGATGGACACGGATATTTATCAGATCGCAGCCTGTAAGAAAGAGGGCTAGGATTATCAGTGTTAGTGCAGCCAGCAGGGGGCGGCGGAGACAAGCTCTTCTTCCCATCAGCCCCACGAGGAGGAGGGACAAGAGCAGGGCTAGTGCTTTGTCGCGTTTGACAGGAGGAAACATTGTCTCATGCTGACCCCTTCCCCCTTGATGGGGGAAGGCTAGTTCATTCCTCTCCCACCAAAGGAGAGGAGGTTTCTCATCAAAGCGCGTATGGTGGAGTGCCAAGAGTCCCTTGGGCGGGTGATGAACCACCTCGGCATCCACGCGATCCACACCCCAGGGAAGCCATTCGAAGCTGAGCCTCAAGCCTTCCTCCTCCAAGGGCCTTGGAACCGTGACCGGGCGGTCGCGTTCGATATATCTGATGTGAGGATTCCTCAAGAGCTGGGGAAGGACCCCTTCGGGGACCTCAGCTAGCACGGCGCTGAGAAACCGGTATTCATGTTCTATCCGCCCGGCGACCGCACTCAATTCCTCCACCACCGCCGACCGGGCGGCCTCCGGTGAAAGTGGCCCATCGCGGAGCCCGATGAGGACCCGGGTGGAGCCGAGGGCCAAGGAGCAGGGGAGGGCTGCAACCGCCAACAGCAACAACGACGCCCGCGCCAGCTTCATGCCCCAGATGATATTGGCGGGGCGACAGGGGAGCAAATTAGTATAATGGCTTCAAGATGGAGCCGTTCAAGCTCTGCGGGGGACTTTGGCTGATCGACTTGGCGATCTATCTTCCCCATCAGGAGACCTTGGTGATTGCCGACCTTCATTTGGGATATGAGGAGGCGCTCCAACACGATGGAATCCTCCTTCCACCGGGGCACCTGGAGAAGATCAAGGCGCGCCTGGGACCCATTCTCGATCGGTTGGGGGCCGAGGGCAGACCGAGACGATTGGTCATCAATGGCGATCTCAAGCACCGCTTTGCGCCGCTCTCCCGCAGCGAATGGCGCGAGGCCCTGAGGCTCATCGAATTCCTGGAGAAGAGGTTCGATGAGGTCCTGTTGCTCAAGGGGAACCATGACCGGAGCATCGAGTATCTCGCCGGAGGGGCTTGCTCCCTCAAGGTTCAGCGCTCTTTGCGCCAGGACGAGCTCATCATTGTCCACGGCGATCGGCATCCTCAGGAGGGAGAGCTTCGAGGAGCGAAATTGGTGCTGATCGGGCATGAGCACCCGGCGGTCGGTTTGAGGAGTCCGATCAGCGGCCGCCTCGAGGTCTACAAAGCCTTCCTGCGCGGACCTTATCGCGATGATAAGAGGCTCTTAATCCAGCCGTCGTTCAACCTCCTGGTCAAGGGGAGTGACCTGGCCCAAGAGCGGGTGATCTCTCCTTTGATCTGTGAGGAACGCCTAGGCGAATTCGAGGTCTATCCCGTCTCCGACGAAGGCGAGATTTACAGCTTCGGCCCCCTGGCCCCCTTGCTCCAGCCCTAACTTGCCCTCCCTTCACTTAATGATATATATTGAGGGTGAGGACATGGTTAAGGAGAAGGCCTCTCCCGCGGGTAGCCCGATCTTGCTCCAGGGGATTATCGCCTCGCGCAATCCGGTCATCCTGACCGATCTCGGCGGCAAGGTCACCTTTGCCAATCCGGCCTGCGAGCATCTCCTCGGCTATCAGAGAGGGGAGCTGCTGGGAGAGCATCTCTCCGTCCTCTACCCCGGTGAAGCTCAGCGGGGGCTCCGGCGAATATTGCGGGAGGCCAAGCTCAAGGGGTTTGGACAAGGGGAGCTGGAGCTGGTGCGACGTGATGGCACGAGGCTCGGGGGGCAGGTGTCGATGACCGCTCTCCAGACTGGGGCCGGGGGGGGATCGGGGATCATCGTTATCAACCGCGATATCAGCAAGCTGGTACCATTGAGAATGGAGCTAGAGCGGCAGAGCGAAGAGCTGGCCGTCCGCGATGAGATCCTGCGCATCCTCAGCCGCTCGCCGGGCTTTGAGGTCGGCCTGGGGGAGGCCCTGGAGCGAATTATCCAGATTGCGGGATTCGACTGCGGCGGGATTGGGCTGGTTGAGGGAGATCGAGGGACCCTCGTTCCTCAGGTCCAATGTGGAATCCCGGAGGCCTTGCGGCGAGATTGGCAGCGGGAGCCCCTCCGGCTCGATGAGGACCTGATCAGGCCGGTGATGGAGAGGGGCGAGCCGCTGATCATCGAGGACCTGGCCCACGATCCGCGGGTCGCCCGGCCGGCTCTGAAGGAGTCGGGCTTGAGGACGGCAGTCATTGTGCCCATCCAGGTCCAGAAACGGATCGTCGGTTCACTGTTTCTCCTCGACAGACGCCCCCTGGAGCTGCCTCTGGAAGGGCTCCGCTTGCTACAAGCGGTTAGCGATCAGATGGGGGTGGCGGTCGAGAATGCCGAGCTTTACCGCGAGCTGGAGAAACGGGTGGAGCAGCGGACGGAAGCACTGCGAACCTCTCAGGAGCGACTCCAGGCCCTCAGCCAGGTTTCGGCGAAGATCCAGGGCGTCCTCGATGAGGAGAGGATCATCGCTCTAGCTATGGAAGAGCTTGCCCAAATGGGCTTCAGAGGCAGCTTCTGGTCTGTGGAGGAGGGGGGAAAGGCGGTCGTTCGGCGCTACAGCTCACTTCCGCCTCAGATCGTTGCCGCATGGCGGAAGGCGACGAAGGCTGACCCCAAGCTCTCCAGGATCTCCCCAGCAGAGGTTCCCCATCTGAGGGAAGCCATCGAGCAAGGGGAGCTAGTCGTGATCACTGATCTGGAGAAAACGATTACCTACAGGCTCTTCCAATCCCATCCGGAGGCGCTGGAGATCTTCAAGCGCGAGTTCGGCGGGGCGGTCTGTGCCCCGCTCCGGGTCCGCGGGCAGGCCGTCTGGCTAATGACAGCCGCCTGCCCCGAGATGTCAGAGGGCGATATCCGAACGGTGGAGACCTTCGCTCATCACCTCTCGATCGCCTTGGAGAATGCCCGCCTCTTCCATGATCTGGAATGCTCATACGAGAGGCTAAAGCGAGTCCAGGAGGGGCTCCTCCAGGCGGAGCGGCTGGCAGCCATCGGCCAGCTTGCCGGGAGCATCTCCCATCATCTGCGCAACCCACTGGGGGTGATCAGAAACTCGGTCTTCTATCTGAAATCGAAACTAGGGGATCGGGAGAGGAAATTAGGAGAGCATTTGGAGTTGATTGAGGAGGAGATCCGCCGGGCGGATAGGAGGATTTCGGACTTGCTGGCCTTGGCCTATCGCGGAGCACCCTGCCCGAGAAGGCTTCAGCTAAGGGCCGTGGTCGAGCGGGCCATTACTGAGACGGAGTTTCCTCCAGGGATCGAGCTGACCATGGAGTTTGATGGAGGTCCCCTTCAGATTGAGGCCGATCCGGAGGGGATGATGCAGGTTTGCGGCAACGTAATCAACAATGCCCTCCAGGCCATGACCACGGAGGGAAGGCTCTTGATAAGGGGTTACCAAGAGGGGGACGAGGTGGTTTTGGAGTTTGAGGATAGTGGATCAGGCCTACCGCAGGAGGAGGCCGCCAGGGTCTTTGAGCCGCTTTTCACGACCAAGGCCCAGGGGACAGGACTGGGGCTGACGATCTGCAAACATGTCGTCGAGGCCCATGGTGGGAGGATTGCCTTCCAGAGCAGGGAAGGAAAGGGAAGCCGGGTTACCGTTTGGATCCCCAAGGAGGGGGCTAGGGAAGATGGCTAGAAGACCGCGGATTTTGGTCATTGACGATGAGATCGGGATGTGCAAAACGCTGAACGACATCCTTGCCGATCAAGGGTACCGGGTGGAGGTAGCCTACAGCGGGAGGGAGGGGCTGGCCAAGGCCGGCCGCCGCCCCCCTGATCTGGTGATCCTCGACCTCTGCCTGCCCGACGGCGATGGGCTAGACCTCCTGGCGAGGCTCCAGCGGGCGGCCCCGCGAAGCCAGACCTTGGTGATCACCGCTTATGGGAGGCAATGGACAGGGCGGGAGGATGATTCACAGGATGTTCTCGCCTACATGGAGAAGCCCCTTGACTTGGAGCGGGCCTTGGAGTTGATCCGGAAGGCCATCAAACGGGGGATGGCTGAGGACGAGATGGAGCTCGAACTCTTGGCGGCCCTTGGCCGACGGCTGCGCAAGCTGCGAAGGGCGCAACGGCTTTCCCAGGTGGCACTCTCCCGCAAGACGAGCCTCAATCAGAGCTATATCAGTGACGTGGAGCTGGGGAAGCGGAATGTCTCTTTGAAGAATCTATACCGACTGGCCCAGGCCCTCGAGGTGGAGCTGGAGGAGTTGTTCAAGCTCGATTGGGATAGACTCACCGGGGAATGACCCTCCAAGGGAGATGTTTATCACTTATCACCGATAGAAAGCCTCATCAACTTGACATGATTGCCAGCCTATGTTATAATAAGCCTTGGCCTAGCCTGCTCATGGAGAGCGGGAAGGGCTACATTTAATTCAGGCAAGGAGGTTTCGATGGCCGAAGTACGGCGCGATAAGCTGTCGATCTACATTCCCCAGGAGAAGTTAAAAGACAAGCCCATCGAGCGGTTGATGAAGTTGGCTAAGGAGAAGGACCGCTCGGTGAACTACTTGGTGGTTAAGGCTATCTTGGAGTTCCTAGAACGAGAGGATAAGGGCAAGTAACCCTCTCACTCCCTAGCCAGGGTAGGGGGCGATGAAGCCAAGTCATCGCCCCCTATCTCTTTCCCGCTCTAACTGTTATTTGCGAACTTGTAGCCTCCCCCCAACCTCTACGGCGCGCAGGTTCTTCATTATCTTCTCCCGCAGGTGCTTGCCCGGTTTGAAGCCGGGGACGACCTTGCTGGGGACGGTGATCCGCGCCCTGGTCTGGGGGTTGATCCGCCGCGAAGAGCGCCGCGGCCGGGGAGCGAACTTCCCGAAGCCGGTGATCGTCACCTCCTCGTTGCTCGCCAGAGCACTGGTGATAACGTCCACCATAGAATCCAACGCCATCCGGGCGTCCTTCTTGGTGAACCCCGTCTGCTTGGCCAGTTGCTCGACCAATTCCTTCTTGTTCATCTGCCTCACTCCCTCTTCTATAAGTTGGCTCTATTATACAGCATCTTCAAGCGAAATGCAAGTCCCCTTGCAGCCTAACTCCCTCGAAAGTTAATGCAGAATGGAACTGTGGTAACTTCATTGGCGCCTCGGATGACCGCCTCTTCCCCTCTCCCCGCTTGCTCCGCTCCCGCTGGATAGCAGGAGAGGAAACTTTTGCTTAATTGTTCTTCAAAGATAAGAGGTATAAAACCGGCGGCCCTTCATCAGTGGTTAGAAGGATGGCGGTGAAGCGGCGATGAGCACCGGAGCCTCGGCCCGGTCCAGCAGCCGCAGAGGAAGGCTGCTTCGGAAGAATCTTTCCACCTTTGACTGCTCGCTGCGACCGATGACCATGATCTGCTCTTGTCCGGCCTCCGTCGCCAGTTCCTCCAACGGATCGCCCTCGCCGAGCAGCGGCTTCGCCTCCAGGCCAAGCGGGGCCAGGAACTCCAGCGCCTCTTCCAAGTTGGCCTTGGCTCTCTTCCCGTCCTCTTCCTCCGCCACGGCCAGAACCCCCAGCCTTGTTCCCAGGAGGTTAGCCAGCTCTCCGGCCTGGCGTACTGCCTCGCGGGCCGGAGGGGAGCCATCGGTTCCCACCAGAACTCCCTGGTACGGCTGGAGATTCTTTGCTACCAGTATGGAGCAGGAAGCATGGAGGGCCACCGCTTCGGCGATGCTTCCGACCCAAAACCTCTTCAGCCCCCGGTAGCCCCGCGTGCCCATGATGATCAGATCGTAACTGCCCACTTCGGCCTCCTCCAAGATCCCGCGGACCGGCTGCCCCTCGCGGAGGCGAAAGCGGATCTCCTCCTCATGAGGCCCCAGGAGGTGGACCTCGTAGAGGCCTTTTGCCAGCGCGGTGAGCGCGTGTTTTTGCACCGGGTTGATCCGTTCGTCGAGCTTGATCGCCCCCATTTCTATCAGGCTCTCTTGGGCTTGTCGCAGCAACTTGAACGGCCCTGTCTCCAGGCCCCACTCCGCTAGCTTCTCCTGCATGGCCCCGATTCCCAAGGGTGATGCGCGCAGCCGGGGGCGATGGACGTGGAGGACGGTTATGTCCGCTTGGGCCACCTTGGCCAGCCGCCCGGCCAGCTCTAAAGCCCGACGACAGGCTTCAAAGTAAGCGATCGGAACAAGTATTTTTCGCATCTGCTTCTCCTAGTCTATCCTCCTAGGCCGATTAATGGCCAATAGAGGGCCACAAATCCCGTCAGGATTATAACTGAGGCTAGGGCCATCTTGTAACCGGCCCGAAGCAGATCCCGCGGTTTCAGATAACCGCTGGCGTAGACAATGGTCGTCGCCGGGGCGGCGATCACCGTAAGATAGGCGAAGGTCGAGGAGATGACGGTGACAAACCCTGCGCCGATGATGCTCCCCCCGGCCAGGGAGGCCATATTCAAGGTAATCGGGCCGAGGACGGCAACTGCCGCACCGCTGGACATGCTGTTGGAGAACAGCAGGGTCAGGATGCCCACCGCGAGGAGCAAGGGGATGCCGTGAGCAAGCCCCAAGGGCTTCAGGCCACCGAGGAAGCTCTGGGCGATCCAGGCCGCTGCCCCGGTCTCCTTCATCTGATAGCCGAGGGAGATGGTCGCCGCGTATAACAGTACCACTCCCCAGTTGACCCCACCGTTGAGGTCCTCCCAGTTGACTAAGCCGAGGATGAGGTAGAGGGAGGCCCCGGCGAGGGCGATCACTCCCAGGCCGATCCGGTCGCCAAGGGTGATCCAGCCAGATAAGATGAGCAGGAAGACCGCCAGTACCTGCCAATCGCGGGCGCCAAATCTCCTCTCCTCGGCCACGGAAGCCAAGAGGCGGGAGATAACCATCCTCAGGTTCTTCACTTCCGGTTTGAAGGTCAAAAGAAGCACCGCGGCGACGACGGGAATCTGGAACAGCACCAGAGGGTAGGTCCGAACGATCCAGGCGGAGTAGCTCACCTCCAGATCGAATAACCGGCTCCAATAGTCGAGCATGATCGGGTTCCGCGCCCCACCCGAGGGGGTGCCTGATACTCCGATGGAGCAACCATAGGCGATAGCAAGCATCAATATCACCGCCAAGCTCCGCACCTGGGGGTGGTCCTCCTGGGCGAGGGAGACGATGGTCAAGGCGACGGGAAGCATCATTGCCGCCACGGTATGCTCCCCGATGAAAGAGGCGAGCAGGGCCGATACCGCCGTTATTCCGAGGATGACCTGGCTTACTCGGGGGCCGGTTAGGCGGAAGATCCACAGGGCAATCCGCCGATCCAGCCTCTGTTTGACGATGGCCACCGAGATCATCAGCGAGCCCATGATGAAGAAGACGGAGTCGCTCATATAGGTCCGGGCGACCTCGCTGGGCCCGCCTATCCCTAAGACCACCTGGAAGACGGCGATCAAAAGCGCCACTGTAGGAAGGGGGATCGGCTCGGTGATGAAGAAGATCACCGCCATGGAGATGATCCCCAAGACCCGCATCCCCGCCGCGCTGAGACCAGCCGGGGGAGGGAGGAGGGCAATTACCAGGCCCACCAGCAGCCCGAGGATCAGCCAACGCTCCTGTCGCAACAGACCAAGCAGCCGCACGAACTAAACCTCCGCGGGAGAGATAATTCAAGCATAAACCGGCTCAGAGGGGAGAATCAATCGCTCAAATAGGGGAAGGAGAATGCGGCCTTCTCCCGGGCTTGATAACCTAGCGTTGCTTTTCCCAACGGAGTGTGCTATAATTTGAAAAAGAGCGGGTGTAGTTCAGTGGTAGAGCGCCAGCTTCCNNCCAGGTTTTCCTCTTGAAGCGGCAAAGCGCCATTCCAGCCCCTCCTCTGAGAGTGATTTGATATCCAGACTGGCACATCTGCGTTCTTTCCGTCAACTGTCTCCCTGACCCAAGCAGCCGACACGCCGCAGCGATGGTGGGTGGCTGCCCAGCCGGAAGCCACTGCTGTCCAGTCCAAGACGCGCTAGTATTGTAATTAGCGAACTGGGAGGCGGTAGTGTCTATCCACGTTGCAACGACCTTCGTGACGAAGAAACTGAAGGATGGCTCGACCAAGCGGTACAGGTACTACCAGCTCGTGAGGTCCTATCGCGAGGGCGGGAAGGCCAAGACGAAACACCTCGCCTATCTGGGCAAGCATCCCCGTATTAGCGAACAAAGGGCCAAGGAAGCTGGGCTTGACCCGGAGGGGCTCGCCGGGATCAAGGGGGTTGAGGTGGTGACTGATGGGTCAGCCGCAGCTCAGGGGACATCACCAGACTGGCACTCGATCGCCCGGCGGGCCAGGGAAACTGGGCCGCCATTGCGAGATGGGGAACTGAACCTCATTCGCCAAGGGAGAAAATGGACCGTCCTTTGGCCCAAAGCTGGCTATCCCTTCGAATCGAAGCGGGTGCGGGTCCCTCTGGATACGACCGAGGAGATAGCTCACAGCGAAGGGTATGACAGCCTGCGGGATATGGAGCAGGAGCTGAGGCGGCGACATTGGCTGCACCAATGGATGTATTTATATGACCTGACGAAGCCGATGGGGAAGTAAGAGGGCGATGCAAGCTAGACCACGATGCGGACCGCGATAGGCTGGGTTGTTCTGCGAACTTAACAGTACCTACTTGTAACGTGGGCGGGAAGGGGGTGAGAGATGATGTCTCTGCGAGCGAAAGCGGTTGTAGTTGCNNGTCTTGGTGGTCAGTGGCGTTTCGCTTGGCCCCTACCTTCAAGCGAACCTTGGTTCGAGCGATCAAGTTGAAGAACTAACGCCTTGTAGCTTCGTCGAGAAGTTCAAGATCGTCAACCGGGCCGCCAAGGTCACACTAGCCGACATCGAATTTATCAGGAATCTGTTTGAGGATCTTGATCGTTATGATTGGGAGGCCATACGCGAACTTGAGGACTACATTAACGAGCATGGCTCCATCACAGAGATAACACAGCTCCTCAGGCTGGAGAAGTTCGACGGCGGTACGCCCGGCAAGGCGGGGGCAAGGCGTGCTTTCCTAGTTAGAATCTTCTACGCCTTGGCAGGTGATGAAGAATGCATGGTCCCCTCAGTGGAAGCCGGCGATCCTGCCCAGGGCTAGGATGCTGATGAAACTTAATCTATCGGGGGTTATCCCCCAAACTCAGGTGTGCGGCGTTTCCTGGGAAGGCTGCTCCCCATTTGGATCATTGAACAATGGGGTTGTACCGTGAACACAGGTCCTCCCGGCTCCTCCGAAGGTGATCGGAACACTTGACAAGCTCGGTTGTAGTTATTTAGACTGGCATTGTGGTTCGGATGCCAATGAAAGAGTATGAGTATACCGATTCGGAGGGCAACAAGTATAGGATGCAGCAGGTGGATATCACCAGGATGGACGAATGCTGGAATAAACTCTACTTGGAGGACGGCACTGTTCTCAGAGTTCGGCTTTTGGTCGGTGAGGCCGGCAAGAGTATCGATAAGCCCGTTCCTGGTGGTAAAGGGGAACCTCTCTATCATATCAAGTCGCAGACGATTGTCATTGCCGAGGTGCCCGAGGATCAGTATATTGGGGCACAGGAGGAAGAACAATGACCGCCGCCGTTGGAGCTTCTGGCATAGCACTAGAATGGGACGACGCCCTTTCTACAACGTTTCTTTTCCGGTTCCCCGAGCAAGAGAGGGAGGCCGAATCCTTCCTGGGTCACGGATGGAGAGAGCGCAGGAGCCACCATTTCCAATCGGAGGTTGTAGATATGAGCGCAGCTAAGCCCCGTCGATATCTTGACATCCCTACTGTTGGAGGATACACAGACGAGACTTGGGAAGTGGACATGGGGAATGAGATCTGGCTCATCCGCAAACCCAAAGATCCGCTAGCTGATTTGGAGGCATTGGGTAAGGGGATGCGTTGTCGGACACTAGAAGAAGCGAAAGAAGCCATAGACAAAGCCATTCTTGAGGAAGTGACGCGAGAACGCGAGGGTCGCTAGATGTACTATGCGGACGCTGACTATCTCCTTGCCCTCCTCTTCTCACAAAAAGACCGTTGGGCAGCGAATGCCCGACTCATCAAAGGCAGAATTGAAGAAGAATCTGAAGAGGTAGTCACTAGCGAAGCAGCACTTCTGGAAACAATGTGGCATATCTACAATGAAGGCCTAGATCCTATCCAGTATGCGCAAAGCGCAGTATGCTTCGTTTCGCCAACTGATATCAAGCGAGATGTGTTCCTCTCAGCTGCTGGATATATGAAGTTATACGGACTTACCCCATCAGACGCGTTTCATGTGGCACATTGTTGGGATGAGAAGCACTGTCTAATCACTAGCGATGGCAAGATTTTGAAAGCTATGGCCAGTCTAGACTTACCCTGCATTGATCTCAAGTCTTGCAAGGCAACTAAATAGCTGCTATTCGAGAACGAGACCGCAGTATCGCTCAACAGTTCTGCACTACCAACTCAAAGACCGGCTCATTATACCGATTGTTGAACCGGAAGACAAACTCATCAAGATAGGCCTGAAGGTACTTAGCAGATACCCGATGAAAGACCCCGATGATTCCACGTTTGAGCAAGGACCAGAAGCTCTCTACTCCATTGGTGTGCACATTCCCGTTGATGAACGTCTCAGCGTGTTTGACCATCTCATGGATGTAGCGCTCACCCAGCTTCCCATAGCTCTTAAGCTCGTCGGTTATCAGCACCTCAGCCTTGTCGCTGACCTTCCCCCGAATCAGGTCTAGGATGGTGTCAGCCTTAAGATTGTCGATGCACTGGCCCTTATTTGCCCGTCTCTCGACTTCATCCCGATGATAGTGGTCTTGCCCGGTGCACCTCGTCCTCTCTTGCCCCCGCTGCGCTTGCCACCAATGTAGCCGTCGTCAATCTCCACGATCCCAGCCAGTTTATCCTCGAAGCGTCCATGTTTCATGGCCTTCCTCACTTGATGACACATGCGCCAAGCGGTCTTATAGGTGACCCCGATGGTTCACTCTACCTGCTTTGCCGATATACCCTTCTTGGACGTGCATATCAGGTAGATGGCGATAAACCACTTGCGAAGAGGAGTTCGTGAACGATGGAAGATTATTCCCGTGGTGAAGGAGACTTGGTAGTGACATTCTCTACACTCCCATATCTCTCTGTCTTTCATCTAGTAGGGTCGCTTCGCTCCACACCTCGGACAAGTTACACCGTCCGGCCACCGCTTCCGTCTTAAGAAATCCTTGCACTTGTGCTCCGTGCTGAACCTCTCGTTTATCTCATCCTTTGTTAAGTGGATAATCCCGTAATCTATTTCGAAGAATCGTCACGATTCTGTACCGGCTAGCTATGCCTGCAACTGGCGCCATGTGACGGCCTCCGGGGGCTGGCCCAAAGCGCCGATCTAGAGGTGCTAGAATGGCTGATATGGAGAGCGAGTTGCTCGCTGCCGTGCCGTACACTGGCGGGCGCGAGCTGCGCATTACACGAAGCATCTTCAAGGGCTATGAGCTGATTGATCTGCGACTTTGGCGCAACGAAGCATTGCCTCTGGATGGCCAGGACGAATGGCACCCGACCCGCAAGGGGATCTCGATTCGGCTGGACAAGTTCTCAGAAGTGATGAGAGCACTTCGGGAAGCTGAGGAGAGCTTAGATGGCTAAGCCTGATGAGATCGTGATGCGGCAGGCGAAGTGGCGTTGGGTCATCGACGAATATGGGGCCGTCCGCCTGCTGTTAACATCAAGCATGGCGAGGCAATTGGGTCTAACCAGGACCGAGCCAAACACCAGAGAATCGGTCAAAACTGACCAGTTTGAGGAGGGGGATCAATGGCAGTTGACACTGAGCTGATGGAGGCGCTGCGCCAGCTGATTAACGATGAGTCCTCGGCGGTCATCGGCGACGATGAGCTGGAGCAAATTCTCGACTACTGCGACGAAAGCCTATCCCGTGCCGCGGCCTGGTGCGCGCTGATCCGCGCGAACAAAGTGGCGGAGGACCAATTCGAACCACCCGGCTGGCCGACGGTTCCTGCGCCGCCGACCGCTCCGACGCTGCCTGATCCACCAACTTGGCCCACGCTAGACAGCGAGCCTGCATCAATTCAGAATTACCTGGACAAGTCTGAGGACTACACCCAACTGTTCTCGGATTACGATGGGATGGGCGGGCATCTTTCCATAGCCAATCTCCAATCGAATTACCGGGCTTTGGCCGAGGAGCGCCGTCGGATCTGGGAGCGCGAGCGTAACGACCAGATTAAGGAATACGAAGCGGATTATCGGGAGTGGGAGCGCAAGTGCGAGCACCTGCTCCGCGACTGGGAGCAGGACATCAGGATATGGGCGCAGCAAGTATCGGACATGGCCACCGCTGCCTCACAGAGGAACGACCGCGCGCGGATCTGGCAGGAGCAGGCGCGAGAATGGGGGGGCTGACGCTTGGGCGCTTATAGCTGGGACAGTCAAGCCGACTGGGAAGCGGGCACGCTGACCAGAGCCCACGCCCTTGACCCCGCGGGGAAGCTTACCGTGGGGATCAGCTCTGCGGACATTGCCGAGGCCATAGCAGACGGGGATCTGGCGGTCTATCTCCGCTGCCGCGAGGGAAGCGGCACCGTATTAGATAATCCTGCCCCTGGCAATGACGGTGAGTTGCTCTCCGGGAGTTGGGGCGCTACATCGGATGGGCGGCATTTCATTCAAGGCGGCTCTGCCAAAGTCCCGTTCCATAGCAGCATGGAGGTATTAGATGATGAGGGCCATTGTGGCATGTTCGCTGGGGGACTACGAGTTCGCTATGCCGATCCCAGCAGCGTTACCGAAGTTATTCTGAAGCGGACTGATCGCTTTGAGCTTGGCCTGAACGCCGGGGTGCCCTACATCAAGGCCCACTACCATGTATTTGAGGTAGATGACCAGCAGATCACATTTTCAGAGATAGATCAATGGTACTCGTTAGGGCATGACTTGATAGTATCCGGATCGGTCCGAGTCACGTCGGAGGAGTACCCGGACGAGGGGACTGTTTACACCGAGGGAGTCGATTACTCCATTGATTACACATATGGGAAAATCAAAGCATTGTCTGGCGGGGGCATCAGTAAGGATACGACGGTCTACGTTGACTATTTTTATGACGAACAAACTGGCTGGATGGAAGCTGCGGACAACGAGGCCATCACTGCGGGGGAGTGGGTACGTCTATGGTTTACGGTGCGCGGGGGCACAGTCTCGCTGTATGTTGATGGGACACAGGTAGCCTCGACCACTTCCAATCTGTACGACAACAGCGACCCCCAGACCGATCTTGAGGTGAGTTGCAGTGGTGACTGGGAAGATGTGATCTATTACGGGGGCGGCGACTATAAACAGCTACAGCCCCAGACATCGGGGACGTGGGAATCACAGGTAATCGACTTTGGATCAGGGGTCTGGGAGACGATCAAGAGGATCGACATAGACGCATCGGTTCACAGTTTTGAGCATTCAGCCAGTGTGGTGGCGCGCTTTGCAAATGACAAAGACGAGCTAGACTATCGTCCTAGCTGGAATTGGAAAGTCAAAGATGGGGAACAATCGTTATATCCTTCGCCCCAGGCGGGGCCCCTGTTGTACGGGCGCTACATGAAGTTGGCCATCAACCTGAGCACGATGGCATATGATCGCACTGTTCCGATGATAGATTCTATGACGGTCACAACCCGCGTCCCAGACAATCCACCCACGCCCGAGATAGAACTTCCAACGCCATTTCCAGAGGAGGAGGTTGACCCGGAGGATGTCAGCTCGTTGGTCGCCGCGATCGAAGAACTTCAGATGGTTGTCCAGGAAATCCAGATCGAGGCACGGACCCTGAGAGAGCCCCGCGATGGGGGGGGATACGGCGGTGGCGGTGGATATGGCGGATATGGGGGCGGCGGCTGGGGGAGCGGTGGTGGTAATGTATCGTGGGCAAGCTTTTATGACTTAGAGAATGAGGTCTTGTGGCTGGAAGGATGGCTACAAGATGTGGCGGATCGGACCAAGACTTTAGAGGACACAGATGTCCCCCGGTTATGGGAAGCGGTGATGGGTGCGGTTAACATGTGGGATACGGGCACGATACTGGTCAGCCAGGTGCTAGAGAATGAAGATCAGATCGAGGCGCATTATGCTTGGCTCGTCGCGTTGCAAAATAGTGTTGATGATCTGGAGGGTGCTGTTGCGGGGACTTCTACGTTGGTTGATAAGGTACTACAAAATGAGGATGATATCGCAGACCATGCCAATCAGCTTGACGCTCACTACTCATGGCTTGTGGCTCTCCAGAACAGCGTCGATTCGCTTGAACAGGATGTAGATGATCTCAGGAGCGATGTAAACTGGAACTATTCCCATATCGTGGCAGCGGAATCGGACATCGATAATCTGGAGGGCCTTGTTGGGGGGACTGTGTTGACAGACACGGTGCTGGGCATAAGAGATCTTTCTGGTGGGTATACAATT
>JABAHQ010008783.1_pt1 | contig 44671 bp, 54 predicted proteins | sample 7062091 | NCBI WGS metagenome assembly JABAHQ01 (sample SAMN14534359, study PRJNA622989) | marine sediment metagenome | biome: marine biome [ENVO:00000428]; feature: marine pelagic biome [ENVO:01000023]; material: deep marine sediment [ENVO:00002113] | place: India: Gulf of Kutch | collected... | reverse complement strand
GTTGAAACCTGGTCCAGGGGAACCTTGTTTAAAAGTGGGATAATATGAAAAAACAACGACCGAAAAACCAACAAATCTTATATCAAATAAAACAAATAGATCATAAAGTAGTAGGATACTATCCAATATTTACTCTGTTAACTGGAAAACTTTCAACAGGAATTCTTCTCTGCCAATTGATATTTTTACATGATAAATGGAATGTGAAAGAATTTTACCAGACTAACAAAGAATTAATGGATCAAACCGCTTTGGGTATAGATCAATTGAAGGATGCGAAACGTAATTTAATACAACAAGGATGGATTGAGACTAAGATTAAATCAATGCCAGCCAAAACTTATTATAAATTAAATAGAAACCGGATTATTAATGCTGTATTAAATTATAAAAAATATCATCAACCAGTAGACGGAGAACCTGCCAACCAGTGGGCGGAAAACCCATGGGCGGAAAACCCATCACCAGTGGGCGTACAACCCATCACCAGTGGGCGTACAACCCATCACCTACGTAAGAGAGATAATAAGAGATATAATAAGAGAAAGAATATATCTCATTTTTCATCAATTTTGAATTTTTCCAATGCAGATAGTAAATCGACTCAAAACCAACAAATCCTCCATAAAAGAAATATACGACGAGCTGTCTATAACTATAATAAACTCGCTAAACAATATAATCTTCCAGTTTGTACTACAATAAAAAATCAACGACAGAAAAAACTATCCAAACGTCTTAGAGAAAATGGTGGACTTGAATCCTGGAATCAGGCTTTAAATAAAATTAAATCTATCCCAGGTCTACAAGGGGAGAATAATCGTAGTTGGAAAGCTAATATTGATTTCCTCCTTCAACCGTCCAGTTTTGTCAAATTACTAGAAGGTTATTATGATTCTTGGGGAAATAATGGAAATAGCAGTCATTTTGTATCAAATTCTTCACCAAAGGAATCAGCCCAATCAATATTATCGAAATGGAGTGAAAAATGGATAGGGCCGGAATTAAAAGAAGCAACGGCCCAACAAATAAATAAGACTCTTTTTGAACCAGCCAAAGAAGTTTTTCAGGTCCATGGATCGAAAGAAGAAGCAGTTCTTATGTCCCGATTGTTGGGGTTTATTGACCAAACAAATCGTTTTCAAACCCCTTATACGGTCCAGGACCCTCGTTTACGAGAGGAACAGATTGTACCATGCGCTGATGAATTAGTACGCATGTATATAACTTGGTTAAAAGATAGTCATTGGATTAATGATAAGTCTGTTGATTGTTTAGATATAAATAGTAAATTGTTTCTTCGTTTTCGTCGAGATGAAGCAAAAAAGGATATACAAAAACGGGATCCAATCACTGGTGAACCTATCTTAGGAAATTAATAATTCTTGTAATATATGGATGAATTTATTGAACAGAAAATTATAACAGGGTTGATTGTTAGTACTGATTTCAACCAGAGAATTCGGAGATTTTGGTCTGCTGATTTATTACAAAGTCCAGAGTTGCGACGAATAGCTATTTGGGTTGGTGATTACTTTTTGAGATATGGGGAAGCGCCAGACCGAGATATTGAAACGATTTATATGGAGCACTTACAACAAGATCAAATCCCGAAAGCAGACGCAGAATTCATTGAACAAATTTTAAATACTATTGCAGATGAATATGGTCGGGGGACTCTATTTAATTCAGCATATTTATATGATAAAACGGTCCAATACTTGCGTCAACGGGAACTCAGACAACATAGTGAACTGGTACAAGACCTTATTGATCAAGGAAAGACAACGGAAGCAAATGAGTTGGCGCAGTCTTTTACTCCATCAATTACTGAAGTTGGAAAGGGGTTGGAACTAGGTTCGGATGAAGCGGTTGATCGAATTCAAAGAGCATTTTCTGAGTCGATTCATAGTGTTTTATCCTTTCCTGGGGCATTAGGGGATATGATGAATGAACATTTAGTTCGCGGAGGGTTTGCCGCTTTTTTGTCTCCAGAGAAACGAGGAAAATCTTGGATTCTATTGGAATTAGCTATGCGTGGGATTCGTCAGCGGGCAAATGTAGCATTCTTTCAAGCAGGTGATATGACAGAAGATCAACAGCTCCGTCGAATTGGAATGTATTTAGCTCGTAAATCGGATCGGGAAAAGTATTGTAAAGGACATTGGAGTCCAGTTGGTGATTGTGTTTGGAATCAGATTGACTCGTGCGAGCGATCAGATCGGAATTGTGATCATGGAATATTACAGGGAGTAGATTGTAATGATTATATATCAAAAAAGAATATTTTGGAGTCTTTAGATAATTTATCGTCATTAGCTCCAAAATTTCCAGATTATTCCCCTTGTGATAGTTATTTATGCAAAGAACGCTGGGGCACTCCATGGATCCGATGGATAGAATCTGTAAGTCCTTTGAAAGGAAAAGAAGCTGCAGAAAAATTATCTGAATTTTTTCGGCGGTATCGTAGGCGATTTAAATTAGCAACTTATACTAACAGCACTCTTACTGTAGGAGAAATTCGAAGTTGCTTGAATGAATGGGAAATAGAAGATGGGTTTGTGCCTGATATAATTGTCATAGATTATGCTGACTTACTACATGATCATACAAGAGAATTTCGTCATCGACAAGATGCTATTTGGAAAGGATTACGTGGAATAAGTCAAGAAAAACATTGTTTACTTATTACAGCTACGCAATCAGATTCTGCGAGTTATAAAACTAATCGTTTAAGTTTATCTAATTTTAGTGAAGATAAACGGAAATACGCTCATGTAACAGTTATGTGGGGATTGAATCAAGATACAGGAGGGCGGGAGAAACAATTAGGAATTCTTCGAATCAATGAGTTAGTAGTTCGTGAAGGAGAATTTAATAGTACACAAGATGTTAAGGTTTTGCAAGATTTGAAAGCTGCCCGGCCATTTTTAGAAAGTTATAAGTAAAAAATTCTAAAAGAAGGTTCCTGTGGTATTTGTATAATAAAAATAGAAAGGGGAGTTGATGAGAAATAGAGTAAAATTACCCGAAAGACGATTTGGGCATACTCAGGTATTTGAGATATATACGTCTTCTGGTCAAGTTAATCTATATCTTCGTACTGGGGAATATTCGAATGGTAAACTAGGGGAAATTTTTCTAAATCTTGAAAAAGAAGGCTCTACGCTTAAAGCTTTAGCTGATAGTTTTGCTATTGTTTTTTCAATTGCTCTTCAATATGGAGTTCCTTTGGAATTACTTGTGAATAAATTTTTAATGACGAAGTTTGAACCGTCTGGTTTAGTTCGGGGACATCTCAATATTAAACGTTGTTCATCTATTTTAGATGCTGTTGTTCGTCATCTTGGTATTATATATCTTGATCGTAAAGATTTAGGACATATGTTTACAGAGGTGTAGTAATGAAATTAAAGGAAATCGGAGTTGTTATTAGTCGTACGTTTAATTTAGGTAATTACGAAAGTATTCGTATTGAAGTTTCTTATGATTCAAGTTTGTCCTCTGATGATTCTTTAGAGAGTGTTCGTAAGGAATTATCGGAACTTTGTTGTTCTGCTATTAAAAAGACGTATAAGGAATCTATGGAATTAAGGAAGGGTCAATTTTATTCGTAACGTGTTTGTAGAATATAGTTTTGATTTAAGAGGGATATAAAAAATGTACACCGTTGTTCGAAGAATTGAAATAGATGCGGGGCATCGAGTACCAGACCATAAATCTAAATGTGCTGCTTTACATGGTCACCGATATGTAATTGAAGTAGGATTTTGTGGAAAGCGACTACAAGAGACTGGTGAAGAAAAAGGTATGGTCAAAGATTTTTCATTCATGAAGGAATTGTTAATGAAATCAATTCATGATGTATTTGATCATAAATTAATGCTTTATGTGGAAGATCCGATTCTTGAATGTTTTTTCAATAACAATTATATATCCAAATTTAAGGAACGAGTTAATAATAAACAATTTATATCTGTTTATTCTGCGTCACATTCACCGACTCCACTTCCAATAGTTATTTGCAATTTTGTTCCAACAGCGGAGAATTTAGCTAAGGCCTGGTGGATTACTATAACTGAATCTTTATGTACGGTTGATAACAAAACTTGGGCGATGTTTAGGTCATCTCCAGCGTTTATTTATCTTTATGTTAGTTTTGTTCGTGTTTATGAAACCCCAAACTGTATAGCAGAATATCAGCCCGATGTCGAATAAAAAGGTTTTAGTTTCTGAAATTTTTGGTCCTGTTATTCAAGGAGAAGGGCCTGTAGTTGGACGACCAACTATATTTTTACGTACATTTGGTTGTGATAGTTATTGTAGAGTTTGTGATACTTTATACGCAGTAGATCCTAAACGCGAAGATGCAACTTATCATCAAATGACTATAAAAGAAATAATAGATAAGATTAAGTTCCTTGATACAAGAGGTTCAACGCCAGTAACGATTAGTGGAGGAAACCCTGCTTTATGGGATCTTTTTGATCTTGTTTCTCAACTAAAATCTTCTTCTGAACATCAGCGTCAGGTTTGGGTAGAAACGCAAGGCACTATTTGGAGAGAGTGGTTTTCTATTTGTGATAAAGTTATTGTTTCTCCTAAAGGACCTGGAATGAAGGAAACTAAAGTTCGATGTTTATATCCTGATGCATTTAAATATTTCTTACAAAATATATCTTTAACTCGTTTATTTTTAAAAATTGTGATTTTTGGACCCGAAGATATTGAATATGCGGTCAGTTGGAGAAAAAAATATCCAGATATTCCTTTATATTTGTCGGTAGGGAATAAAGGAAATGAATCTTCTTTTGATTTACTGTCTCGCTTAGAATGGTTAATAGAACAAGTTTTGAAAGATACTCGTTTAAAGGAGGTGACTGTTCTTCCTCAACTACATGTTTTAGTTTATGGAGGAATTCGTCAGAAATAAGAACTAGTTAATACTTTTGGAGAAAGATTTTATGCCAAAAATTAGACGGAGTCAATTAGTAGATGCTGCTCGTGAACTAAACGAAGTTTTGGGATTGGATCCCAAGATTGATGAGACTAAGAACACGACTAAACTCAAAGAATTAATTCGAGAAGCTTTTAAATTAACCGATCCAATGGATAGTTTTTCTGAATCAACATGGGAAGTTGGCGATTTACTTGGAATTAAAAATCCTAATCAACGTGATGGCAAAGAAGACGAAGTAGATGATGAAGACGACAATATAGAAGAAAAAGAAGACGATATAGAAGAAAAAGAAGACGATGATGATGAAGAAGACGATGAACAAGAAGAAGAAGACGACAATATAGAAGAAAAAGACGACGATATAAAAGAAGAAGACGATGATGATGAAGAAGACGATGATGATGATGAAGGATTCAAAACAAAGAGAACATCAAAACAAATTTCAAAAACAAAAAAAAGTTCTACTAGAAAAGAATTAACTAAATCAGAATCTATAAAAGAAAAGAAATCTTCAAAGAGGTATACCAATCAACAAGCTTTATATGATGCGTTTAAAGATGGAGGGGGAACTAAAAAAGAACTAGTTGAAAAGGTTTACAAACTTCAAAAGGAACGCAGTAATAAAGACAGTTTGTCCGGTGCGAGAGCAGTAGTACAAATTAATGTTTCGGTTTTAGAATTATTTGGAGCTGTAATTAAGGATGGAGATAAATATTATCTTGCGTCAAAATCTAATAAAAAGGGGAAGTAGTACATGAAGAATGGAATTGAAAAAGGAGTCGAATTAATTTTGGAATCGCTTAAACATGAATTAGGATTGGATTTATCTGATGAAAATTTTAATCAAACTCCTCAACGTATAGTTAGAACTTTCAAAGAAATATTTTCAGGTATTTCTAATACTGAACAACAAGTTAAAGCTATTCTTGAGACTTCCTTTCCTTGCGGCTATTCTGAAATGGTAGTTATGAGAGACATCGAGGTTTTTTCAATGTGTCCTCATCATTTGTTGCCAGTTCACTACTTCATTTCGGTGGCCTATATTCCTTCTCCTGATGGTAGAGTTTTAGGGGTGTCAAAGCTTGTTAGGTTAGTAGAAGTCTTGGCTCGACGGCCAGTTATGCAAGAGAAGTTAGTTTCAGATATTGCCGACGCATTAATGTCTATTCCTATGTGTGTTGGTTCGGGATGTATTGCGACTGGAAATCATTACTGTATGAAGATGCGTGGAGTTAGACAGAATAGCGCCGATGTTGTTACTTCTGTTTTACGAGGAAGTATTTTCGATGATCCAAAGGCGCGGGCCGAGTTCATGCTTTTATGTCGGAGATGATTGTATGGCGTGTGCTATTTGTGGAGGTACTATATGGAATTCATATAGTCAAGTAATTTGGGAAAAATGTGAGGATCGTGGTCGAGATGGGAAAGGTTTGTCCATTTTGGAGAATGGTTCGTGGATTGGTATTCGTCGAGCTGCTCCTTCTACAGAAGTTGAAAATCCAATCGATCCTCAACCTGTGGGGGTTGATCCTAAAATAGTCTTTAATGGGGTGATAAGTAATAGTGAACAATTAGGAGTTAAGGTTGGGGAGACGGATGCTTCTGTTTTACCAAGGGTTTTAGATTTTAAGTCTTTAGAGAGTTTTAGGAATTCTCTTTCAAAGATTGTGGGCTCTTATGCCATAGCAGTTTTGTTCCAAAGTATGGGCGAAATATGGTTAGCAGCGAATTACAAACCGATATGGATTTATCGTTGTCGAGAGACGAATAATCTCTTTTTCTCTTCCCTTCAACATCATCTTCCTAATGATGGATTTGGAGCTTTCAAATTTCCGCCTTATTCTGTTGCATCTTTGACGGATGAGTTATCTCATATCTTGGATATTCCACGATCCCAACCGGATCGAGCGTTAGTGATCTGTTCATCTGGATTAGATTCTACTATAGTTGCTTCTGAAGCTATTCGTAGACATTCTGAGATTAGATTATTGTATTTTGATTATGGGTGTTTAGCTTCGAAAATTGAAAAACGGAAGATTCAAGAAATTGCGGAGTTTTTTAATTGTTCCTACGATATTTTTCCTCTTAAATTTTGTTTTTTTAAATCTTCCCCATTGTTAGGTGATCCTGATAAGTTAGCTGCAAAAGTAATTGGGGCTGAATATGGATATGAATGGGTTCCTGCTAGAAATTTGATTCTTTTATCTATTACTGTTGGATATGCAGAAAGCCATGCGTATGGTTATATTTATTTAGGAACAAATTTGGAAGAAGCAGGGTCATATCCAGATAATGAAGAACAGTTTATTCGCGATTTTGATGGTTTATTGTATAGCGCGGTTCAAAATGGGGTAAAAGTTTCGATTAAAACGCCGTTAGGAGGTTTGATGAAGCATGAAATTGTGGCTTTAGGGGTTAAACATAAGGTTCCTTTCGATCTTACTTGGAGTTGTTATCGTGGACAGGAAGTTCATTGCGGGGAATGTGGTTCATGTTATATGCGCAAAATAGCTTTTAAACGTAATCAGTTAAAAGATCCGGCATTTAAACATGAATGGAGTTCTGATTTTTGGAAAGATTGTAATTTATTTTAAGAGATCCTTACATGAAACGTCCTATTGTTATGTTAGATTCTGGAGCTTTTTCAGCGTGGACGCAAGGAGTTAAGATTGAACTTGACGAGTATGCGGAGTTTGTAAGTCGATATGGTCATCTTTTTGAAACTGGAATTTTTAATCTAGATGTAATTGGAGATGCTAAAACTAGTTATGCGAATTGGAATTGGTTAAGAAGAAAAGGAATAAATACTATTCCAGTTTTTCATTGTGGATCTAATCAAAAATGGTTGAGACGCTATATATCCAAAACTAATTTCGTGGCAATTGGAGGAATAGCTAAGTTAGGAACAAAGAAAAGAACTTATTGGCTTGATACAATCTGGAAAAACTGCTTGCTAGGTTCTAAAGGTAGACCCGTTTGTAACGTTCATGGTTTAGGATTAACACCAACTCAGGGTGATTTATTAAGTTATCCATGGTTTTCTGTTGATTCTTCAACTTGGACGAGAGCGGCTGGTTATGGCTTTATATATTTACCAACACTTACTTCGATGGGCCCAGATTATTCTCGTTTAAATCTAATTAATATATCTAGTCAAAACAGAAGATTTCATGATAGTTTTTTTAGCTTACCACGATCTGTTCGAGATAGATATAAACAATTTTTTGAGAGTTTAGGGCACCGTATTAGGAATGATTTGGAAGGACGTAAGCTTAATCCTCGAAAAACAACTTTAAAAGAAAAAAAGATACCTAAATGGATTAACTTAGATGTAAAAAAACATATATTCAGTTCTTCTGAATGGTTAGAGGATGATAAGTATTCAGGGGATTTAAGTTGTGATTGGGAGGCTAGAAACCTTTATAATCTCGAAGTAACTCTTCAATTTGCTCGTTCTTGTATTACTAATGGAAGGCCAATTAAATTTTTTTTAGTTATGCCAGGTAATTCATGCAGTATATATAACGAAAGGATACTTAATGTTTTTGAAAGATTGAACTTACCTCCTATGACACTTGCAAGTTATTTTTATCTTAAGAAAAGTCCAACTTACAGAGATAGATTATTAAAGTTTTTATCGAGATTTTATGAAGGAAAAGTTGATGGAATTTAAATTAAAATTTGAAACGTCAGAGTTACTAAAAGCATTGGAATTGGTACGTCCTGGACTAGCTAGTAGAGAATGGATTGAACAATCAACTCATTTTGCATTTACGCGTGGACGAGTTGTGACTTTCAATGATGAAATTTCTATTTGTCATCCTCTTAGTCAATCAGAAGGGAAAGAAATATTACAAGGAACTGTAAACTCAAACGAAATATATAATTTTTTAAAACGTGCTCCGTCTATTGTTGTTTCTATATTTTTAGAAGATAATATGTTAGTAATTCGTTCAGGAAGAAGTAAAGTTCGATTATCGTTTAATCCAGAGATCAAATTACCACTTGATGGTGTTGTTATAAATGATAAAAAACGAAAATGGATAAAACTTCCTGATGGATTTTCTAAGGCATTATCTGCTATTACGCCTATTTGTGGACAGGATTTGGCAACACCTATTCTTACTTGCGTTCATATTGATATAAAAAATGGAGTGATTGAAGCTACTGATAATATTCGAATAGCTAGAGTTACTTTAGAACGAATCAATGGTAACAATTCAGTTGTTAACCTTCCAAAAATACTACTTCCAAGAACCGCGGTTGAAGAATTGATTAAGTATCCTATCCAATGGGTTAATCAAGGTAAAGAAGATTGGATTCATTTTTTGACTACTGAAAAGACAATGTTTAGTATTCGCCGAGTGAATGGATCGTTTCCTGATATTAGTTCTTTTCTCCAGGTTGATGGTCATCAGATACGATTTCCCGATGGATTAGATGAGGCATTAGGTCGTGCTGAAATTTTTTCAAAGCAGAAACATAATCCATTAAACGAGCAAGTTCAAGTTCGTATTAAAGAGGATAAAATTAAACTTCATACTGAATCTGAGTCTGCGGTGTTTGACGAGACCATTAAAGCTTCTGAATTGTTAGTTGAGAAAGAAATTAATTTTGTAATACACCCCAACTTTTTTAGGCAAGTTTCTGGTCATGGCGCAATTATTGGAAACGATCGATTAAAAATGGAAAGAGCAGGATGGGAATATATTGTAGCCCTTCGAGCATTGGAGTAATTCATTGTTTTTTGATTTGAAATCAAAACCTGGATTACGAAATCACCGACGTCCTTTGACTTGCGCTTCATGTGGTTTGTATAAATCAGTTTTATCTCCAAAGATTTTACCCTATGGGAAGGGGCAAAAAGGAATTTTGAATATTGGGGAAGCCCCTGGGGAATCTGAAGACCGTAGGGGCAAGCCATGGCAGGGAAAGGCTGGACGCCGGCTTCAATTTGAATTGAGTCGATTAAAAATTGATTTATTTGAAGATTGTTTAAATACTAATTCAGTAAATTGCCGCCCTCCAAATAACAACACACCAACTGGGTTTGAAATTGATTGTTGTCGAGCGAAGATTGTTAATCCTGCTATTCAAGAGTATAAACCTAAAGTCATTATTCTGTATGGATCATCAGCACTAGATTCTATCATGCGCTTGATTTGGGGTTCTGGATTTGGTGGAATCTCTAAATGGCGTGGTTTTACGATTCCATGTCGTCAGAATAATGCTTGGGTTTGTCCCGTTTTTCATCCAAGTTACGTTGAACGTATGGACCAACAAGAAATTACAACTATATGGCGTCAAGATTTAAAACGAGCGATTTCTAGGATAAATGAACCATTCCCAAATGTTAATGGAAATGAAAATTCTGTTACATTGTTAGAGGATTTTGAATCTATTGAATCTACTCTTCGTCGAATTATTAATGGTGATGAAGGAAATTTAGTTGCTTTTGATTATGAAACAACTGGTGTAAAACCACAAGGGAAAGAACATAGAATTGTAGCCGTCTCTTTATCTACGGGTAAAAATACTTATGCATTTATTTGGCCCAAAGATTCTTATCGTTGTCTTCATTTATGGAAACGTTTTTTAAAGTCGAATAAGATCGGTAAGATCGCTCATAATATAAAGTTTGAACATGCGTGGAGTGTTGTTCATCTTGACACTGAACCCCAAAACTGGGTTTTAGATACTATGCTTGCAGCTCATTTGATTGACAATCGAACTGGGATTACTGGTTTAAAATTTCAAACATATATTAATTTTGGAGTTGTTGGCTATGATAGTGAAATAAATCCTTATTTGAAAGGGATGGATTCAAAAAATGCAAATTCATTAAATTCAATTGATAAGTTTATTAAATATTATGGAAGTCGCAAATTATTAGTTTATTGTGGACTTGATAGTTTATTTACATTTCAACTTGCTCAAAAACAGTTGGATTCTTTGGATCGAATATATGTCTCACAAATTAACAATTTATGATGCATATAAGTTATTTCATAAAGGAACATTGGCATTTGCTAGAGCAGAGCGAGAAGGAATTTGTGTTGATTTAAAATATTGTAAGAAAGAATCCCGACGTTTGGATCGGAAGATAGATCAATTAATAACAAAGTTTAAGAATAGTCGAATTGGACGTAACTGGATAGAGTTTTATGGATTAAAAACAAATTTCGATAGTTCAACCCAATTGGAAACTATATTATATCGAAAATGTAAGATTCGACCTGTTAAACATACAAGAGGTGGAAAAGGATCAACGGATGAAGATGCATTGCGACAACTTCAAATTGAAGAATTAGATATACTTCTTCAAATTAGACGTTATAAGAAAGCTCGTGATACATATTTAAAAGCATTTATAACAGAACAAGTTAATGGGTTTCTTCATCCTTCTTTTTTGCTCAATACTGTTTCCACCTTTCGGTCTTCTAGTCGAGATCCTAATTTTCAAAATATTCCAAAACGAGATAAAGAAATTATGCAAATGTGCCGGCGTGCTTTAGTAGCGCGTCCGGGGCGTCAATTTTTGGAGGTGGATTTTTCCGGCATCGAGGTGATGATCGCGGCTTGTTACCATAGGGATCCTGAAATGTTGCGGTACTTAAAAGATCCAAAAGCCGATATGCATGGTGATACGGCTTATGATATTTTTTTTCTAAAATCTTTTCGTCAAAAAATAAAACAGGTTGGATCGATAAAACTTATACCTGAATTGAAAGTACTCAGGGATTGTACTAAGAATGGTTTTGTTTTTCCTGAATTTTATGGCGATTATTATGAATCGTGTGCTCCTCGAATGGCTTGTGATTGGGGAAAACTTCCATCTACAGGAAAATGGAAATCTAATCAAGGGATACGTCTTGTAGATAATATTTTTTTAGGGCAACATTTGATTTCGAATGGGATTAGGTCATTACATGATTTTACTGAACATGTACGAAAGGTTGAAGATAAATTTTGGAATGAACGTTTCCCTATTTATTATGCTTGGCGTAAGAAGTGGTATCGTGTATATCAACAAAAAGGATATTTTGATACGTTAACGGGATTTCGTTGTCAAGGTATTATGCATCGAAACAAAACTATAAATTATCCAGTACAAGGGGCTGCGTTTCATTGTTTACTATGGACGTTTATTCAAGTAAATAAATTAATTTGTGAAAAACGAATGAAATCTCGATTGATTGGACAAGTTCATGATTCACTTGTTTTAGATATTGTCCCAAGTGAAAAGGATGATTTGCTTGAGTTCATTCGTGATATTGCAGAAAATCAACTTCTCAAATCTTGGAAGTGGATTATTATTCCTCTAACGGTTGAAGCTGAAATATCACCAGTTGATGGATCATGGGCTGATATAGAACCGGTTTCTTTTGAAGGCTGACGACAAATGTCTCTATATCATAAATACCGACCTTCATCTTTTGAAGAAGTAATAGGGAATAAATCAACAATTACAAGTCTTCGTTCTTTGATAAATAATAATGAGCCTCCTCATGCGTTTCTTTTACATGGGCCTTCTGGATGTGGAAAAACTACTTTGGCGCGCTTGATTGCGAAAGAACTAAAATGTTATGGTTCTGATTTTCGTGAGATTGATTCTGCTGATTTTCGAGGTATTGATACGATTCGTCGAATACGAGATCAGGCAAAATATCTTCCTTTAGAAAGTAAATCTCGTGTTTGGTTACTTGATGAAGCGCATCAAATTGGAGGAGATGCTCAACATGCTTTATTAAAGGCATTGGAAGAAGCACAACAGCATGTTTATTATATTCTTTGTACTACTCATTTGAATAAGCTTTTACCAACAATTCGAGGGCGATGTGTTTCATTACAAGTAGAACCATTAAAAGATGAATTAATGATGAAACTAATTCGTCGTGTTGTTCGAAGTGAAGGACAACATATTTCCAGGGAAGTTATTGATCAAATAATTGATGATGCTGAAGGTAGTCCTAGAAATGCCCTTCAGATCCTAGATCAGGTTTTAGTTGTTGATGAAGATCAACGTTTAATAGTTGCAAAACAAGCTGTTCTTGATCAAGCACAAGTTGTTGAACTTTGTCGTGCATTATTAATGAGAGACAAATGGAAAAAAGTTTCACGAATATTAACAAGTTTGAAAGGGGAAGATCCAGAACGGGTTCGACGCGCTGTTTTGGGCTATTGCTCGAGTGTTTTATTAAAAAAATCATCAGATCAAGCAGGGATTATTATGGAAGAATTTAAAGATCCGTTTTTTAATTCTGGTTTTTCAGGTTTGGTCTTTGCTTGTTATTCCATAATTTGTGGAGCGGATTGATATAAAGCTATCGCTGATTTTTATATAATAATTTAAATAAAAATTTAATCTAGGTTTTGTTATGGATGAGAAAAAGACGAAAATGACGAGGATTAATTTTGAAGATGATATTGAAATCGATCATGAGGCCCTTGACATTGAATGGCTTGAGCAACCTGGTAAAATGCTTAAGTACAGTCGATATTCCGCAGATACTCGGCAAATAATGGATATGACAAAAGAACGTCTTGAACTTGTGCGAGCTGAACTAGATCAACAAATCAGACAATATCCTGATTTTTATCAAATTGCTAAAATTACAGAAGGATCTATTCAAAGTACAATTTTGAAGGATCCGGAATATCGAAAAACAGCTGAAGAATATATCAATGCAAAGCATGAATATGAATTAGCACAAGGAGCAGTTAAAGCATTTGATCAACGAAAAACAGCATTAGAAAATCTTGTTCGTCTTCATGGAGCTTCTTATTTTGCAGGTCCTTCAATTCCACGTAATTTATCGGAGGAACGTAAAGCTAGAGATCAGGAAGTAAACAAGCGGATAAGGATGCGGAGAAATAAGAGATGAATTTAGTAAATTTTATATTATTAATTACTATTATTATCATACTTATACCGCTATATCTTTATATTATTAGTAAAGTTATTGCTGCAGGTCGTATAGTTGGTTCAGATGCAGGAGTTCGTCTTTTAGAGAAAAAACAGAAAGAAAGGGAACATTATGGCAATCAGGAACAAGAAAAAGAAAAGTAAATCAAGATTTCGTGACAAAGTTGGGGCAAATACTAAACGTCAAAAAGAACGGGAAGGACGTTATGGACCACTTAAACTACCTAAAGGAATTTCTATTTTTAAGGAGGATCCAGATAGTCGGGTTCGTTTGGATTTTTTACCTTATGAGGTGACTGATCCAAAACATCCAGATAGAGATGATGATTTGGAAATTGCTGTTCCTGGGAGTTTATGGTATCGAAGACCTTATCGAACGCATCGAAATATTGGAGTAGAGAATAATTCTTTTGCTTGTAGAACTTCAATAGGTAAAAGATGCCCTATTTGTGAATATCGAGCTTCATTAATTAAACAAGGGAAAGATTGGCAGGATGATGATGTAAAAGCATTAAAGAGTTCAGAACGAGTTTTATATTGTGTAATTCCTCGTCAATCAAAGAAATATGATGAAGAACCTCATATTTGGGATATAAGTTCATTTCTTTTTCAAGAGAAACTTAATGATGAGCTTTTAGAAGATCCTGAATATCAGACCTTTCCAGATCCAGATGAAGGATTAACATTACGGATTCGATTTAATGAGGCTACGTTAGGACGTAATAAATTTGCCGACACGTCTAGAATTGACTTTGAAGAACGAAAGAATAAAATTACTTCAAAAGACCTTAAAGCAGTACCAAATCTTGATGAAATTGTTGAAGTAAAATCATATAAAGAATTAGAAAAAATCTTTTTTGAAGTTGAAGATGAAGTGAATAATGAAGAACAAGAACAAGAAGAAGATGATTCAACTGATGAAGAGAAATCATTAAAACGAAAACGAAAATCTACAAAATCTTTAAACGAAATGATGAAGGAAAACGATGAAGAAGATGATGAAGAAGATGCTGATGGAGATGAAGATGATGAAGTAGATAATAAAGATGAAGATGAAGATGATGAAGAAGAAATCGAAGAGGAAGTTTCTTCTCGTCATCGTCGTAAATCAAAGAGAGAACTTGCTTCATCTAAAGACAAATCTAGTAAAAAACCTAAAGAAAGAAGTAAATCAAAAAAAGAGAAAGAGAAGGATGATAGATGTCCAGCAAATTATCGTTTTGGGTATGATTGCGATGAAAAACCTGAATGTGAAGAGTGTGATGTTTGGGATGATTGTATGGACTATCGCGAAGTTTTAGAAAAAAACGGTATGATTTAATTTATTATGAAACGTTCTAAGAATCAGTCGGACTTCGTCTCTTCTGTCGGCAAAAAGTTAAGCCGGCAGATGGGACGACGTTCGAATAAAAAATCAAAAAATAAGAATGAATTAACAGTTTCGACAGGTTCAACTTTATTGGACCTTGCTATAAGCGGGGGACGATTTTATAAAGGCGGTCTTCCTACTGGTATTTTAGTTGAGATTTTTGGTCCTGCAAGTAGTGGAAAAACTGTTTTGCTCTCTGAAATTGCGGGAAATGTACGTCGTCTTGGTGGAGAAGTTATGTTTTTAGATCCAGAGGCTAGGTTGAATAAAGAATTCGCTAAGCTTTTTGGACTGGATCCAGAAGAAGTTGATTATTCTATACCAAGCACCATTTTAGACGTATTTGGAGCTGTCCGTAAATGGGAGCCTAAAGATACAGGAAAGATTCATGGAGTGTTTGCAGATTCATTAGCTGCCTTAACAACTGAGTGGGAAATAGCGGATAAAGATCAGTATGGAATGCGACGGGCTAAAGAGTTTAGTGAACAATGTCGTTTAGTTTGTCGTGAATTGCCGAAACGTAATATTATTATGGTTTGTTCTAATCAAGTTCGTCAAAACTTAGACCTTTATGGTCCACGCTATAAAAGTCCTGGAGGAGAAGCTGTTGGTTTTTATTCAAGTTTGCGGTTGCGATGCACCTCACCTATTAAAATTAAACGTAAACGACGAATCGCAAAGAAAGAAATTAGTCGAACAATTGGAATTGAGACAGAAGTTGAAGTATTTAAATCAAGTTTATGGAAACCATTTCGTACTGCTCCAGTTTATATCTTATATGATTATGGTATTGATGATATTCGAGCAAATCTTCAGTTTATAAAAACGAATACGGGAGCAACTACATATTCCATCGGAGATCATAGATTAGCTTCCTCCATAGAGGAAGCAATTACTATAATTGAGCAAGATAATCTTGAATTGAAACTTAGAAATCAGGTTATTGAACTTTGGAATGAGTTGGAATCTAAGTTTGAAATTCGTCGTCGTGGAAAGAGACGCTATTTAAATGAAACGAACAACAAAGATTAAAACTAAATCTCGAATTCGCATTTCTTCTGCAAAACAAAAAGCAAGAAGATTACAAAGATGGGTTTGTTGTAAAATTAGTTTACTAATTGATTTACCTTGGGGATCAAGTGGACAGGATCAACCAATTGAATCAAGAGCAATGGGTCAATCTGGGCCTGACATACGATTAGAAAGACATGCCTGTTTATTATTTCCCTTTTCTGTAGAATGTAAATGTCAAGAGAAATGGAATGTTCATTCGTGGATTGACCAGGCTCAATCAAACAAACGACCAGGTACAGATTGGTTGATCGTCGCAAAACGAAGTCGGAAAACCCCAGTTGTTATTATGGATGCAGAAACATTTTTTTCATTAGTAGATATGAAGAATAAAAAATGCTAAAAAATCTTAAGTTAAAGAATTTCCAAAGTCATAAGCAAACAGAAATTGAATTTATTGCTCCAGGAGTTAATGTAATTATTGGTCCTTCAGATGCAGGTAAATCTGCTTTATTTCGAGCTATTTTGTGGGGATGTTTCAATCGTCCATTAGGTGAGAGTATTTGTTCATATTGGGCAAAAGATTCTTTATCAAGTGTTTCTCTCTCATTTACCCAAGGTAGAATTTGTCGGGTACGAGGTAAATCTGAAAATTCATATCAAGTTAATGATCATATATTGAAAGCATTTGGTCAAGATCCACCTGAAGAAGTATTACAGTTGCATGGTTTAGATCGTTCGTTAAATGTTCAAACTCAAATCGATCCTTTTTTTCTTTTACAGTCGACATCGGGAGATGTTGCATCTTATTTGAATCGAATTGCTGGGTTACAAGATATTGATATTGTAAATAAAGGACTACAATCTCATTTACGGAAAGTGTCTGCGGAGCGTTTGTTTGCAATACAAGAATCTGAGCGATTGAAGGAAGTAATCCGACGATATGAGGGACTTGATGAAATAGAAATTTACTTTAAAGAATCACAAATTTTAGAAAACAAATTAGTTCAGATTTGTAAAAATAAAACTGACTTAAAAGAAATAACAACTCGGATTATCCTAATTCAAAATCGAATAAAAAGTATTAAAACAAAATTATTAATTCGTTTGCAAGTTGATGCAGCTGTAGAAATATTACAACGACTTGATGTTTTAAATACACAACAAAGTCGCTTAGCAAAAGATTTATGGAGAATAGATTCTTTACAACGTCGAATTGATACTTTAATAAATCGCCAAGCAATTTCAGGTATTGTAAAAGAGGCTTTGGATCAATATCAAAACCAGGAAATTATCAATACAAAGATTAATACATTAGAATCATTCATTAAATCGATTCTTCATATTAAGTCAAAATTAAAATCTCTGAAGAAAGATTTTCAACTAACGTCTAAGTTTTTTCATCGAGAAGTACCAAAAGGTTCGGTTTGTCCTTTTTGTGGTCAAGTTATTAAAGGATATGACAAATAAAAAATTTAAAAAGAATAGTTTTAAACGAAAATTAACATTATCATTATCTAAAGCAGATGCAATTCTTACTGGTGATTGGCATCTTCGAGAAGATCAACCAATTTGTAGAACAGATGATTATTGGGTGGCTCAATGGCAGAAGGTTAATTTCATTCGCAAATTAAGTGAAGAGCATGAATGTCCGGTTATTCAACCTGGAGATTTTTTTGATCATTGGAAACCTTCACCAAGACTTCTTGCTTATACATTTATGCATCTTCCAAAAGAGTTATGGGTTGTTTATGGGAATCATGATTTGCCACAACATAGTTTAGATCTTGTCGAAAAGAGTGGATTATATGCGTTAGCTTCAGGATCGAATAAAGTTAGGATTCTTCCAGGAGGTCATTGGGGATTAAAAATTGATGATGCTTCTATGATTTCAATTCGAGGACGAAAATTATTAGTTCGTCATGTCCCTGTCTATAAAGGAGGAACATTACCATGGCCAAATTCTCCTGCGATTCCTGCATCAAAGATATTAGATGATTATCCTGAATATGACTTGATTGTTACTGGCGATTTGCATCAATGTATTGTTTATGAAAAAGATGAGAGATTATTAGTTAATGCAGGTTCATTAATGCGAATGACTGTAGATCAAGTTAATGATAGTCCTTGTGTTTTTTTGTGGTATGCAAAAACGAATACTGTTAAGAAAATCGCGCTTCCCATTGTTCGAAATGTCGTGTCGCGAGAACATTTGAATCGTCGAGAAGAGAAGGAAAATAGATATCATGCTTTTATTGAAGGACTACGTAATGATGAGCGTCCAGAGTTAAGTTTTCGACATAATTTAGATGCTCATTTTAAAACAAATTGTACACTTTCAAGTATTCAAGAACTGATTTATAAATATCTAGATTGAATTTTGTAGACTAGGATTGAATATGGATAAGAAAAAATTATTACAGTTAAAAGATCGTCTTGATAAATTAGAGAATGAAATGGCAGTGGAAAAAGGAAGTCTTCGTCAATTGTTTGAACGATTAAATGATCATGGGTATGATTCTTTAGAACAAGCCCAGAAAGCATTACAAGAACTTCAAAAGCAAGAACAAGAACTACAGCAAGAATTAAATGAGAAACTTGATGAAATTGAACATGAGATTGAAGCATGGGAAGATTGACGGATTTACAACGACGATATCATCAATTAATTGGTCGTCGAAATGCAATACAAAATCAATTACAAGATCAATTAAAACAAATTAAAAGTTTTGATCGTCAGATACGAATAGCAGATAAAGCAATTAATATTGTACGTATTGTTGCGTTAGAAACTCAAAAACAATTACAATTTCGTTTAACAAAAACTGTTTCTGCAGCAGAATCTGCTGTTTTTGGCAGTGATAATGCTTATACATTGTCTGCTGAATTTGTGGAACGTCGTGGGCGAACTGAGTGTGATTTACTTTTTGAACGTGATGGAGTTGTATTCGATCCTATAAATTCGTCTGGGTATGGTACTCTTGATATTGCTTCATTTGGACTTCGCGCCGCTTGTTGGAGTATGGGTCGTCGAGTTTCATCTTTATTAGTTTTAGATGAACCATTTCGACATCTTAAAGGGGCGGAAGCAAATAGACGCGCAATTGCAATGGTTAAAGAAGTTTCTGATTCGTTAGGAATACAAGTTATAATGATTAGTGATGAACGGGCTCCTGTTGAAGATATTAAGGAAGGGGCTGATAAAGTTATACGACTTAATATTCGAAATGGAATTAGTTTTATTGAATCGATTTCGTAATTATGTAAGGATTTGGGATGTATGCGTCGGACGAAACCATATAAACAATCAATACAAGATATGGTTCCTTTAAAAAAAGGACGAAATCGGAAAACTGGAGAGCCTATTACTACAACCAAAGGTCGTCCTCGAAAAATACAATCACCCCAAGAATTTGATCGTCGAGTGGATAATTGGGCTCGTCATTGTTTAGAAAATAGAATACCTATGACTCGAACAGGATTATGTTTGGCTTTAGGATTAAATAGTCAAAAATCATTAGAAAATTATGCAGACGATCCAGATTACACCCCTTCCGTTAGCTACGCCAAGTTATTAGTTGAACATTTTTATGAACGTCAATTAAGTACTTCCCGGGTTGCCGGTGCTATTTTTGCTCTATCTAACATGGGATGGAGTAACCAGCAATACCATCGACATGCGGGACCTGATGGGGGGCCTATTCAATCTCAAAACATTGTAAAAATTGATATGACTAAACTAGATGATGATACTCTTGAAAAATTAGTTTTTGCAATTGAACGACGTCGTATAGTGAGACAATCTAATGATTCGAACACGACGCAAATCAAACCATAAAAACAAAAACAAAATTAATAAATCTATTGAAAAGATTCTTAGAAATCAAGATTTAGTTCGACAAGTTGAACGTGAATATAGTGAACGTCGATTGGTTTGGTTTGCGTCTATGGCTTGGTCTATTTTGGAACCTCAGACTCCCTTTGATCGGCCATGGTACATTGATGCTATTTGTGAACACTTAGAAGCTGTTATACGCGGAGAAATTCGTCGTTTAGTAATTAACATCCCTCCTCGAATGACGAAGTCATTACTGGCTTGTGTTTTTTGGCCAGCATGGACCTGGACTAAATTCCCTCATATTCGATTCTTGTATGCTTCTTATGCTGAATCTCTTTCCCGACGGGATTCAAGACGAACGCGTGCAATTATTTTATCATCTTGGTATCAACGACTTTGGGGAAATAAATTTACTCTTTTATGGGACCAAAACCAAGTTCTTCGTTTTGATAATGATAAATCTGGATATCGAATAGCAACTTCTGTAGGGGGAATGGCAACAGGTGAAGGAGGGGATATTATTGTAGCGGATGATCCTCTAAATACAAAACAAGCTATTTCAGATGCGGAACGGGAACGGGCAATTGAATGGTGGGATGAAACAATGTCAACCCGTTTAAATAATCCATCAAAGGGTGCAAAAATTATTATTATGCATCGATTGCATCAACGCGATCCAGCGGGATATGTATTAGAAAAAGGAGGATATGAACATCTTTGTTTTCCGATGCGTTTTGAATCTGAACGCCGGTGTTATACACAACTAAAACCTCGAAACAGTAATGCTGATGGGCCTTCGTATTTATGGGATAAGAGAACAAGAGAAGGAGAATTATTAGCACCTTCTCGAATGAATGAATCTACAGTAAAAGCGCTTGAAACAGATTTAGGAACATACGCTGCCGCAGCCCAACTTCAACAACGTCCTTCCCCCAGAGGCGGTGGTCTTATCAAACTTGATTGGTTTCCTAGATACCGTCATTTTCCAAGTTCTGATCATGTTCGTCGAATTATTCAGTCATGGGATACTGCTAATAAAGGAGGGCAAGAACATGCATTTTCTGTTTGTATTACAGTTTTTGAAACTAATACAGCGCGATATATAGTTGATGTTCTTCGGCGTCGTATGAATATTCCAACACTTGAACGAATTATTAAAAGTTATGCAGATCGATGGTCCCCAAATATTGTATTGATCGAAGAGGCAGCGTCAGGAGTTGCTTTAGTTCAGAATGTACAACAAACAACAGCCTTACCAGTTATTGGAATTCGTCCTGAAAAAGATAAAGTGACTCGGATGGATGCAGAAACACCGATTATAGAATCTGGAAAAGTTTATTTACCAGAACGGGCGGATTGGCTGTCTTCATTTGAAGCGGAGATTGAATCATTTCCTAATTCGACCTACAAGGATCAAGTGGATGCTTTATCCCAATATTTAAAATGGAATCGTTCACAAACTTTTCAAACGATTGATTGGAATATATACTAAATCTTTTATAACATGTATAAAATGTTTATGAATTCTAAATCTATTACTTATCAATTTAACGAGGATGAAAAGGAAATTATTCCAGTCTATGGAGAGGGGTATTTGTAGTAGAATCCAAACGGGAAAAAATCTTTTCAAAGCAATTTCGATTCAAGATTAGTGAATTACCACGATGGAAGGAAGAGATAGTTTTGGATTCAAGAATGTTGGAGAATCACTATGAATAAAGATTGGTATGAAAATATTGGGACAAACGATGTACTGTCTATTGAAGGGCTGGGTAAACTTTACCCCGTTCGTATTTATAAACCAAATACAAAAGGGATTTTACAACTAGAACGAATAATTGATCATCCTAAAGAATCAGATCATCATACAATATTTGAATTAAATACACAAGTTAGTAAGCCTCGTTTATGCATAGTTTGTAAACGGGTTATTTCAACTCCAACGATAAATCAAAAATATTGTTCATCTACGTGTGCAAAACAAACTAATTGGCGTCTTGGTTCTTGGGTTTATAAACCAGAACCTTGTGTTGTATGTTACAAAATATTTACCCCAAAACGATTAGGAAGTGTGACTTGTTCGCTTGAATGTCGACATAAATTACCCGGATTACGTGATAATGGAGTTTGGAATTCTGATCGATATAAGAAAATCAAGGAACAACGTAAAACAACACGTCAATGGCAACGTAGTAATGAAAAAATTACGGAGGATAAAAAGTAAAATGATTAAACCTGTTCAATATAATCAATGTGAAATAAAAATTCAAACTAAATTTAGTATTAATCGATCGATTCAAGATTATCGGGAAGTTAAGAATCAATGGTTTTCTAGTTTGAATGATAAATCAATATTATCTTTTATTGGTGTTTTACCTGTTCAAATAGATTCTATCATTATTGGGCAGACAATAAGAGTTTTACGGTAGATTAATTTTGAATACTATAAACGAATTTTATAGAGTAAAACGCATTACAAATGCCCTTGGATGGTCAATTCATCCAAACATTCCAGATATTGCTTACCCTCCTAACCAGCGTCCTCTTGGGTTTAATGATTATCCTGATAATTGGATTATTGCAGGAAAATGTATTGAAATCGCAGCGAAACAGAATTGGATGATAGATTTTAAATTTGGGTATTGTCGTTTTGTTCAATTAGAATCGGGATCTGTCTATCATAAAACTCCATGGTTTTCTGTAGAAAATTGGGGTTATTCGGGAGCTATTCTTCGTGCTTTTTTAGATGTTTTAGATGATAAACCTTTTTCAAGAAAGATTAGTAATTAATGCAATACAAAATTACAACAACCAAAGAAGTACGAGATTTGTATGTAAAACATTTATATGAAAAGTATGTTTCACGGATTCTTGGTAAAAAAGATTTTTTTGCTGATGATGTTTGTAGACTTTGTGCTGCTGCAGATATGCTTCGATTTAATCATCATTCAACTGTTTTGAAAAATGTAGATTTGTCTAATGAACAGTTTGATTATTGTATTTACTGTCCATTAGCCGCGTTTAGAAATGAAGGTCAACGGTGCATAGATGATACTACTTCTGTTCCTTATATAGAAAATGGATACATCGGTACTTCTCCAATAGATAAAAGTATTTTTGGTGGATCAGTTGCTTCACTTGATCAATTGATTAAGCGAATGAATTGGATTATTGATCGAATTCATCAATGGACTGATTGTTGTATATCAATTGAGGTTTCTGCATTTGTACAAGAAAAAAATGAGGATTTAGTTTAAAAATGAAAAATAAAGTAAAATCTAGGTCGGATAAAAAATATATAGAAGTTGGGACCGAGGTGGAAACTGGTAATATTTTTATTGCCGTTCCAGAAGAAAATATAGTGTATTTGGAGTCGGCGTTAGAAAAACGAAAAAAGGCAGCAATTGTTTTAAATCGAAAGAATTTAGTATCTTTATTGGAAATGTTTGCAGAACAGTTTAATGATGAAGATGAATTAAATGAGGTTTTTTGTAAAATGCAAATTGCTTGGGAAGACTCATTTAAATATTAAAGAGGATAAAAATAAAAAAATGATTGAACCTGTTCAATGTGCGAAATGTCAAATAAATATTCCAACTTGGATTCTTGAAGAATATATAAATGAATATCTTCAAGAAATGAATAAAGAAGCTGAATATTTTGACAAAGAATTATGGATAGAATTGAAGAAATTACTACATGAGTTAGATTTTCCTTGGGAAGAAATTCAGGAAGTAACAGCGGTTGAAGCAATTGATTATATCCGAGATGTAATCTATGAAATTGAGAAAAAGTAGATATTAAATAGATGGAAAAAATTAATAATTTATTTAATAAATCAATGGTTATAAAATTTCACTTCGTTTAAATGAATTAGAGTAAAAAATATTTCTCTGTTCTAAAATGAATCTAGATAGAAAAAAATTCAAGCCTCCAAAATGAATCAACTCCTGCAATTCATCTGCGGAAAAAAATGAATCAGGAATTAGGAAAGGATAGATTTTTTTAGAAAATTAATGAATCCGGTTTGTAAAAATTTCTCTGTTCTAAAATGAATCTGGAAAGGAAAAATTTCAAGCGAGAAAGAATGAATCTGAGCCAGGTAATTTTCTAGGTACGTTTAATGAATCTACAGCTACGAAAAATCTAAAGGAGTAAATGAATTTAGTATCGAGAAATTTCATTGATACAAAATGAATTAGTAAAATGGAAATGTTTAAAGAAATAGTAAATCTCAACATAAAAAAAAACTCAAAAGGGTGAATGAATCTAAAACGGAGAAATTTCGACCCAAATAAATGAATTGTTATTCTTAAATTTTATTTAGTAGTACTTTATTTAATTTAGTAGAAGAAAGAGATAAGGGAGTTGAAAAAGTTTATTTATCAGAACTGGCAGAAACAGGTGGATTGACTGTTCTTATTATAGTCTTCTAATTGGGATCAATTCCTGAACTTGTAGTATTGACATTTGTACTATAGTAAAAAATTAATAATAGAAAAAAACTATCTAAGGGGAAATAATAGAAATAGTAGTTATTTTGTATTGAATTCTTTGTTAATGAAGTAGAGAAGGAAGAGGGAAAGAAAATTGTTTTATTTTTTAAAAAATAAAGTTATATTTTATAGAGGTTAAAAATGAGTTAAATTATTGATTTATTTGATTATTTAATTATTAAGTAACTATAATGTTTACATCTGTTCGGGCGAAACTTGCACAATGGATCGCGCCTAAACTAAAGCAATCCACGTCGACGGCGGCGGCTTTGTTTGGGAATGGAGCGCATGGGTTTGGTTCTTTTTCATCGCGTTCTGTTCCGGAACTTTTAGATACATATAATAAGAGTCCATGGTTGCGCGCTGTTGTTCATAAGGTATCGCATAGTACGGCGTCAACACCTTGGCGTCTTTTTTTTATTCGTGATTCAGCATCTGGTCGGGCAATTCGAATTTCAAAACTTCAAGTAGGTGATTCCCAATCCCGCCAACGCGTATTTCGAAACTTATATCGAAATTCAAAACAACAAGGTTTGGAGATCGTTGAGCTTGAAGATCATCCTATACTTCATCTTTTAAATGAAGGATCCTATTCTGATACTGGGATTAGTGCAACACAACTTGTTCATATTTATTTGGATCTTGTCGGAGAAGCTGTACAACTTAAAGAACGTTCCCAGCGAATTATTAATGATCGCACTGAGCAAGGAATTGTTACTAACCTTTTAACTATCCCGCCTCATTGGATTCAGGCATTACCAACTGCAGATCATCCATTTTTTAGTATTCGTTTAGGTGGCTCGGGTTTTGTAGATGATATTCCCCGCGAAGATGTCATTTATTATAAAGATCCCGATCCTCGAAATCCTTTTGGCCGTGGTTCAGGGACGGCTCAATCATTGAGTTCTGAACTACAAGCCAATGAAGCAGCGGCGACTACGATTTGGTCCCGTTTAGAAAATAATTCAATCCCTCCGTTTCTTGCGATGCCTGATACTGATACGCCGGGTATGGGACCTTCAGATCAGCAACTTGAACGTATTCGGGAAGATTGGCAACGGCGTCTTAGAGGTCCTACAAAGAATGGGTTTATTCATTTTCTAAAGGCTCCATTTAAGATTAAACAACTTGCGAATACTTTTGAAGAACTTTCTTTAATTCCATTACTTCAGTATCAACGGGATACTGTTTTTCAAGTTTATGGGGTTCCTCCGGAACTTTGGGGGTCATTACAATCTAGTAATAAAGCTACTATTACATCTGCTGAACGTTTATTTACTCGTCACGTTATATTGCCCAGATTGGAATTTCGTCGAAATGTTCTTCAGCAACGTTTAGTAACAGAATTTGATGATCGATTGATTTTAGATTTTGAAAGTCCAGTACCGGAGGATAAGGAATTTGAATTTAAAGTTATGTCAAGTCAAGCCTGGGCTTTTACAGGTAATGAAATTCGTGAACGAGCCGGTTTGTTGGAAAAAGAAGATGCAAATGTACATGCGGTGCCTACAAATGTATTTATTCAATCGTCTTTAGGAGGGGCCGCAGAGCCGCCTGAAGATCAAGAATCATTGAAAGAGTTTTCTAGTTCTTCTTTAGAATCTTTTAGTTTAAGAATTGAAAAGATAAAACAAGATAAGGATGATATAAATGAAGTTGTGAATTCAATCGATGCAGAAGATATAGACAATACGACGGCTGGTCCTTTTCGTCGTGGTATCCAAACAGCAGGACAACGGCGACTGGATGATCTTGCTGTTGGTTTGAATTTTGATATGCAGGATCCAGTTGTGGTTGATTTCATTACTGAAGAATCGGCTATACAAATTACTGGTATTAACGATGAAACCAAAGCGCTTATTCGTCAGACTCTTGTTGACGGTGTAGAAAATGGTGAAGACATTAATTCATTAACTCAACGAATTCGACGAACATTTGATGGATTCAGCGGACGTAGGGCTGCAATGATATCTAGAACAGAATCTGTACGCGCAATGAATTCAGGTCAGGTTGCTGCTACAAAACAAGCAGGGTTTGAAGGCAAACAATGGTTGAGTACTAGGGATCCTAAAGTACGGGATAGTCATGCAGTAGGAACAGGACTGGATGGGCAGATTGTAGGAGTAGATGAAGACTTTATATCTCCAACTGGAGCCAGAGGCCCCTGGCCGGGAGCTTTGGATCGTGCAGAGGATTCAGTAAATTGTCGATGTACTACATTATCAATTGTTCGTCGTCCATCTGAAAATAGTAATGAAATTTTCTGGAATGAAGAAGTAAATACAGAAGATAAACGGGAAACTGTTTGGAAGGCCGCAGAAGAAATTCGACTGCCTATTGAAGTTGAATTTCGGGCAGGTCTTATTGATGGATTTGAACAGCAAAAGTTACAAGCAATCTCAATACTTCGTCGATTATTCGGGTAAATCCTGAAGAGGAGAGAATGGATGAAACGCCAAAATCAAAATAGTTTTTTTAATAATGATATTAGCATATCCCAGTGCCAGCGTATTTGGACGGGATCTAAAGCGGCGAGATCATGGCTTACAGATGGAGTATTCCCGCCGAAGACTTTACTTCAACAAGCCCGGATTGCTGAAGTTATAAAACAGGATGAAGATCCAGAATCGCGAATACATCAATTTAGGATTTCAACTGAGACGCGTGACCGGCATGGGGATGTTGTTCGGTCACGTGGGATTAATTTAAAAAATTTCCGTAAAAATCCTGTCGTTTTATTTGCTCATAATGCTAATGAACCCCCAATTGGACGATCCCCCCGTATTGAAATTGGTGATGGTGTTGTTGATGCTGATGTTGAGTTTTTTGATCGGGAAACTTTTGAATTTGCTGATATCATTTTTCGAATTGTTAAAGCAGGTGGATTGAAAGCAACATCAATTGGGTTTTTGCCAATTGAATTTGATAGATTAGAAGATAATGACGGGAAGGCATCTGGTGGGATTGATTTTAAGAAAATTGATCTCCTGGAATTTAGTATCGTTCCAATTCCGGCAAATCCAGAAGCAGTTAAGCAATGCGTTCGGGATGGATTGAACCTTGATCCATATATCAATTGGCTGGATCATATTCAGGATAATCGAACAACGGATCCTGTTGAACAACTCCTCAAAACATTAGAAGTATCTGATGAAGATTTGATGGCAGTTCGAAAGGCGGTTGATGGTGGCCGGGTTATTACAAGAGGAGGAAAGCTTCGTCGGACTCGAAGTCCTGATTTTGAATTTGTTAATAATCCACCTCAAACTATTAAAAGTCCAATTTCATTTCGGCAGGCTCATCCAGAGGGAACACCAGCTCAAGATCAGGATGTTGCTTGGGACGCGGGTAGGGAAGTTCGGCGGGCTTCTGTCCAAGATCTTTTAATTATGAGTGCATGGCGTGAAAATAAACCCAGGGATGAACTCGTTAAAGGTGATTTTAAATTCCCTCATCATATTGGGCGAAGTCCTTGGTCAGTAAATTTTCGAGCAGTTATATCAGGTATTGCTGTTTTAAATGGAGCACGAGGAGGCGCGAATATTCCGGATAGAGATCGTCGAGGAGTTTTTCGCCATCTTGCACGACATATTCGGGAAGATTTTGATGAGGAACCTCCGGAACTTCGATGGGTTGATTATGAACCATTGAAGCGTTGGCCTGATATTTTTTATTTTGATTACAATGATGGAAAACTATTTGCAAAATTTGAAGAGGTATTGTTTCCAGCTCAATGCGTTGATGTTTTTGTAGATCAGTCAACTCGAACTCTTACACCTCGTTTAAAGACTTCAACTGATGATCTATATTTACAAGATGCGGTTCGAATTCAGGCAATTTGTGGATCAAAGGCATCATGGGAATCTTTGTCTACATTTCGCGAATGGTGTAATAAACAAGGATATTTTACTGATAAATTAATTGAAGATGAATCGATTTGGTCATTTCATCAAGCTGATCAGGAATTGTTTAAAAATCTTCGCCCGATTCCAATTAATGAAGCAAAACAAATTTGGATGATAGTTGGAATTTGTAAATCTGATTTCAATCAATCTGATAGAGTTTCAAGTACGCGGCCTTTAGAGACTACATCTTCTTTGAATCTTGGATATTTAACTGTTAAGGAAGGAAACATTCCGGAAAAGATCGATCCGTCTATTGTGGATAAAGATTCAATAGATTCTGTTTCAAATCCGATGTTTCTTCGAATTTTAACAGTTAATACAAAAACTGAACCATTGAGAAAAGTACAATTCCTTGGAAGTGTTTCTAGGCAGGAAGCGGAACATCAATCCCGATCTATAGTTGAGACTGCACAGGATCCGGATGTAATGATTACTATTGCTCGTCAAGTCGGGAATACTAATGACCGTCCGATATATAAAGAATGTTCAACTTATCGATGGGTTGAAGGAAGTGGTGTGTGTTTGACTGCATCAGATGTTATTGGAAAAGCCGAACTTGTTGAAACGATTTCAAAATTAAATCATATTCAATCAAAAGCCGGGCGAATTTTGTCTCGGGCTAATGAAAACCGGTTAAAAGAAGCTGTAAAACTTCTTATTGACGTTTTGAACCAACTTGAATCACAGGAAGAAGAATCAGATTCTACTAAACAAAATGATATACTGGATGAATTTCTACAAAATGCAATTCAATCATCTGATTCCAACTCCCCGGATTCTTCATCAAGTGATCTGGATGATTTTGACGTTCCCGACTTGCAAAAATTACTGGCAAATTTGGTTCGTGAATCTATTGGAGATGCCGTCCGGATTCCTGCACGCCGAATGATTAATCAACATCTTGGTGTGTTGGATTGAATAGGCGATTACAGAATTGTAAAAGTGTCAATCCGGGAGATATTTTAAGAAGGAATGATAGTATGAATAGAAATGAACAACGACAATTAAGAATGTCCGTTGAAAACATCGGAGCCGATGTTGCGGACGGTATTCTGCATGTCCAATAACAGAAGAAAGGAGTCGACCAATGCCATTGACGGAAGAGCAGAAGGGCCGTCTTCGTGAAGCACTCGGCCCGATGGTTAAAGAAGCATTACAAGAAGGTGTTACGCCGATGGTACAAGCCGAAGTCAATAAGATTCTGGCGGAGGCTAAAGATGCGGATCGTTCATATTCATCGAAGATTTTTTCGGCGCGTGAACAAGAACGTGTTCGACAAATCGAATCTGATCCAACTACTACAGGATTCGGCGTTGCCCGGTTAGCTCGATGTATTGCCCTTGCGAATAATGATAGAGAAAAAGCAATTCATTATGCAAAAACTCTCTATCAAGATAGTTTAGGGGATGCTGTCGTAAAAGTATTACAATCTGGGGATGATGAAGCTGGAGGTGTATTTGTACCATCGGAACTTGCGTCAACCTTTATTGATGCATTGCGTGCAAAAGCAGTAGTGCGACAGGCGGGTCCTGTAACAATTGATCTGACTTCTGGGAATCTTCGTATCCCGAAAGTGACTACTGATCCGACTGCAGGATGGGTTGGTGAAGGAAGTGCCCGAAATGCATCAAATATGAAGACGGGAGATATCAACTTTACAGCAAAAACCTTACAAGGAAAATCATCGGTTACAACTGAACTTCTCCGCCGTTCTGGACAAAATGCAGAACAAGTTATCCGAAACGGATTGGTTCGTGTTATGGCCAATGAAGAAGATAAAGGGTTCCTTGCTGGTAGTGGGACGGAGCATTCCCCAAAAGGTATGTTGAATTGGGCGGTCGCTGCAAATAAATTTAATGCAAATGCGACAGTTAATTTGACGAATGTTCAAACGGATCTCCGTACAGCTATGTCTAATTTGACTGACAACGATGTTGATATAGATATGGCTGTCTGGTTTATGTCGCATAGAAGCAGAAATCATCTTGCATTTCAATTGCGGGACACAGAAGATGCCCCGGTCTTTAAAGGGGAATTGACCGCTCCAAATCCAACATTGAACGGTCAACGCGCGTTCATTACTAACAATATTCCTAATAATTTAGGTGTTGGTAATGATGAATCGCGTGTTTATTTTGCTGCAATGGATCAAGCGTGGCTGGCCGAAGAACAAGGACTGCGCGTGCGGGCCTCGACTGAAGCTTCCTTTACTGATGAAAGCGGAAATTTGGTCAGTGCCTTTGATAAAGGATTGATGGTTATCATCATTGAACGGGATGTTGATTTCGCCATGGGTCATGGTGAAGCTGTGTCGGTGATTGAAGCCGTGACTTGGGGATCCTAATTATAAATAATAAGGGATTCAGGTTGAGCAAAACTAAATGTTCAACCTGAATCCAATATCTTCGGAGGAATATGTTATGAGTGGTGGATTGGGTCGAATGAGGGATATTGGCGCTGCATTAAAAACAGTTTTGGGGGTTAGTCCTCAAAACAATGCGGGATCAGCTATCAATGGTCCAGCTATTGATCGAACTGGATTTGAGTCTTGTGTACTTTCAGCGATGGCTGGATCTACAACTGGGTCTCCAACTAGTTTTACCGTTGATGCAAAATTGCAAGAATCAGCGGATGGTTCGACTGGTTGGGCGGATATTTCAGGAGCTGCGATTTCTGCTTTGACTGCTGTTGATACAGAAGGAGATGTTGATATCGATTTGAGCGGCGTTAAAAAGTTTGTACGCGCAGTCGTAACTCCAGCTTTTGTTGGAGGAACTTCTCCTACTGTAGATGTCGCAGCAACAGTTGTATTGGGAGGTGCTCAGGAAGTACCGGCGGCTTAATTTGAATTAGTCGGAGCCATCGGATTCCGTCTTCCTCCCGGATGGGCCTCCTGGTTCGGTGGTTTCCGACTAATTCATTTAATAGATAAGGATTGAATAATGAACCAACAATTAAAATCAATTCGAGTTAAGAATATTCAAGGTTACAATTCCGGAGAGATTATTGAGGTACCTCAAGGACGTGCTCTTACGTATTGCCGAAATGGACAAGCAGAACCCGTTGGATGGTTTTTAAGTGACTTTGTTTCAGAAACTATTCAACCTATGAATCGAATGATAGATACCCGATCCGGAAATAGCATTTATAGTTATCCTCCTGCTTCGATGGAAGCAGAATCATTAGATCAAAATGATGAATAAAAAAATTTAGTAATTTAATTTAGTAAAATATATAAACTCGGAGAATTTTTATGCAATATGCAAAGAGTTGGATGCAAAGTAAAACTATTTGGGGAGCATTAGTTGCCGGGGTTGCTGCGCTTTGTAATACTTTGGATATTCCTGCTTCGACTGAATTGATCGACCAATGGATGACTGAAACATGTCAATTTATTGGTGTGATTCTTGCCATTTACGGGCGAGTGACAGCTAAAACTAAAATAAGCGGTTAATTTATGAGTTTACTAACTGTCCGACAAACAGCGGAAAGTCGGACTTTGACAACATTAGTTACGGTCAAAACCGCACTTGGTATTACTACATCTTTATCTGATGATCGGTTGAATCAATTAATTGAAGCGGCGTCATTTACAATAGAAGAGGCAGTTGACCGGGTTTTTGCCAGAGAACTTGTTACGGAAAAACTTGGTGTGGATTCAACTATTTTAGGTCGAGGAGGTGATGTACGATTAATGTTGTCTCGAATACCTATTCAACATATTCAAGGTGTTCGTTTTAATGGTGATTCAATTGATTTATCTACTATCCAAGTCGAAGATTCAGAAGCTGGATTTTTGTTTCGTCGAGAAGGATTTGGTGAAACACAAATCCATCAACAGAAAATTGAACGAGTTCGATCTGGTCGATTGGATCCTTTATGGGGAGTTGATTATACTGCAGGATACATCTTACCAAGTTTTTCAACAATCAGCCTAACAATCGCACCAGGAGATATTAATGTATCAGATGATTTGATTACGAATGCTGGACATGGATTACTAAATGGAGATCCAGTTCAAGTTTCAACAACAGGGACTCTTCCATCGCCATTGATTTCATCTCGAAATTATTTTGTTCGAGATAGTACAAAGAATACTTTTAAAATTGCAGATACTATTGGCAGTTCTGCAGTTGATTTATCAGATACTGGAACAGGGACTCATACGATAAATAGGCCGGTAACGCTTCCAAGAAGTCTTGAACAACTTACAATCGAATTTATTACGTTTTTATGGAAACAGGAAGGTCGCGATCCGACAATTGAACGTGAAAGTTTAGGGGATTGGGGTGCTTCTTATTCAATGGGATCTTTTGGAATTCCTAATTCTATAGCAACTCGACTCATGACATGGCGGAGATTTTAAAATGTCACGTATCAGCCACCTCTTGAATAGAAAGGTAACCATTGAACGGGAAACAAATACTCCAGATGGTCAAGGTGGTTTTACAATTACAAGGACAACTATTGCAACAAATATTCCGGGGCGGCGTGTTCCTGTTCGTGCTGGAACTTTACGGCGGGATATTGCAGGGATTGAGGATGCTCAAGTGACCCATAACTGGTTTGTTGAAAGTAATACAAATATTAAAGTTCGAGATCGTATCATTGATGGAAATATTGAATATGAAGTTTTGTTTACTTCTTCTCCGTCCATTGATGATTTTATAAATGCTGAAACAAGAGAAATTCAACGTGGCTAAAACTCGGGGGAAAAATTTTACTGTTGATCTTAAAACAAAACGTGCTGAAAAATTAACTAAAAGAACAACTATAGCAAATATGACGATTGCCACTGTTTTTGCCCGTGATCAAGTTAAATTGAAACTAAATCGCGGGCAACCTACAAAAACATTTGATTCCGGGAGAATCATTGGATTGGATCCTTCAAAACCTGGTGAACCCCCAAAGAAAGTTACAGGACAATTACAACGAAGTATTATTCAACGTGTTGTTGTCAAATCAAAGAATGTTTTTGGTTTAATTGGTTCAACGGTTGATAAAGCCAAGTTTCTGGAATTTGGAACAACGCGAATGGCGGCCCGCCCATTTCTTCGTCCTACTTTGCAAGAAGAACGTCCAAAATTAAGACGGATTCTTGCACGTGGGTTTAGAGGAGTTTGAATAATAGTATCAGGGCCTGTAACTCAGTTGGCAGAGTACTTGGCTCATAACCGAGCGGTCCCGGGTTCGAGTCCCGGCGGGCCCATCAACCTTATGAATTAAAGAAAGTAAATTAATAAATGTCAGTTATTACAAAAGCGATTTTTGATCGAATGGCAAATGATACTATACTTACGAATCAACTTGGAGTATATGCTAGTGCACCATCGATTTTTACTAAGATTCCACTTCCTTCAGATTTTGATACTAAACTCCATGCTCCATATATTTTGACTACGGGGGAAGTTTCAGTTGATCCCGGGCCGACTGATGTAAAAAATGCATCTGGTCGAGAACTCCTCCGGGATATTCGTACGTTTGCGCCTATCAAGGATTCACCGTCAATTGTTGAATCTATTACTGAGCGAATTAGAGATTTGTTTCATCGCCAGAATTTTATAATTACAGGTTTTACTATTATTGTTTCTGAAATTACAGGACCTGTAGTTGCTGATGAAGAGGATGTAATTGGTAGAATACAAACACTTCGATTAATGTTAACAGAACCATAATTGAAAGGAATGTTTCAATGGCAGATTTGACCGTTCAAGAAATTAGTCAAACAGGATTGAATCCATCATTTGCCGCTGCAGCCGCAGGAGGGGATTCATATCTAAACGATGATAGAACTTTTTTTGTTATAAAGAATGCTGATGCAAGTTCTCATACTGTTACATTGACGGCTCAACGCACTACATTTGAAATTACTGGATTTGGGACAGTAACATTTTCGGATATAGTTGTTGCTGTTCCGGCTTCTGAGGAACGATGGATCAAGGCTCCTCCGGCTGTTTATAATGATGGGAATGGAAAAGTTCAAGCAACATATGATGCTGTTACTTCTATTACCGTTGGCGTTATAAAGATGCCAGGAAATTAAAGTAATATAATTAATTGAAAGGAATTAATAATGAATGGAAAAGATGTATTAATTCTTGTTGATACTGATGGAGCAGGAACATTTGCGGCTGTTGCTTCACAAACAAACGCAAGTATATCAGAAACGAATGCATTGATTGATGAATCATCTAAAGATGCACGAGAACGAAAGGTCAGTGCTGGTCGTTATGAGGCAGTTTATAGTTTTGAATCTTTATTTATTTCTTCTGATGCCGGATTTCAAGCGCTTCGTGCGGCTCTTCGTAATGGAACAAAAATTAAACTTCGAGAACAGGAAAGTGGAGTAGCTAAGGAAGAAGTAAACGCCGTAATCACTGACATGTCGCGTGAATTTCCAGATCAGGATAATGTAACAATCAGTCTGGAAGCGGCTGTGGATGGATCTATTACAGCACTTTAATATAATACTTTTTTAAAAATGGGAGGATTATTATGGGGAACCCACATCGCGGGGATACAGATATTGATATTGATGGGGTGCGGTATACCTTATGTTATGATTTAAATGCTTTGGCTAAAGTAATGAAACGATTAGGTATTCGTTCATTGAAAGAAATAGCATCAACAGAATCTCTGGATCTTGGAGGTATTGATGATTTAATTTACATTCTTTGGGCAGGTCTACAACGTCATCATTCTGAATTAACAGAACATGATGTAGGAGCAATGAATTGGGACTTGACAGAAGCCGCATCTGTTCTTGGCGAAGCGATACAATCAAGTGTTGCACACAAACAATCGAACGAATCTTCGTCATCTTCTAATTTGAAGGAGGGTCCTCAATCAGACCCTTTGGTACTTGGGACTGGGACGAAGTCCGGATAATTGCTTTTGAAGCTGGACTGAAACCGGATGAATTCTGGTCATTAACACTTGTTGAATTATCTATGTATCTAGAAGCACAACGAAAGAAGAGTCAATTTCAAATGGAACAGGAAATTTCAATAGCATGGTTGAATGCGAAACTTCATCGGGCAAAACGAATGCCTACATTGAATAAGTTATTGAGGTTTTCAGATAAACCAAAGGTTATATCATCTGAAGAAGCTGAAGTACTACGAAAACGTCATGAACAATTAGTAAGTCAACTTGCACCAGATGCGATAGCTGGAGATGCTGAATTACTTCAATTTATTAAGCGGGCAGATCGTGGAGATTTTGAATCCCGTACTATTCCAGAAAAGGAATAATAGGAAATGGCATCCATTCAATTAGGTACTGCATTTGTTGCAATTCGAGCGTCGCTGACGAAGTTAAATAGTGATCTTAAAGCGGCGGAGTCGAAGATTGCAACCAGCATGAAAAAGACGGGTGACCGTTTGCAATCTGTTGGCAAGAAAATGACGACACGGTTAACCCTTCCAATCGTTGGTATTGGTACAGCTATCTTAAAGACAGCAGGCGACTTTGAAAAGTCGATGAAAACGGTGCAGGCGATTTCTGGAGCTACGGGACAGGAGTTTGATGCTCTGAAAGCTAAAGCCCGTGAATTAGGAAGTACGACTCAATTTTCGGCGAGTGAAGCAGCTGATGCCCAACGATTTCTTGCTCAAGCTGGATTTGATGTTAAAGAAATATTGGATGCGTTGCCAGGTGCTTTGAATCTTGCGGCGGCAGGTCAAATAAGTCTTGGAGAGAGCGCTGATATTGCATCCAATATTTTGACTCAGTTCGGTCTTGAAGCAAAAGAAATCGGACGCGTAAATGATGTTCTTGCGAAAACAGCAACATCTGCAAATGTCAATATTCAACAAACAGCGGAAGCGATGAAATTTGTTGGATCAACAGCTGCTCAGCTCGGACTTCCAATTGAAGAAGTTTCATCTGCTATTGGATTTCTTGGAAACGCAGGACTTCAAGGGTCAATTGCAGGTACATCATTAAATCGTGCTTTGTTAAACGCTATTAAACCTTCTGACAAAGCAAGAGCAGCGATGAATGATTTAGGTGTTCAGGTTCTTGACGCCGAAGGAAATTTTGTTGGTATCACAGATATTGTAAAACAATTAGAAAAAAATCTAGGGTTAACCGGGGATACGACAGAATTACTGAAACAAAAAATGGAAGAGGGGATTGAGCCGGCTGAAGCAATGGAACAGGTTTTACAAGAGTCCGGTGTTACAGCAGATGAAACGGCTAAAATTTTTACTGCATTTGGAACACGAGGAGGTCGTGCTCTTGCAGCATTACTTGGTCAAGGAGAAGCACTTGAAGAATTTACAAAAGATTTGGACAATGCAGGAGGAACTGCAGAGCGAATTGCAAAAAAACAGATGGAAGGATTAAATGGGGCTGTAACTGCTTTGAAATCTGCACTACAGGAATTGGCACTCGCGATTGCTGATAGTGGTCTTTTGGAATTTGCAACAGATTTAGTAAAAGGATTGACAGGAATTGTACGTGAATTAGGGAAAACAAATCCTGCAATTTTAAAATGGGGATCAGTTGTTGCAGGTGTTTTAGGAGTAGGTGGACCAGTTTTAGTAGCGCTTGGAGCATTAACAAAAGGATTTGCATCTCTTGTTGCAAAAGGAGGTCCTTTGTTACTTTTCGTTGCCGTTGCGACGACAATTGTAAAAGCTTGGCAAAAGTGGGGGGATGATATTAAGGATATTGTAACGGATGCATTAACTTTTCTTGAGGAAACATTCGGGGTTGATTTGAAAAAAATTAAAGATATTTGGATTCGTTTTGCTGATTCATTGACTGCATTAGTTAACGGGGATATTGTTAAAGCAATAAATATGTTAGTTGAATTATTTGGGGATGTAGTTGATGATATTAAAGCTGTTTTTTCAACTAGAACATTAAATGATCTTGTCTTGGTTTGGAAAGAAATAACTAATGAAATTTTTAATGTGATTAAATCGGGGTTTAGTCGTGTTCAAAATTTCATTAATAATACTGTTGGTAAAGTTACAGGATTCTTTTCAAATTTAAAAGATGTTCTTGTTGGAAATTCAATTATTCCCGAGATTGTTGATCTTTCTATTCGGGAATTTGTCAGGATGCAAAAAGGTATCAATGAAAATCTGGAAAAAGTTGATGCAGAGGGAATTCTACGTCGAAAGTTTTTTCAATTCCAAACAGAAATTCCTGCAATTAATAGAAATTTTGAAAGAACAACTAAACGTATTACTAAAGTAAATAAAGAATTTGATGAATTAGGTTTTCGAATAGATAGAGTTAAAGAAGATTTTAGTGAAACAGTTTCTGTCATGCTTAATGGCACTGAACGCATGGACAGTAGTTTGGGCAGTTTAGGTAAATCTATTTCTGGAGTTTTTGCAGAACGTTTAATTTCAGGACCTGTTGCAAAGGTTACAGATGAAATTTTTGAAATGTCAGAGGCGACTGATGTTGTTCAACGGGGATTTCGAAATGCATTTGATGAAGCTGTTCGAGGAGGTGAAGGAGCTTTAGATGTTTTGAAGGATGTAGGAGAAGCATTATTTTCTCTATTTGCAGAAAAATTTATTTTCGATCCATTTTCTGATGTTATTTTTGGATTTGCTGGATCTTTTCTTGGTGGATTGATACCGGGATTTCAATCTGGAGGAGGAATTAGAGCAGGTCAATTAGGACTTGTCGGGGAAACTGGTCCGGAATTATTTGTTCCAAGTGTTTCTGGAACTATTGTTCCCGGAAATCAAATTGGTGGAATTCGATTAGGGACTGAAGGACCCAATGTCCAAGTTCAAATTTTTGCACCGCCCGGGTCTACTGTTAATCAAGAACAAACACGTAGTAATGGTCAGGAGCAAATTCGAGTTTTTATTGATCAAGCTACCAGTGAATTGGTTCGATCCCCAAAATCTAGATTAAGCCAGGGATTACGTGAATCTTTTGGACTTCGAAGAGAAACAATTCCGAGAGGTTAATACCTTATGCCAACTTGGCCGGGCTCGTTGCCTCAAAAGCAATTTGCAGGATTAGAAGATAAAGATACACCAGCCGTTTTGCGCACTCCAATGGACACGGGTCCATCTACTCGTAGAAATCGATTTACAGCTGTAAAACGTGAAGTAACAGTTCCACTTATATTAGATGGTACTGATCGACAGACTTTTGATAATTTTTTTCGAAGTACGTTAAAGAATGGAACATTGTCATTTGATTGGGAGGATCCTGTTACTGATTCAACAGTAACATTTGCATTTCTTGGTCCACCAAGATGGACTCTTGTTGCAGGTGGAAGTACGTCGAATAGACTTTGGGAAACGACTCTAAATTTGGAAATTCAACCATAATAAATAATACATGGCTATTAGCGGAACATTAAAGTCGGAAGCTTGGTCTTCAGAAAGTGATCTTCCTTTAGTATTGATTGAAATCAATCATTCGGACCTTACTGCGCCAATTCGTGTTGTAAATAATACAAAGGACATCACGTCAAACGGGAATTTATTTGTCGCTTTTCCATTTGAAATTAAACTTCCAGACAGTCAACCGGAAGGTCCCCCTGTAGCGGAATTAATTATTGATAATGTCTCTCAAGAAATAATGACTGCAATTCGTACCATTACAAGCGCAGCATCTGTTACCATTTCGGTAGTACGTCAAAGCGACCCAGATACTATTGAAGCGAGTTTTAGTTCTATGCGTTTAGAAAATGTTCGTGGGAATGCTTTAACTGTTCAAGGAGTATTAAAGTTTGAAGATTTAGTTCGAGAACCGTTTCCAATACAAATTTTTTCGCCAGCTGATTATCCTGCATTATTCTAATGACACTTAGAGATTTTGTAACGACAGTGTTGGATACACCGTTTGTAGAACAAGGAAGATCATTCGATGGATTGGATTGTTGGGGTCTTGTATATCTTGCATACAAACATATTTTGAACATCGAATTACCAACATATATCAATGATTATGAAATTAAAGATGTTCGAGGAACGGATCGATTAGGTTGTTTAATTCGAAATCGTATGCAAAATAGTTGGTATTTGATTAGTACTCCTAAACCAATGGATGTTGCCTTATTTAGAATTGTTGGACGTCCAGTTCATGTAGCATTGTTGATTGATAAAAGACGAGCACTTCATGCAGAGTCTAAAGTTGGAACCTTTATTGAACATTTAAATTCGCCAATGTGGAGTAAACGACTCGATGGAATCTATCGTTATAAACAATAAACAATCAAAGTCGTTGATTCATTCATCTGGCGATATTCAAATTACAGCCTCCCCTCATCCTTTCAGAATAGAACGAGATATTTTGTATGTTCCTTCCGGCTCAACTATTAATGAAATAGTTAATCAAATTCAGCCAGATTCAATACTGCGGAATTATACAGTTGTTTTTGTTCGAGGAGAACGTATTTCACCTCAATACTGGCCTTATATTCGATTAAAGCCAGGGACTCATCTTGAAATTTGTATTGTGCCGAAAGGGGGAGGAGGTAAAAATCCTCTTCGAACTATTTTAGCTATTGCAACTGTCGCTGCAGCATTTGCATTTGGTCCTGCTCTCGGTGCTTCATTGGCAGGATTCGAAACTGTCGCAGCAGCTACTGCGGCTGAAGCGACTATTCTTGGAGTTGGATTTTCGACTTTTGGAACTGGATTAATTGGATTATCTGGATTATTACTAACAAATGTAGTTGCTCCTGTTCGTCCGCCTCGACGAGGTCGATTGTCGGGGCCAGGAAGTGGGCGCGCAGATGATCAAACATTATTTATTGAAGGGGCCCGTAATCGAAAACGACCTTTTTCTGCTGTACCAGTTATATTTGGTAAACATAGAACAGTTCCTCCGTATGGCGCTGATCCATTTACAGAAGTTGTCGGGGATGATCAACGAATTAGATTATTATTTGTTTGGGGAATTGGTCCACTACTGATTGATACAAATTCATTAAAAATTGGGGAAACTCCATTAACTGATTTTGAAGGAGTAGAAATTGAACATCGTGAAGGAAAACCTGGTGATTCCCCTATTACATTATTCCCAGACCAGGTTTTTTCTCAGTCTTTAGTAATTCTCTTAAAACAAACGACAGGATATGTCACTCGAACTGCAGATCCGGGAGCGGATGAATTATCAGTTGATCTTACTTTTGCAAAAGGATTAATTGGTGTTGGAAACAAAGGTGATCGTTTTGCCCTTTCAGTAACGATAGAAATTGAATACCGGGAAGTTGGCACATCTCCATGGTTGACCCCAATATTTACAGCAAAAACGGTTCCTGATTCATGGATTTCTGGAAATTCAATTACAATCACTCGAAAAAAATCTTCAGCTGTTCGAGAAGGATTTCGCTGGTCAGTAACACCGCGTGGAACTTATGAAGTTCGAATTCGTCGAACTACTGTAGATAGAAATCAAGATGATGGATTATTTGATGAATTAACATGGACTCAACTTCGTGCTATTAAAAATGAAGATCCAATACAATCAGATGTTCCTGTTGCCAAAACTGCTATGATTATTAAAGCAACAGATCAATTAAGCGGGGTCGTTGATGAATTTTCTGGTGTAGTTACTACGCTTGGAAAAGATTGGGATAGTGGTACTCAAACTTGGGTAGATGATCAACCTATTCAAAATCCTGCTTCTTTATTTCGTCATATTTTACAAAGTAATGGAATGGCTTCCCCGTTACCTGATTCCAGGATTGATTTGACCACTCTTCAGGATTGGCATGAATTTAATGCTGATACTAGCAGAAACTTTCAATTTAATATGTTACTGGATTCTCAAAACGCTGTTTGGGATATTCTTGCAGACATTGCAGCTGCGGGACGAGCGCTGCCAGTTCAAATTGATGATAAATGGTCTGTTGTTTTAGAACAAAAGCAGTCAGTAGATGTAAGTCACATTACGCCTAGAAATAGTTTTGATTTTCGAATGGAGAAACAATTTGCAGATATTCCAGATGGCTGGCGAATTCGATTTTTAAATGAAAATAAAGATTTTCGACAAGATGAGCGTATTGTCTTTCGGGACGGGTTTGATGAAACAAACGCGACTAAATTTGAATCTTTGGATTTACCTGGAGTTACAAATCCGGATCAAATTTTTAAACTCGGTCGATTTCGAATTTTTCAAGGACTTCAACAGCCTGAAAGATGGATTTTCAGCCAAGACATGGAATATTTAACTTATCGACGTGGTGATCGAGTTGCAATCACTCATGATGTTTTAAAGATTGGCAGAACTTCAGGACGAATTAAATCTGTTACGGTTGATGGCAGTAATAATGTAACTAACTTAGAATTAGACGAAGCGGTTACTATGGAAGCGGGAACAAATTTTGGAATTGCAATTCGTTCTATTTTAGGAGGGGAAATTACTCGTCAGGTTAATACTGACCCAGGGGAACAAACGACTATAACATTAACGACAAGTATTCCTCCAACAGGGGGATCTCCTACTATACAAAAAGGAGAAATTTTTGGATTTGGTGTTTTAGGTTTGGAGAAAGATTCAGCAAGCATTATATCTATTGAACCTGATAATGATTTTCGAGCAAAAATAACAGCTGTCCCTTATAGAGAAGTAATATTTGATGCGGATACAGAGCCAGTAGCAACATTTGATTCTAAACTTGATCCACTTCCTAAGTTACCAGCTCCTGTGATTATGGATGTTGTTTCAGATGAATCAATGCTTGTTTTAGGACCCGGTCAATCCCTTCAAACACGTGTTAGTATTCAATTCGATCCATTAGATGATCCACGTTTACAAGATCATCAGATAGATGTACAAATCCGACCCTCTGAAACAGGTGAACCATTTTTTGCTGCACAAGTCGAACAACAAACAGAAGATCAAGTTATTTTGGGAAATGTTCAGGATGGAGAAACTGTTGATATTCGAATACGGTTTCGAATGGGAGTTTTTATTGGTCCTTGGACACAAATTAATAATCACCTTATTGTAGGGAAATCAACAAATCCAGCTCCTATTAAAAATCCAACATTATCTATTTTTGGTGGACAAGCCTTACTTCGATGGGATACGCCGGATCTTGAAGTAGATGTTGTTTTTGGAGGTGAAGTTCGAGTTCGTCATTCCCCCATATTTACAGGAGCTACTTGGTCCAGTAGTACATCAATTGGAAATGCAACATTAGCACGGGCTGGGTTTGCGACACTACCATTAAAGCCAGGTACATACCTTATTAGAATTTTTGATTCTGCAGGAAATCCATCAGATATTGTTTCTGTTTCTACAAAACAAGCATCAGTTCTTACGTTTGCGAATTTAACAACTTTAGATGAAGATCCAACATTTGGAGGAACTCATACTAATACTGTTGGAATTGATAATCAATTAAAATTAGCTGCTCAAGATTCAATTGATGATTGGGGAAATGTTGATGATGTTGTTTTATGGGATGCAGAAGGAGGAATTGTTTCAAGTGGTACCTATGATTTTCTTTCAGGATTTGATCTTGGAATAGTTGAAAAGGTTCGTTTAACATCCCGACTAGATGCGACTATTGTAAATGTATTAAATTTAATTGATGATCAAACCAGAAATATAGATGAATGGGAAGATTTTGATGGTGTACTGCAAGCAAGTGCAGATGTACGAGTTGAAGTACGAACAACGGATGATGATCCGAATGGTTCTCCTGTATGGAGTTCATGGGAACGATTAGACAGCGGGGAATTTGAAGCTCGGGGGTTTGATTTTCGAGCAATATTAACAAGTGATGCTCCTGCATTTAATCCAACTATTGATGACCTTGGTATTGATGTAGATAAGGTGGCATAATATGTCTATTACAATTGCAAAACTTGACGAAAAAAATAGATTGGTTGGAATTGAACAAGTGGAAGAACCTTCTCCGAACGATATTGTTGTAGATTCAAATATAGATCTTCCACTAGATGGAAGTTATAAATATGAAAAAGAAATGAATGCATTTTTTCCACTCGGATATGGGTTTGGGCCTTTATCTTCAAAATCTCCAATTAGTAATCAATATGCCTTATACTTAATTATTAAGAATTTAAATAATCCACCAGAAGAATTGAAGTTATGGGCGTCATGGTATGAACTAAATTATAAACGTCAAGATGAAGAACACCGTGCTCGAAAAACAATTCTTGAAAGGGCTCGATAATTTATGGCTCAGCATGATTATGATATTGCAAACGCGCCAGGAGCTACTGTACGTGCAGATATAAATAGTGCTTTACAAGCAATCGCAACCCTTAATAGTGGTTCTACGGCTCCGTCAGTTACTTTTCCGTACATGTTTTGGTTTGACACCACTACTACAGATTTAAAGATTCGGAATGCTGCAAATACTGCTTGGGCGTTAGTAGCACGGCGGGATAGTAATGGATGGAATCCATATCGTCAAGGTGGATTAATTGGAACAGCATCTACAAAAAATACCGGGGTACTGAATGGGGAAGTTCCGGTTATGGATGCTGTTGGATATCCAGCAGCTGATGGACGTCAAATTACGTCTTTAGATGCGCTTAGTATTACACTTAATTTAGTACCAACAGCCCGGCTTGGAACAGGAACAGCAGACACAACAACATTTTTACGAGGGGATCAGCAATGGGTCGTTCCCGTTTCCCCATTTCAAGGTGCATTAGTTGAATTAACTGCAAATGAAACTATTTCAGACAGTATTTGGACTTCAATTCCTTGGGACCAAGCAGTTTATGACACGGATTCTTTTTGGGAGGCGTCGCCGAATCCAGAACGGTTAACTATTCCAGCTGGTATTTCTCGTGTTCGATTTTCAACTAATATCGAATGGGTAGCTGCTAATGGTGGAATTCGTGGAGTTCGTATGTTTAAAAATGGAAGTATTTTTAAAGGAGCAATTTTTCGACAAATACTTAATACTGGAACATCTATGAACCCAGTTTTAGGGGGTACATCGGCAGTTGTCGATACTGTACAGAATGATGTATTTGAATTACAGGTATTTCAAAATAGTGGAGCTACTCTTGATTTAGTTGCATCAAATGCTTTATGGTTTTCTATTGAAGTTGTTGAGTAAAAATTTTTCATACTTAAAAACAATGAGAAAGAAAAAAATGCAGTACCTATAATTTAATGAAGAGTTAAGAACATGACTTTTAGAGAGGAGATATTATAATGGCCAGTGTGGTGACCAACAAGGGCAA
>JABAHQ010002923.1_pt1 | contig 44734 bp, 43 predicted proteins | sample 7062091 | NCBI WGS metagenome assembly JABAHQ01 (sample SAMN14534359, study PRJNA622989) | marine sediment metagenome | biome: marine biome [ENVO:00000428]; feature: marine pelagic biome [ENVO:01000023]; material: deep marine sediment [ENVO:00002113] | place: India: Gulf of Kutch | collected... | reverse complement strand
GAAAAAAAGCGCCCGATTTTACCGCAGTCGACCAGAACGGCAAAAAGATCAAGTTGAGTTCCTTCAAAGGCAAGAAAAACGTCGTTCTCTACTTTTATCCCAAGGACATGACGCCCGGATGCACCACCGAAGCCTGCGACTTCCGGGACCAATTCAAGAAGTTCAAAACCACGGAAATTCTGGGCGTCAGTATCGACCCGCCGGAAAGACACCAGAAGTTTATCGAGAAACACGACCTTCCCTTTACCCTGGTCAGCGATGTCGATCAAAAGGTCGTCAGGAAATACGGGGTATGGCAGGAAAAGAAGCTGTACGGCAAAACCTTCATGGGCATCGTCCGAAGCACGTTCGTCATCGACAAGTCGGGCGTGGTCCGCAAGGTGTTTCCCAAGGTCAAAGTCAAAGGCCACGTCGACGAAGTGCTGGCCGCGCTGAAGGAACTTTGATCACTTCTTTCCCCCGGTCATGATTCGTTCAATCTCCCCCACCCGCCTGGGAATTCCCCTGGACATATTGACGCAACCGGTTTTGGTGATCAGCAGGTTATCCTCGATTCGAATCCCGATTTCCTCATCGTAAACCCGTCCCTGACAGGTGAGGCGAAACGCACCGTAAAGCCCCGGTTCGTTACTGATCAACCAGCCCGGGCGCATGGGTTCATAACCGTAATCCCGGAAAGGATCCCCGTCATGCTCCTGTTCCCCCATCAGATGGCTCACCCCGTGCGGCCGGCCTTTGTAATTCAGTTGGGCCTTACCCCCGATACCGTAAAATTCATCATCCAGACCCTTTTGAAGGGTGGACCAGCAGACCTCATTCAACTCCACGATCGTGACGCCCGCCCGCGCCTTTTTTTCCACGGCCAATTGCGCGTTCAACACGATCTCGTATAAAATTTTCTGCATGGGATTGAATTTGCCGGACGCCGGAACCGTGCGCGAAATATCCGCGTGCATGGTCATCCAGCGCACCCCGAAATCCAGGAGCACCATTTCCTTTCGGGTGAACGGGTCGTCATTTTTCATATAGTGCAGGACGGTGGCGTTGTGCCCGGAAGCGATGATGGCGGGAAAGCTGAGACCGTAAGGCGAATTCATCAGCATCTGCCCTTCCAGAAAACCCTGGACCTGGCATTCGTTGCTGAACTTGCCGAATTCCCGCAACGTTTTCTTGAACGCGTCTCCGGTAATCTTCTGAGCCTTGAGCGTATTGGCGATATCGTAAACATCCAAAGGCAGTCTCAACTCAAAATGAGATTTCATGATGTTACTGAGACAGCCTTTGGGCGCTTTCCATTTTCTCAACAGGCCTTCGATTCTTTTTTTGAATTTCCAGTTGTGATCGGTTTTGACCGCCTTCCGTTTGCCGGGCTGAGAACTTTCCAGCCAGAAGGCGCCGACCTGTTTTTTCTTCCGCCGGGCAAACCGGCTTTTGAAAATCTCCTCGAAATCCTCGATATCCCGCACATCCCGGATTCCGGTGACCGCTTTCGCCTCCCGCACACTCTTCGCGTCGCCCACGCCAAAGCGAACGCCATCCCAGAATTCTTTTTTGGGATCCTTTCTCCGCACAAACAGGATTTCATCCGACTCCCTGGAGCCGGGGTCCAGCAGGAGAATCACCTCCGACTGGTTGATGCCGGTCAAATACATCAGGGTCGGTTCCTGATATGTCGGTGAATGGGTATAGGCCCAGGTGGTTTCCTGGCCGGGACCGTAAGGCACGCCGGTTAACACCATCAACCGGTTTTCTTTCTTCATCAGGGTCCGGCGCCGTTTGCGATAACGGCTTCGGGCCTTCTTGCCGGCGCCGCCGTCCCGGAAAATCCCAGAGTATATTTTTTTACCGTTCCTGGATATTTGCATCATCAGATTCTATTCCTTAAAGACATAGCCCGGTCTGTTATTTATCGACCTTTCATTATATTATTGAAAGGGCGACCTTCAAAAAATTATCTCGAACCACCCCTTCCGTCAAGGGATGCTTTAAAACCATGTGTGGACGCTACAGCCTGACCAAACCGATCAAAACCCTCAAGGAGCATTTCAAAGCCGTTGCGGTGGCCCTGGACCATCATCCGCGTTTCAACATCGCCCCAAGCCAGCAGGTCCCGGTGGTGATCGCCGGGAAGCGGGAGCGGGAGATCCATGCCCTGCGCTGGGGCCTGATCCCCTCATGGGCGAAGGACCCCAAGAAGGCAGCTGGATTGATCAATGCCCGGGCGGAAACCGTTCACGAAAAACCCAGCTTTCGTTCTTCCTTTAAAAAACGGCGGTGCCTGGTCCCCGCCGACGGATTTTACGAATGGCAGGTGCAGAACAATCAAAAATTCCCCCAGTACATTCGCAAGACCTCCGGCGGGCTGTTCGCCTTCGCCGGGCTCTGGTCGGAATGGGACAGCGGCCAGGGAATCCTTCAAACGTTTACCATCATCACCACCACCGCCAACCGTCAATTGCAACCCATCCACGATCGGATGCCGGTCATTCTTCCTCCGGAACATTACCATACCTGGATGGCCCCCGACACGCCGGCCGAAACTTTAAAGACCCTGCTGACCCCGCTGGCAGAAAACACGCTGGAACATTATGAAGTTTCCAAACACGTCAACTCACCCGGGAACGACGATGAGGAATGCATTCTGCCCGCGGCTGACAATTAATTTTCATACACGAGCCCTGTCACCCCGAGCCGGTCGAGGGTGACCTCCGATAAGTGTCCTGCTTCGGCAAGCTCAGCAGGAGACCGGGGGAGTTGAATCTACTTTTTCCGCATCAAAGCCAGCCATTCCTTATCCCGGCGCTGTTCCGCGGAGAAGGCGCATTTCTCCAGTCGCAGGATTTCAAATTTTCCGGAGAAGTGATTTTTGACATCCTCGTCGCTGGTGTTGAACGGCGGGCCGCCCGCCTCTCCGGTGGCATAAAACAAAGCCGCCAGCCAGCCGCCAGGTTTTAAAATCCGGTGAGCGGTGGCCACATAGTCTTCCCTTTGGTCGGGCCGGATGGCGCAGAAAAAAGTCTGCTCCAGCAGGCCGTCGTATGCCTGGTTATGACTTTCATCCAGGTGAAAGAAATCCGAATGCAGGACGGTGGCGTTTAGTTTTTTAGCCGTCAACGACTGGCGAAGCAGAGCCACCGCCCCGGGCGCGAAGTCCACCCCCGTGACCTCGCAACCGCGCTCGGCAAAATAAACCACCTCGTGCCCCCGGCCGCACCCGGGAATGATCCATTTACCGGGCGGCAGGGATTTCTCTTCCCACAGCCGGACAAACGGCGGCGACACCTGACCCAGATCCCAACCCATATCATTGGAATCGTAATGCTTTTGCCAGTCGGCCTGTTCATAACCGTCGCGTTTTTCTTCGCTCATAAGGATTTACTTTCTCCCCGCGTCCCGCGCGCAGCGGAAGCCGCCGTTGATGTACCGGGTTCCGGGCTCACGGGAATCCCGGATGGGGTGAGCGATCTGGGCCGGCGTGTTGCCCCAGGAACCGCCGCGAATCACTTTCAGCTTTCCTGTTGCCGGACCCTGCGGGTTCCGCTTCGGACTCACCGAGTAATATTTCGGATCATACCAGTCCCGCACCCATTCCCACACGTTACCGGCCATATCGTACAAACCGTAGGGATTCGGTTGACGTTGCCCCACGGGCTGGGTTTGTTTGCCGGCATTATTCCCAAACCAGGCGTGCAAGCTGATCCGATCGTTCCCCCAGGNNCCATTCCGCTTCCGTGGGCAGGCGTTTGCCCACTTTCAGGCAATACTGTTCCGCCTGGTAAAACGTCACCTTCTCCACGGGACACAAAGGGCACCCCTGGAAATAGCTGGGATTGGTTTCCATCACCTCCAGGAACTGAATTTGGGTGACTTCATACTTGTTGATGTCAAAAGCCTGGAGATAAACCGGATGCGCCGGTTCTTCATCCGGGTTGACGCCGTTCCGGCCCATGAGGAAGGTTCCCTCCGGGATTCGCGCCATTTCGGAAAAACGTTTCAGTTGTTCTTCTTCATGTGCGATCTTTTCCCGCATGCGTTCCAGGGCTTCCTCATGATCGAATTCATCCTTATGTTTGGCGTCAAGCGGAGAACCTCCAAAAACCAGGCAGAGAGCGACGGCTGCCATAAACAGCAAAATTTTTCCTGCCAGTGCCATCTTATTCTCCAAAAAACTTTTGAAGGTGCCCAAAGGCGGACCGGGCCATGGCCTCCACCGCTTCCACCGCGTTACCGCCTATGTGCGGGGTGACCATCAGATTCGGGCAGGCCAGCAGTTGCTCATCTTCCGGCGGTTCCTGAAAAAACACATCCAACGCCGCGCCGGCGAGGGTGTTCTTGAGGAGGGCCTGTTTCAGGGCATTTTCATCGACCACTTCGCCGCGGCTGGTATTGATGAGAAACGCGTCCGGCCTCATCCGGCTCAACGCCCCGGCATCGATCATGCACCGCGTCTCATCGGTCAGTGGCACATGGAGGGAAATGATCTCCGCCCCAACGAGCACCTCCTCAAAACTTTTTTCAACCGCTCCCGTTTGCCGACAAAACGCGGGCATCTCCAATATATCGCGAATCCATACAGTGCAGTCAAACGGTTTTAACAGGCGCACCACGTCTTGTCCGATATTACCACAACCCACAATACCGACGGTTTTACCCTGGAGCATGCGTCCGCCATCCTTGGCCCAGCGTCCCTGCTTGAGGGTGATCCCCGAGCGGAACACGTTGTGACACAACCCCAACATGAAAGCCAGCGTCAATTCCGCCACGGAACGGCGGTTGACTCCGGCGGTCCAGCCCAGGGCCACCTGATGCCTTTGCAAGGCTGCCTGATCGACGGTATCNNGTCCACCCCAGTTCCACCGAATGGCGCTGTAGCGCTTCCCGGTCCACCGTGTCCAGCCCGACTCCGTATTTGGCGACGATTTTCAATTGCGGCAGGGCGGCGAGGACTTTTTCGCTGATCACGTCGCGGCCGATCAGCAGGGCATCGGCGTCTTTCCCGAATTGCACCAACTCCTCTTCCTGAAGGTAACGTCCCTTATCGTTGAAAACCGCTTGTGGAAAGAGATCCGTTAATTCACTCCGCAGGACGGCGGAGCTGCAGATGGGGGGTGGGGTGACGCCTATCCTGGAACCGGCCGGACTCACGGCGCCTGTCCAAAAATCTGGTAGACGATCGAGGAGCCCGCGATGAAGGTACCAATGGCGGAACCGAGATTGGCGAAGAAGAAAATCAGAAACACCCGGATCACGCCGTTATGCCACCACTGGGAAAATTGGCCGATGTCTTCCCTCAGGGCTTCGAAGTCGCTCACCTTGGGTTTGCGGAGCCAGGTTTCCACCATGCCCACCACCATTCCCGCGCCGACGGTCGGGTTCAGCGAGGTCAAAGGCGCGGCCAGAAACGCGGTCAAAATGGAAAGGGGATGCGCGAAGGCAATCGCCGAGCCCAGGGCGCTCAGCCCGCCGTTGATCACGATCCATTGCAGGACCAGTTGTCCCCCCAGTTCCGGCGACCGCATGTATCCCACAATAAACATGCTGAGAATGAACAAGCCGATGGCCCAGCCGATATAATAACCGGTCCGGCCGGGCGGCGGTTTCCGGTCCAGTTCTTCCAGGTTTTCCTGCCGGGGCGGATGGTCGAAGGCGGGCAACATCCCAATCAAATGACCGGCCCCCACCATGGCCAGAATATTTTTCGGCCCGTCCGGTGATTCGGTGAGCTGGATCAGGCGTCCCACCATGTACTGGTCGCGCTCGTCGATCAACACCTTTTTCACCGAGGGCAGGACGTCCCCAAACTCCTCGACCAGCGAGTGCAGCATATCGCCTTCTTTCAGGCTCTCGATTTGCTCCTCGGTAATCTCTTCGCCGACAAAAATGCTGGCCACCAGGCTGGAGAACAGTTTGATTTTCTGCCAGAACGAAACACCGCGGTACATGCGCTGGAGAGTCGTGGTGATGTCGCGGTCAATCACTTCCAGCGGCAATTGGTGTTCCTCGGCCAGTTCGATGGCCCGGACCATCTCCCGTCCCGGTTCCACGCCAATTTTGTCGGCCAGCCGTTTCTGATAAGCGGTCAGAGCCAGATTCACCAACAGCAGGGTTCCCTTCCCCCGCTTCAAAACCTGGAAAATGTCCAGGTTCTTCCACATGGATTTCTGGATCAGGTTCTGGTAGCGGGGGGGACACAGTTCCACGGCAATACAATCATATTCGCCGGTCCGCACCTTTTCCTCCACCAGTTCCACGCTCTTCTGCGAGACATGGGCGGTGCCCACCAGGGTGATGGTTTTGCCATTCCGGTGAATGGTTTTGACGATATCCTGATTTGAAGCGGTATCCACAAATTCCTTTCTTATTCGGGTGACAAGTGTCGTAAACTGGGCTGATGGCAGCGGGGCCACCCGCCGCCCCATGGCGGGCCGACTGTTCCGCGCAGGCCGAGGGCCTTGAACCGGGGTGGGAACGCTTGATCGTTACTGATGTTTGACAACTCTTTAATGTAACATAACCTCTTTTTTATTCACAAGGATCATTCACCGGACGTGCAACCTTTTAAACTGACATCCCCTTTCCAACCGTCAGGCGACCAGCCGGCGGCCATTTCCGAGATTGTGCAAGGTTTCGAGAACCCTCGCGGAGTGCATCAGACTTTGCTGGGGGTGACCGGGTCGGGCAAGACTTTCGCGGTGGCCAACGTGGTCGAGCAACTCCAGCGGCCCACCCTGGTGCTGGCGCACAACAAGACTCTGGCGGCACAGTTGTATAACGAATTCAAAACGTTTTTTCCCGACAACGCGGTGGGTTACTTCGTCAGTTATTATGATTACTACCAGCCGGAAGCCTATTTACCCACCACCGATACGTTTATCGAAAAAGACGCTTCCATCAATGACGAAATCGATAAAATGCGTCACGCCGCCACCCATGCCCTGTTCGAACGGCGCGATGTCCTGATTGTGGCCAGCGTCTCCTGCATTTACGGCCTGGGCTCGCCGGAAGCCTACCACGGCATGCTGTTGTTCCTCGAAGAGGGAATGACTCTGGAACGGGAAACCGTCCTGCGCAAACTGGTGGATATTCAATACAAACGCAATGATATCGATTTTCAGCGGGGCACCTTCCGTGTGCGCGGGGACGTGGTGGAGATCCTGCCCGTTTATGAACGCAACGAGGCCATTCGCATCGAGTTTTTCGGAGACGAAATTGAAAAGTTGACCTGCTTCGATCCTCTGACCCTGAAATCCCTTCGCACTCTTGAGCGCATCGCCATCTATCCGGCCAGCCATTACACCACTCCCAAGGAAAAACTGGAACAGGCTCTGGAAAATATTTATGAAGAGATGGTGGAGCGCATTCAATATTTCCGGAGCCAGAACCAATTGATCGAGGCACAGCGCATCGAACAGCGCACCATGTTTGATCTGGAGATGATCCGGGAGATCGGATACTGCCAGGGGGTGGAAAATTATTCCCGGCATCTCATGGGCCGCGAGCCGGGGAGCCCTCCCCCGACTCTGCTGGATTACTTTCCGGACGATGCTTTATTCGTGATTGACGAGAGCCATGTCAGCATTCCCCAATTGCACGGCATGTACAAAGGCGACCGCGCCCGCAAGGAAAACCTGGTGCGTTACGGTTTCCGCCTGCCCTCGGCCTTCGACAACCGGCCTTTGACGTTTGAAGAGTTCGCCAGCCGGGCCAACAACTTTTTTTACATCTCGGCCACACCGGCCCGATATGAAATTGACAAATCGCAGGGCAAGGTCACGGAAATGATCGTGCGGCCCACAGGATTGGTCGACCCGCCGGTCGAAGTGCGGCCGGTGACGGGTCAGGTCGATGATTTGTATCAGGAGATTCGGAAACGGGCGGAGCGGAATCAGCGAACGCTGGTCACCACGCTGACCAAACGATTTGCGGAGGATTTGACCGAGCATTTTACGGAAATGGGGTTGAGGGTGAAATACCTGCATTCAGATATTGTGACCCTGGAGCGAATGCAAATCATCCGCGAATTGCGGTTGGGAGAATTTGACGCCTTGATCGGGATCAACCTGCTCCGGGAGGGGTTGGATATTCCGGAAGTGTCGCTGATCGCCATTCTCGACGCGGACAAGGAGGGATTTTTACGGTCGAGCACCTCCTTGATCCAAACCTCAGGCAGGGCGGCGCGTCATATGGAGGGACAGGTGATCATGTACGCGGATGTCATCACTCCCAGCATGCAAAACGCCATGGACGAAACCGATCGCCGCCGAACAATTCAACTGGCTCACAACGAGACCCACAACATCACCCCCGCCAGTATCAAGAAATCCATTCAGGAATCGCTGGTCAATCTGGAGACCTTCTCCCTGGTTCCCATGGTGGAAGAGGAAGAGGAGGAATACCTTCCGGAAGGAAACATCATCGATCTGGCCGCGAAATTGGAAGAGCAGATGCACGCGGCGGCGAAAAAGCTGGAATTTGAACGGGCGGCCCAGTTGAGAGACCGCATCAAGCGCCTGCGGGACAAAGACCTGGGAATCGGCTAAGCTTACCGGGGCCGGCCGGTTTTACGGCGATCCCCCATGCGGCTCTCCATGAATTTTCGCAGCACCTTATCCTGTTCCCGGTTGGGTTTGACGAATTCCAATCCCGTCACATAAGGTTCGCTTTTGCTCTGGGGATTTTTTCGAATATTTCGAACCTGGGCCTGCAAATCCTTGACCTCGCCAAAAGAAAGATTAACGGTCAGGATAATACTCTTGCCTTTGATGAGGGGCGCGCTGTGGGTGATCAAAGCGCCTGAAAGGCTGAGATCCCGAATAGTTCCCTTTTGGGTCACTTCCGGCGGATCTTCCTCCCGGGTAAAATAAAAAGAGTAATTGGTCTTCTGCCGGTTATTTTTTCTCAGGTTATAGGTGGTGAAGCTTTTCGGGTATTCCAGCACCATCAGCCGAACCGGCTGGGACAAGGCATACAACACCAGGGTTTTGAAATCGAAGAATGAGCCCTCGGAGGTATAACTCAGGTGACATCCGGTCAATGGGGCCACTTTTATGGTTTTGCCTTGATTATGAGGATAATCGACAATGATATACTCATTTTCCATCCAGCCACGGATCGCCACCTGATATCGCTCTCCACGAATGGTGGCGTGAATTTTTCTGCCCAAGGTCAAGTAAAGTCCAGTTTTGGTGACGGTTTTCATCTCAATGTTCCTTCCTGCGGCTCAATCGGCCGGCGGAACCGGAACGGATTCCACCTATCCTTCTTTTCCTTTGCCGGCCAATGGCCTGAGAGTTACAGGTTTTGGGTTTACAGGGGTTCTTCCTTTTTAGACTCGATCGGATAATACTTATTATAAGTTTCAACAATTTTCCTGAAGATGGGGGCGGCGGCCGACCCGCCATGACCGCCATGCTCCACAATCACCGCGATGGCGATTTCCGGATTTTCATAGGGCGCAAAACCCACAAACCAGGCATGATCCCGAAACTGGTAGGGAGTTTTTTCTTCCTTGTTATCCATGCTGACTTTCAATCGAACGACCTGCGCGGTACCGGTTTTTCCGGCCATTTTGATATTCTTCAGCCGCGCCCGCCAACCGGTTCCCCTTTTACCGTTGACCACTCCCAGCAGCGCTTCCTGAATGGCTGTCAGGGTTTCCGGTCGGCTTTCCACTTTTTGGAGAATGGTGGGGAAAATATCCCTGACCACCCGGCCGTCTTTATCTTTGATCTGTTTCACCAGATAAGGTTTCAATAGCATCCCGCCGTTGGTAACGGCCGCCATCATCCGGGCCTGCTGAATGGGCGTGACCAGGTTGAACCCCTGGCCGATCGACAGGGAAATGGTTTCGCCGGGCAACCAGGCTTCCTTGCGCATGTTGAGTTTCCATTCTTTGGTCGGTACGAGGCCCGGCTTTTCCCCTATAAGGTTGACGTGGGTCAAATCGCCAAAACCCAGCATTCTGGCATAGCGGCCCAGAGTATCCACCCCCAATCGATGACCCACGGTGTAAAAATAAACATCGCAGGATTGAACCAGGGCGTCATGCAAATTCATGGCTCCGTGTCCCCCCCGGTTCCAGCACCGGTAAATCCCCCGGCCCATGCGAAAGTATCCGGGACAAAAAACGGTGGCCTCCGGGGTCATGATTTTTTCTTCAAGGACGGCCAGCGCGGCGACAATTTTATACACCGAGCCGGGGGGATATTGACCGTCAATAGCCTTGTTCTGCAGAGGGTGCTGATTATTCAGCAGCAGTTTCCGCCATTCTCTCACCGAAATCCCGGAGGCAAACAGGTTGGGATCGAAAGAAGGTTTACTGGTCATGGCCAGGATTTCCCCGGTTTGTACCTTCATGACGACCACCGCTCCGTTAATCGGTTCCTCTTCCGTGCCGGTCATCAATTGTTCCACGACTTTTTGGATACGCAAATCGAGGGTCAAAACCAGATGGTGTCCGCTTTGCGGAGGTTTTTTCCGCAAAGTGGTCAATTCCCGGCCCGAAACATCCACCTCGATTTCCTTGTAACCCTTTTTCCCTTTCATATCCGATTCGTACAGAAACTCTATACCCTCTTTGCCCACCATATCTCCCATGCGATACCCAACGGCTTCTTTCAGTTTATCTTTATTGATTTCGCCCAGATATCCGAAAATATGGGACGCGAGGTCTTGATAGAGATAATCGCGCAGGGGCTCGACCTTCAGATGGATGCCGGGAAGCAGGCCATTATTTTCCTCAATAAAGGCCACTTTGCTCCGGTCGATATCCGCTTTGATCAAAACATCCGCGAAGGGCGGACTGTTACGAATATTGCTCGTGAGCTTTTCCGGATCAAAGTCGATCTGGTCTTTCAGGATTTCGAGTGTGGCCTTCAAATCATGGGTGTCTTCCGGTGTCACGTATAAATTGAACGACGGCCGGATGGAGACCAGGGTCACGCCATTGCGGTCGGTGATCTCTCCCCGGTACGAAGGCAGGGAAACCATCCGGACCCGGTTATTCTCCGACAGCCCCATAAAGTCCGCTCCCTTCAATACCTGGAGGTACCAGACGCGCAGCCACAGCCCGAGAAAACAGACGATGACCAGGATCGCGAAGAATTTGATTTTTCTTCGAACGGTATCGGAAAAATCCGGAGTGTACATGTGGGTGGTCACGGCGCGGTTCCCTCCAGAATGGGAAACATTTTCAGGACCCGCTTTTTGGTCCAGTTGATGAAAAAGAACAACACGGGTCCCACCAGAGAATTATACATGGCATAAACCGGGAGGGTATTGAACAGGAAGGTGAACGGAATCTGGGCTTTTTGAAGCGTGATCATCGACAGATAAAACACCATACCGTCGAAAAAGGATGCGCCCAACAGGATGATGGAGATGGGAATGAAACCCTCCACCATTAATTTATCTTTCAAATTGGAAAAGGTAAAGCCGATCACGCTTTTGGAAAGAGTATTGACCCCCAGCAAACCTCCGGACAGGCAATCCTGAGTCAACCCGATGGCGAAACCGATCCAGATCCCCTTGTTTCCCTTCAGCAACACCCCGCAATACACCGTCAGAATCAGGGCCAGGTCCAAAGTCACTCCGGCTATGGAAAAATAGCTGAGCAGACTGGTCTGGATGGAAAACAGAAAAACAAATAAAACGATAAATATGAAAATCAACATATCTGGTTATTCCGGTTACATCAGGACCAAGACTTCTTCCAGCCGTCCAAAATCCACGCTGGGGGCGATGATGATTTCCTGAAACAAACCCTGGGTGGCTTTGGTGATGCTGATCACCGTTCCCACCACCAGGCCCTTGGGATAAATGCCGCCCAACCCGGAGGAAAGGACCTGATCGCCGACATTCACCTCCGCGGTGATGGGGACATATTTCATCTCGCAAAATTCCATGCCGGTACCGACCACCACCCCGGAAATCCGGTCTTCTCCAAATAAAGCGTCCACGGCGCTGCGACCATCCATAATCAGAAGCACCTTGGAGGTCGTCAACCCCACCTGGATCACATGACCCACCACCCCGGCATGGGTGACTACGGCCAGGCTCTCTCGAATTCCGTCCCGGCTTCCCTTATTGATAAAGACCATTTTCGCCCACTGGGTGGCATCCCGGCCGATGACGGTAGCCAGGGTGGATTTCAGCTGATGCTGTTTCTGGTGAAGCATCAATTCATTGACCCGGGCCTTTTGCCGAAGTTTTTCGTTCAGCTGATTGTTCTCGCTGATCAGCTTGTTGATCTGGCGCTTGAGCTCTTCATTTTCCCTGGAGACGTCGGCAAGGAAAAAATAATGGTCCACCACGTTGCCGGCGGACTCCACGGACTGATTGACAAGATTCTGGATGGGAGAAACCATCCACATCAAAATGGTTTCAAAAATGGTCGGGGACTGGGAGCGCCGGATGTCGAACGTCATCAGGGCAAAGGAAACCAGAATCAGGGAAACGAGAATAATTAAATTTTTGCGACCACTGAGTTTCTTTCGCCACACTTTAGAAAGTTACTTTTTTTAGAAGGTTTGGATTTGAAAGCAGTTTGCCCGCCCCTAACGCCACGGCCGACAGCGGGTCTTCCGCCAGGGTGATCGGCAAACCGGTGGATTCGCGAAGCAAAATATCCAGGCCTTTAATGAGAGAACCGCCTCCCGCCACCACCACTCCCTTGTCGACGATATCCGCCGCCAATTCGGGAGGAGTGCGTTCCAGCGCGATTTTAACGGACTCCACGATGGTGCTGAAGGTTTCCTGCAGGGCTTCCCGCACCTCTTCATCGGAAACCACCAGGGTCTTGGGGATACCGGCCACCAGATCCCGTCCCTTGATTTCCATGGTAATTCTCTGCTCGAGAGGATAAGCCGAGCCGATTTTTATTTTAACTTCTTCCGCGGTTCGTTCACCGATCAGAAGATTGTATTTTCGTTTGACGTAATTGACGAGGGCTTCATCCATTTCATCCCCGGCCACGCGCACGGATTTACTATAGACAATTCCCGACATGGAGATGATCGCCACTTCGGTGGTTCCCCCGCCGATATCGATAATCATGTTGCCGGAAGCCTCTTGAATGGGCAGGTCCACTCCAATCGCCGCCGCCATCGGCTCTTCCACCAGAAAAACTTCTCTCGCGCCGGCCGATTCCGCGGAATCGCGCACCGCCCGCTTCTCCACCTGGGTGATGCCGGAGGGGGCGGCGATCACCACGCGCGGCCGAACCAGGGATTTCCGGTTGTTGTGAACCTTCTGAATAAAACTGCTGATCATTTGCTGGGTGATTTCAAAATGGGCGATCACCCCGTCTTTCATCGGACGAATCGCTTCGATGCTTCCCGGCGCCCGTCCCAGCATCTGCTTGGCCTCGGCCCCCACCGCCTGAACCTCTTTCGACTGGGTATTGATGGCCACGACGGAAGGCTCCCGCAAACTGATTCCCTTCCCTTTCACATAAACCAGGGTATTGGCGGTTCCCAGATCAATCGCCAAATCGTTGGAAAACAAATCCCAAAAAAAGTTGAACACAGATATTTATCCTGTTGAGGTTGATAATTATTCAGTTAAATGCTTGTTTTTTCAAAATTTATCTTATACCAGGAGGGTCGGATTTTGCAAGCCCCCGCGCCTTTCCGGAATGCACCGGAGACAACCAGCAAATGGTATCTTATAATGACTTACGAATTCTGCACAGAATCAGGCCGGAACAAACGGGTTGCGAAATCCTCTGTGGTGGACTAATATGCTCCGTTTAAATTTTAACACTTTTTCAGTGGCCTTGGGAGTGTAATTCCATGCTCAATTATATTCGAAAACAAGCCGATTCCTGGATGATTAAAGCCATTTTATGGCTGATCGTGCTCGCGTTTGTCGGCACCATTTTTTATTCCTGGGGAATGGGGGGCCGGTTCGGCAGCCGAAGCCAGGTCGTCGCGACGGTCGACGGCATAGAAATCAAGGTCAGCGAATTTGACCGGTCTTTCGGCAATCTGGTCAATTTTTACCGCAACCAGTTCGGCAGTCAGTTTTCGGAAGAAATGATTGTGAAACTCAATCTGAAACAGAACGCCCTGGACGCGCTCATCCAGAATAAATTGATTCTTCTGCAGGCGGAAAAACTCAATCTCCAGGTGAGTGATACCGAGCTGGCCGACCGCATTTCCAAAACCCCGGCATTCCACAAGGACAACCGATTCAGCAAATCCCTGTACGAAAATTTTCTCAGTTACAACCGGCTCAGCCCCAAGGAATTTGAGCAAAACCAGCGCGAAGCCATGCTTCGGGAGAAAATCGAAAACTTTGTAACCCGGTCCACCCCGGTATCGGATGCGGAGGTACGGGAAGCGTACAACAAAGAGAACGAAAAAATTAAATTCCAATATATCGGTTTCTCAAAAGATTACTTCAAACCCGCCACACAGCCCACAGATGAGGAAATCCGGAAGTTTTTCGAGGCGCACAAACAACGATTTGAGATGCCGGAACGAATCAAGGTGCAGTACGTCAAGCTGACTCCGTCCATGGTGCAAGACCAGATCGAAATTTATGAAGAAGACATCAAATATTATTATGAAACTCACCAGGCCGAATTTTTCATCAAAAAACAATATCAGGCCAGCCATATCCTGATCAAACACAACGATCAGCTTCCTTTCGGTGAGGATTTGACCGACGAGGAAAAAGAAAAAAAATTAAACGAAGCGGAAGCTCAAGCCCGGAAAAAAGCGGAAGACCTTCTCAAACAGATCCAGGGCGGCGCCGACTTTGGGGAAATGGCCAAGAAACATTCGGACGATACGGCTTCCGGCGCCAACCAGGGAAGTTTGGGTCAGTTTTCGCAGGGAATGATGGTGTCGGAATTTGAAGCGGCCCTGGACAAATTGAAACCCGGGGAACTGGGCGGACCGGTTAAAACCATGTTCGGTTTTCATATCGTGAAACTCGATGCGGTCCATGAAGAAAGGATGAAACCGCTCGCGGAGGTTCAGGAAGAAATCAAAAAGAAACTCAAGGAAGACAAGGCCCGGCGCCGAATCCGCCGCATCGCCAAAAAAATTCGAAAGGCCGCCGGAGCGGGCAACAACCTGGTAAAAGCGGCCCTGAAATTCAAATCCACCACCCAAACAACGGAATTTATTTCCAGAGATGTCCATAATGTACCTGACATCGGCAATGCTCCCGAATTCTTCAACACGGCCTTCAGCCTGACCGGCGAAGAAGTCAGCGAACCGGTCAACACCGCAGAGGCTTCCTATCTCCTGAAAGTAGTCGCGCGCAAGCAACCTTATATTCCGGAGCTGAACGAAGTCATGAGCAAAGTGGTCCAGGCGCTGATTGAGGAAAACAACAAAACCTTCACCGAACAGAAAATGAAATCCCTGAGCGAACGCCTGAAAACCGACGGCGACCTGGATAAACTCGCCGCTGAGCTGAATCTGGAGGTGGAGGAAACCCCTTATTTCAGCCGGATGGACTCCATCCCGGGAATCGGCAACATCGAATCCATCAAAAATGCCGTGTTTCCCCTTCAACCCGGGCAAACCACCAGCGGGTCGAGCCGCAGTATCTTTTACCTGATCAAAATGAAGGAACGGCTGAAAGCGGAAGCACCGGACAAGGACAGCACCCAAAAAATCTATGACCGGCTGAAAAAAGAAAAATCCCGCCGGGTTTTTCAGGAATGGATGGATGGCCTAAAGGAAAAGGCCGATATCCTGATTGACCGGAAGTTCCTGTAAGACCGGTTACCGCACCCGAAAAGAATCTTTTTCTTTCCCGGTCAATTGCGCAACCACCCCCTGGTGAATCCGGTCGATTTTATTGACCAGCTCCGCCAGGTCCCGCGCCAATACCCGAACCATCTCCTCTTTGCCCTGCCCTCCCAAATCGTAAATGATATCGGGAACAGACCCGCATTTCTGGATAGCCGTATAAGTCCCCCATTCCAGGGAAGACCCTTCGCGCTGCTTGACGTTCTTCGGTTCTTTCGCCCGGTCAAAGGAAGCCGTTTTAAATTTCAACTGCTTGCAGACTTTTAAAATGAGGTCGGTGAATTTAATATTCATCACCACCCGCATCTCCGGATCAAAACTCATCGCCGTCAACACGATTTTGGCGACATGCCGGGAGGCGCCAAACTGCGGTGCCGCCACCGTAAAAATATCGTCGCCGATTTTGCTGATGCGTCCCGGGATCGCCGCCACGTCCTCCGGTCCCCGCGCGTCGGGCAGACCGATGGCGATATTCGATTGAACTTCGGGGATGAGTTTACCGATGCGCAGGGCCTTGAAAATTTCCACCGCATGGGCCACATCCGACAGCACTTCCAGACTGTTCTGACTGTCGATCAATTCCGCCAGGGGATTGACGTTGCCGGTCTTTTCTCCGGTGACGATCCCCAGGCCGATCCCCAATCGCACGGTGGCTTTGGCCTTTTCCACCGCTAACGGGACATCCAGCCCGAGCGCCAGGTTCGAGGCGATGGCGGCGGACAGCATGCACCCGGTCCCGTGCCAGTCGATTTTGCCGATCCGCTCCCCTTCGAAAACATGATGTTGTTTTCCGTCGAAGAGAAAATCATCGGCATTCCCCTTGGCATGGCCGCCTTTGATCAGCACATGGCGAGCCCCCAGCTTGTGGATGGCTTTAGCGGCTTTCAGACGGTCCTGGGGACGTTTGATGCGCACGCCGGAAAGTATTTCCGCTTCCGGTATATTGGGGGTCACCAGAGAAGCCAGCGGCAGGAGCTTATCCATCAAGGCGGCGACTCCTTTTTTCGATAACAGGGTTTTGCGGCTGGAGGACTTGATCACGGGGTCCACCACCAGGTTTTTGACTCGCGCCCGTTTCAGCCTGCGGGCCACACATTCGACCAGTTCATCGTTGCCCAGCATGCCGGTTTTAACGGCGGCAGGCCTGCCATCCTCCAGAACCGCGTTCAATTGCGCTTCCACCTGTTCCGGCGGCAGATGAAAGACGGCTTGCACCCCTGTTGAGTTCTGGGAGGTGACCGAGGTGATCACCGTGGCCGCCTGCAATTCGTGCGCGGAAATGGTTTTGATGTCCGCCTGGATGCCGGCGCCGCCGCTGGAATCGGACCCGGCGATGGTCAGTACTGTTGGAACCTGTTTCATGCGAAAAAACTCCCTGTACGAAAACAAAGCTTACCCCATGGGAAAACCTTGTGATGCGGAAAATTCATTCAGGATTTAAAGAAATTGGATCGGGACCCGACCCGGTCCACAGCCTAACCCACTGTCACCGATTTGGCAAGCGAACGGGGCTTGTCCACGTTTCTCTTCAGGGAGGTGGCGGTGAAATACGCGAACAACTGGGCGATCACCATCTGAATCAGGGGGGCGATGACCGGCGCCACCGGAGGTAGAATCAACTCTTCACTGAACAGATTTTTGTCCCGGGTCCGTTCGTCAAAATGGATTCCCAGCACATATCCGGAGCGGGCCCGGATTTCAGAAACACTGGCCAGCGTTCCCTCGTACAAAACTTTTTCGGAATTGGGAGGAATGAACACGATGGAATAGATATCCGAGTCAATCATGGCCAGGGTGCCGTGCTTCAGGAATCCGCAGGGCATGCCCTCGGCGTGCACGTAGGCCACTTCCTTCATCTTCAGTGCGGATTCCAGGGCAACGGGATAATACACCCCGCGTCCCAGGTACAACCAGTTTTTGACATTGCGATGGCTGTGCGCGATCCGGTGAATAAAACCTGAACGTTCGTTCAACACCCCTTCGATGATCTCCGGCAAGGACTTCAGCGATCTGATATGTTCGTTATAACCTTTTCTGGACAGGTGATTGTTTTTGAGACCCAACTTCAGGGCGGTACGGGTCAGCAGAATCATTTGAGCCAGGGCCGCCTTGGTGCTGATCACGCAAATTTCCGGTCCGGAACCCTGGAGAATCGGACAATCCACCAGCCGCGCCATGGAGGAACCCATCACGTTCACAATGGCCCCTGTTTTCGCTCCCCGAGACCGGGCGTGTTTGAGAGCGGAAAGGGTGTCATAGGTTTCACCGGACTGTGAAACGGCCAGCACAAAACTGTGCTTATCCACCGGAGACAGGGAAACAAATTCGTCCGAGCTGATCGCGGGCAGGTATTGCCCGGCCAGGGACGAAAAAATGTAGTTGGCGTACAGGGTCACGTAATACGTCGTTCCCACTCCCACCAGATGGGCGCTTTTGCTTTTCTGAATCAGGCCCACCAACCGGTCGATACTTTTTTCCTCGACTTCCATCGCGTTGATGACGGTTTGCGGCTGTTCGTAAATCTCCTTCAACATGTAATGCGGATATCCGCCTTTTTTGGAGGTTTCGCTGTCCCATTCGATCCGGGTGATGGGCTTGTCCACTTCTTCCCGGGTCACGAAATTTTTAACCGTATAACCGTTCCGGGACAGAATGGCATATTCCTCGTCGTCAATGATCACCGCGTTCTTGGTCTGGTCGATAAAGGCGTTGAAATCGGACCCGATAAATTTCACTTCATCCCCGATGCCCAGCAGTAACGGCGATTCTCTTTTGGCGCAGTAGATTTGATCGGGTTCGTGCCGGGTGATAAAGGCCAGCGCGAAGGTGCCTTCCAGCAGTTTCAGGGTTTCCATGAAACTGGCTTCCACATCCGAGGTTTTCCTGTAAAATTTTTCCAGCAGATGCGGGATGACTTCGGTGTCGGTTGCCGAAACAAATTGGTGCCCTTCCCGCTGAAGCCCGGCTTTCAGTTCGCTGTGGTTGGAAATGATGCCGTTGTGAATGACCGCGAAACTTTTATCGCAGGACACAAAGGGGTGAGTGTTGTCGCGGGTGACCTGGCCGTGGGTGGCCCAGCGCGTATGCGCGATCCCGAGTTTGGTGGAATGCCTCAGAACGTTTTCCTTCTGATAGACATCCTTCACGCCACCGACGTTTTTTTTGATGATAATTCCGGTGCGGTTCATCAAGGCCACACCGCAGGAATCATAACCCCGGTATTCGAGATTGGTGATTCCCTCAAACAGGACGTTGGATATATCCTTAAGACCGACCGCGCCGGTGATACCACACATATTGGAGATTCCTATTTGCTGGTGACGGAATAATGGGCGGGCAACACTTTCCCGGCCGGCACAATGGTTCCCGGCTCGATGGAATTTCCCGCGCCGATCATCGCCCCATCCCCGATGAAAGCGCCCAGTTTGATCCGCCCCGTATCGAAGTTTTTACGATTGTTCCGGACCTTGATGGTGGACCAATCCAGCTTCCGGTTGACCGTCATCGCCCCGGCGCCGATATCCACATTTTCGCCGAGGACGCTGTCCCCGATAAACGACAAGCGTCCGATATGGGAATTTTTCTGCACCACACAGTTTTTCAACTCCACTCCATACCCGACGGAACAGTTTTCCCCCAGGGCGGTGTAACTCCGAATCAGTGAGTTGTTGCCGATGTAACTGCCCTTGCCGATGGAACAGGGACCTTCCAGCACCGCGCCGGCTTTGATCACCACATCGTCTTCAATATGGACCGTGCCCTGAATGGTCACGTTCGACTCCAGGGTGGCCGAACTGGAAATCCGGGAGTTCTCCCAGGAATCCATGATGATTTTGTTGGCTCTCAGAATTTCCCAGGGATAAACGACGTCCAGCCACTCGTCCTCCCACATGGAAGCGCGCAATCCTTCTCCCTTCACCAGAGCCTTGAGAGCTTTTTCCATGGACTTCTGATTTTTTTCCAGCAGGGCGAAAAAGGTTTCCGGAAGAATATAAACCCCGGAGAGCACATAATTGCCAAGGTGGTCGCCCTTGGGCTTCTCAATGATTTTGGTGATGGTCATGTTGGCGTTGAGGAACACATTGCCGAACATTTCGTTGGAAGGCGGAAGGCAAATAGAGGCCACCGGCCCTTTGAAGGCGTGGAAGGACTGCTGGGTTTTGCTGAAAATATTTTCCGCTGTCACGATATCCCCGTAAATCAGCAGAAAATACTCTCCGGGAAGAATTTTTTCGCGCACCTTCAACACCGCGTCGCCGATCCCGGCGGATTTTTTCTGTTCCACGAATTGAAGATTCAGCCCGTTATGAACATGTTCGCCAATCTGGTTGACCAGTTTATCTTTCCGGTGGCCCACCACCACGTAGATGTCGTTGATCCCGGCTTTCTGGAGAAGACCCAGGGTATGGTCAAACATATATTTTCCCGCCACACTGATCATGGGATTGGGGCGGGTGTCTGAAAACGGTTTCAGATTGTCGCCTTTGCCGGCGGCGAGGATGACGGCTTTCATGATTTATTTCCGATATCGATTTAATGAAGGGAACAACGGGACCCACATCAAGCCCGGACAATCCGCTCGGCTTTTTTCAAGTCTTCGAGCGTATTGATTCCAAAAATTTCATCGGCGTCCCTGGTTTGGACACAATTCACCCGATACCCGTTTCCGGCAAGAACCCCGATGGTATCCGTCAGGTAATATTCCCCCTGGGTGTTGCGGTTGTCAATTGAGCCTAAAGCTTTGAAAAGAGATGCCTTATTAAAACAATAAATGCCGGAGTTGTATTCGTCAATAGTTTTTTCCCGGGCGCTGGCGTCCTTATGCTCCACAATACGCATAACCCGGCCCCCGGGGTCGCGGACCACCCGGCCGAAATCCTTTTTTTCCTCCGTTTGAAGACTTAAAAGCGTGCAGTCCGCGCGGGTTTCCCGGTGCCCCTGTATCAGTCCCTGCAAGGTGGCCGGTTGAAGCAACGGCATATCCCCGCACAGGATCAGGATATCCCCCTCAAACCCGCTCAAAGCCTCCTGAGCCTGCAAAACCGCATGTCCGGTCCCCAGTTGGTCCCTCTGCTCAACAAACTCGACAGTGCGGCCCTGACAAATGGATTGGACCTCCCCGGCCTGGTGGCCCACCACCACAATGATGCGGCGGGGTTTCAAAACGGCAACGGTATCGAGGACATGGATCAACAGCGGCCGGGAATCCAGAAGGTGCAGAACCTTCGCCCGGTCAGACCTCATCCGGGTTCCTTTGCCCGCCGCCAGGATAAGGACCGCTAACTCTTTTCCCGGCATTGGATTTTGTAATCCTGAATTTTTTTACGGAGGGTGTTGCGGTTGATTCCGAGGATATTGGCGGCCTGTGTCCGGTTGCCCTGGGTTTCCCGAAGAACGAGTTCCAGCAGGGGTTTTTCTACGCCACTGATGATCAGGCCGTGCAGGCCTCCGTTCTGCCGGCCATCCATCTGGGCCACATATTTTTTCAGGCTTTTATCAAGCCATTTTCCAATAAACGTCTGGATATCTTTATCGACCTTCGCCATGGGCGCCCGATGTGAAATGCTGGATATGGAAATACGATCATGTTGATGGGGAACTGTATGCTAACAAACTGGAGCCGGGAGGTCAAGAACCGGCTGGCATCGGCCTGAATTTCCGGGAAAAACCAGTTGATCTAAATTGAGAGGATGGCATAAGATGAGGGATTATCAACGAACCATCCGATCCTGATCTCTGAGGAATTGATCGTGAAAGTCGCTTTTACCACACTCGGTTGCCGGACCAATCAGAACGATACCGCGGAAATGCAGACCCAACTGGAGAAAGAGGGTTTTGCCATCGTGGGTTCGAATGAGATGGCGGATATTTATGTTGTCAACACCTGCACGGTAACCGCCAAGAGCGACCACAACTCGCGCCAGGCGTTGAAAAAATCGCTGGCCATCAATGACGACGCCATGGTGGTGTTCACCGGCTGTTATGCCCAAACCCATGCCGGGGAAGCGGCGCAACTCCAGGGTTTGGACGTGGTGCTGGGAAACGCCAACAAACTGGAGATCGCCGAGGTCATCCGCAAACAGCTGGCGCGCATGCAAGAGAAAGACGCCTACGGCCTGCCGCTGGTTCATATGTCCGACATCACCCAGAAATGGGATTTCCGCACCATTCCCGTCTCGCAATTCCACGGCAAAACCAAGGCGTTCATCAAGGTCCAGACGGGTTGCGACGAGACCTGTTCGTTCTGCACCGTGGTGCGGGCCCGCGGACGGTCCATCAGCGATTCCCGAAAGAATATTTTATTGAACATCCGCCGCTCGATCGATGCCGGATTCAAGGAGATCACGCTGACCGGCATCAATCTGGGTACCTATGGCATGGACCACAATCCGCCGGAAAGCTTTTCCTCCCTGGTGGAAGAGATTCTGGGGTTGGAAGGGGATTTCCGGGTGCGGCTCAGCTCCATCAACCCTATGGAAATCGACGACCGCCTGATCGCCCTGATGGCCGAGCGGGAGAATTTATGCCCGCACTTCCACATCCCCCTGCAAAGCGGGGACGATACCATTCTCCGCCGCATGCGGCGCAATTATAATACGCGGCAATACCGGCAGGTCGTGGAACGGGCCGCCGGGCGCATCCCGCGGCTGGGCCTGGGGGCGGATATTATTGTCGGGTTTCCCGGCGAAACCGGCGCGATGTTCGAGAACACCCGGCGGCTGGTGGAGGAGTTGCCCTTCACCGCCCTGCACGTGTTTTCCTATTCGCCGCGCGAGGGAACCGACGCCGCCCGGTTGAACAATGACGTGCCCAACAAGATCAAAAAGGAACGCAATAAAATCCTGACCGATCTCGGCGCCCGCAAAGCGCTGGCCTTCCGCAGAGGCCTGATCAATCAAACCGTTCGTGTTCTGGCCGAAAACAGCCGGGATCCCGGAACCGGTCACCTGCGCGGCCACTCGGAAAATTACATTCCGCTGGTGTTTGAAGGCGAGGACCGCTGGATGAACCGGGTGGTCCCCGTCCGTATCCGGGACGTCTCCGAACAGCAGGTTTCCGGATGCCTGCCGTCATAACCCTGACCACCGATTTCGGCACTGACGACCCTTTTGTCGGTATTATGAAGGGAGTCATCTTATCCCTTTACCCGCAGGTGACCATCATCGACCTCACGCACGGCATCGAACCGCAAAACGTGGCGCAGGCGGCGTGGGTGTTGAAGGCCGCGTATTCCAATTTCCCGAAAAACACGGTGCATGTGACGGTCGTCGACCCCGGAGTCGGCGGAACCCGCCGGGCGCTGGCGGTCCAAAGCGGGAATTATTTTTTTGTGGGTCCGGACAACGGCGTGTTGACCGCGGTATGGGATTCCAACAGCCGGTGCGTGGAGCTGACCCGGGAAAAATATTTTCTGAAAAATGTCTCCGCCACCTTTCACGGCCGGGATATCTTCGCTCCCGTGGCGGCAAGGCTGGCCAAGGGCGCTCCGTTAAAGTCCTTCGGCCGCACGGTCCAAGACCCGCAAATGCTGGCCCTGCCCGCACCGGTATGGGACGGGAAAACCATGACAGGAGAGATTATTTATATCGACCGGTTCGGCAACGCGATCACCAATATCTCGCGCGACGAAATTGCACAGCACAGCCGGGAAATTCAGCAGATAAACGTTAAAATAGGAAGGACCACGGTTCGCGGCCTGGCGGATCATTATTCAGAATGCCCTCCGAACAAAACAGGATCGATCATCAGCAGCTGGAATACGCTGGAAATATTCGAACGGGAGGGCCACGCGGCCCGTTCTTTAAAATTAAAGGTCGGGCAAAAGGTCCGGGTCACCCCCTAACCATGAATAAAAAAAGCTCACAAACGAGCGGCATCAAAATCATCTGCCAGAACAAAAAGGCCCGGCACAATTACCATATCGAGGACACCCTGGAGGCCGGGGTGGTGTTGCAGGGGACGGAAGTCAAGGCCCTCCGGGAAGGCAAGGCCAGTATGGTGGACTGCTACGCCGTGGTCGAACACGAAGAGGTGTTCATGGTGCACTGTCACATCAGTCCGTACACTCCCGCGCACAGTTTCAACCACGATCCCATGCGCCGGCGTAAACTGCTTCTGCACAAAAGGGAAATCTCCCGCCTGATCGGAGTCAGCCAGGAAAAAGGGCATAGCCTGATTCCTCTGAAACTGTACTTTAAAAACGGCCGGGTCAAGGTGGAACTGGCGATCGCCAAGGGCAAGAAAACCCACGACAAACGCGAGACCCTCAAAAAACGGGAAGCCGACCGCGAAATCGCCCGCGCCATGAAACGGGACAAACCGTAATCTTGATTGAGGAGCAATCATCTTGTTATGGATGTTGAACAGGAAATTATTTCTATTCTGAGCGGGTATCAGACCACCTGCGTGTTGATGACCGCAAACGAGCTGGGCCTGTTCGACGCGCTTGCAGACCAGCCGGTCTCTGCAAAGAAAGTGTCTTCACAATTAAACCTTTCTCTCAAAGGCGCCGAGCGGTTGCTGAACGCCCTGGCCGCAATGGGTATCGCCGTAAAAGCCCAGGGCCATTACCAACTCCAGGAAGAATGGAAACCCTTCGTCACCCGCGACGGGGAGCGGACCATGAATCAATGGATCCGCCTGGTTTCCGGCCACCTCGAAACCTGGACGCGGCTGGCGGAATTTGTCCGCACCGGAGAACCCTTGCGAAGCATGATGGATATGCTGGGCACTGACCCGAATAAGATGCGAACCTTCATCGACGCCATGCACAACAAAGCCCTGAAAGCCACCTGGATGATTGCGCGGGAAATACCGGTCGGGGAAGCCACCCATCTTCTGGACGTTGGCGGCGGACCCGGCACCTATGCTCTGGAATGGTGCAAGCTCCATCCACATCTGAAGGCGACCGTTTTCGATATCGAACCGGTGACGAAAGTGGCGGAAACCTATATCCGGCAATACGGCTTTCAGGACCGGGTAAGCATCTGCGCTGGAGATTTCAATCAGGGCCTGCCGGACGGGAATTATGACTTGATCCTGCTGGCCAATGTCCTGCACATGTACGATGAGACCCATGCGCAACGCCTAGTGAACAAAGCGGCTGAAGCTCTGCTTCCCGGAGGCCGCCTGATCATCAATGGGTTGGGCACCGAAGCTGGCCAGACCGGTCCGCTGATGGATGTCATGTTCGATTTGAATATGGGCATGAACACCGAGGGAGGCCGGGCCCATCCGATGCCGGATCTGACCCAATGGCTGGAGGAGGCGGGGCTGGGGGGAATCCGCCACTTCAGAGTGGAAGCGATGCCGCCGGCTGTCGTCACCGCCATTAAATCCAGGTGACCCTGAATCAGTATTTGCGGATCACCATCACCACACCCCCGATGGCGGTGCCGGCACCGACATAACCCCACAGGCCGATCACTTCCGGTGCCACAAGTCCGGGCCACACCATCGGCAGAAGATGCATGACCAGCAGGGTGATGAAGGGATTGAGAGTGATCACCACGCTGAGAAGCCACAGGGGAATGTACTTGACCGCCTCGGCGAGAAACCCGTAGGCCAGAAGGGTGTTCAGTCCCAGGAAAACCATCAGGCCCCAGGCCGCGGGGTGAGGGGTATCGAAATCGGCCCAGGTAACGGCAGGAATCAGCACTACGGCGGCCGTGCCGTAAACCAACAGGTTCAGACTCTGCGCTTCATAGGCGCCCGCCAGCTTTTTCTGAATCACCATGTAGCCGACCCATAACAAAGCGGCGGCCTGCACAAAGAGGGAGGACTCCGTATACCCCTGCCCTCCCCATTGACCGCTCTGGTCCCGGTAAAACAAAATAAAGCCGATCAGGGCAACGGCCAAACCGATACCCTGCTGGCGGTTGAATCGCTCCTTGAACAGGACCACGCCCAGAACCACCAGCAACACCGGAGCGGTCTGGATCAGAACACCGGCGTTGGAGGGACTGCTGGTGTCCACCCCTATCAGAAAACAGTAATAGTTCGCCGCCAGAAACAATCCGGACAGAATTCCCAGGCCGGGCGGCGCGAGCAGAATGGATTCCGGTTGCCGGTTTTTCCATTTCAGGAAACAGAACAGAACGCCGAACGCAAAGGCGAACCGGAACCAGACAATACTGCTTCCGGAGAATTCCTTGAGCGCGATTTTCATCAGGATGGGTAAAAATCCCCACAGCGTGGCCGTGATCACCGCGTAGGACAGGCCGCGTAAATAGTGGGACTTCGGCATGGTCCGGTCAGTTCAGGCGGGCAAACTTCTCCAGCATCGCCAACCCCTGCTTCTGGCTTTTTTCGGGATGAAACTGAAAGGCATGAATATTCTCGTGCTGAATGCCGGAAACAAATTCGCCGCCGTAATCCGTGGTGGTTGCGACGATCGTGGAATCGTCGGGAACCACATGATAGGAATGCACGAAATAGTAGTATGGATGCTCCTGAATCGAGTCAAACAGAGGAGAAGGTTTCTTGATGTTCAAGGTATTCCAACCCATGTGAGGAACCTTCAGGCCGGCTTGATCCTGAAACTGAAACCGGACCACTTTACCCGAGAGCATCCCCAGGCCTTCCACGGTTCCGAATTCAATGCTGTGCTCGAACAGCAACTGCAGCCCCAGGCAGATTCCGAGAAACGGCTTTCCGGATTGTGCGGATTTCCGCACCACGTCCACCAGTCCCAGCTGACCGAGGTTGTCCATACAATCCTTGAACGCCCCGACTCCCGGAAGAACCACCGAATGCGCGTCCCGTATGGTATTCGGGTTGCTGGTCACCACGGCATTTGCGCCCACGGCTTCCAGCGCTTTTTGCACGGACCTTAAATTACCCATGCCATAATCAATTATGGCGATCATTTAAAGGGAACCTTTGGTCGATGGTATGGCGTTGGACCGGGGGTCGAGGGCACACGCCTGGTCCAGGGCCTTGGCGAACGCCTTGAACGAGGCTTCCACCACGTGGTGCAGGTTATCCCAATAGGGGGAGTTGAAGTGCAGAGTGGTGCCGCTGTGGGCGGCAAAGGCCTGGAAAAATTCCGGGACCAGCTCAACATCGAATGTCCCCAACTTGGTCTTGGGCAGATCGATGTTGAATACAAAAAAAGAACGTCCGCTGAGATCGACCACGCAGTTCACCAGGGCCTCATTCAGAGGAACACTGGACTGGGCGAACCTCCGGATACCTCTTTTGTCCCCGAGGGCCTTATCAAACGCCTGTCCCAGGCAAATCCCCAAATCCTCCACCGTGTGGTGGTAATCGATGTGAGTATCGCCTTTGGCTTTAACGGTGAGGTCGAAATATCCGTGGCGGGACAATTGAGCCAGCATGTGGTCCAGAAAGGGAATCGGGGTTTCAATCGTTCCCTGCCCGGAGCCGTCCAGAACCAGGCCGATCTCGATTTCCGTTTCACTGGTGACACGTTTGATCTGGGAGCTTCTATCCATTGATCTGCTGTTCTTTTTTTTCTTAATTCTTTTTGCTGTTGGAAGAAGATTTTTCCTTCCGGCCGTTTTCCGTTTTCGAGGGGAGGTTTCCGGAACCGCCTCTCACCGGGGAACACCCCAGGACCGCCCCATTATAAAACTCCTGGACGGTTTTAAAAAGACTTTCTACATCCAGTTCCAGGTCTTTTCGGATCAGAGCGGGAGCCCCATGCTCAATCACCTTGTCGGCCACCCCGATGCACTTGACCAGAACATTCTGGTCCCGCACATGTTCATGAATTTCTTCCAGGACCGCGGAGCCGAAACCGCCATGAACGGAGTGCTCTTCCAAGGTCACCAGACAGCTGGCGGACCGGGCGTAACGGGTCACCAGTTCAGTATCCATCGGTTTCACAAAGCGGGCATTGATCACCGCGACGCTCAAACCGTCCCTCTCCAGCAGGCGGGCGACTTCCATTGACGGTGCCACCATATGACCGTAAGCAAACAAGGCGATATCGGAACCGTCCTGAATCACCTCACCTTTACCGATTTCCAGTTCTTTCATTTCCACGTCCATGGGCACGCCCAGTCCCGCCCCCCGCGGATAGCGGATGGCCGCCGGGCTGTCATGATAAACCGCGGTTTTCAGCATATGGCGCAGTTCATTTTCATCCTTGGGCGCCATCACAACCATATTGGGAAGCGTCCTCAAATAAGCGATATCGTACAACCCCTGATGGGTGGCTCCGTCTTCACCGACAATGCCCGCCCGATCCATGGCAAACGTGATGGGAATATTCATCAGGCAGGCATCGTGCACCACCTGATCATAGGCCCTTTGCAGAAACGTGGAATAAATGGCGACCACGGGCCGAAAGCCCTCCAGCGCCAGGCCCCCGGCGAAATCCACCCCGTGTTGCTCCGCCATACCGACATCAAAAGTCCGGTCCGGGAAAATCTGCTCGAATTTGCTGATACCGGTTCCGGACGGCATGGCCGCGGTAATGCCCAGAATTTTGTCATCCTGTTTCGCGAGATCGATCAGGGCGTCCGCAAACACCGCCGTGTAAGCCGGGTTGGATTTCTTTTTATGAAAGGTTCCCGTCGCCACGTCGAAAGGCGACGCGCCATGCCAGATTTCAGCCTTTTCTTCCGCCACCTTGTATCCTTTGCCCTTGCGGGTGATGACGTGAACCAAAGTCGGACCCTTCTCGCCCTGCAAACCTTTGAGGTTTTCAATCAGTCCTTCGGTATCGTGACCGTCCAACGGCCCGACATAACGGAAACCCAGGTCCTCGAACAGGCGGCCGGGGATGAAGACGCCTTTAATCGCGTCATCGATTTTATGAGCATAGTGGGATATATCTTTTCCCACCCCCGGAATGGATGTCAACAACTCGTCGATTTGCCGTTTGATTTTGCGCATGACCTGACCGGTCATGATCTGGCTCAGGTGCGCGGACATCCCTCCGACGTTGGTGGAAATCGACATCTCATTGTCGTTCAAAATAACGATCATGTTGCTTTTCAGGTGGCCGGTATGGTTCAAACCTTCAAAGGCCATGCCGGCGGTCAACGACCCGTCCCCGATAATCGCCACGACCTCATTATTCTCTTTTTTCAAATCGCGGGCTTTGGCAAAAGCGATGGCGGCGGAGATAGAAGTCCCCCCATGACCACAGTTCCAATGATCATGTTCGTTCTCTTCGCGTTTGGTAAACCCGCTCAAACCTTGATACTGGCGAAGCGTATGAAACTGCTCACGGCGTCCGGTCAGGAGTTTGTGAACGTAGGTTTGATGGCCCACGTCCCAGACAAATTTATCCCGGGGGCTGTCGAACACATAATGAAGAGCCATGGTCAGCTCCACAATGCCGAGGTTGGAACCCAGATGGCCGCCGGTTTTGGAAATGGTCGAAAGCAATGTTTCCCTGATTTCCATGGCCAGGGTGGAGAGATCATCTATCTTGAGTTTTTTCAAGTCCTGAGGACCGTTGATTTTATCTAAAAACCTGCTCATAATTAATCCGTATTAAAAAGTTCGTTGGACGAAAAAACGGGCGATTTCCCGAAGGGGATTTGCGCGTTCGTCAAAAGGCTCCAAACAATTCAAAGCCTGATCCACCAGGGTTTCGGCTTTCTTTCTGGATTCCTCCAGACCATACAAGGCCGGATAAGTGGCCTTTTCCTTGTCGATATCGCTTCCGATATCTTTCCCCAGTTCCTGTTTATCTCCCACAATATCCAGAATATCGTCGATAATCTGAAACGCCAGACCGATATGGGCGCCATATTGGGAAAGGGCGGCCAGTTGGGAATGAGATGCATTACTCAACAGGCCCCCCACCCGCACACAGGTTTTGAAAAAAAATCCTGTTTTGTAAATGTGAATGTATTCCAGGGTGGAAGCGTCAATCGCTTTTCCTTCGGATTCCAGATCCACCACCTGACCGCCGATCACACCCGTGGAACTCAGGGCTTTGGCGACTTCATGGGAAGCCCTGAGAATATCTTTATGAGGAATGGCCTCCATCAAATAAGGATTGGTCATCAATACAAAGGCCTGAGTCAGCAACGCGTCCCCTGCCAGAATAGCGATGGCTTCACCAAAAACTTTATGGTTGGTCGGTTTACCCCTCCTCAGGCTGTCGTTATCCAGCGCAGGCAGGTCATCATGAATCAATGTATACGTATGGAGAAACTCTGCAGCGACCGCAAAAGGCAAGATATGATTTCGGTCCCCACCCACCGCTTCGGCGGAAGCAATGAGAAGGCTGGGTCTTAACCTCTTCCCCCCAGCGAACAGGCTGTAGTGCATTGACTCATGAATACTTTTGGGGTAGTCCTCCTTTTCCGGCAAAAACTGGGGTATGGCCTGATCAATAAATTCTTTACAGTCCTCTAAATATTCTTTGCCGAGCACTCTTCCTGGTTCCAGGATTCGATCACCCATATAAGGATTCAACAAGCCTTAACCTTTCGTAATCTCAAATGTTAGCACACATCCCTACTCAGTCAACCGATAAAAAACCTGATAGCACTTTTTTTTCATAGACTTAAGTGAGCCAAAATCATCTCCTAAGAAGTCGGTGCCGGAGCCGAATCCTTACATTTTGGCCCATTTGGCGGATAATTTCAGCTTCGGATTCCATTCGCTTCCCCAAAAGCCCCCGCGGATCCTGCTTCTCTCTGGAGCAGGCCTCCCACCGAACCTCTCTCCCTCTTCCCCGGTCCTTCCAGACTCCGTAAAGCAAAGGATCTTCCCTGGATCAATTATTAGGTTTATTTGCTCGTCAAAAATCCTTAAAATATTGAAACCATTACAGTATTGACAAATCGCATCCGATCCATCTTACTGAGAACAGACCGATCACCAAGCCAGAAATTAATTGCTGACTTTATGCCCTACCCTCAAATTTTTAATTTATTCCTTTTTGGACCCAGGAGTTTTATATGCAATCGATGACCACCGCATGGGTGGGCTATCTTTCGTTAGTGATCTTTTTAATCGGCTATGCACTGGTGGTGGTCGAAGAAAAAATCCATATGAGAAAATCCAAACCCGTAATTTTCGCGGGTTGTCTCATGTGGTTCTTTATCGGCCTGTATGAGTCCCAGAACGGGGATGGCTCGGGTCATGCCCATGAATATGTGAAGCACCTGATCGCGGAAATCGGCGAACTGTTTTTCTTTCTGCTTTCGGCGATGACTTATATCAATACTCTGGCGGAGCGAAACGTTTTTAATTCCCTGCGGGCCTGGCTGTTAAGAAAGGGACTGGGATTTCGGTCTTTGTTCTGGGCTACGGGAGTCATCACCTTTTTTCTGTCTCCCCTGGCGGACAACCTGACCAGCGCCCTGCTCATGTCCACCGTCGCGCTGGCGGTCAGCGGCGGAAACTCCCGATTCATTGTCCTGTCGTTTGTCAATATTGTGGTAGCGGCCAACGCCGGCGGCGCGTGGAGCCCGTTCGGCGACATCACCACCCTGATGGTCTGGACCGCGGGCAAAGTTGAAACTCTGCAATTCGCGTATCTCATGCTCCCTTCGCTGATCAACTGGATCGTACCGGCGCTCTGTATGTTTTTCTTTGTTCCTAAGGAAATACCCGACAGCCCGAGCGACGCCATTCCCCTGAAGCCCGGCGCCAAGGTGATCATCGTCCTGGGAATATGCACCATCGCCACCGCGGTCAGCTTTCACCAGTTTTTTCATCTGCCGCCGTTTCTGGGCATGATGCTGGGCCTGTCCGCTCTCATGCTGTTTGGTTTTTATCTCAAACGCTGGGGCGACAAACCTTTAAGGCAGGAGCTCGGCATTCCTGAAAGCATCGAAGTTCAGGAGCATCGCCGATTCGATATCTTCAATAAAATCGCGACGGTGGAATTCGACACGCTGTTGTTTTTCTTCGGGGTTTTGACGGCCGTCGGAGCCTTGCAATATGTGGGCTACCTCGCCCTGGTCAGCAAAAACCTGTATGAAACCATCGGCCCGACGTGGTCCAATATCATCGTGGGGGTTCTGTCGGCGATTGTCGACAACATTCCCATCATGTTCGCGGTATTGAAAATGGATCCGGCCATGGGAGTGGATCAATGGTTGCTGATTACACTGACGGCGGGGGTGGGAGGCAGTTTGCTGTCCATCGGGTCCGCCGCCGGGGTGGCGGTGATGGGCGTGGACCGGAAAAATTACACTTTTCTCTCTCACATGAAATGGTCCTGGGCCATTGCCCTGGGCTACGCGGCCAGCATCTTCTCCTGGTACTGGATGACGGCCGGTTTCCGTTAGTTTCCTGCGGGCACCTTACCTCCTTAAGCCCTTGCCAGAGTGAAAACCCGGACCTGTCCGGCCCGCTCTTTCTTTAATACCCGGGTCACCTCGTTGACCGTCGCGCCGGTGGTGAACACATCGTCCACCAGCAGAATGTTTTTTTCCGCCACGTCCTCCGGCCGAATCACGGCAAACGCTCCCCGGATATTTTTGAAACGTTCCGCCCGGTTTTTCCTCGCCTGCGGAAGGGTTTCCCGAATGCGCTTCAAGGGTTGCACCAACAGGGGCAAATCCAGAATTTCCGCTATTTTATGCGCCAACACAAAGGCCTGATCGAACCCCCGGTCTTGCAGTTTGTTCGGATGCAGAGGCACCGAGGCCACCCAATGTCCGGAATACTCCCCCCGCCGGTGCTCAAAAAACTCTTTCAACAGAGGTTCGATATCCTCAATGGCGGCGGGCTGATTGCGGTATTTGTAGAAATGGATCAGTTGTTTTAATACCGAATCGTACAGACCGAGGGACCGCGCCCGGTCAAACCGGAAGGCCTTTCGACGGCACCAACCGCATTCGAACCCCTCTTCCGGATAGTCGTAGTCGATGTCGGCCGGCAAACCACAGGTCATGCAATGAGGCTCTTCGATCTGATAGATATCCTCCCGGCATAATCCGCATAAAAATTTTCCGCCGCCCCGGCGACTGAGACCGCATCCCACACAGGAACGGGGAAACACCGCGTTGAGGATCGATTCACCGATCCTGAACAGGGTTCGGCCCGGTGTTGCGGGGTTTATCGTATGAATCGCCATAACTTTGTGATAAAGTTTTCAGCTTTGGAAGAAAGAAGACCTGTTCCCGACGCCTGGAGAAGACGTTGGGCCCCCCAAATCTAATACACTTGGACATGAAGAATCAAGACATCATTCAACTGACGGAACGCCACGTCGCCGCCACTTATGGCCGATACCCCGTCGCCCTGGTCCGGGGCAAGGGAATGCACGTCTGGGACGCCACCGGCAAACGATATCTGGATTTTGTCGCCGGGGTGGCGGTGGATGGGCTCGGCCATTGTCACCCCAAAATCGTCCGGGCGATCCGCAAGCAGGCGGGCCGGCTGATCCACGTGTCCAACTGGTTTCATATTGAAGAGCAATCAAAACTGGCCGCCGAAATCACCCGCCTGAGTTTCGGCAACAAGGTTTTCTTCTGCAACAGCGGCACCGAGGCCAACGAAGGGGCCATCAAGCTGGCGCGCCGGTTTTTTGTCGACCGGGGCCAGAAAAACAAAACGGAAATCATCACCACTGATAATGCCTTCCACGGACGCACCCTGGGCTCGATGAGCGCCACGCCGCAGGATAAAATCCAAAAAGGTTTCGGCCCGCTGGTGCCCGGCTTTAAATATGTCCCGTTCGACGATATCGCAGCCGTCCGGAAAGCCGTCACCTCCAAAACCTGTGCGGTGATGATCGAACCCATTCAGGGTGAAAGCGGCGTCAACATCCCGGGCAAAACCTACCTCAAAGAATTGAGGAAGCTGTGCGACCGGAAAAAGATCCTGTTGATCCTCGATGAAGTGCAGACCGGATTCGGGCGCACGGGCCGCCTGTTCGCCTACCAGAGGTTCGGCGCTCAACCGGATATCATGACCCTCGCCAAGGGGCTCGGCGCCGGGGTTCCCATCGGCGCGCTGGTGATGACCCACCGGCTGGCGAAATCGCTCGGCCCCGGCACTCACGGCAGTACCTTCGGCGGCAATCCCCTGGTCTGCGCCGCCGCCCTGGAGTCGGTGAACCTCGTCAGCCAGAAGGACTTTCTGCGAAACGTACGGGAAACGGGTAAATATTTTCTTTCCCGATTGAAAGAGTTGTCCCGGAAATCTCCCATCGTCAAAACGGTCCGGGGAATGGGGCTGATTCTGGCCATCGATATCGAAGGTTCCTCCGCCGAAGTGGCCAAGGATTGTATGGAGCGGGGAATTCTGGTAAATAGTATTCAGCCTGGAACCCTGCGGTTCATTCCGCCGTTGATCGTCACTCCAAAAGACATCGACGCCTTGATCCGGGTTCTGGAGAAAAGCCTGGCCAGACTCCAGCGCTGAAACCGGTGGTCCTAATGATGAGAAGACAAGCATGGTCCAGCCATCGCATCTTTTGAATCGTTTCCCAGGGGAGGAACGGAAGCGCCTCACGCCCATCCTCGCAAGAATATTCCTTCTTTTGGCTTGCCTGACTCTTTTTCCTCTTCCGGTCCCGGCGGAACCGGCCCAGACGGCCGATGATCCCCAAAGAATCCGCCAGGTCCTGTTGATGCTCTCCGATCAAATGTTGCAGGTGCAAAACGAGCTGGACCGGTTGAACAATCTGCCGGCCACGAAAACCATGGACGAACGGCGGGACGCCCTCGTGCGGCAACTGGACGGGTTGAACGGCAACTTCGAATCACTCGCCACCAAACTTCAATCCGAGGATTTTTTCCTCGAAAAGGAAGGGGAATCGAAATGGCTCCGGGAACTGGAAGGCCTGATGCTTCCCCTGCTGGAGGCCGTCGGCAGCGTCACCGCGAAACCCCGCCGCATTGAAATCCTCAAAAAACGCGTCGAGGGTTTGGAGACTCAGCTGAAGCTGTTCGAAATCGGGCGGAAAAACATCGAACAATTGATGCAAATGAGTACGAAAGACCTCGATCCTTCCAAACCCAGAACGCAGTTTTATTTGGACAGCCTGAAACGATTGGACAACAAGTACAACGTCGAAATCATCCGCGTCAAGCTGGATGAAGCCCGCCGCAATCTGGCGGCGGAGATGGAGGACAGCGAATCGTTATGGGATACGCTGTCCCGGGCCACCAAGAATTTTCTGAAACACCGGGGACTCAATCTGCTGATCACCATCGCCGTTTTTGTGGGGCTCTGGTTTTCGCTGACCGTTCTTCGAACCTATGTGGTGGGCGACAAAAGCATCATCGAATTTCCCGGGTGGATGCAGAAACTGCTGGTCACCGTGTACAGCGTGTTCGCCCTGCTCATTTGTTTCATATCCAGTCTGATCACCCTGTATCTGTTGAACGACTGGTTGCTCCTCAGCATCATTATCCTGTTTCTGGTGGCGGTGGCGTGGGCGTCGCGGGAATTCATCCCCCGCCTGTTTCAGGAAGTCCGCTTCGCCCTCAACCTGGGAACGGTGCGGGAGCACGAACGGCTGATCTGGAACGGTGTGCCGTGGGAAGTGGAAAGTCTCGGCCTGCAGGCCAGTCTGGTCAACCACCGGCTGGAAGGCGGCGCGGTGCAACTGCCGCTGGCGGAACTGTTCGGCAAGTTCTCGCGGCCGGTGGTGGAGGACGAGCCGTGGTTCCCGACGGAAATCGGCGACTGGGTCATCCTGGCGGACGGAACGTACGGTCAGGTGGAACGCCAGACGGTGGAGCAGACCATCCTGCGCCTCAAGGGGGACACCTTGAAATATTACACGACCCCGGAGTTTCTCACCCAGACCCCCATGAACCTGTCCCAGGGATTCCGTTACAATCTCGATTTCAGGCTGGACTACGGGGTGCAATCGCGGATTGCCGATGAAATTCCCAAACTGTTCGAAGAAGGATTGCGAAAATACCTGGCGGCTCATTACCAGGAAGAGTCGCCGGATTTTACATTTACGGATATTTCGTTCGACCGCGCCGATTCCAGTGCGCTGAAGATCAAAATCATCGTGCACGCCGCCGGGCGTTGCGCCGACCGGTATGAGGAGATCGAGCGCGAAATCCAGACCGCCCTGGTCCGCATCTGCAACGACCACAACCTCACCATCCCCTTCAGCCAACTCACTCTCACCCTCCCGGAAAACTTCAAACCGAAACCTCAACCATGAAGATAACCGCTTCTTTCTATATTCATGTTTAAATTCGAGATCACACATCGGCACAGTCATTCCAACGCCCGGCTGGGGAAGCTGACCACGCCGCATGGGGAAATCGATACGCCTGTCTTCATGCCGGTCGGCACGCTGGCGACGGTCAAGGCGCTCTCTCCGGAAGACCTCACCGCCTGCGGCGCGCAGATCATTCTCGGCAACACCTACCACCTCTACCTGCGGCCGGGACATGAGGTGATCCGCGATCTGGGCGGCCTGCATCGCTTCATGAACTGGGACGGGCCCATCCTCACCGACAGCGGCGGGTTTCAGGTGTTCAGCCTCAACAATCTGACCAAGGTCTCGGAGGAAGGCGTAACGTTTCAATCGCACATCGACGGCTCGTCGCATCTTCTGTCGCCGGAGACCTCGATGGAAATCCAGGAGGCGCTGGGCGCGGACATCATCATGACCTTCGACGAACCGACGCCGCACGACGCCGATCATTCTACAACGCGGCAGTCGCTGGAACTTTCCACCCGCTGGGCGAAGCGTTGCCGGGACGCGCACAAGAAAGCGGATCAGCAACTGTATGGCATCGTTCAAGGCGGAATGTTCACGGATCTGCGGACGGAAAGCGCGAGGCAGATCATCGACCTCGACTTTCCCGGCTACGCCATCGGTGGTCTGAGTGTGGGCGAGGAAAAATCGCAGATGCTGGAGTTGGCGGCCCATACCGCCCCGCTGTTGCCGGACGACCAGCCGCGCTACCTGATGGGCGTCGGCACGCCCAACGACCTGCTTCTTTGTTCACAGATGGGAATCGACATGTTCGACTGCGTGATGCCGACCCGTAACGCCCGCAACGGGTCGCTGTTCACCAGCGAGGGGAAAATCAACATCAAAAACGCGCGGTACCGGACGGACGACCGGCCGCTGGACCCGCAATGCGAATGCGAAACCTGCCAAAACTATTCGCGGGCGTACCTGCGGCACCTGTTCGTCTCGGATGAGATTCTCGCCATGCGCCTCAACAGCCTGCACAACACGGCGTTCTTCCAGGCCTGGATGAAACGTTTGCGCGCCGCCGTCAGGCAAGACCGGCCCATCGGCTGGAGTTTTCCGGAAGAAAACGCGGAAGAGGACGGCGAAGATTAGGCGGAAGGTTCCATCCCCCCGGGGGCAGGCTCATCGATGATCCCCTTGATTTTGAATTCCCGGATGACGTAACCCGAACGCTCCGGCAGGGTCTGCTGAAAAATCGTTTTCAGCTCCATCACCTTGTCCCGGTCCAGCACATCCAGCAGAAATTCAAACTGGCTCTCCGGATAATAAATCGTGAGGTCGAGACCGGCCTGCCGGTACTCGAATTGATAACCGGACCGCATGGGATTGTTGCGGAGGGGTATGTATTCAACGTGTCCGTCGAGAATCACCTCCGCGATTTTCCGCCATTTTTCACCGCCCGCCTTCAAGGTCCCCCGCACGCGCGAGAGCAATTCCCGCGGGTCCATCAATTCATAGGTGTAACTGCGCTTTTTTTTCATGAGCGTCTCCGGGATTTTCCGCCAACACCCGCCACGGCCCGCAGGGCCAGAAACAGGGGAATCTCGTTACGCGCCCGGTTCTCCGCTTTCGCCCGCTTGCCGGGCTCGCTGGTTTTATGCGAGGTCCATTCCTCGAGACCGTCCACACACAAACCCGCCTGGGTCAGCGCCTGAAAATAATTCTGCAGAGACCGGTGGTACGTCACCGTAAAAATCTTCGACCGGACCAGTGGCGGGGTCAGGATGGGAATGGTGGTTTCGGACGCGTACAGATCCACCCTTCGATACTGGATTTTTTTCTGATCGTCCCATCCCCAATGGGTCTGTCGCGGAATCCGGAAACACGGGTGAGTGGTGACCATCACGAACCGCCCGCCGGGTTTGAGCCAGCGCTTGATATTGGCCATAACCGGTTCGATGGCTGCGATGTTCTGCAACGCCAGCAGGCAGACCGCGGCGTCGAACGTTTCCCCGGCCAGGGCTTTCGGGTCCTGCGCATCCCCTTCTCTGAAAGTGATCGACGGATCGGAACGTTTTTGCGCGAACCGGATCATTTCACCGGAGACATCGAGACCGGTCACCTTCATCCCCTTTTGAAACAGGTAGCGGGAAAACACGCCCTGCCCGCAGGCCAGGTCCAGAACCCGCTCGCCTTTCCGCAGGTTCATCATTTGAAACGCGCCGGGCAGGATGATGGAAGTCTGGTACTCGCTCCCCTTCAACCCCACCAGCGCGTCGTACCATTGCGCCGCCTGATCCCACACGGCCGATTTTTTTCTGCCGGCCGGCCGCCGGGAGGCCGGCGAAGGTTTGCGGAGCTTTCCCGCTTTTGGGGATTTTTTATTTTTTGCGGATCGGGGATTCCTCATCAGTCAACTATGCCTTGCTCCGGTTGGCAGGAAACCGTATAATTTCTGGGAACGAATTATGCTTCCGGGTTTTGTTGTCAATCTTACCATACGAGGACTTGCCATGAAATGCACCCATCCGTTTCGAACCTATCCCATCACCGCGTGTCTTCTCGCCCTGATCCTGTGCCTGACGGCAGGATGCGCCTCCACCTCCTCCAAAAAACTCGAACAGTTGGGGAAAGTTTTAAGGGTCTACAACAACGCCTTTGAAAGCAAGTCCGAAAACGGGGGCTCCATGTACGTCCAAAACGATTACCGGATGGACTACCTCTTGAAGTACAGTGAAATCAAAACCAAGGTTTCTTTTCACGAATCCCAGACGCTCAACCACGCGTATTACCGTGACGGCAAGCCGGTGAGCGTCAACGTGGAAGACCCGGAAAAAGAATTCAACGAAGCCGTCGTCACCATGCGTTATCAGATCGCCATCTCACCCAGCAACGTGCTGAAAAACTTCATCCACGACCAACATTGGCACTATGAAAACAAGATGTGGCTGCTGAAACCCAACCTGGATCCGTTTCTGAAGTAATCCGTTCACAACTCCACCGGAATCGGCCGATTCAAGCTCACCGATGATGCGGCCACCCGGCAGTTGAATCCATACAACTCCACCCCCGCCTTGCGCGCCTCCCGCAACCGCTCTCCAAACCCGGGATCAATGGCATCGTTACTGGTAATAGACCTTGTGTCCGATCTCTGGGAGACAAACACCACCGCCGCGCGTTCTCCCTTTCGCCGCAGCCGCGTCAATTCTTCCACATGCCGGCGTCCGCGCTCGGTCGGTGCATCGGGAAATTTTCCCACCGACCGCTCGACCAGGCTGACGGACTTGACTTCCATCCACAAGAGGGTTTTCCCGAAGGTTAATTGAAAATCAAACCGGCTGTGCCCGGCCTGGACTTCGGACGCGAACGAAGCGTAACCCGCGACCCCTGCCAGGTTGCGGTTCTCCAACGCCTCGCCCACCAGCCGGTTGGCGAATACCGGATACACCGATACCCAGATACGGCCGTGGCGCACCAGCGCCAGGGTATAGTCGGTTTTCCGCTTGGCGCCGGGATTGTGAATCAGCCGGACCCGCCTTTGGGGAATCATCAGGCCCGGCAGGCGCCCCGGATCCGGGACATGGGCGGAGACGGTCCGGCCCTCAATTTTCACCCGGGCCAGATAACGATTGGGCCGTTCCAGGAAAACGCCGTCGACTATCCGTTCGCCCAGTTTCATATTTGCCTGAAAATAATATTCGAAGAGAAACGAAAGCAGATATTCCGAAAAGACAGGACAACCCTAATGTCCACCGCCGTGGTCGGATTCGGAAGAAAAGGATTTAACGGTTTTGTGAACATGCAGAACTTCATGGGCGGAGGGCGCGACCCGGTCGACAATCACCTTGGGATACAACCCGATCACGACCACCAGGATACACGCGGGAACCAACAGGCTCACTTCCGACCGGTTCAAATCTTTGACATCGTCCTGGGCTTTTTCCAGCGGTTCATGCATCGCGCCCTGAAACATGAACAGCATATAAACCGAAGCGAAAACGATGGCCAGTCCCGCCGCTAAAACGAACAGGCCGGACATGCCCGCCAGCATCTTCGAGCCCCAAACGCCCATCAGAATCAGAAATTCGCCGACGAATCCGTTGAGGCCGGGCAAACCCAGCGCCGCCAGGGTCAGGAGCATGAACATGGCGTATAGAACGGGCATCACCCTTTTCAGGCCGTGGAATTTATCGAGGTTGCGGGTCTTTAACCGCTTTTCCAGAATGCCGACGATGATAAACAGGGCGGAAGCGATGATGCCGTGGTTGAACATCTGCAACACACTGCCTTCCACCCCCTGCCCGTTGAACGCAAAAATACCGAGGGCGACGAACCCCAGATGACTGATACTGGAATACGCCACCAGCGACTTGAGGTCGCGCTGCGCCACCGCGATCCACGCACCGTAAACAATGCCGCCCGCCGCCGCGGTGCCGATCCACAATCCCCAGTCCGCCATCATTTCCGGAAACAGCGGCATACAGAACCGGATCAAACCGTACGCTCCGGTTTTGGACATGGCGCCGGTCAGCAGAATCAGGGCGGGAATGGGGCAGGCCACATAGGCGTGCGGCAACCAGCTGTGAAACGGGAAAATGGGAATTTTGATCGCGAACGCCAGGAAAAAGAAAATAAACATGTAAAACTGAACATCCGCAGGCATTTGCGTGTGCAGGAGCGTGGGAATATCGAAAGTCAGCGTCTGGGTCAAATCGTAATGCACAACGGTCACCCAGATAATGCCCACCAGCATCAGCAGACTGCCCACCAGCGTGTAGATCACAAACTTGGTGGTGGCGTAAACCCGGTTGCCCTCTCCCCAGAACCCGATAAGGAAATAAGTGGGGATCAGCATCAGCTCCCAGAACACGTAAAACAGAATGGAATCGAGCGCCACAAACACGCCGAGCGTCCCCGCTTCCAGCATCAGCAGGAGGCCCAGAAAGTGTTTCAGTTTGATCTGGTCCTTGGAGAAAAATACCGCCAGAACCCCTAAAAAAGTGGTCAGCACGATCATCCACAGGCTGATACCGTCGACCCCGATCTTGAAGTAAATATTGAGCATGGGGATCCACTCCACGGACTGCACAAACTGCATTCCGTGATGGTGGGAGTCGAACATCACCGGCAGCGGCAGGGAAGCCAGAAAGGTCAACACACTGGCCACTCGCGCGAGTTTGATCACCCGGGTATAGTCGTTCCGGATCACCGGCACGAACATGATCAGGATCCCCGCGATCAACGGAAAAAAGACAACGGCTGTCAATAAGTGGTTCATATCCCCCGCGCTACAGGAAAATCACAAACAATAAAATGGTCACCACTCCGGCCACCATGTTAAGGGCGTAAATCCTCACCTTGCCGGACTGCCAGAAGCTGAGCCCGCGGCTGACTTCCCGCACCTGCTGGCCCACCTGATCGACGGAGAAATCGATCCCGTCTTTCTCGGCCCGTTCTTCCATGAATTTGCCGATCGCCTTGACCGGCTTGACGATCAGGAAATCGTAGATTTCGTCGACATAAAATTTGTTGTACATCGCATCGTACAGCGGGGCCAGTATCTGCTTGACAAAAGCCAATTGGTCCTTGCCGGTCATGTAAATCGCCACCGCGGCGATAATACCTCCGAGGGCCGCGGCCACGGCGATGATTTCCAGGATGACATCGTCATGATGAACGGGCACCTGTCCGCCGAACACCGGCGCCAGAAAATCCCCGGCCCACGGGCTCAAAATCCCTCCCAATAATGAGAGGCCCCCGAGGATCATCAGGGGCAGGGCCATTACCGGTGGAGACTCGTGCGGATGCAGCTGCGGGGAACGGCTGGTTCCCATGAAGGTGTAAAAAAACAACCGGAACGTGTAGAAACCGGTCATAGCCGCCGCCAGAACCGCCAGTCCCCAGAAAAAGAAGTTGCCGTATTCCGCGTGATAGGCGTTCATCAGAATCGCTTCCTTACTGAAGAACCCGGCGGTCAGCGGGAATCCGGACAACGCCAGCGCGGCAATCAGAAAGGTGACAAAGGTCACCGGCATGGCATGCCGCAATCCGCCCATTTTGCGGATATCCTGTTCTCCGGACAAACCGTGAATGACGCTTCCCGCTCCCAGGAACAACAGGGCTTTGAAAAACGCGTGAGTCATCAGGTGAAACATTCCGACGCTGAAAACCCCGACTCCCACCGCCAGAAACATGAAACCGATCTGGCTCATGGTGGAATACGCGATCACGCGTTTGATATCGTATTGAACCATGCCGATAGCCCCGGCGAAGATCGCGGTGATCACACCGACCGCCGCAATCAGGTACATGACGTAGGGGGCCATCAGATAAAGGGCGTTGCACCGCGCCACCAGGTAAACCCCGGCGGTCACCATCGTCGCGGCGTGGATGAGCGCGGAGACGGGGGTCGGGCCCTCCATCGCGTCGGGCAGCCAGGTATGGAGCGGCAGCTGCGCCGACTTGGCAAACGCGCCGACCAGCAACAGCAGGGTGATCAGCAGAATTCCGTCGTCATTGGGAAAAAAAGTATCGGGAGCCGCTTTGAAGACGTCGACATAATTGAGTGTGCCGAAATGCTCGAAAATCATGAAGGCGGCGATCACCATGCCGACGTCGCCGATGACGTTCATGACAAACGCCTTGCGGGCCGCCAGCACCGCGCTTTTTTTATCCGTCCAGAATCCGATCAACAGATAGGAGGCCAGACCCACCAGCGCCCAGCCTACGATCAGGAAAAAGAAATCCGCCGCCAGCACCAGCAGGCACATCGCGAAGATAAACAGGTTCAAGTAAGAGAAGAAACGCCGGAACTCCTCATCCTCATGCATATAGCCGATGGAATAAACGTGAATGAGGAATCCCACTCCCGTCACCACCAGCAACATGAAAACCGAAAGCGGATCGACCAGGATGGAAAGACTCAGCTTAAAGCCTTCGGACACCACCCAGGGATAAAGGGTCTGTATGTGATTCAGACGGTCGGCGGGGTTTTCCGAATACAATTGAGCCAGCATCAACAGGGTAACCGCAAAAGCGCCGCCCACCGTGGCGCACGCACCCCAGCCCACTACCGGACGGCGCAGGCGTTCCCCGAACCAGGCGATTCCCAGGAACCCGGCCAACGGCAGAAACAAGATCAACCAACTCAGCGAATACAACTCGGTTATCCTTTCAAGACATTAATATGGTCCGCATCCAGATCGTGCCGTGTGCGAAAAATCGTCAGGATAATGGCGAGGCCGACCACGACCTCCGCGGCGGCCACGGTCATGATGACCAGAGCGAAGATCTGGCCGTCCAGCGATTTCAGATAACTGGAATACCCGATCAGCAGAAAGTTGACCGCGTTCAACATCAGTTCCACGGACATGAACATTACCAGCGGATTGCGGCGCACCACAAAGCCCAGGGCGCCCACCGAAAAAATCGCGGCGCTGACAAACAGGACAAATTCATTTTCCATCATCAAATCCTCGTGCGTTTTCGCAGCGGTTTATAGGAAAACTTGGCCAGGCTGATAATACCCACCGCCGCCACCAGCAACAGCAGGGAAGCCAGTTCAAACGGAACGATATGGTTGGAAAACAGCTCAATACCAATCGCCTTGGCGCTTCCCACCTGTTGAACCACTTCGCGAGTGATCCCGCCTTCCACCGGCCGGGTCTCCCCGACCGCCATCGACATCAGCAGTTCGCAGAACAGAAGCCCGACAAAACTCAGCGCCATAAAATTCTGGAAGGACAGCTCACGCTTCTCCTTCTGGGATCCCAGCAGGGCAATAATGAAGAGAAACAGGATCATCACCGCGCCGGCATAGACCACCACTTGCATCACGGCCAGGAACTCCGCATGGTACAGCAGGAACAGCAGGGCGAGACAGATCATATTCCCGATCAGGTACAGCGCGCTGTAAATGGGAGAGGCGCAGAGAACGACGCCCAGGGCCGCCAGAATCGCGGTCATGCCGATCACGAACACCAGGCTCTGCTCGAACAGGCTGAAGACCGTTTCGCGGTCCAGATCGAACGCCATCAACTGATCCAGAAATTCCATCATCGGTAGATTCTCTTCTCCATTTTCCGGGGCCACGCCGGTTTCAAACAAAAAACTCCCACCCGGTTCCGTTCCGTTGGTTTATTTACGGAACTCTGTATATCGGTCTCGGCGAAGCAAACCTCCGCCGCCTGAACTGCCACGATAAGAAAAGAAAGGTGCAATAAAATCCCAAACTACTTGTTCACGATTCTGGTGTTGCCCAGAAAGTTCACGCTGAACTGGTTCGGTTCGGGATAAACCAAAAGGTCCTCTTTGGTCGCGATATATTTCTTCCGATCGTAATCGGCGAGCTCGTAATGCTCCCGCAGGACCACCGCGTCCACCGGGCACGCCTCTTCGCAGTACCCGCAGTAAATGCAACGCAGGAGGTTGATCTCGTAAACCTCCGCATAACGTTCCCCCTTGGACACGGGGTTGTTGGGGTCGTTCTCCGCCGCCACCACATGGATGCACCCCACGGGGCAGTTGACGGAACACAGACTGCAACCGATGCAACGCTCCAGGCCTTCTTCGTCCCGGGTCAGAAAATGACGGCCACGGTACCGGTCCGGCATTACCCGTTTCTGTTCCGGGTACTGAAACGTCGTCGGTTTGGACAGCATATTTTTAAACGTGACACCCATCCCCACCAGCAGGTTGTAGGCGCCTTTGATCACAGCCTGTATCATCCGAATCACCTCAAGCGGTTTTTATAATACCTTCACCGCGCTATAAAACAGCATGTTCAGCAGAGACAACGGCAACAGAAACTTCCACCCGAACGTCATCAATCGGTCGTAACGAATGCGGGGGAAAGTGGATCTCAGCCAGATAAACACGCACAACAGTAAAAACACTTTAAACG
>JABAHQ010008176.1_pt1 | contig 44747 bp, 38 predicted proteins | sample 7062091 | NCBI WGS metagenome assembly JABAHQ01 (sample SAMN14534359, study PRJNA622989) | marine sediment metagenome | biome: marine biome [ENVO:00000428]; feature: marine pelagic biome [ENVO:01000023]; material: deep marine sediment [ENVO:00002113] | place: India: Gulf of Kutch | collected... | reverse complement strand
AAAAATCAGTTCATAGACTCGCTGGTATCAATCCCCGTGCGCACCCGGGACGGGCCATACACCCGGCATCGTCCCGACGCTCGCACGTCGGGGAGCCGACGCCGCCAACGCCGATGGGAGGCTCAAGATTTCGGTTCGTTGATCGCTCAGAGACCGGCGAAAGGCCGGCGATGGTGGCGCGGCGCGCGCCCACCTCGTTGCGGCGCCGGGGTGGCGGACGCGCCTCAAGGCGCAACGGGGCAGCGGCCGCTGCAAGGCTCGGACACGGGCCACGAGCAAGCGGCCCGGGCCCCCGCGCCCGAGCCGCTCCGACCGGCACTCAAGCCAAGCTTCAGGATGCGTCGCAGTAGACGATCTGCTCGATGTCGAGGAAGGCGATCTCGTCGCCACCGCCCAGGTCGACGGTGCCGCCGGCGCTGGCCTTAAACGTGATCGTGTTGGTGGCCTCTTCGTGCGTGTAATCTTGGTCGGCGCTGAGCCACGCCGCCAGGTCGTTCGAATCGGCCTGGGTCAGGACGCCCTCAAGCGAAATGACGTCCGATTCGGCGCCATCGTTGGCGCCGCCGTCCACGTCGTCGCGGCCGAAGCCGGCCCTCATGATGAAGGTATCCGCCCCGTCACCGCCGCGCAGGTCGTCGTTGCCCGAGCCGCCGAAGATGACGTCATTGCCCTCGCCGCCGATCAGGACGTCGCCGCGGGAATCGTGGCCGCCGTGAATGATGTCGTCGCCGGCGCCGCCGTCGATCAGGTTGCGGCCATCGAGGCCCAATAGGATCTCGCCTCCGACGGAGTCGTCCCCGCTCAGCGTCCAGTAGCTGCCCGCCTTGGCCGTCGCGTAGTTTTTTACGCCCAGCGTGCCATGACCGGCGGCGCCCTGCTGATCGGTCACCTGGTAGGTCAAGCTGCCCTCGTAGTCAGGGTTGCCGTTGCCGATATGGAAATCGACGTGATCGTTCACCTGATTGGCCCAGGTGTTGGCACTGTCCGGCACCGGGTCGCCAACCTCCCAGATGCGGGCGTTGTCGGTCACGCCGTCGTAGGCCGGCCCGGCGACGCTCAAGCCGGCGCCGTGTGAGCCGTCGGCCAGGTAGAGGATCAGCTCGTCGGGGATCTGCAGGTTCCCGGTGGCCTGATTGGTGACGATGGCGATCGCGTTGACCGTCAGGGGAGCGAGACCGCCGCCCCCGGCCTCGCCGCCGCTGTCTTCGACCAGCGGCGCAGGGGGCACAGGAGCCGGTTCGCCGCCGACGCCACGAGCAGGGGCCGGGCCTGCGCCCATGGGTGAGAGCGCGCCAAGCGGCTCGAAATCAAGGGGCTCACCTCCGGCGCTGCTCAACAGATAGCCCTCGGAGAGGAGCCCGGCCTCGACCAGGACATCCGTCCCGCCACCGTCGGTCAGCTCGAAGGCCAGATCCGTCTCGCCGATGATGCCCTGCCTGACCAGGCCCGCGATCAACTCGCCCACGGTGTCTTGGTACTGCGCGCTGCCGCCGGCGTCGGCGTCCTCAGCCTCGCCCTCCTCGCCGGCTGCGACCTCGAGAGTCTCCTCCCCGGCGGTCAGCGCCAGAGCCTGACCGACTATGTCATCGGCGCCGATCTTGACCCCGGCGACCTGCACCGTCGGCGCCTCTTCCCCCTGGGCGGCCGAGACCAATCCCTCGAACACGAGCCGGGCACCGTCCTCAAGGATGAGCACGAAGTCGTCGCCCTGCACGGCGAAGTTGGCGGATGCCGGGTTGAAGTCGAGGACGATCAAAAGACCTGCCTCGCTCGGCACCACCAGCGTCGCACCGGGCTGCGGGCGCTGCACGGTGACCGAATCCTGGGCCCCGGCGCTGGGATCACTGCTTCTGTTCAGGCCCTCGATCATAGTGGCTCTCCACTCCACGAAAACAAAGGATTAAGAACGCAGTTATTTGAATATTGAGTGAAGTGTTACACGAACCTGTTAAAAACCCGTTAAGACGTGCCGGTTTTATTTAGTTTGTATTTATGCTGTAATTTAAAAGAATTTTATTTGCTTTCTATGGGGCGCTCTTGTTTCATGCCGAACCCGTGGCGGCGCTGGTCACCGCGCGCTCGGCCTGCCGGCGCAACCGTGCGGCCTAATGCCGCGGAAGGCCGGTTCCCCTCGGCCCGAGGGCGTCCGGGAGTGTCTTCGGAGACGATGTTTCGCGTGTCGGGTGGAAGCCTCGGCCCGAGGGCGCCCGGGAGTATCCCTTCGCACCGGCCTCGCGGGCCGCCCGCGGCAGGCCAGGCCGCCCCAACCGTCGCGGCCTCGCCCAATGGGGCGCAGCCGCAAAGGAGCAAGGCGCATCGGGCCGGGCTAACACTTCGTATGAGAAAAAACGGGGACCGGGCCGCCAGGGCCCGCCCCCGCGTGAACAGGCTTCGGCGCGGCGGCCGGGCTCAGTCGTCCCGGTGCGTGCGCTCCATGCGCTCGTGGCGCTCCTGGGCCTCGACGGACAGCGTGGCGATGGGCCTCGCCTCAAGCCGCTGCAGACTGATGGGCTCCATGGTCTCCTCGCAGAACCCGTAGGAACCATCCTCGAGGCGGCGCAGTGCAGCGTCGATTTTGGAGATCAGCTTGCGTTCACGATCCCGGGTCCTGAGCTCAAGGGAGCGGTCGGTCTCCAGCGAGGCCCGGTCCGCGATATCTGCTTCGTGCAGAGACTCCTCCTGCAGATGCTGGATCGTCTCGGTCGACTCGCGCAGGAGCTCGTCTTTCCAGCTCAGCAACTTCTGCCGGAAGTACTCCTTCATGACCGGGTTCATGAACTTCTCGTCCTCCCCGGGCCGGTATCCATTGGGTACCGCCACCTTTCTCTTTCTCTTCATCCTGACCCTATTCGTAGAGCAGCACAGTTCGCGGCGGAGTATATGAATTTTACTCCGCGCGACAAGCCAAGAACGTGGCCCGGCCACGTTCACATTTGCTTGAATTTAAAGGAAAAACCGAAAACTACCGGAAATCGCGCCTCACCGGCTCAGCTTCGCCAGCTCGACAGCGGCCCTGACCTCGATCTCGTCCAGGATGTGAGCCAGACCCGGATCGTCCACTTCGCCGCGCTTGGCCGCGACGGTTGCCGCCAGCCGCTCCAACGTGGCAAGCGGCAACCGGCCCGCCAGCAGGGCGAGCCGGAGCTCGTCCAGCCGCTCCAGCAGCTCCTCCCCGCGACGCCTTCCCTGGCCGTGACCCTCCGGGTCATCGGAGACCTCCTGCAGGGTAAGCAACGCATCCACCGGGCCGAGCGCGGCTGCACCGCTGACGGCCGCCGAGGTCGGCGCTTCGGCGGCATCGCTCAGCGCTTCGGAAAAGCCACCGGCCTTGGACCCGGCAGCCCGCCCGCGGCGCCGGGTCGCTGTGGTTCCTGCGGTGGAAACCCGGTCGATTTTCATGGCGCTCCCAGCAGCTTCCGGCTTGCCCGCAAGCCTGAACCCGCGCCGTTAAGAAGCGGTTAAGTCTGTGCCCCCGTCATGCGGCAGAATTTGCCGTTTCCGGCTGGCTCGTATTTGCCCAGGACCACCGGCTCCGACCGCTGCGGACCCCGCCTCGGGGCCGCGACCCCCGGATCTTACAAGGGCCTCGTGGGGCAACGCCCATTGGCACGACTTTCGCATGAGACGCTGCGGATGGTTGTGCCAACCAGGATTGGACTATGGGGAAAGCCTTGCCCCTGCCCTGCATGTTCCGTCACCGAATCCCCTGCGCGCTCGGGCATCTGGCCCGCCTTGCGCTGCTGCTCGCCGCCCTGGTGTGGCCGGCGGCGGTCGAGGCCCAGTCGCGCATCAAGGACATCGCCGACTTCGAGGGCGTGCGCGACAACCTGCTGGTCGGCTACGGCCTGGTGGTCGGCCTGAACGGCACCGGCGACGACCTGGACAGCGCCGTGTTCACGCGCGAGAGCCTGATCGGCATGCTGCAGCGCCTGGGCGTCAACGCCCGCGACGACGATCTGGACACGGCCAACGTTGCGGCCGTGATGGTCACCGCGAACCTGCCGCCGTTCGCCCGGCACGGCATGCGGGTCGACATCACCGTTTCGGCCCTGGGTGACGCCGACAGCCTGCTCGGCGGCACGCTGCTGGTCACGCCCCTGCTGGGCGCCGACGGCGAGGTCTACGCCGTGGCCCAGGGCCCCGTGGCGGTTGCCGGCTTCAGCGCCCAGGGCGAGGGCCAGAGCATCACCAAGGGCGTGCCGACCACCGGGCGCATTCCCAACGGCGCCATCGTCGAGCGCGAGATCGATTTCGACCTGGTCGAACTGCACACGGTGGAGATCAGCCTGCGCAACCCGGACCTGACCACGGCGCGGCGCGTCGCGGAGAGAATCAATACCTTCCTGAAGGCTTCGACGGCGCGCTCGATCGATCCGGGGACCGTCCTGCTCGAGGTGCCCGAGCGCTACGACGGCGACACCGTGGCTTTGCTCACCGACATCGAGCAGCTTCGGGTCAAGGTCGACCAACTGGCCCGCGTGGTCATCGACGAGCACTCCGGCGTGATCGTCATGGGCGAGGACGTGCGCATCAGCACCGTCGCCATCGCCCAGGGCAACCTGACCATCCGGATCACCGAGACGCCGCAGGTCAGCCAGCCTGCGCCGTTCTCCGACGCCGGCACGACCGAGGTCGTACCGCGCACCGAGATCGACGTCGAGGAGGACGACCGGCGCCAGCTCGCCGTGCTGCCCGAGGGCGTCAGCCTCCAGGAGCTGGTCAACGGGCTCAACGCGCTCGGGATCGGCCCGCGCGACATGATCACGATCCTGCAGGCGATCAAGGCAGCCGGCGCCCTGCAGGCGGAAATCAAGGTGATGTGATGGAGCTGGATAGCGGCATCGTCGACCTGTCCCAGATCGCGCAGACCAGCCGTGCCGCCAGGGCGGAGCAGGTCGCCAACCGTTTGAGCCGTCCCATCGCGGACGACCAGGTCCGGCGCGTGGCGGAAGACTTCGAGGCCGTGTTCATCTCCCAGATGCTGGCCCCGATTTTCGAGACCCTGGGGAGCGATGAGCTCTTTGGCGCAGGCCCCGGCGAGGACGTGTACCGCTCCATGCTGGTCGAACAGTACGGCAAGGCGATCGCCCGTTCGGGCGGGATCGGCCTGGCCGAGGCCGTGCAGAGGGAGATCCTGAGGCTGCAGGAGGTGAGCCAGCCATGACCGCTGCGAACCAAGTCACGGATCTGCTCAAGATCACGGCCCGCCTGATCGGCGTGCTCGAGCGCGAGATCGAGATGCTGCGTGCCATGCGGCCCTCGGAAATCGAGGCGCTGCAGCAAGATAAGATCGCCCTGACGGCCGCCTACGAGGCCCAAGCCAAGTCGCTCGCGGGCCAGCCGCAGTTGCTCGAGGCCGTGGATCCGGCCCTGAGAGCTGAGCTCAAGGCGCGTGTCGACACGTTCCGCTCGACGCTCGCCGCCAACGAGCGGGCGCTTCGCGCGGCCAGGCACGCCGGCGAGCGGGTGTTGAGAGCCATCGCCGACGAGATCGACCGCAAGCGTCGGGAGGACGCCGGCTACGCGGCCAGAGGCAACGACGCGTTGACGTCCGGCGCGGCCCCGCGCAAGCCGCTGTCGGTCGCGGTCGACCAGCGCCTTTGAGGCGAGCGAGCCGGAGCCCGGATCATGTCGCTGTCGATCGCCCTCCAGAACGCCCTGAGCGGCCTGCAGGCCAACGAGGCCATCCTTCAGGTCATCTCCAACAACGTCACGAACGCGAATACGGAGGGTTACACCCGCAAGGACGCGGCTACGGTCTCCCGCATCGTCGCGACAGAGGGCCGCGGCGTCCGGGTTAGCGACATCAGCCGCGAGGTGGACGAGCGGCTGTTGTCCGATTTGCGGGGTAATCTGGGGACGCTGGGCGAGGCTCGCACACGGGACTTCTATTACAGGCGCGTCCTGGATCAGTTTGGGACCCTTGCCAACGACGCCTCGCTGGGCGCGAGCATCACCGACCTTTCCACCGCGTTCCAGACCCTGGCGGCATCGCCGGAGAGCATCGCCCACCGTAGTCAGGTCATCACGGCAGCCGTGGCGCTGGCCAAGCAGCTCAACGACATGAGCGCGCAAATCCAGGCCTTGCGTTTCGATGCGGACAAGGAGATCGCGACGAAAATCGAGGTGGTCAATGAGGAGCTCGAGAAGATCGCCGACCTCAATAGCAAGATCGAGGCCAGCCAGGCCCTCGGCGAAGAGACCGGCGAGCTAGAGGATTCTCGCGACCAATCGATCAACAAGATCGCCGAACTGATCGACATCCGCTACTTCAAACGCACGACGGGCGAGATGGTCGTCACCTTGCCCGACGGCCATGTCCTGGCCGACCAACGTGCGCGGCCGCTGAGCCATACCCCGGCAGGCGCGCTGTCAGCCGATATCAGCTACCCCGAAGACGGGATCGCCGGGATCATGTCGGGCGGAACCGACATCACCGCCAGCATCAACGCCGGGGAGATCAAGGGGCTGATCGACGCGCGCGACACGATCCTGCCGAACCTGCAGGCGGAGATCGATAAGCTCACGCAAATGCTGCGCGATGAGATCAACACCCTGCACAATGCCGGCGCCGGTCGTCCTCCAGCCGACACGCTCACGGGCACGCGCAATTTTGCCGATCCCGCCACCGACACCGTCACGACCACGGCGGGCGTGCGCATCGCGGTCGTCGCCGATGACGGCACCTACGTCTCCTATTACGACCTTGCCGCCGGCACCTACACGGTCGACCAGATCAGAGACCTGATCAATACGAACCTTGGCAGTGACGCGACCGCCTCGACGAGCACGGACGGCCCGCTGACGATCTCTGCCAACGACTCGGCCAACGGGATCGCCATCGTCGACCTGGACGACCAGACCGTTACTCACACCGACGGCACGGCGACCTATTCGGGCTTTTCCAACTATTTCGGATTGAACGACTTTTTCGTCACGCCGAATCGCGTCCAAGGCGACTCGGTAACCGGGCTGGCGGGGCTCGTGCGGGTCCGCAGCGATATTGTGAGCAACCCTGCCCGCCTGTCGCGCGGGGCGCTCGATTCGAGCGCTACGCCGGCGCCCGGCGACCTGGCCATCGCGCTCGGCGACGCCTCGATCGTGCAAGCCATGGCCGACAAGTTCGTCCAGGATCTCTCGTTCGTCGCCACCGGCGATTTGCCGCTCGTCAACACGACCCTGGCCAGCTACGCCGCCGAGATCCTCTCGACCAACGCCGTTTCCGCCTCGGCCGCGGAAAAGAGCGCCAAGTTCCACGAGAGCCTGGCCGAGGCGCTCTCGTATCGCAACCAGTCAGTTAGCGGCGTCAACGTCGATGAGGAACTGCGCAACATGGTGCTCTACGAAAACGCCTATGCCGCCACGGCGCGCGTGGTCAAAGTGGTCGACGACCTGTTCGAGATGCTGATCAACCTCGCCGCCTAGGACCGAGCCATGACCCGTATCGCCTCCCTCGCCGTCCATCAGCTCAGCCTGTCGCAGACCCTGGCGACGCAGCAGCGCCTGGTAGACCTACAGATGCAGGTAGCCTCCGGCAAGGTCAGCCGCGACTACCGTGGCGTCGCGATCGATTCGCGCCGCTTGATCAACATGGAGACCGCCGTTGCCGAGGCGGAGGGCTTCGGCAAAAACATCGACGTGACCGACAGCCGACTGCAACTGATGGAAAACGCCATCGCGGGATCTTTCGACATAGCCTCGCGCCTGCGCGACCTCTTGGTCAACGCGCTCAATATCGAAAACGGGGCGCAGCTTTCGCTCAACCAGCGCGCCAAGGACATGATCGTCGAGCTGGCCGGCCTGCTCAACGTGCACCAGGACAACCGGCACCTCTTCTCCGGCTCTCGCATCGGGGTCGCGCCGATCGACACCTCGACCCTGCTCAGTCCCGACGCGCCTCTGGTCGACGCGGAAGAGTTCACCGGCGCCGCGACGGACTCGGGCGCCGGCATCACCGGCCTGACCGGCATTGTCGGCGTTCAGGTGGAGTCCGGCAACTCCAGCGATGCTTTCCAGCTCGAATACGACGACACCAGCCAGACCTTCACCGTCACGAATCTGAACGGCGGCGCGTCCGACACGTTCGTCCTGGCGAGCGCTCCGGCGCCGGGCGAGACCACGGAAATCGAGTTCGACGTCGGCGGTGAGCGCGTCGTGCTCACGATCGACGAGAACTTCGATATCGGGACGGCCATCGCCACCGACACGATCACGGGGAACGTGGGCGCCGGAACCGGAGCCTTCGGGGCCACTACGTTGACGGATACGAGCGGCGACATAAGCCAGGTCGACCAGAACACGGTCGAGACCGCGGGTACGGCAGCCAACGCCACGCTGACGCTGAGCTCGGCCGACGGCAACTTCGAAGCCACCGGCGTGGATCTGAGCGCCCCGGGCACGGTTCCTGTCACGCTGACCAACGCGACAACGGGGGCGTCCATCGCGCTGGACGTCAACGTTGCGACCGGCCTGGACGATGCCGCGATCGCCGATGCGGGCACCGAGATCGACCTCGCCAATTTCCTCGAGAACGTGGCGGCGACCAACGGCACGGTCAACACGGCCGAGGCCCGTCCGGGCGACCCGGGCTACGACGCGGACAACCCGTCCTTCTACATGGGCGACTCGACCAAGCTCACCGCACGGATCGACGTCAACGCGACCGTCGAATACGGCATCACGGCCGACGAGCCCGGCCTGGAAAAGCTGTTTCGCGCCCTGTTTATGGTCAGCGACGCAAAGGTGACTTCGAGCGGCATGGCCCGCGATGACCTGGAATCCGCGCTTGGTCTTGTGATCGAGGCCATGGACGAGATCCCGGACATTCGCTCCAAGATCGGCTCGGACCGATTGGCGATCGACCAGATGAAGTCCCGGCACAGCGAGTTCGTGCTCTTCGCGAAAGAGATGATCAGTGAGATCGAGGATGTAGACGTGGCCGAGGCGGTTGCGCGGATCAGCACGGAGCAGACGCATCTCGAAGCCTCCTACATGCTGACTGCGCGGCTGAGCCAGCTCACGCTGGCGAAGTTCCTGCGCTAGGCGAGCGAGCCACCGCAGGGCATCGCGAGTACGGCGCCGTGGAACAAGGAGAAGAGACAAGTCATGATGTTGACCCACCCGGGTGTCGAAAGCGAGAAAGCTTCACCCACCGTGCTGCCGGCGGAGAACGTGGTCGTCGAGACCCGCTTCGGCGTCTACGAGTTCGCGCCGCAGAACACGATCATTATGCCCCGAGGACTGGTCGGCTTTCCGGACCTACGGCTGTTTGGATTAGGCAACCTCCCGGAGCCGGTGCCGGCGGCCTTCATGCTCCTGCAGGCGCTCGGCGAGCCCGCGCTTTCGTTCGTCGTCATGCCCTCCTCGCCGGCGGAGGCGCCGCTGGAGACACGCGACCTGGAGGAGGCCTGCGCCGCGACCGGATTCCTGCGCGACGACGTGCTTCTCCTGTTCATCTGCACGGTGCGAAAGAAGGACGGGAGCCAGGAGATCGAGATGTCGGTCAACCTGCGCGCGCCCATTCTGTGCAACCTCGACGCGCAACAGGCTCGGCAGTACATCCTGAACAGCGACCATTACCCGCTGCGTGAGCCGCTCGACCGGCTGGCCAAAGCGGTGAACGCCGGCTGAGCCGGAGCGAGGCCGAAACCGGAGGCGGCCGGTTCACTCCAAAGGGTGGCGGCTCAAGTCCGCGAGTGTGAGGGGACACGTCGAAACGATGGCTGTCACAAACCGCAAGGAACGGCGGCGGCTGAACCGAAAGGCGAAAAAGAAGGCCGTTCAGCGGAACCAGCCGAGCGCCCGGGCAAGCACCACCGTCGGGATGCTGCACCAAGCCGTGGCGCTGCACAAGAGCGGCCAGCTTGAGGCGGCGCTGGGACTCTATCGAGACGTCCTCGCGCTCGACCCGAAGAACGTGGACGCCCTCAACCTCGGCGGCCTAGCGACCTTTCGCCTTGGCGATCCCGACGAGGCCGTGCGCATGTTGCACGCGGCGGTCGCGCTCAGCCCCGACTACGCCGAGGCGCACAGCCATCTCGGGAACGTGCTCCAGGCCATGGAGCGACACGAAGAGGCTATCGCGGCCTACCGGCGCGCCGTGGAGCTCAAGCCCGACTACGCGGACGCCCACTACAACCTCGGCATCGTGTTGCGCACGACCGGCGATTGGGAAGCGTCGACGAGCGCCTACCGGCGGGCCAGCGAATGCGCCCCGAGCTTCGCCGATGCACACAACGGCCTGGGAGCGATGCTGCAGAACCAAGGTCAGCTCGACGCGGCCATCGCGTGCTACCGCCGGGCCATTCAGGTCAATCCGAATCTTCCCTCTGCCCTGTCAAACCTGGGCGCCGCCTTGGCCTGTCACGGACAATTCCGCGAAACCATCGCCTACTGTCATCGGGCGCTGGCGATCAACAGCGCTCACACCAAAACGCTTAACAATCTCGGCATCGCCTTGCAGAACCTGGGCCAACCGGACGAGGCCATCGATGCGTATCGGCAGGCTCTCGCACTGAAACCCGGCTATACCGCCGCACACAGCAACCTGATCTTCTGCATGAACTACGAGCCCCGGTTCTCGGGCGAGGACATCCTGCTCGAAAGCAAGCGGTGGAACGAGATCCATGCCGCACCGCGCACCGCGCTCGCGGGCCCGTTCGCGAACGACCCCGACCCGGAGCGACGCCTGCGCGTCGGATATGTCTCGGCCGATCTGCGCCAGCACTCGGTGAGTTTTTTCCTGGAGCCGCTTTTGGCCGCCCGCGACCCCGACGCCCTGGAGACCTACTGTTATGCGGGGGTGGTCCAACCCGACCACTGGACGGCCAGGTTCCAGGAGCTTTCGGACGGTTGGTGCTGGACTGCGACCATGAGCGACAGCGCGCTGGCCGAACGCATCCGCGACGACGGCATCGACATCCTGGTCGATCTCGCCGGCCATACGGCGAGCAATCGCCTCCTGGCTTTTGCCGAGAGTCCGGCGCCTGTGCAGGTGACCTGGCTCGGCTATCCCAACACCACCGGCCTGTCCGCCATGGACTATCGGCTGACGGATGCCGTCGCCGATCCGGAGGGCTCGGCCGATGCGTTGCACAGCGAAACCCTGGTGCGCTTGCCGGAGGGGTTCCTCTGCTACGGCGCGCCCGGCGACGCGCCTGACGTGGTCCCGCCTCCGGCGACAGTGAATGGCCACGTCACCTTCGGCTCGTTCAACAACCTGGCCAAAGTCACCCCCGAGGTGGCGGGATTGTGGGCAGCCATCCTCAATCGCGTACGCAACTCACGACTGCTCATCAAGAGCCGTCTTCTCGCCGATGACCAGATACGTGTGCGCTACCAAGACCTGTTCGCCTCGCACGGCATCGATGCCGAGCGTTTCGATTTGCTTTCGGCGATCCCGTCAATGAGGGGTCACCTGGCCGCCTACGAACGGCTGGACATCGGACTGGATCCTTTTCCATACAACGGGACGACCACCACCTGCGAGGCGCTGTGGATGGGCGTGCCCGTGGTTGCGCTCGCAGGCGAGCGCCATGCCGGGCGGGTCGGACTCAGTCTCCTGAGCACGGCCGGACTGCCGGAGCTGGCAGCCGAAACAGGAGAGGAGTACGTCGAGATTGCCGTACAACTGGCCGCTGACCTCGACCGGCTTTCGGCGCTCAGGCGCGACCTGCGGCGACGCACGTCGGCCTCGCCTCTGTGCGACGCGCCGGCCTTCGCCCGGAAGGTGGAGGCGGCCTACCGCGAGATGTGGCGCCGCTGGTGCGCCGGAGGGCTGTCCCATGAATAGGTCTCCCGTCACGCGGCCGACCGATGGCCTTCGCGAGAGCCTTGCCGAACGGCCGGCGGCGACCTTTCCGCGAGGGATGACGCGGTTGCATCTCGGTTGCGGCCGGCGGCACATCCCCAATTTTTACCACATAGATGCGCAACCTTACCCGGAGGTCGACCATGTGGCGATGATCGGGGAGCTGGACTTCATTCCCAGCAACAGCATCGAACTCATTTACGCCTGTCACGTGCTCGAGCATTTCGGCCGATTCGAGATCCCGGACGTTCTGCGGGAATGGCACCGGNNNNTTACGAAGAGGGCCTGCAAGACGGATTGACCGGGCTGGTCGGGCTTGTCTGCGGCAGTCAGAGAAGTCAATTCGATTATCACAAGATGATCTTCGACGAAGCGCTGCTGACCGATCTGCTTTGCGACGCCGGGTTCGGCGAGATCCGCTGGTGGGACTGGCGCAAGACGGAGCACACCGACGTCGACGACTTCTCGCAGGCGTACCTCCCACACATGGACAAGGAGAACGGCCGCCTGATGAGCCTCAACCTGGAGGGCGTGAAGTGAGGGTGGCCGAGAATCTGCGTTCAAGCAATGAAGAGTGCGAGCTCGATGCGGCACCACAGGCCTGCGGCGATGTGGCCGCCGGCCGGGACATGACGCAGGCCGCACAGCTCATCATCGGACCGGAGCCGGTCCGAGCAGCGGACGATCCGAGCGAGTTCATGGCCTGGCTGGCGCGATCGACGGAGCGGATCTCCTGCGAAGCCGCGGATCGACCGCGCCGCGCATATGCCTTGCTTGGCCTCCGGCGCGGCTCTCGAACGTTTCAGGCTCCGGCTACGGTCCCGGCCAACAAGAACAGGGCCCGCCATTCCGACGGGTTCGCGAGCCCGACGCCGGTCATGCCGCTCGATCAAGCGGCGCGAGTCGTTCACGAAACCCCGGCCAAGTGGCATGCGCCGACCGCGGACGAAGCCGCAACACGACTGTGCCGGATGGTGGGCGCGGACATCCGCGCGCTCCGACAGAGCCTGTACGACGATCGGCGCGGTTGGGCGGGGCGATGGGACCCGATCTACCGTTCGGGCGTCATCTATCACGCGACCGACCCGCTACCCTTCCTGCGCATCTGCTTTGCCTATCCAAAGCCGGGCGGCCGGTTGATCCTCGAAACCAAGGCTGAGGCCGGCGAGAGCTCATCCTGCGCCTATAGCGGCGTCCCGGAGACGGGCTGGAACTGGTACAGTCACACCCGCGCCGCGCTCGGCCCATGGCTGATTGACGCGGGGTTTCCCAAACACGCGACCGTCATTTCAGTCCCGCGCGATCGGGCGGCTCCTGGCGTGCGTAAGCAAGACAGCGACAAGCCCCCTCCCCCATCCCGCTGGGTTTTCCCGTCCGGGCAGCCGGCTCGAAGGCGAAGTTTGGGATCGGCGGAACCGCACCTCGACGTGACATGAAGAGATGGGCAGGAGCACCTCAACATCGGCCGCCCGGTCGGGCAATGGCAGGACAGCATCCAATCGGAGGGGCAGCGGAGCGCGGCAACAGGCTTGCGTCGGCAGCCCTGCCAGAGCGGCCGACCGGGTGATGCAGGCGGAACCGAACGGGTCGGGGACGAGCGAAATCAGGCGCTTGCTCCATGCAGCCTACGCGCATCACCAGGCCGGTCGGTCCGCGGAAGCGGAAGGCCTCTGTCGGCTCATCCTGAAAAGCCAGGCCGATCACAGTGACGCTCTCCACCTTCTGGGCGTCATCGAGCTGCAGCGCGGAAACGCGCCGCGGGCCGCGGAGTTGATCGGCCGCGCCATTCAATCCGATCCAGCCGAAGTTCGATATCATTCGAGCCTTGGGGCCACGCTGGTGGCCCTCGGCAGACCGGATGCGGCGGTAACCGCCCTGCGGCATGCGATCAAAATCGCGCCCAACTCAGCCGACGCTCACTACAACCTCGGCTGCGTTCTCAAGGAGCAAGGCCGCTTCGACGAAGCGGCGGCGCGTTTCCGGCGCTCTTTGGAAATCCGGCCGGCCTTTGCGGAGGCTCTCAACAACCTTGGACGGGCGTCGCAGTCCCAAGGCAAGCTCACCGAAGCCATGGCGGCGTACCGCGAAGCCTTGGCAGCCAAGCCGGACTTTGTAGCCGCGCATTCGAATTTGCTCCTTTGCATGGGATATGATCCGGCGTGCACCCCGGCGAAGGCCTATGCGGAGAGCCGACTGTGGAACGACAGACATGCGGCGCCACGCGCCGCACATCAACAGCCGCACGCCAACGACCGCGATCCTGCGCGGCCCCTTAGGGTGGGCTATGTCTCACCGGACTTCCGCAGACATTCGGTTGGTTACTTCATCGAACCCCTTCTTGCCGCGCACGATCGTCGCGAGGTCGACGTAGTCTGCTACGCCGAAGTCGCCAAGCCCGACGAGCGCACCGCTTGTTTGCAGGCACTCGCAGACGACTGGCGTTCGACCGTGGGGATGAGCGACGCGAAGGTGGCCGAACGGATTCGCGAGGATCGCATCGATATCCTCGTCGACCTGGCCGGCCACACCCGTGGCAACCGCTTGCTGGCGTTCGCGGAAAAGCCGGCACCCGTGCAGGTCACCTGGCTTGGGTTTGGGGGCACGACCGGCATGACGGCCATAGACCACCTTCTGACCGATTCTATCCTGGCCCCGGAGGACGAGGCCGGGCACGGCTTCACGGAGACCCTGGTCCGCCTGCCCCGCGGCTTTCTCTGCTACGCACCGGACGCAGATGCACCAGAGCCCAACGACTTGCCGGCCGCATCCAACGGATTCGTGACCTTTGGATCCCTTAACCTTCTCGCCAAACTGAGGCCGGGCGTACTGGACATCTGGACCCGCATACTCCGCGAGGTCCCAGGCTCCCGCCTTCTGCTCAAGAGCAGAGAATTACGAACTCGGCACCTTGGTGCGGGATTTCTCAACCAATTCGATGTACGTGGGATCGAGCCAGATCGCATCGACCTTATGGGACACATACCGTCAAGGGAGGATCACCTTGCCGCTTATAGCCGGGCGGACATCGCGCTCGATCCGTTCCCGTACAACGGGGGCACGACGACCTGTGAATCGCTGTGGATGGGCGTGCCGGTGCTCACGCTCAAGGGCGACCGCTTCGCCGGGCGCATGGGCGCCAGCATCCTGAGCAGCGTCGGCTTGCCGGAGCTCGTGGCCGAGAGCGAAGAAGAGTACGTGGAGAAGGCCGTTGGCCTGGCCGGCGACCTCGACCGGCTGTCCGCGCTCAGGCGCGACCTGCGGCGACGCATGTCGGCCTCGCCCCTGTGCGACGCGCCGGCCTTCGCCCGAAAGGTGGAGGCGGCCTACCGCGAGATGTGGCGCCGCTGGTGCAGCGGCGAGCAACAAGCGCCGAGCGCATGTGAGGGATGATAGAAAGGGGGATGCCTTGACCGCGCTGCCCGCAACAGCCGAGCCCGCCGTCAAGCCCAAGGTCCGCGTCGTGCATCACATGGCGCGCACGGGCGGCACACTCATCAGCAAGTGCCTGGCCAGCATGGACGGCGTTCTGCTCCTCAGCGAGATCCACCCGCGCGGGATCGGGCACTTCAACCCCCTCGACCAGGCCCAGGGCTGGTTCCGGCTGTTCTCGAACGAGGACGTCAGGCGGATTCAGGCGAGCCCCTTGAGCTTCCCGCAGGCGATCGACCTGATACGCTGCCGCGCGGACGAACGGGGCCAGGCGCTCGTCATCCGCGACTGGACACACCTCGACTTCACGGCCGTGCCGTTCCTGTCGCAGCGGTCGTACCGGTTGACCACGGCGGAGATCCTGCGCCGCGAGTTCGATGTCGTGCACACGGCCACCGTGCGCCATCCGATCGACCAGTGGCTCAGCCTGCGCCGCTTGGCGGTCATGGCCGACAAGATCGAGCTGGAGGAGTTCCTCCGCGACTACCGGCGCTTCGCCGAGACCAGCCGCGAGATCGGATTCATCCGCTACGAGGACTTTACGCGCGACCCCGACGGGACGCTTGAGACCCTGTGCCAGCGGCTCGAGCTGCCTTTCGATCCGAGGTATCGCGAGCGCTGGAAGGGTTACCGATACGTCACCGGTGACGTGGGGCCGAACCTCCCGGTCCGCGACATCGCGCCCGCCGCGCGCCGCGCGATCGAGCCCGGCCTCCTGGAGCGGTTCAAGGCGAATGACGATTACCGGGCCGCGCTCGAGATCCTCGGGTACGAGCACCCGTAGGCAGAAGGACCGATGGCGCCATGCCCATCGCCGCAGCCCTGCGTCAGGCTGTCTCGCACCACAAATCCGGCAACCTCGAGGAAGCGTTGCGGATCTACCGGCGAGTCCTGGACGTCCAGCCGCAGAACGTAAACGCACTCAATCTTGGCGGGATTGCCTTGTTCAGGCTGGGCCATCTCGAGGCCGCGCGCATCGATCTCCTGGGCAGCGTGGCCTCGACACGCGACCACTTGGCGAGCTACTCCAACGTGGATATCGCGCTCGACACATTCCCGTACAACGGCACGACCACGACCTGCGAGACCCTGTGGATGGGCGTGCCGGTCGTCGCCCTGCTCGGAGACCGCCACGCCGGACGGGTCAGCGCGAGCCTGCTGACCACCGTCGGCTTGCCGGAGCTCGTGGCCGAGAGCGAAGACGACTACGTCGAGAAGGCCGTCGGCCTGGCCGGCGACCCGAGGCGGCGATCCGAGCTGCGCGCTGGTCTGCGCGAGCGGATGCGAAGTTCGCCCCTGTGCGACGCCGAGCGCTTCGCGCGCAACGTCGAAAATGCCTACCGGAACATGTGGCGCAGGTGGTGCGCCCAGACCGCCAGCGGCCGTTAGCCGTTCGTTTTCCGCCTCGCACCCGCTCGAACCCGCCAGGACAGACACACGGTAAACGATCGAAAACTAATAAAATTTACCCGGCCTTAAGCGGCCGCAGGGCAAAATCTCTCCGGCTGGGCCAGGCTGTCGGCAAGTCTTGCCGGGCAGGAAATGCCGCCTGAACCACAAGACCGCGAGAGATCAAAGGCTGACACATGGCATAGCGTTTGCTTGAGGAGACCCTGGGCGATTCCAGGAGTCCGCCCCGAGCGGGAGGCAGGAGGTCTCCCGGGCAGGTAGCCAAACTCAAAGTCCACGTAGGAGAAGATCACATGGCACTCAATGTCATTTCCAACTTTGCGGCCAACGTTGCACACCGCAACTTGACCATGTCGGACACGTCCGCGACGGACTCGCTCACCAAGCTGTCTTCGGGTAAGCGGGTAAACTCGGCCAAGGACGACGCCGCCTCGCTGGCCATCGGTTCGCGACTGCGCGCCGAGGTCGCGGCCATGCGGACGGCGAACGTCAACACCAGACAGGCGGGCTCGATGCTCCAGATCGCCGACGGCGCGATGGCGACGGTCTCGGACATCCTGGTGCGCATGAAGGAGTTGGCGGTCCAGGCCTCTTCGGGTCAGTTCTCGAGCATCGAGCGCGGCGTTCTGGACTCGGAGTACCAGGCGCTGCTTTCGGAAATCACGCGTGTCGCCGACGACACTGAGTTCAACGGGACGCAGCTCATCGCCGGTGGTGCAACCACCTCGTCCAACATCCTGGACAGCTCGACGGTCACCAACTACGCGCTGGACAGCGCCAGCGGCTTCACCTCGTTCACCTTCGACAACTCCGTGACCGACGGGGCCTACGAGATCACCTTCGACGCGGCCACCAACGTGCTGACCGTGACCGACCTGACCGGCGGCAGCACCGCCGAGTCCCAAACCATCGACCCGACAGCCATCGCCGCGCAGGACGACGGCGAGACGACCAAGGTCCGCTTCGACGACATCGGGCTGTCGATCAAGCTGAACAACAACTTCAGCGACTCCGACATCACGACCACCGCCTCCGCCGCGTTTGCCGCCACCACCGGCACGCTGGACCTGGCCGCGGGTGCGGTCACCATCGACTCGCTGGATCTCAAATCGACCACCGGGATCACCGACCTCGGCACGGCCGCCACCGTCCAGCTCGACCTTACCACCGGGACGGACGGCACCGATAGCACGGTCACGCTGCAGGTCAGCGGCGGCGGTAACGACTTCACCGCCACGGGCGTCGACCTGAGCAGCGCGGGTACGACCACCGTGGCCCTGACGCGTGACGGCACGGATTCCGACGGCGACACGGTCGTCGATACCCTCACGCTGAGCATCGACATCACCGGGGGGGCCGACGGCAGCAGCGACGAGGATGGCTCGTTCGATCTCGGCAATCTCAACAATATCGCCTATGCCGACCAGACGGGCGACGCAACCAAGACCAGCTTCACCTTCAAGGTCGGAACGGGCAACCAGACCTACGACTCGCTGACCTTCGAGGTCAAGGCCTCGAGTGCCTCCGCGCTCAGCCTCAACGGCACGGATATCACCACCGCGTCCAACGCGGAAACCGCCTCGACCTCGGTGTCCGACGCGATCGACACGCTCAACCAGAACCGTTCGGACATCGGTGCGGCGCAGAACCGCCTCACCTTTGCCTCGAACAACCTGGCCACCGCGATCGAGAACGCCGAGGCCGCCCGCAGCACCCTGCTGGACCTCGACGTGGCGCAGGAGATCTCCACGTTCACGTCCAAGCAGATCCTGGTTCAGACCGGCGTGGCCATGTTGGCCCAGGCCAACCAGCTGCCGCAGAACCTGCTGCGTCTGTTCCAGTAAGGAGTACGGCATCGGAGAGGGGGACCGATCTCCCCCTCTCCACCGCCCGTATCGCTAGCGATGGGCAATGGAGGCTAAGATGGAAATCCGTGCAACGGTTCCGCCGTCTCCCACGCCAACGGGTACCGCGGCGCCGCAGGCGCGCCTGCCGGGCCGGACGGCCCCCGTCGAGCCATCCCCTCCGCAAAGCAAGGGCACTTCCGCCTCTGGGGAGCCACCGATCGTCAGGACACGCACGGAACTGAGCGTCGATGAACGGATCGACCGGGTCGTCGGCCGCGTCATCGACGAGGAAACCGGAGAGGAGATCCGCGAGATCCCGCCCAAGGAGCTCAGGCGGCTCTATGCCGCGATGCGCGAGATGACCGAACCCGTGGTTGACGAGACGGCGTAATGGAGGCCCTCGACTTCTCCGGTCTCACGGTCGACGATCGCGGCCGGGTCTCGTTCTCGGGCTTGAGCTCGGGCCTCGACTTCGAGACCATCGTCGACGGCATCATCACCGCCAAGCGGGTCCCCGTGGATCTGATCGAGACCCGCATCACCGAGAACACCGAGAAGATCGCGGCGCTCAAGGACCTGCGCACCCTGCTGCAGGACCTGAAGGACTCCGTGCGCGACCTGCGCGGCGCGGTCACGCTGGGCAACACGGGCGACGCCTTCGCCGCCACGCAGGCTTTCGCCACGAGCAGCCGCAGCGACGGCGGTACGCCGAGCGACGCCGGCAACCTGCTCGGCGTGAGCACGACCAACGCCGCCGCGACCGGCAGCCACACGCTGGAGATCCTGCGCGTGGCCGCTGCGCAAAAGGTGGCCTCCACGACCTTTTCCGATGCCACCAGTGCGCTCGGCTTCTCGGGCGCCTTCGAGATCGAAGGCAGCGGCGGCTCCGCCTCCATCACGGTGAACACCACCGACACCCTTCAGGACATCCGCGACCGCATCAACAACGCCAACGCAGGCTCGAGTGCCACCGAGGTAAGCGCGAGCATCGTGGACGTCTCGTCCACCGAGTTCGTCCTGGTGATCACCGCCGACAAGACGGGCGAGCGCATGGCGATTACCGAGGACGACGGCGGGACGGTCCTCTCCAGCCTCGGGATCTCCTCCACGAACGGCAGCGGCGCCTACCGCAACGGCCTGGCGACCAGCAAGATCGAGGGCGCCGACGGCTTCGACCGGATCGTCTTCGACGGCACGCAGTCCGACGCGCCCTACCAGATCAGTTACGACTCGGGGACCACGACCCTGACGGTAACCCTGCTCGACGGTACGGGCAGCAAGTCGGATACCTATACGCTGACCGAGGCCAACGGCACCGCCGAGACCGCGACCTTCACCGTGGACGGGGTGGGCGTCACCATCGAGGTCGGCACCGGCTTCGACAAGACCTCGGACATCACGGTCGATGCCGATGCGACCAGCGTGACCGGCGGCACCGGCGCGATCGACGCCGCCACGGTGGAGATCACGGACAGCAGCGGCGACATATCAGGCATCACCTCGTCCACGCTCACCCTTGGAGACCTCGGCACGCCGAGCAGCATCTCGGTTACGACCGGGTCCTTCACCGGAACCTTCGACGGCACCTCGACCGGGACCAAGAGCGTCACGCTCAGCGACGGCAACGGCAACTCGCTGGACGTCCAGTTCGACGTCACGGCCGTTTTCGACGGTACGGAAAGCGCCGGGACGATCACTCTGAACGAGCTCGAGAACGTCGTCGGCGCCGCGGCCGACGCCAACTTCGACAACCAGCTGCAGGACGCCCAGAGCGCGCGCTTCACGGCCGACGGGTTGCTCGACGTGGACCGTTACGAGTCGAGCTTCATCTCCGGCAGCACGACCACGCTGTCCAGCCTCGTCGCGGACGCCGCCACCACCGGCAGCTTCGACATCCAGGTCGGCAGCGATACGGTAACGGTCAACTATGACGCAAGCGGCAGCGATACCATTTCGGACCTGGCCGACCAGATCAACAGCGCGATCACGGCCGCCGGCGCGGGCAACGCCGTGTACGATGCCGGCACCACCGCGTCGCTGATGAGCGACGGCGACGGCGTGCGCCTGGTCATCACCAACACCGACGGCAGCGCCATCACCCGGAGCGACACCAACGGCCTGCTCGCCGACCTTGGCGTGGACAACAACCTGGTCATCGAGCGCACCAGCAACACGGTGAGCGACCTGTTCGACGGCGTGACGCTCACCCTGTTCCAGGCCGAGGAGGGCACCACGGTCAAGATCGACGTCGAGCAGGATCTGACCTCGGCCAAGACCCAGATCCTCGCCTTCGTCGAGTCCTACAACGCGCTCCAGAGCTCCCTCAACGAGCACACGCTGACCGACTCCACGACCGGCGGGAAGGACGAGGACGCCGGGGCCCTTTTCGGCATGAGCATCTTGGCCGACGTGGAATCCGAGGTCGCGCAGTTGCTGGTCGACGAGGTCAACGGCGTCGACGACGCCTACGCCATCCTGGCTCAGGCCGGGATCACCCTGGTCGATCGGAACCAGGACGACCCGCTGCTGGAGAACACCCTCGAGGTCGACGAGGCGATCCTGGACGAGGCGCTGCTGAACAACGCGGAGGACGTGCAGCGACTGTTCGCCTTCGACTTCTCGTCCTCCGACCCGCAAGTCTCGCTGCTCGGCTTCACCGGCAAGACCAGCTACGACGCCGCCGGCTACACGCTCAATATCAACTTCGCGGACACCTACGGCAGCGACTCTTTTACCGACGGGGGCTCGTTTACCCAGGTCGATGCACAAGACAGCGGGCCGGCCGGCGACGGCATCAGCGCAATCGGTTTCGACGACGATGTCGTCTCCGGCAACGCCTACCGCTACAGCTATGACAGCAGCACCGAGGAGCTGACGGTGATCGACCTGACCTCGGGCACCAGCGAGACCGTCGACATCACCTCGACCCTGGATGCGATCGGGGACGGCGGCGATCTCGACGCCGGCGAGACCGCGGACATCGGTTTCTCGACGCTGGGCGTCACCATCACGCTTTCGGGCGACAACGGCTTCACGCGCGGAACGGACATCTCCGACGGTACGCTGGACATCTCCGGGCTGGACGCCAATACGACCATGACCAACGGCTCGGTGAGCACGCCGACAAGCGGGATGGACAGCGACACGGTGGATGCCTTGCGCGCGGCCGGCGCCTATGACACCAGCACCGGGCTGCTGACCCTCGGCGTAACCAGCAACGGCAGCGGCGAGGTCCATTTCGACACCGCTTCCGGCATCAAGTTCCGGGTCGACGGCGGCTCCATCACGTCGGACATCACCGGGACCGACCTCGACGACGGCGCGGCGCACACGATCGATCTGTACGTAAACGACGGCTCTTCCGACGTGATGGTCGGCACACTGTCGTTCGACTCAATAGCCTCGACAGCGGCGGGCAGCGGCTCGCTCACCGTCGATCTGGGCACCGGCCTGCTTGCCGAAACCTCGACCGTGACCAGCGATACGGCGCCGATGGAGAACTACATGACGTCCCCGGCGCTCGCATCCGGCACCATCGACATCTCCAACAGCGGCGGCTCCCTGGGCACCGTCGCTTACAGCACCACGGACAGCCTGCAAGACCTGGCCACGAACATCACCAACAACGTCACCGACGTGACCGCCTCGGTCGTCGACTCCGGCGGCACCTTCCAGATCCAGATCGTGCACAGCAGCCGCGACGCCCTGACGATCACCGAGGCGGGCGCCGGTAACCTCCTCGACCACCTGGATTTCTCCAACGTGGGCGACGAGGTGTACTCGGCCAACATCGGCGGCGCGGCCGACGGCACCGATAACGGCACCGTGGACGTGAGCGGACGAAGCCTCACGGTCACGGACAGCTCGACCGCCGAGGGCCTGTCGGTCTACTTCAACGGCAGCGCCGACCTCTCGGGGGTGCAGCTCGACTTCACGACCGGCTTCGCGGCGCGCCTCTACTACACCCTGGACGACCTGCTGGATTCCTCGGGCATCGTCGAGACAGAACTCGACTCTCTGGACGAGCAGAACGAGCTGAACCAGGAGCGCGTCGACGACATGCTGGCGCGGCTCGATCTTCAGAAGCAGAGTCTGCTGGAGCGCTTCATCGCCCTCGAGTCCACGCTGCTGGCCGCGCAGAATCTGCGCGAACAGTTGCAGCAGACCTTCGATGCCATGTTCGGCAGCCAGGACAGCTAGCCGGACGGTACGACCGACAGCAACCAGCGCCAGGAGGGCCCGAAGGATGGAGAGAGAGGCTTCCACGAAATACCTTACCCAACAGGTCGCGTCGGCTTCGCCAGCCAGGCTCGTGGCCATGCTGTATGACAGGGCGATATTGCTGCTCCACGAGGCGATAGAGGCGATCGAGTCCGGTGACATCAAACGCCGCTGGAGGGCGAACAGCAAGGCGACCGAAATCGTCGGCCAGTTGTGGGAATCCCTCGACCAGGAGCGCGGCGGCGAGATCGCGACCAACCTGAATCAGCTCTACGGTTTCATGATCATGCGGCTGACCATGGTCGACGTCGAGAACAACGCGCAGGCCGCCCGCGAGGTCATCCGCCTGCTCGAGCCCTTGCGCCAGTCCTGGCACGAACTCGCCGAAGGCGCGGCATCCGGCACGCAGGCCCAGGAGCCCTCCGAGAGCGTCGTGCCCGCACAAGTTTCGCTCTCGGCCTAGTTCATGGATGGAGCGGAGGACTGGACGGTGAGCCAGGAAGGACAACGCCACGAAGCCCGCAATATCATGGCCGTCGACGCGATCAGGCTCGTCGCCATGGCGTACGACAAGGCCCTCCTCTCCCTGAAGGCCGCGGTGGAGGCCATTTGGAGGAACGAAAGCGAAGAGCGCTGGAGGAACAACCACCGGGCCCAGGAGATCATCCGCCACCTGCTCATGACCGTCGACCTGGAAAAAGGCGGCGAGATCGCAAGCAATCTCGAGGCGCTGTACCGCTACATGCTTCACCGTCTCCTCGAGGTCGACGCGAAGAATGACGCGCGGGCGGCGCAGGAGGTGATCGAGCTTCTCGAGCCGTTGCGCGCGTCGTGGTCGGAGCTGGCCCGCAACAGCGGCGAGTTCAAGATCGATCGCTCCGACATCGGAGCGGCTCTCGCCGTCGCCGAGCAGGCGGCGGCCTAGCTCCGGGCCGCCGCGAGGTTCGCGAGATACCACTCGTAGGTGCGCCGCAGACCGGTGCGCAGGTCGGTTCCGGCCACCCACCCGAGACCGGCCATTCGAGAGACGTCGAGCAGCTTTTGCGGCGTCCCCTCCGGCTTCGAAGTATCGTAAGCGAAGCCGCCGGTGAAGCCCACGACCTCGGCGACCGTTTCCGCCAACTCGCGGACGGTCACGTCCTTGCCCGTACCCACGTTGACGTGCGGGTCGCCGGAATAAACCTTCATGAGGTGGACGAGCGCGTCCGCGCAGTCGTCCACGTATAGGAACTCGCGGCGCGGCGTGCCCGTGCCCCAGATCTCGATGGACGGGGCGCCCGAGAGCTTGGCTTCGTGGGCCTTGCGCAAGAGCGCCGGGAGCACGTGGCTGCTCTGCAGGTCGAAATTGTCGCCCGGGCCATAGAGATTCGTGGGCATGGCGGAAATGAAATCGACGCCGTACTGGCGCCGATAGGCCTGGCACAGCTTGATCCCGGCGATCTTGGCCACGGCGTACCATTGGTTGGTAGGTTCGAGCGATCCGGTGAGCAGCGCGTCCTCGCTCATGGGCTGCTCGGCGAGGCGCGGGTAAATGCACGAGGAGCCGAGCAGCACAAGCTTCCGCGCGCCGGTCCGCCGGGCCGATTCGACGACATTGGCCTGGATCGCGAGGTTGTCGTAGATGAACTCGGCCGGCCGGGTCTCGTTCGCCCATATCCCGCCGACGGTCGCCGCGGCCAGGAATACCGCCTCCGGGCGGGCCTCGGCCATCCAGTCCTCGGTTTCGCCCTGGCGCCGCAGGTCCACGCTCTCGCGCCCGACGGTCAGGATCTCGCAGTCCTCATCTGCCAGGCGGCGTGCGATGGCGGCACCGACCATGCCGCGATGTCCAGCGACCCAGACCCGTTTACCGGACAGCTCGAAGGCGAGGGCCGGCTCTGGGACGGCCGTCATCGCGCCTGCCCACGACCGAGATTATGCTCGCGTGCGATCGCTGCCCGGTCCGATTCCACCATGTCGCGCACCAGATCGTCGAAGCCGGTCGCGTGGCGCCACCCCAGCCTTTCCCGCGCCTTGCGTGGATCTCCGCAGAGGAAGTGGACCTCCGTGGGGCGGAAATAACGTGGGTCGATCTGTACCAGCGTCCGGCCGTTGCTGCCATCCACGCCGCTCTCCTCGATGCCCTTGCCCCGCCATGCGATCTCGATCCCGACATGGCGGAACGCCGTCTCGACGAACTGCCGCACCGAGTGCGCCTCGCCGGTGGCCAGAACATAATCGTCCGGCGCGTCCTGCTGGACGATGCGCCACATCCCCTCGACGTAATCGCGGGCATGGCCCCAGTCCCGCCTGGAGTCCAGATTGCCGAGGAAGAGCCTGTCCTGGATGCCGGCCTCGATAGCCGCGACCGCACGGGTGATCTTGCGGGTGACGAAGGTCTCGCCGCGCGTCGGGCTCTCGTGGTTGAACAGGATGCCGTTGGAGGCGTGCATGCCGTAGGCCTCGCGGTAGTTCACGGTCATCCAGTAGGCATACAGCTTGGCCGCGGCATAGGGGCTGCGCGGGCGAAACGGCGTGGTCTCGTCGTGCGGCGGCGGCGAGTCGCCATAGAGCTCCGAGGTCGATGCCTGATAGAACCGGACCCGGTCCTCGAGGCCGAGAATCCGGATCGCCTCGAGCAGGCGCAGCGTGCCGAGCGCGTCCGCGTTGGCGGTGTATTCCGGCGTCTCGAAGCTCACCTGCACGTGGCTCTGCGCCGCCAGGTTGTAGATCTCGTCCGGCTGCGTCTCCTGGATGATGCGGATCAGGTTTGTCGCGTCCGTCATATCCCCGTAGTGCATGAAGAACCGGACACCGGGCAGGTGCAAATCCCGGTACAGGTGGTCGACCCGGGCGGTATTGAACGAGGACGAGCGGCGCTTGATGCCGTGGACCATGTAGTCCTTGTTCAGGAGCAGATCGGCAAGGAACGCACCATCCTGGCCGGTCACGCCCGTGATCAATGCCGTTTTCTGTGACATGGCATGTCCTAGCAGTGGTTTACGAGTGGCTCACCCGGTATCCCGTGCACGGCGGGAAAAGCCATGCGCACGGATGGGCCAAGCCTTTGCTTCGACACGGATCCGCTTGCCGGCCGTGCCGGTCCTTGCGTCCGCATGGCCTTCCTGCGCAGCCGGGCACCCGGCCCGTCATCACCCCAGACACCATAGCCTCGGCCGCACAAAGCGTGCTGCGGATCACCTTCAAGCCCTTGGCCCTGGCTGACGGGACCCTGTCGAGCGGCCCGATACGTTGAACCCGAGTCCAGAGCGGCCCCCGCCCGTCGGCTCGCGCCTGCAAGCGCCCGCCACTCGATGAGCCGGCTGCGCCCATCCGTGTGATCAACGACATGCAGCGTACCATACCAATCCAGGCAAATTTTGTCTTAATCCACGCGGAGCAGGCATCAAGGTTTCTCGCCGCCGGGCGATTGCCGCGAGGTCGAGAGCAAGCGAAAGAGACATGCAAGAGCGCTTCCGGCCGTGCCGGAGCCGCCTCCCGGCAATGCCTCCGACGGCAGCGGATGCGGGAGTTTCCGGCGCCACCGGGCAGACCCCCGCGATACCCGGGACGGCATGGCCGAGCGAGCGAAACGCACCCGGAGGTCTTCGGCCCTGGGCGCAGACCCGCTGCGTGGCGTCTGGGCGGTGGCCGCGGATAGCAGGTCATGCGGGCCCGGCCCGTCCGCGTCGCAGCGCGTGCCTGCAGGACGAGGCTAGTCGTGACCTCGCTCAGGCGACGGCGGATCCCTCGGACGCCGCCGCCCGACTTGCCGCCCGCCCTCCGCCCTGCCGGCCGCCCTCCGCCCTGCCGGCCGCCCTCCGCCTTGCCGGCCGCTTTTCGCCCTGCCGGCCGCCCTCCGCCCTGCCGGCCGCCCTCCGCCTTGCCGGCCGCTTTTCGCCCTGCCTGGGGCGCCCGTCGGGATGAGCGATGAGCAGACAGATGCAAAGAAAGACCTTTCACCTCCGGGCGCTTCCCGGCTCGGGGGTCCACCCTCCGGACCGGGTTGCGAATGCGACCCGCCCACAAGAGCCGGCAGATGTGGCGCGGGACCCGGCATAAATTTCCGCGCCCGGGCAGCAGGTTTTGCCCGAGCCGCGCCCGCGGCCCGGCTCCGGTCTCGTGCAGCCTTGAATTACTCATGGAAATCAAATGATTATACATGATCGCCCATTTGGCACGATGGTTGCTCCCTCCACAGCGCCGAGGAGTGTCGGCACGGCCGTTGCACAGGGCCTCGGGGCACAGCCCCGCAGCACCCTGGCGCAACGACTGAGGAGACAAGAAAAAGAGAGCACCGATGGCTCTTGCTGCGCCACAGGGGTACGTGAGCGACATCGCGGCGGAAAGCCCCGACCGCGGGATCGTCCTGCTCTACGACGACGCCGTCGCGGCGCTCCGCAAGGCGACCGCGGCTATCGCCAGCGACGACGTCGAGGCCCGCTGTCGCGCGGTCTGCGCCGCAACCGAGGTGATCACCACGCTCTACCTTCATCTCGATATCGGGCGCTGCGCCGAACTGGCCGACGACTTGGCGCAGCTGTACAGCCGTATCCTCGATCGTCTGGTCGAAATCAATCTGCACAACGACTCGGGCACGGCGCAGGCGATCATCGAGTTGCTCGATGCCTTGCGTGACTCCCGGACCAACCCGAAGGACACGATCAGTGCAGCCGCGTTGCCCGCACCGCCGAGGCGCGCTGTCAACGGCGCCAGCGCGGCGCCTCCCGCAAACGCGGTCCCCGCCGGGTCTCCGGCGGGGGCAAGACGCCTGCGCTAGTCGAGCAAGACAACAGGACGGCGACCAGGATGGAAGCCTTACCGATCACGCCAGCAAGGGGCGATCACCAACCCGCCAAGTCGCAGGGCTTCCGCGGGCTGGGTGAGCTATTCGAGGCTCTGCTGCACGAGGCGAGCCTCCGTCTGGAGCCGCGCGCCGCCATGCTGCCGTCGTTCGAGGCCCGGGGGCCGGACACGGACCCGTACCGGAGTTCCGGGGCCGAGACCTTCCCGCCCCTTGACGGCCGCCGAGACAGGCCCGCGGCCGCCGCCGCCGAGCCCGCCCAGCGCGACGAGGACGAACGCTATGACGGCCCCACCGACGCGCCCCGTACCGGCGACCGCGCGAACAGGCCGCCTGTCGACGCGGCGCCGGATGCGCCAACGCACAGCGACGACGACGGGCGCACGGCGAGGGAGGAAATCGACGCACGCCAACCGCCGGGGTCGGACGTCGCCCCGAGCGAAAGCGGGGAGACCGTGGAGCAGCCCGACGCCGCCGGGTTGCCCGCCCCGGCCGTGGGCCCCGCCTCCGAGGTCGCCGCCGGCAAAGCCCAGGCGCTCAACATGGGCGAGACCGCGCTCCAGGCGCTCGCCCGGGCCGCCGCCCAGGCCAAACCGGCAACGGCGGCCACGCCATCCGTCGCGGTGCCGGCGGGGGCGAACGGCGCGGCCGTCCGGGTCGAGGTTATCCCGGCCATGCTGCTTGCGCCGCCGAGGGCATCGCTCGGGGGCGGCGCGGCGCTGGCCGCCTTGGCCGCGAGCGCGACCCAGACAACGCAGCAGAGCGCGCAGCCAGGCCAGAGCGACGCCGGCGCGGATCCGACCACGGCATCGGGTCGCAGCCATTTGGCCGCCGCCGTCACGGCCGCCGCGCAACTCCAGCCCGGGGCCTTGGCCCGGCGCGGGCAAATCGCCGCATCCTCGCCCGGCCAGGGTCTGCCGAGCGGGGGCGAGTCCGCCGGCCGAACTGCGCAGGGCATCGCCGCCCAGGTCCGAGGCGAGCAGGCCGCGGCGGCCTTAGCTCAAGCAGCGGCGACCAAGCCCGCCGCAGCGTCCGATGCACCGGGCGTGCCGAACTTCGACGGCTCGTCGCGCACCGCGAGAGAGTCGACCGCGCCCGGCCTGCAGAACGTCGCAACGCCCTCCGCGCACTCGGGTGAGACCGGCGGCGCAAGCCCAGAGACCCAGAGGGCGCTGCTATCCGGCGTGCGGACCTCCGAAGCAGGCGCGCAGAACGGCTTGGCACAGAACGCGCGCGCGGCCGGCGAGCCGAGCGGGACCACCCAGTCGTCGGGTGCGCCCCTGGCGAGCGGAGCGGAGACCAAGGCGGCATCCCCTGACACAGTGGCAAGCCAGCAACAGCCGCAGACCCAGGCGGTCCAGCGCCCGCAGCCAGCACCGAGTGACGGGGCGCAACTCGCCAACAGCCAAGCCGCTCGCCCGGCGGGCGCGGTGGCACAGGGCGCGCCGAGCGCGGCCCTCGGACTCGCGAACGCCCCGGGCCCCGGCCCGGGTCTCACCGAGCCCGCGAGCAATGCGGTCTCGTTCCAGCGCAGCGAGGGCGCCACCCCGGTCAATGCCAGCATGCCGGGCGGCAGCTCGATCGGCCCGAGCCAAGCGGCTGCGCACACCCCGGCGGCCTTGCCGAGCCAGGCGCGGCCGGCCGCGCTTCCCTCCGTGCCGGTCGACCAGGTGGCGGTTCATATCCAACGAGCCGCGGCGGCGGGACAGGATCGAGTCCGGATCCGGCTGCACCCGGCTGAGCTCGGCCAGGTCGATGTTCAGCTCAAGATGGCCGGCGATGGCGTCGTCAAAGCGGTGGTCTCGGTCGATCGGCCGGAGACCTTCGAGCTGTTGCAGCGCGATGCGCGCGGCCTGGAAAGGGCGCTCCAAGACGCCGGACTGAAGACCGATTCGGGAAGCCTGAGTTTCAACCTCCGCGGCGAGACCCAGACCGGGCCGAACGCCGAACGCCACGACTTCGAGGTCGAATCGCGGGGCCCCGATGTCGAGCAGGACGCCGAGCCGGAGAGCGAGCTCGAAGCGGCGGCCCCCGTCGCTCAGCCGGCCTCCGACCAAGCGCTCGACATCCGGGTCTAGGTGAACGTAGCGAAAGGTAGCGTGTGATGGAAATCAACGGCGTGCCCTTCAAGGAGCCGAGCAACGGCAGCACCAACGCGGCGGCGTCCTCGCTCGCCGATACGTTCGATACCTTTCTGTCGCTGCTCACCACGCAGCTCAAGAACCAGGACCCCCTCGACCCGATGAACGGCGAGCAGTTCACCGAGCAGCTCGTCCAGTTTGCCGGCGTCGAGCAGTCCATCAACACCAACAAGAAGCTCGACCAGCTGGTGCAGCTCCAGACCAGCGGCCAGCTCACCGGGGCCGTCTCTTACGTCGGCAAGACCGTCGAAATGGTCAGCGACCAGCTCATGCTCCAGGACGGTGTCGCGAGACTCAGCTACGGCCTCGACGGCAATGCCGCACAGGCCATCATCAACATCGTCGACGAAAACGGTAATACCGTGCGCACGATCACCGGCGAGACCGGTTTCGGCCGCCACGAGTACCAGTGGGACGGCCGAACCTCCGCGGGCGCCCAGCTTCCGGACGGCGTCTACGGCTTCTCCGTGGCCGCCGTGGACAGCGACGGCAAGACGGTCGACGTGGTCACCTCGGCCATCGGGCGCGTGAGCGGCATCGAGATCGTCGACGACGCCGTGACCCTCAACATCGGCGAGCTCGGCCTGCCGCTCGATGCCGTCTTTGCGGTGCGCGAGGACGAGCCGGACGCCTGAGCCGTGAAACGAGCAGGACATTCGACCTTGCCGGATTGATACAGCCTTCATGAACCCAGTGGACCATCGCAGCGCCGGGCAGGATGCCCCGCTACAGAGTAAGGAGACGTCAGGATGAGTATCTTCGGTGCGATGTTTTCCGGTGTCACCGGACTGGACGCGCAGAGCCAGGCGCTCGGCATGATCGCCGACAACATCTCCAACGTGAACACCGTGGGTTACAAGGCCACCTCCGCCCAGTTCTTCACCCTGGTCACGCAAGCCGCCTCGCGCACCAGCTACACCCCGGGCGGCGTCCAGACCGCGCCGATCCAGGGCATCGACAAGCAGGGCCTCCTGCAGGCATCCACGTCGTCGACGGACATCGCCATCACCGGCCGCGGCTTCTTCGTCGTGAACGAGGCCGCCGACCCGACAACCGGCAACGAGTACCTGTTCACCCGCGCCGGCTCGTTCAACCCCGACGAGAACGGTAACCTGGTCAACACCGCCGGCTATTATCTGCAGGGCTGGCCGCTCGCCAACGGCACGACGCTGCCGAGCAACACCAGCGTGCTGACCAGCGTCCAGACCGTCAACGTCGCCAACCTGGCCGGCACCGCGACAGCGACCGAGAACGTCAACCTCGCGCTCAACCTGCCCTCGATCGCGACCGCGGCCGCCGGCGGCGGCGACATCAACAGCACCATCTCCACCCCGCTCAACGGTATCACCGACGTCGACTACAACGACTACGGCACGCTGGGCGACACCGCTACAATCAACTACGTGGCGGCGACGAACACCATGACGATTACGATCGACGGCCAAACGGGGACCTTCGACCTTAGCGCACAGGCCGCCGGCATCTACACCAGCACCGGCACGCTGTCGGGCATGGAGGTCACGCTGGACAACAGCTTCGACTTCGTCAGCGACATCAGCTCGCAGACCAACACCCTCAGCGAAACGAACGAGACGGGCATCGAGCCGTCCAATATCGCGTTGGCGACCGACCTCGCCGGCATCGATACGATCTCCCTGGAAGGCGTGGCCGCCGACAGCGTGGTGACCGTCGAATACGACAGTTCGACGGGGGTTCTGACGGTCAACGACGTCACCGGCGGGAACTCCGGGACCGTAGACATCGGCACTGCCGGTGGAAACGGCGTGCAGGACTTCACCATTTCCTCCGGCAGTCTGGCCGGCACGGTTGTCACGGTCGACACCAACACCTTCGACTTCGACACGACGTTCAGCGACACCACCACGGCGGTCGCCTCCACAAACGGTGATCTGGCCCTGGCTGCAACGGCCGCCTCGACCAGCTTCGACGCAACCGAGATTCGCAACTTCGACGAGGACACGATCCAGTTCGTGGTCAGCAGCGCGGACGGTTCGATCAGCAGCACGAGCACCGCCGGCTATACCGTGTCGGTCAACGGCGCCAACGACTTCGACCAGACGGCCGCCGACGTGGTGCTCGACGTCACCCACGACGCCTCCGGCGAGGTCTTCCAGGTCACGGTCGATGTGACCACCGCCGCCGGCACGGCCGATTCCACCGTGACGCTGACGCTGAATGAGCTGCACAACGCCGTGGCGGCCGACTCGGACGACTTGGTGGTCGCCGCGACCGCGCCGACGCTGAGCAACTTCGACGCCGATGACCTGGCCGCGTTGGACGCGACCGCGATCAGCCTCAACGTCGACGCCCAGGGTCGGGTGATCATGACCAGCGGCCCGAGCGGGTTTTCGGTCGACCAGACCTCGAGCCAGGACCTGGCAACCAGCGGCGACCGGAACGTCGTGCTGAGCGACGGCAACAACAGCTTCACGGTCACGCTCGATGTCACCACCGCGATCAGCCAGGGCAGTGCCGACCTGGACATCGACCTGCTCGAGCTGCAGAACCAGTTCGGCCTCGGCACCGAGGCGACCGACGGCAGGTACTCGGCCACGGTCCAGATCTTCGACTCGCTGGGCAACGCACACGACTTGGTGCTCGAATTCGACAAGGTCGCGACCAATAGCTGGGAGATCCTGGTCAATGACCCGGTTCTGGCGTCCACGGGCGTCACCAGCGGCACGGTGACCTCCGCCACGCGTAGCATCAACTTCAACGGTGACGGCACGCCGAGCGCAATCAGCTTTGCCGACATCGACATCACCGGCTGGACCACCGGGGCCGACGACAGCACGGTCGCCTTCGACCTCGGCACGGTGGGCGAGTCCGACGGCGTCACCCAGTTCGCCGGCGAGTTCTCGCTCAGCTCAATCGATCAGGACGGCGTCCGGTTCGGCGGCTTCGTCGGGGTGAACATAGACGAGCTTGGCACCGTGACCGCCGTGTTCGACAACGGCGAGCAGCTCCCGGTCTATCAGCTCCCGATTACCCTCTTCGCCAACCCGAACGGCCTAGAGTCGGTGACCGGCAACGCGTTCCGCCAAACCGACCGCTCCGGCGACATCCTGCTCCAGCAGGCCAATGCCGGCGGCGCCGGCACGGTCGCGGCCTCGGCACTGGAGTCCTCGACCGTGGACCTGGCCGAAGAGTTCACCAAGATGATCACGACGCAACGGGCCTATTCCGCCAGTGCCCGGATCATCACGACGGCCGACGATATGCTGGAAGAGCTGATCCGAATCCGTCGATAAACTCGCACCTAGCCCTGCGGGGTTCGGCCCGGTTCAGCTCGAAGCGACCTGAACCGGGCCGGCTCCTTTTCATCAGACGCTCAAAGGGTGTTTTCGGACCCTTTGAGCGTTACCCGATATTTAGCTTAACCTTTGGAATTAATGGTTTTTCAACAGCGGGCCGGTAGTCTCGTTTGAGCCGCAGGGCCAGCACGCGGCACGGTCCCGAGAAGGATCTCACGAGGAGGGCAAGAGTCGATGGGTTCGGACAGCCCAGGTAGGCCGAAGACCGTCATTGGACCGGCGGGAGAGCCGCTGACCATCGACGACCTGCCACCGCCCGAGACCAAGCGCTGGGTCATACGGCGCAAAGCCGAGGTCGTAGCGGCTGTGCGCAACGGCCTGATCAGCCTCGAGGACGCGTGCAATCGTTACAAGCTGTCGGTGGAGGAGTTCCTCTCCTGGCAACGCTTGATAGAGGAGCATGGCATGCGAGGCTTGCGCACGACCCGTCTGCAACAGTACCGCCGGAGCCCGTCTGAGCCGTCCCAGGCGCCGGAGCGCTCCTTGGCCTCGAAGGCCACGTCCTAGACGCCGGATGCGGCACACCGGCCTCGGCATTCGAGACACGGAGCCGGCGCGCGGCGGCTCGTCCGGCCGCGCCAATCCGCCCGTCCGCCGCGAGATGCTGGCTCAGGACTGTTTGCCAACGAACGCCTCGCAGGGCTGCCCGGCAAGGCGGAAAATTTTTCCCGGCCGCTAGGCAAAATCTGCCTGTTTTAACTGCAATTTTACCGAGCTCGCTTAGCCTGATTCGGAAGCAAGCGGGAGGCGTGACGGCGCCTCCCGCTTCGTAAGAAGATATGCAGCTCCCCGTGTCGTGATCACCAGGTAGCCGGTTGTTTCCAGGACGGTCATCTTTGAGCAGTTTCACAGATACGCTTCGCAGCCTAGGTCCCGCCCGGCTTGGCATCATGGTCGCAATTGCGGCGGCCAGCATGGCGTTTTTCATCTATCTGACGAGTCGCCTCTCCACGCCGGACATGGCGTTGCTCTATGCCGAGCTCGCCCCCCAAGACAGCGGACAGATCGTCAGCCGCTTGGAGCAAAGGGGCGTCGACTACCGGCTCGGCACCGACGGCAGCCAAATCTTCGTGCCCAGCGACCAAGTGGCGCGCCTGCGCGTCGCCATGGCCGAAGAAAGCCTGCCCAGCGGCGGCTCCATCGGCTACGAGATCTTTGACCGCTCCGAGGGCCTGGGGACCACCAAGTTCGTCCAGAACGTCAACCATCTGCGTGCGCTCGAGGGTGAGCTGGCCCGGACCATTCGCTCCATCTCCCAGGTCAAACAAGCGCGCGTCCATTTGGTTCTGCCCAAGCGCCGGCTGTTCACGCGCGACCGACAAGAGCCCACGGCTTCGATCGTGCTCGCCACCCGAGGCAACCAGCGCCTTGCAAAGCAGCAGGTCCTCGCGATCCAGCACGTGGTCGCCGCCGCCGTGCCGGGTCTCAAGCCTTCGATGGTGTCTATGGTGGACACCAACGGCGCCCTGCTCGCCCGCGGGTCCGACGAGGATAACATGGCGAGCACGGCGACGACGGCCGAGGAGATGCGCGTCGCCTACGAGTCCCGCATGGAACGCACCATAGAGGAGCTTCTGGAGCGCTCGGTCGGCCCGGGCAACGTGCGTGCCGAGGTCACGGCCGAGATGGACTTCGATCGGATCACCGAGAACGCAGAGATCTACGACCCGGACGGCCAGGTGGTCCGTTCCACGCAGACGATCGAGGAGGAGTCGGGATCGCGCGATGCCCAGGGCCTGCCACCGGTCACGGTGGGCGGCAACTTGCCCGACGCCAACCTGCCGCAGCCCGAGGGGGGTGCCAGTTCCACCAGCGCCCTGCGCAATGAGGAGACCATCAACTACGAGATCTCCAAGACGGTCAAGACCCACGTGCGCGAGACCGGCGAGGTGCGCCGGCTCTCGGTCGCCGTGCTCATCAATCACAGCCCGACGACGAACGAGCAAGGCGAAACGGTCTACGAACCACGCAGCGCCGAGGAACTCGACCAGCTCGCCTCCCTGGTCCGTTCGGCCGTCGGCTACGACGAGACGCGCGGCGACAAGATCGAGGTCGCCAACATGCGCTTCGTCAATCCCGCCGAGGAGCTGGCCGAGGACGAGGGCCCCGGCCTGTTCGGCCTCGGCGGACGACAGCTGATGCGCGTTGCCGAGATCCTCGTCCTGGGCGTTGTGGCGGTCCTCGTACTCCTGCTCGTGGTGCGACCCCTGATCGGCCGCGTGGTCGAGGGCCAGATCGATCACGGGGTCGGGCGGCTGGGCGACGAGGCCACGGCACGGGCCGCCATTGCCGGGCCGCCGTCAGAGGACGGCGAGCACGCGCCAACCCAATCGGAAGTCGTCGCCGAGGAAATCGAACAGATGATCGATATCAACAAGGTCGAAGGCCGCGTCCGGGCCTCCTCGGTCAGGAAAATCGGCGAGATCGTGGACAAGCATCCGGACGAGGCCGTGGCCATCATCCGCAGCTGGCTTTACCAGGAAGGCTAGGGGGTAGGCGAAGATGCGCCTGAGGGAAGACTATCGCACGATGAGCGGCCCGGAGAAGGCCGCGCTCCTGCTCATGTCGGTGGGCGAGGAGAACGCTTCGCGCCTGTTCGCGCTCATGGACGATGACGAGATCCGGGAGCTGTCCCAATCCATGGCCAACCTGGGCACGGTCAGCGCGCAGATGGTCGAGCGCCTCCTGGTCGAGTTCGCGGACCAGATTTCCACCACCGGGTCGCTGGTCGGCAACTATGACAATACCGAGCGGCTGCTGATGAAGGTGATGGACAGGGACCGGGTCGGCAACATCATGGAGGAGATCCGTGGGCCCGCCGGGCGCACCATGTGGGAGAAGCTCGCCAACGTGAACGAATCGGTGCTGGCGAACTATCTCAAGAACGAATATCCACAGACCGTCGCCGTCGTTCTCTCAAAGATCAAGCCGGAGCACGCCTCGCGGGTGCTCGCCGTGCTTCCCGAGCCCTTCGCCATGGAGGTGATCATGCGCATGCTGCGTATGGAGTCGGTGCAGAAGGAGGTGCTCGACGACGTGGAGCGGACCTTGCGCAACGAGTTCATGTCGAACCTGGCGCGCACGAACCGCCGCGACGCGCACGAGATGATGGCCGAGATCTTCAACTTTCTCGACCGCAACATGGAGAACCGTTTCCTGACTGCGCTCGAGGAGCGCAACAAGGACTCGGCCGAGCGCATCAAGGCGCTCATGTTCACCTTCGAGGACCTCACCAAGCTCGATCCGGGAGGCGTCCAGACGCTTCTGCGCAACGCCGATAGGGACAAGGTGGCGCTGGCGCTCAAGGGTGCATCCGAGGACCTGCGCGACCTCTTCTTCTCCAACATGTCCGAGCGCGCCGCCAAGATCCTGCGCGAGGACATGCAGGCGATGGGCCCGGTGCGCCTGCGCGACGTGGACGAAGCGCAGATGCTGCTGGTCACGTTGGCCAAGGACCTGGCCGCGAACGGCGAGATCGTCATCGCCGACACCAAGGGCGAAGACGAGCTCGTCTACTAGCTCGACAGTGGATCCCGCATGAGCGTGTCGAGAAAGTTCCTCTTCGAGACCTCCTTCGAGCCGGACGACATGTGCGGGCCGGGCGGCGACAAGCCGGCCAAGCCCAAGTTCGACGAGGAGGACCTGGAGAAGGCGCGCGCCGAAGGCTTCGCGGCCGGGCAGAAGGCCGGCGAACGCGCCGCCAGGCAGGCCGTCGAGCAGCAGGCCGCCCAGGCGCTGAATGCCATCTCGGCCCGGTTGGCCGACGTCTCGCAGGCCCAGGCCCGGGCGAGCGAGCGCCAGACTCGCGAGGTGGCCCGGGCGGCGCTCACGGTCGTGCGGAAGCTGTTTCCGCGCCTGGTCGAGCGACACGGCCTGGGCGAGATCGAAGCCGTCGTGAGCGACTGCCTGGAGCGTCTGCGCGAAGAGCCGCGCATCGTCATCCGGGTCGCCGACTCGCTCCTCGATGAAGTCGAGACGCGCGTGAGCGCGCTGGCCGCGCGCGCCGGGTTTGACGGCAGGATCGTGTTTCTGTCCCAGGAGGATCTGCAGCCCGGCGACGTCCGGGTCGAGTGGGCCGACGGCGGCGCCGAGCGCGACAGCGACCAGCTCTGGCGCGAGATCGATCAGGTGATCGCACATGTCCTCGGCCCGATCGAGCTTGCGACGCAGGGCGCCGAGTCGGCAGCGCAATCCTCACAGGCAAGCCAGCCCGCGAGCGAGCCGGTGCCTTCCGACCGGCTCGCCGAGGGTGCAGTCGTGAACGCGTAAGGCCGAGTTCCCAAGGAAGGCCGAGTTCCCAAGAGGAGAGTCCCCATGGCCGAAGATGAGAACCTCGAACTGAACGACCTGGAGAGCCAGGAGGAAGCGGGTGCACAAGAAGTCCCGGGGGCGGGCGAGGAATCACCCGCTGAGCCACATAAGCCGCCAGCCAACGCCAAGGAGCTCGAGGCGGTCTACGAGATACCGGTGCAGGTCTCGGCGGTGCTGGGCAAGGCGACCATGCAGGTCAGCCAGCTGCTCAAGCTCGGCCGCGGCGCCGTCGTCGAGCTCGACCGCAAGGTCGGCGAGGCCATCGACATCTACGTCAACAACCGGCTGGTCGCGCGTGGCGAGGTCGTCGTCGTCGAGGACCGGCTCGGCGTGACCATGACCGAGATCATCAAGATGGAGCGCTCCTAGCACCCTGGGGCGCGAGGTGATCGCGGACATGGCGACGATCAGCGAAAGCAGCAAGGAGTACCAGCGGACGCCGCTGCCTGAGCCCGCGGCCGCGGCACCGACGGTCGACATGGCGACCCTGTTCGGCGTGCTCGGCGCCTTCGCCGTGATCGGCCTGGCCATGGTGCTTGGGGGATCGCCAAGCTCGTTCCTCGACGCGCCCGCGCTGCTCATCGTCTTCGGCGGCACCTTCCTGGTCACCACGGTGTCGTTCACACTGGGCGAGGTCCTGCGCGCGCAAAGGGTCATGCTTCGCGCCGTCGTCTATCACGCCGAGGCGCCGCAAACCGCCGCCGCGCGCATGCTCTACCTCGCGGACACGGCGCGCAGGAACGGCCCCTTCGCGCTCGAGGACGCGCTCAAGGCCATGCAGCACAGCCGATTCCTCGCCCAGGCGGTTGCGCTCGTGGTGGACGGCTTTCCCGCCGAGGAGGTCGAGAACATCCTCGGCCGCGAAGCGCGCGCAACGCGCGAGCGCCACGTTCGCTCGGCGGGCATCCTTCGCCGCGCCGGCGAGGTCGCCCCGGCCATGGGCCTGATCGGTACGCTGGTCGGGCTCGTGCAAATGCTGGGCAACCTCGAGGACCCGGCGTCCATCGGTCCGGCCATGGCGGTCGCGCTGCTCACCACCTTCTACGGCGCGGTGCTGGCCAACATGGTGTTCCATCCCCTGGCCAACAAGCTGGAACGCAATTCCGACGTGGAGTCGATGGTCAACCAGATCTACGCCATCGGCGCGGCCTCGATCAACCGCCAGGAGAACCCGCGGCGCCTGGAGATGACGCTCAACGCGATCCTCTCGCCCGTACAGCGAGTGAATTATTTCGACTAACCCGGTCTGGGAGTGTTTAGGTTATGCGACTTCTCATCGTTGGCACGCTCGACGGTCACATCGCGAGCGCTGGAAAGATCGCGCTAGAGCGCGGCGCCAAGGTGGCGCACGCCGACTCGGTCGATGCGGCGCTGAACGCGCTCCGCGGCGGCCAGGGCGCCGACCTCATCATGATCGACGTCCAGCTCGATGTGGCCAAGCTGTGCACCAGCCTCGAGTCCGAGCGGATCTCTGTGCCGGTCGTGGGCTGTGGCATAGGGGCAGAGGCGAAGCTGGCGGTCAACGCGATCAAGGCCGGGGCCAAGGAGTACATCCCGCTGCCGCCGGATGCCGAGCTCATTGCGGCGGTCCTGGCGGCGGTGGCCGAGGAGACCAGCTCCCTCATCCACCGGGATCCGGCCATGGCCAGGGTCCTGCGCCTGACCGACCAGATCGCGCCGTCGGACGCCAGCGTGCTGATCACCGGCGAATCCGGAACCGGCAAGGAGGTCCTCGCGCATTACTTGCATTCCAAGTCGAAGCGGGCCCGCAGGCACTTCATCTCGCTCAATTGCGCCGCCATCCCCGAGACGCTCCTGGAATCGGAGCTCTTCGGCCACGAGAAGGGGGCGTTCACCGGCGCCGTCGGCCGACGCATCGGCAAGTTCGAGGAGGCCAACGGCGGCACCCTGCTGCTCGACGAGGTCTCCGAGATGGACCCGCGCCTGCAGGCCAAGCTGCTGCGCGCCATCCAGGAGCGCGAGATCGACCGGGTCGGCGGCAGCCAGCCGATCAAGGTGGACATCCGTCTCATCGCCACCTCGAACCGCGACCTGGAGGAGGAGGTCCGCCAGGGCAACCTCCGTGAGGACCTCTACTTCCGATTGAACGTCGTCACGCTCAACCTGCCCGCCCTGCGCGAGCGGCCGCGGGACATCGAGGTGCTCGCCGAGCACTTCGCGGCGAAATACGCCGAAGCCAACGGCGTGCCGACGCCGACCATCTCCCCCGAGGTGCGCGAGCTGCTGCTGAACCATCCCTGGCGCGGCAACGTGCGCGAGCTGGAGAACACCATGCACCGCGCCGTGCTGCTCGGCCAGGGCACCGTGATCACCCCGGAGTCGGTGCTCTTGGACCATGGATTCCGGGCGTCCGGCGGCGCCGCCGAGGACACCGCCTCAGAGGGCGTGGCCGAGGCCGCCGGGGCTGTCGAGCCCGAGACCGACGCGGAGAACGGCGTGCGCGCACTGGTCGGGCGCACCGTGGCCGATGTGGAGCGCGACCTGATCCTGGACACGCTGCAACACTGTCTGGGCAACCGGACACACGCGGCAAACATCCTCGGGATCTCGATCCGCACGCTGCGAAACAAGCTGAAGCTGTACAGCCAGGACGGCATCACTATACCCACGCCGGGTGAGGCGGAGCGCTCCTCGGCATGAGGCAGGGCAGCGGGAGGGCCCCGGACATGCCTCGCGCGGTGTACCCACAGGCCTGGCCCCCGGGCAGGGGCGCAGGGCCAGGCTCTCGCGTCGAGCCGGGTCGAAGCGTGCGACCCATGAGCCAGACACGGCGTTGTTTGCTGGCAGGGGCTGAGCGATGACCGACACCAGCGTGCGAGAGAGCGGCGGCGTCCCCGCCGGCCGAGCGGGCGCCGGCACGTCCCGGCTGATCCTCGGCCGTGCGCTCGATTCGCTCAGGCGCGGCGACGTGGCGCTGGCGCTCGGCATCGCCTGCATCCTGGTGGTGCTCATCCTGCCGATGCCGAGCTGGCTGCTCGACATCTCGCTTGCCGTCTCGATGACCTTCTCGGTGCTGATCCTGATGACCGTGCTGTTCATCAGCCGGCCACTGGACTTCAGCTCCTTCCCTACGGTGCTGCTGATCGCCACCATGCTGCGGCTCGCCCTCAACCTGGCGTCGACGCGGCTCATCCTGGCCGACGGCCACGAGGGCACGGACGCCGCCGGTCAGGTGATCCAGGCCTTCGGCGGCTTCGTCATGGGCGGCAACTTCGTCATCGGCATCATCGTCTTCGCCATCCTGGTGATCGTGAACTTCATCGTCATCACCAAGGGCTCGGGGCGCATCGCCGAGGTCTCGGCCCGGTTCAGCCTCGACGCCATGCCGGGCAAGCAGATGGCGATCGACGCCGATCTCTCGGCCGGCCTGATCGACGAGGACGAGGCGCGCGCCCGGCGCAAGACGCTGGAGGACGAGAGCAACTTCTTCGGCGCCATGGACGGCGCCGCCAAGTTCGTCCGCGGCGACGCCATCGCCGGCCTGCTGATCACCTTCATCAACATCGTCGGCGGCATCGTCATCGGCGTCGCCCAGCAGGATCTGAGCTTTGGCGAGGCGAGTCAGGTCTACACCCTGCTCACCGTGGGCGATGGCCTGGTCACGCAGATCCCGGCGATCATCGTCTCCACGGGGGCGGGCCTCCTGGTCTCCAAGTCGGCGGCCGTCGGCTCGGCCGACAAGGCCCTGTTCGGGCAGCTCGGCGGGTATCCGAAGGCGCTCGGCCTGTCGTCCTTCCTCATGCTGTCGCTGGCGCTCCTGCCCGGAATTCCGGCATTTCCCTTCATGCTGCTCTCGGGCATTTCCGGGCTGTTCGCCTTGTCGAGCACCCGGCGCGCCGTGGCCACGGCCGAGGCCGAGGCCCAGGCCGCAGAGGCGGAGGCCGAGGCGGCCCCCATGGCCGAGGAGCCGATCAGCAACACCCTCCAGATCGACAGCCTGCGGCTCGAACTGGGCTACGGCCTTCTGCCTATGATCAACGCCCAGGGCGGCCAGCGCCTAACCGACCAGATCAAGGCGCTGCGCCGTCAATTGGCCCAGGACGCGGGCTTCGTCCTGCCCTCGGTGCGCATCCAGGACAACCTTCAGCTCCCCGCCAACACCTACGTCATACGGATCAAGGAGATCGAGGCCGGGCGCGGCGAGCTGCGCCCCAACATGCTGCTGGTCATGGACCCCAAGGGCGAGCACATCCCCTTGAGCGGCGAGGAGACGACCGAGCCCACCTTCGGCCTGCCGGCCATGTGGGTCGACTCCGGGGCGCGCGAGGAGGCGCTGTTCCGCGGCTACACCGTGGTCGACCCGCCGACCGTGATCACCACGCACCTGACCGAGCTGGTCAAGGACAACATGGCCGAGCTGCTGTCCTACGCGGAGACGCAGAAGCTGCTCGACGAGCTCGACGAGGAGCACCAGAAGCTCATCGCCGACCTCATCCCCAACCAGATCTCCATCGGCGGGCTACAGCGGGTGCTGCAGAACCTGCTCGCCGAGCGGATCTCGATCCGTGATCTGCCGACCATTCTCGAGGGCGTCTCGGAAGCCTGCGGCTATACCCGCAGCGTGACCGGCATCACCGAGCACGTCCGGGCGCGGCTGGCCCGCCAGATCTCCCACGCGCAGGTCAACGAGCAGGGCTTCATCCCGATGCTGACGCTGTCGCCGAAGTGGGAGCAGGCCTTCGCCGAGGCCGTGGTCGGCGACGGCGACGACAGGCAGCTCTCCATGGCTCCGTCCAGGCTGCAGGAGTTTATCCGCGCCGTGCGTCAGACCTTCGAGCAGCACGCCATGATGGGCGAAGCCCCGGTCCTGCTCACCAGCCCGGGGATCCGCGCCTACGTCCGCTCGATCGTGGAGCGGTTCCGGCCGGCCACGGTCGTGATGTCGCAGAACGAGGTCCACCCGAAGGTCCAGATCAAGACCTTGGGGCAGGTCTAGCCGCCGTGCAGGCGCGTGGCGCAACGAGGGAGATGACCGGTCCATGCGGTTGAAGAGCTTCACCGCCGGTTCGCTGCCCGAAGCCATGCGCCGCGTCCGCGACGCGCTGGGCCCGGAGGCAGTCATTCTCTCCAGCCAGCCGGCCGAGGACGGCAAGGGCGTGCGGCTGACCGCTGCGCTGGAAGACAGTGCGCCCGACGCGTTCGCCCCCCAGGCGCCGGCCGACGCCCCCGTCTCGGTGGAGGCGATCGCCGAGGCCCTCGCCTACCAGCGCGTCCCGCCTAGCCTGTTCGATCGCCTGATCGGCCTGGCCGCGACACTGCCGGCCCAGGACGAGGTCCTGGCGCTGGCCGGGGCCCTCGACAACGAGCTCCACTTTGCCCCCCTCCCCGAAGCGCCGGCGCAGCGGCCGCTCATGCTCATCGGGCCGCCGGGCGCGGGCAAGACGGCGACCGCCGCCAAGCTGTGCGCGCGGGTCCGTCTTGCCGCCGCCGAGGCCAGCCTCATCACCATGGACACGGTGAAGTCCGGCGCACTGGCTCAGGTGGCCGCTTTCGCCGAGGCGCTCAAAGTGCGCCTCGCCGAGGCGCCGGACGCCTACGGCCTCGCCGCGGCGGTGGAGTCCTGCCCGAAGGACCATTTCGTCGTGATCGACACCGTGGGGGCCAATCCCTTCGACGACGAGGGCATGGACCGCCTGGCGCTGGCCGCAGGCGCCGCGGGCGCAGACCCGATCGTGGTCCTGCCCGCCGGTGGCGACGCGGCCGACTGCGCCGAGGTCGCGCTGGCCTTCGCGGCGAGCGGCGCCCGGCGCCTGGTGGCGAGCAAGATCGATACGGCGCGGCGCTTCGGCGGGCTGCTGAGCGGCGCCCAGGCCGCCGGTCTGGCCCTCGTGGCGGCCAGCGCCTCGCCCAACATCTCCGACGGGTTGCTGCCGTTCAACCCGGTTTCGTTGGCGCGCCTGCTGCTGCCGGCGCATGACGCGTCCGAGGCAACCCTCTTCGCCAGGGAAGCAGGCTAATGGTCGAAGCGACTGAGACACGTATGGGCCCCGCCAAGGCGGTCGAGCTGGGCAACGCGGTGGCGATCGCCTCGGGCAAGGGCGGCGTCGGCAAGACCTGGCTCTCGATCACCCTGTGCCACGCCCTGGCGCGGACGGGCCGAAAGGCGCTGCTGTTCGACGGCGACCTCGGGCTCGCCAACGTGGACATCCAGCTCGGCCTGGCGCCGCGTCGCGATCTGGGCGGGGTGCTGGCCGGCCGCATCCGGCTGCACGAGGCGGTCTCCGCCTACCGGGAAGGGGGCTTCGACATCGTTGCCGGTCGCTCCGGCACGGGCAGCTTGGCCAACCTGCCGGCCGAGCGTCTGGCGGGCCTCGCGGCCGAGCTCGCGCAACTGGGGCCGGCCTACGACCACGTCATCCTCGACCTCGGCGCCGGGGTCGAGAGGACGGTCCGGCAGCTGGCGACCCGCGCACGCACCTGCCTGGTCATGACCACGGACGAGCCGACCGCCATGACCGACGCCTACGCCTTCATCAAACTGATGCGGCTGCAGAAGCCAGAGGCGGACCTGCGCGTGGTGGTCAATCTGGCCGCCTCGGAGCACGAGGGGGAGCGCACCTACGCGACTCTGCGCAAGGCCTGCGAGTCCTTTCTCGGCGTCGTGCCGCCGCTCGCCGGGATCGTGCGCCACGACGCCCGAGTGAAGGACTCGATCCGGCATCAGGCGCCCCTGTTGGTGCGCCATCCCAACACCGAGGCTGCCGCCGACATCGAGGCTCTGGCGCGGCGCCTCCTGGAGACGCCATGAACGAACTCGTTCGCCCCTCGTCCCTTTTCGGCGGCGCGCGCGGTCCAGGCGTCGGACCGTCGGGCATTCTGGGAACGGTCCCCAACCCGCCGCCGGAGGTCTCGCAGCTCGCCGCGGGCACCACGTTGCGCGGCGTGGTGGTGGGACACGACGGCCAGGGGCACCTGCTCGTGCGCACCGACCGAGGCACCCTCGCCGTGGCCACCAAGGCGAACCTCCCGGTCGACAGCGAGGTGACGCTGCAGATCCGCAGCACCGGCGCGCAGCTTCACGTGTTGCTCATGCACAGCGAGATCCAGACCGGCGGCCGCCAGCACGGCGCCGCGGCACCGCCCGGGCCGCAGAGTGCGCCCGCCGGTGGGCCCGGCGCGGCGCAGGGGCCTCCGGGCACGCCGCCGGACCTGCTGGCGCTGGGCCAGACCGTGCGGGCCGTGGTGCAGGCCCCGGCCGCGGCGGCGCCGGGTGCAGGCGCCGGGCCCGCCGGGGCGACCCGGGCAGTCGGCGCGAGCACGGGGCCGGGCCGGCCCGGCCTCGCGGCCCTGGCGCAGCAGCTCGCGGCCGGCAGTGAGCTGTACGTGCGCATCACGAGCGTGCAGGCGCCGGCGGCCCAGGGGCCCGTCCCGGGCGCGGCGCCTCCCTCGCCCGCTCTGCCCGCTCAGGCGGTCCCGGCGCCCGGCGCCGCGGCCGGCCCG
>JABAHQ010002170.1_pt1 | contig 44938 bp, 44 predicted proteins | sample 7062091 | NCBI WGS metagenome assembly JABAHQ01 (sample SAMN14534359, study PRJNA622989) | marine sediment metagenome | biome: marine biome [ENVO:00000428]; feature: marine pelagic biome [ENVO:01000023]; material: deep marine sediment [ENVO:00002113] | place: India: Gulf of Kutch | collected... | reverse complement strand
AATAAGGCGGGATTCCGTCTTCAAATTTGGCTCCAGACATAAGCCTTCCCTAATCTCCATCAATTCACCCGAAAAGAAAAGCTATACTCCTATCTGTGGCGAATAAGAAATCTAAACCCAATCTACACCCTTCTCCTTGAGCTGTTACACCTACGCAGAGCAGCTCCCAGCGGGCAACTCTGATTGCAGACGCGATAGCTCAGAGAAGATTTGAGAATGAGGAGGGAAGGTAGTGGATGAAGAAGCGTGTTGATGCAGCCGAGTCGAAGGCCGTGACCCTAAAGATTCCCAGTTGGGTTAGCGAGGAGAAGAGAGAGAAGGAGAATGGACGAAGACATAACCATGGTGAACCTAGCCGAGTTTCCATTACTGCTTGAGTACAAGAAATTCCGTGGCAACGTCATCTATCCCTACCCCGTCATAGTCGAAATCCATAAAGAAGAAGGATGATTATGGCCTCTACAAAACTGATTCCCACAGTCAACCCATCTGTGGTAGTACCAAAACAGGGTTCACCATACTTGGCATGGTAAAAGGTAATGAACCAGCCTGTGATGAAAATAGCGAAAAGAATTGAGAGGGTTGTGTTCCGAAAGAGCTCTGTATATTCCATAATGACGATATGTCCCGTAGCAATAAAGGTAAGAAGCGCTCCCGCCACCGCTCCAACCGCAAATCCAGTCCAGTAACTCATGCGCTATGGTTCCCCCGGCTCATCTTAAAAATTTTTAGAATGCACCCCCAAAATATCTGCTTTCGGAGTGAGCATCATCTGGCCGATTTTTCGTAAGAATCGTTTACCGCAGTGTGCAAGATATTAGCGAAGTCCACCATGAATAGGTTTAACTGTGGGGCCCTCTAGCCTCATTTAGGGCCAATAATATATAATTGACTTCATTCCCATAATCCTTCCGAGATTGGTATACTCTGCTTTTACGATCTACTCTTTGCTGATATGGGATCTCTTCTGTATAGGTTATGGTATGCACGCCTGTGCAACGGTCTTCAGCAGTCTCTTCAGCTTCTGCACAGTTCCCTTCTCTCTTTTCGTATCTCTACGGAAGATACCATCCGTCTGGACCAGGATCTCTACTGCCACCTCATCCTTAGAGTTCATCTTACTGCACCATCAACAGCTATCTTATATCTTAATAAAACCGTTATTTCCAATCCCGACACATACAGACCCTCCTCTGCCCCCGTAAAAAAGAATGAATCCTCCACTCAACCATATACAAACACCAGTTTTCACATCCAAAATCAACCGCCAAAACGTGCAAAACATACCGGACCATAACGCTGGCAACCACCTTTATGCTAAGTCTCCCATCCTTCCCAGACCCGAGATAAAGTGTATGATCTGCCAATTCATATTCCAAGAAAAGAACCCTTAAGTAAACAGACTCAACAAAAGAGAGTCTGCGCTACAGAACAGGGTCCTAATCACAAAAAGGGAGAATAAAGCGAATTGGCTCTCATGGAATATCTACATGAAAAGGCGGAAGAGTCCCGACATAACGAGATCGTTGGATATCTCATAACGCTTACCGGGGTGATGTTTCTGATAGGGGGAACCAGCATAACGATCTCTGAAATTCCGAACCCAGACTGGCTCCTGTTCATACCCTACAAACTATCATCTCATCCCTACACCCTCATAGGCCTAATCTTCACCGTTCTCGCCTACATACTACTCGGCTTCGGAATAATCATGAGCATCCACTCCGCCGCAGAGCGATCATGGTACATGTGGAGACTCCAAGACACCCAGACAGAAGCCGAGGAGAAACTCAGATCCATGGTGAAATACGTGGAGAAGGCAAGGAACAAGGAAGATTAACCCTCATCCTTGGCTGAGTCGCAGAAAACCGATAACCTACCAATCTAGCTAAACCTAAACAATTAGAGATGACCATTAGCATCTAGTATTTTCGGGATTAGTACCAACAGCCTCTGCCATGACATCAGCCGACTTGGGCTCAGACAAATAATTGAAGACTCTCAACTCCATGCCCGGCAACAACAGTTTCGACCGAATAGGGGCAATGGCCATCTCGGAAGACTTTCATAGCTAAGATTCACCTCAGATAACTCCTTCATAACCCAAACACATCCCCTATTCCAGAAAGAGATGCTTCAAATAAGCTTAAGGGAGCTTCGACAGATAAAGATTTAAGTGCTCAGAATTCAATCTTAAAGTTGCCAAAATTAGTGCAGGTGAGAGATGTTGCCAGAATGGATATGTTTGAAGTGTGGCAAAAAATGGGTTGAAGAGGGAGATGTGGAGCCAAGATACTGCCCAACATGCGGCAGCCCCAACATCTACGTGCCTAAGAAAGTGAAACCACCCAAATATCACACGTAGAACCCAAAAATCTACAGGAAGCTGTTCATAAAGAGACAATCATTTTCCGAAATCAGCATCTGGCTTGAATCCGCTTCCTCAGTCAAGGAGATAGGAACCTCCCTAGCTAGAACAGCGGGCACCTGCCCGTCAGTCTCTCCCATCAATAAATGGGCTGCACTTGCAAGATCATCTGCCAGAGCATGTCTGGTTATGAGCAGCCGTTTGCCGTAAAGATCCTTTTCAGTCCTGCAATCCTTGACTGGGTTGAATCCTGCGATCCCCAGGGCTATCCCTTTGGTTCCCATACGAAGAGGAGTGACCTGACTGTCCACAATCAGAACCCCAACCTTCTTACCCGTCTTCTCAAGGATTCCACGTCTAATCTGCTCCGCGCTGCCCTGGGCATCCTCAGGCCAAAGAGCAACCGATCCCTGGGGCGCATTCTTACCATCAACACCCGCATTGGGTACCAAAAGGCCGTCTTTCAACGTAAGCAGCGCCCCAGAGGCTCCTCCAAAGATCTTATCGGCCTCTACCACTACCACCTCAACAAAGGAGGAGTCCATCCTATACTTTTCAGCCAGTTCTCTAGCTCTCTCTGAAGGGTTTACCGAACTCAACCTTATGAAACGTCCTTGAGTGGTAGCCACCACCTTGCTGGCTATGGCTAACATATCTTTCTCCTCTATGGCCTCATTCTGCTTCTGCAGGGAGTCAAGAATAACATCCACAAGATGGTCTCCAGGTCTAATTACCGGGGTGCGTATCCCAAAAATCTGCATGTTTCCCACTCTCTTCTAATCTAAATCGGAGGGCCTTAAGAGGGTTGGCCAAATGAGGCTTCCCAAAGAGTAGCCATCACTGATGAGCCCCTCTTCTCCATAGTAAGTGCGAAAGCACTCACTGTCCCCCTTAGCTCACTCTCTTTCCATCCAGGAACCTGCTAGGTCTCTACGTTAGCTACGTAGGAGTCTCCTGGTCATTCGCTCTCCAAGACTTTAAGTCCATGAGCTTTTAGAGGCTTAAGAATGGTTGGTCTGCTCAGAAGTCTGAGAAGAGGGTAACCAATCACTCCTAGGGCTATCAGACTGCTCGCTGTGATGAGCATGATCATAGCTATCCATGCCGGTAGAAACTGAAGAACTGCTGGTATGGGAATGAAGGGGAATATCCACAAGTAGCCCCCTACAATGAAGCCCACGGGAAGGGCACCCGCAACACAAGCCAATAATCGTCTCTTACGCAGCAGTAGAATGAGACTGGCCGCAACCAAGTTCGCTATAGGCCCTAATATCACATCTACCGGCCCAAGGAAGTAGTAGCCGTTGGTTAGGAAGCAGCCCACCGTGGAGCCGATAACAACCGGCCAACCAATCAAAGCTGATAAGGCCATTAAACAGTCTGCCACCCGGAGCTGAACTGCTCCGTAGATGGTATAACCCCCAGCAACCGTCATCTGAACAGCATTAAAGACCACATACAGACTTGTGAAAATGGCTGTTAAACTTATGTCCCTAGCGTCCAATTTTTCACCTCCCTACTCCGGGGTTTATACGGCGGAACGGGTGGGAGGTCCCACTCACCCGCCAACCAGCCATATCACAGACTGCAGTTATAANNTCAGGGGGTCAGCTTGATGTATTGGCTGAGCTCTTCAGCTACCTCTGGTAGGCCCAGATGGGCTAGGGTGTTCTTGGTGGGCACCCCTCTCTGGTCCCAGCCTCTCTTCCTGTAATACCGTTGAAGCATATCCTGGTATTTCTCTCTATCCAGGGTTGCCCCCTTGAAGGGCCCTTCTGTCAAGGGTTGGCGGAACCATCTGGCAGGGGGGACATCCATTTTATGGTCCCAGGCTTTCCCGTACTCTCTCACCCAGAAGGCTCTCATCAGGGAGTAGACTCTGTCCGCTATCCTGAACAGATCTCCTAAGCTCAGATCCATGCCGGTGGCGGCCTTCAGGAACTTGGGGTACCACTCCAGCTTGAAGCCCACCTCTATCCAGGGAAGACGGCAGGTGGTGAGGCACTCGAAGATGCCTCCTCTTATCCTCTGGAACTCTATAACCTTCTCAACCTTGGCTTCAGTGTAGCTTCCACGTCCGACCTTCATCTCCCAAGATATGACCCATGCATCCTTATGATGCGCCCCAATAGGGGAGGTTCCAAAGGATAATGCCATCCCAGGGGCTGCATGGCAGTCGTAGCCGGTGATCTCCAGGCTCTTAATATTCATCGCCCAGGTGGAAGCCTCACCGCCAAGCTTCTGAGCTGCGGCCTGCGTCCCCTCTGCCAGCACCGATCCCACCCCCCTTCTGTGGACTATATCCTCCGTGAGTGCCTTAGCTGCCTGGAAGTCTCCCCACTCAATCCTGTAATCCAGCAGTCCCTTCTCTGAGGCCTCCATAGCGAAGCCCAGCACATTGCCCAAGGAGATGGTGTCTAATCCATAGTCATCGGCCAACCTGTTCAGCACCCCCACCTGCTTCAGGTGTCCCAGGCCTATATTGGAGCCCAACATGGCAACATTCTCGTAGTCTAGCTCCGACTCTTGACCTTCGGCATCCTCTATGACGTTTCCACAGGTCATATTGCACTGTGGGCATCCCCTCTGGGAGACCTTCAGTTCCTCCATGGCGAATCCGCCTATATCCTCTGCCTCCTCGAAGACCCCTTCCCTGAAGTTCTGGGTGGGAAGGACGCTGTTCTCCTGACTCCACTCGATGGTCGCCATGGTCCCTTGCCGCTTCCAGAACTCGTAATTGGGCTTCTCCAGCACCTCTCTATACCCCTCTTTCCCCAACTCTTTCAATCTATCAGAATCGGCCACTGGAATGGTCTTGGAGCCCTTCAAGACTAGGGCCTTCAGGTTTTTGGATCCCATCACTGCTCCCATGCCTGGCCTGCCTCCTGCCCGTCCTTCCTGGGAGACCACATTGGCGAACTTCACCAAGTTCTCTCCAGCAGGACCTATGGTGACCACTCCCACAGTTCTTCCATACTCTTTCCTGAGTCTCTCCTCCGTCTCTAAGGCTCCCAATCCCCAGTAGTCTTCACCACTGAGCAGCTCCGACTCCTCATCTTCCACCCTTAGGACGGTAGGCCTACTGGCCTCTCCCTCCACAACTAGCAGATCATATCCGGCCTCTCTCAGCTGAACTGCTGCTCTGGTGCCCACATTTCCATCACCATATCCTCCTGTTAAAGGGCTCTTGGCAGCCACCACCAGCTTACCACTACTGGGTAGAGGAAACCCGGTCAGTGGTCCAGCTGCGAATATCAACTTATTCTCCGGTGAGAGCGCCCTGGTGCCGGACTCCAACTCGTCCCATAAGAGCCTGATCGCGAAACCTCTGCCACCCAAGAAGGTTTGAGCCACATCCCGGCTATATTCCTGAGCCAGCACTCTTCCGGTACTTAAGTTGACTCTCAACAGCTTACCATTCCAACCCCGCATCTTCCCACAACCTAAATCTGTAACCGCTCTGTATCTATCTACGCATCCAGAGATCTTTATACTTTTATAACCTTTCCAGGCCGTCAAGTTTCTTCAGCCGTCAGCAACCTCCTAGAACTCCCCCTGACCGGGCAGGAAGGAAGCGTTCACAAATGGGCAAACCCCAGAAGGAGCTCTGTAACTATAAGAAATAAATCTATAGAAATGGAATAGTTCAAACCAGATAAGTTGAATTACTGTGAGGGATAAGAGGCTGCAACACCACACGATCCCTAGGAGGATGCCCCCAATCCAAAGTCATAGAACGGAGACAGGAGAATCAAATCACATAAAGAACGTGAGTTGGCTTGGAGAGGCAACAGAGGATTCCAACATGTTACTCAAAGTGATGAATCCAACGATAATCCCCCATATTCTTCTAAGGTGTGAGCCATGGTTAAGTATGATGTATTGGTAATTGGCGCTGGAATACTGGGGCTCTCCACCGCCTACCACATTAGGAGGGGGAACCCCAAGGCTAAGATCTTGATCCTTGACAAGATGAGTGGTCCAGGCCAAGGGAATACCGCCCGGAGCGCTGCCATGTGCCGGAACTTCTTCAGCTCCGAGACCAACTTCAAACTTGCTGATTCTTCCATCAGCTTCTACAAGCATCTCCAACAAGAAGAAGGAGTATATCTCAGAATGGAGAAGACGGGGTACCTTTGGCTTCTAGATGAGGAAGGATGGAATAGGATAGAGCCCTTTCTAGGAGAGATGGCGGAGAGAGACTTAAGATTTGAACTCTACGATGAAGAGGTGTTGAGAGCCAGACTTAACCTGCGGACCAGGGTCAGCGAAGATGAAGAGGCTCAGATGATAGGTTTGACAGATGTGGAACAGGGACTCTTCGTTCCCGATGGTTTCTCTATAGACCCTGATTATCTAGTCAGATTCTACAAAGAAGGCTTGAAGGGAGCAGAGTTCCTCTTCGACACCCGGGTGGAGGAGATGATTGTGGAACCCGATGAACCCCTAGAACTCCGATATGGTGAACGTCTACCTAACCAACCTTACTACTGGCAGAAGACGACCCCTGGAGTGAGAACCAAGAACGGAAAAATAAAGGCTGATACTGTGGTGGTGGCCGCAGGTTCCTGGACCAGTAGCCTACTGACCAAGTTGGGCGTCGACACCCATGCCAAGCCCAAGACACGTCAGGTATTCACCATGTCCGCCAAAACCGAAGAACTGAAGGAACTCCTCAGCACAGACACCTTCATCAACGGGATGCCCTTCACCATCCTGCCCAAGCCAGAGACGACCCTGGACCAGCCTACCCTCTACATCAAACCCAACCATAAGGAAGGGACCTTCTGGATCGGTTACGACCCCGACTTCATGGCCCCCTTCCAACCCAAGGAGGAACTGGAGGAGGAAGAACGTTATCATGAAGAATGTTTTGAATACGTCGTCAGCCAAGTTCTGAGAAAATATTTCCCTCAATTCAAACGAAGCAGATCAACCTCTTGCTTCTCCGGACAATATGTCATAAATACCCTTGACGGGCAACCAGTGATCTTCAAAGAGAACGATATAATAGTGGTCACCGGGGCCAGCGGCAGCGGAATCATGAAGGCGGATTCGATTGGGAGGATCGCTGCTGCCGTATTTAACGACCAAGAGTATGCAACACTATACGGAAACCGGAAGTTCAAGGTCCAGAGTCTGGACATAGAAGACCGAAGAGTGGAACCTGAGAGATTCATCATTTAAAGGGAAGCAAGTTCGCAGCAACCACTGGAGTTCCCTCACTAGAGGCGTAGAGGTGGAGAGACTAAGGCGACAGGGTAGACCTATCCTATCTCCTACTAGAATCAGGTTGAAACCCTTCCATCAAGAGATCCGGGTTGAGTATGGTAGCTCTCTGAAGGCACCTGCAACCTAATGCTTATTTACTGTGAGAAAAACTTGAAATAGCTAAGCCATCTCTGTAAAGCCATCTTGGAGGATGAGAGTTAGATATGCCATTAACTGGAGACTTGAAAGCCATCTCCACCCTCTCTCTTATCATAGCACTATTAACTTCGGCAATAATTGGAGCACTCCTCTCCTACATGTGGGTCCTAGGCTACTACGAGGGCCTCAAGATAAGCAATCCTGACATACCCACTGTAGCTATAACCAATGCCTCCTTCTCCAATCAAAACACCGATCTCTTCGAGGTCACATTACTGAATCCTACATACTCCACCTCAGACCAGCCAATCAAGATTATAGGTTTCAGGGTGTCAACCAAAGACGGTCTTATACATAACGTAACAGAGGCGACCCCCTCCACCCCTATTCTACTGGAGAAGGGGAACTCCACAACTGTGAAATGTTCTTGGAACTGGGCAGACTACACCGGTGAAACAGTCTCAATCACCGCCCTAACCGCAGAGGAGACATCAGGCGCCACATTACAGAAGAGAACACCCTTGGTTAAATTGCTGATCACCGAGGTGGATCTGGATCCCACAGTCAGCGTCACCCATTTCAACATCACCCTCCAGAACTCCAATCTCTCTGACACATACGTTAACGTTACAGAGATAATTCTAACTTCGGGGAACACAAGTCTGCCCCTAGGCGCCCTTACTACCCCTGCACTTCCCTATACTCTTCATCCCAACGACACAGCTGAGCTGCGGTGCAACTGGAACTGGACCCAGTACCAGAACCTAACGATCGTGGCGTACACTGCACAGGGTTACCATTCCGAACCCCTAAGGGCTACCGCTCCTGGGCCTACAGTTCTCGGCATCACAGAGGTTATCTTCAATCTATCCGACACTAGCCACTTCAAGGCCACAGTAAGAAACTTCCAAGCTTCTCCTCCCTCTTCATATGTTAACATCACAGACTTCAACTTGATCATGGAGAACGGCACCCTCAAGAAGATAGATGAGGTGCAGCCAGGGCTGAGTCCTCCACCTGCACTTTATCCCAATGATACAGGCGCCTTCACCTGCTCCTGGAACTGGACCAATTATCTAGGAAGATACCTCACCGTCTCTGTTAGTACATTGCAGAACTCTACTGCATCCTATAGAACGGCCACGCCGCCCCCCGTGACCATCACCGATGTCGCCTTCAGTCTGGACCACACAGATAGTTTCAATGTCACGGTTAAGAATTCGGAGTTCTCTCCAACCAGCATCAACGTTACCGATGTAATAGTTACCTTGCAGAACGGAACCGTGAAGGAGATTAACGGAACCCTAATCCATCCTCCTCTGACTCCCTATCTGCTTGATTCTGGCAAGAATCAGACGTTCGTCTGCCCCTGGAACTGGAAACATCATCAAGGCAGGAATATCACGGTCACGGTGCGAACTCTAGAAAATTACACAGCCCACCATCGGCAGATGACCCCCGTGAACCTGACCTTAAAGATCACAGATACTGCTTTTGATCCCAGTGACAAAAGTTATTTTGAGGTCACTATCAAGAACACTGAGAATTCATCTGTAGCCGCCAATATCACCAAGATAACTGTCTCCGTGGACGATAAAACTGTGGAGATGAAGGAGTTGATTCCTCATCTTCCCAAGATGCTTGAAGTCGACTCCTCCGTCACCTTCAGATGTTCATGGGCTTGGGCGGGCTATCAAGGAGAGCAGGTTAGGATCCTGGTGGAGACTTCTCAGGGCTATAGGATATCCCGGGAAGTAGAGATTTAGACCTATCCTGAATATCTGTTTTCTTAAACTATGTTGAGGGCCCTTCCTATTCCCTGGGCCACCGCCTTCTTATACGCCAGGTTCGCGGTCACAGCATCCTGAACCGCTAGGCCAGTGGATGTGAAGACGGTTATCTCCTGGGATGAGGCTCTGCCTGGCTTGGAGCCAGCCACCACCTCTCCTATGTCACCAAAAACGTCCTCTCGTGAGATGATTCCCTGGCTCAGGGGAACGTTGATCTCCCCGCTATGCGAGGCTTGCTCCCAGTCGTCGACGATTATCTTGGCCCGGGTTAGAATCTCCGGGTCCAGCTCCTCTTTTCCAGGAGCATCCGCTCCGATGCAGGTGAAATGCATACCGTCTTCAACCCACTGGTTCCTGACCAGGGGCTCTCTGGAGGGCGTGGTGGTCACCACAATATCGGCTCCTTCTACGGCGTCCCTAACCTCCTCTACGGCCACCATCCTCCTCACGTTACCATATTCAGATTTCATCTCGGTCACATAGGCTTCTCTGGTGCTCTTTGTTCGACTCCAGACCCTGACCTCTTGGATCTCGTCGTAGAGTGAGAGCAGAGCCATGAGCTGGGTTCTAGCTTGTGCTCCGGCTCCCACCAGACCCACCACCTCAGAGTCTTCTCCAGCCAGATATTTGGCTGCCACCCCTCCTGCAGCACCGGTCCTCATATCAGTGATCAGGGTTCCACCCATTATCGCTAGGGGCGCTCCGTTCTTGGGGTCTATCAGAGCTATTATAGCCATGACGGTGGGGAGGTCATATCTCTCCCGATTTTTGGGATGGACATTGACCACCTTGACCGCTGAGATATCCAGTTCCTCCAGGTAGGAGGGCATAGCCCTTAGATCGCCATCGTACTTATTGTAGAAGAGGTAGACCTTGGCTGGCATCTGAGCGTGGCCTAGACCCTTCTCCCTGAAGGCGGATTCAACAACCTCCATAACCTCATCCATGGACAACAGCTGACTGACATCCTCTTCTGTCAACAACAGAGTCTTCATACCAGGCACCCTTTCAGATCTGCCCCATGGCCTTGAGCACCCGCTCCTTTGCCAGGCTTTCAGCCGCCACCCGGGGCGGTACTTTCTGGTCTTTCACGATGTCCAGGACCCGTCGAGTATTCCTGAGAACCTTCTCCTTGATGATGTCAAAGACCTCACTCTCGGTTCCTCCCCCATACTCCACAGCGGCGGTTATGACCCCTCCAGCATTGGCAATGAAGTCTGGCATCACAAGTATTCCCCGGTCGTGAAGTATTCTCTCCGCTTCTCTGGTGGCTGGAATGTTAGCAGCCTCCACGATGAGGGCTGCCTTGATATCTCGTGCATTCTCTTCGGTGATCACGTCCGGTCTGGCTCCGGGAATAAGGATATCTACCTGTAATCGGAATAGCTCCTCATTCTTGATCACTTCTCCATCTTCATAGTTCTTGACTGCTCCCGTCTTCTGCTTAACCTCTAGCAATCTTTCGTAATCTAGCCCCTCTGGTTGGTAGATGCCGCCTTTGGAGTCTGAGACTGCCACAATCTTGGCGCCCTTCTCTGTCAAGAATTTCATGGTAGCAGTTCCCACCGCTCCGAAACCTTCTACTGCAACACTGGCTTTGGACAAGTCCAATAGAGCGTATTCGCAAGCCGCTTCGGTGCAGACGGCTACCCCATAACCGGTAGACCCTATCTCATCTAGTGGGATTCCTCCCAGCTTCCGTGGTAGACCTATAGCTCTACCGATCTCCTCATAGACGATACCCATACAGTCCTCGTCCGTTCCCATATCCGGACCTGGGATGTAATCTGCTATGGGTTCTATGGCCTTAGCGAAGGATCGCATCAGCTCACACTTATCTTCAGTGTCTGGATCAGCGATGATTCCGCTCTTTCCGCCCCCATGCGGAATATCGGCTGCCGCGTTCTTGAAGGTCATGGCCCTCGCCAATCTGAAGACTTCCTCCGTGGACACATCAGGGGCCATCCTGGTTCCGCCTATGGCTGGTCCACGCACAGTATTGTCCACCACCAGCATTCCCTTCAGCCTCGTCTTGGGGTCGTAAACGTACAATATTTTCTCAGGCCCTATCTCATCCGAGTATTGGAACACTCCTTCTTGAGCCTCCACTGAACCAACTCTCCAGAACCCAAAGCTAATACTACAAAGCATGATAAGTCTTTTGCAACTTTCCAGTGAAAGCAGCTATCCGAAGAATCTGGGTCTTTGGGACACAAATTTAGGCAGGGTCAAGGGCTTGAAGGGTTTAGATCTGGTCCCTTCCTCTATCTCCCTTATGAATTCCCTCAGTTTCATCTTCCTGATCCTTCCTAGCTCTCGGTCCCTTATGGGAAGGATACCGGAGTCAACCTCTCTCCGCCCGATCACAATGACGTAATTTATCCATTCCGTCTCTGCCTCTCTAACCTTCCTCTGCATCGTCAAAGGTCTATCATCCAAATCAACTCTTATCTGGTGCCGCCCTATCTCATCAGCTATCTTCTCCGCCTGCTCCAGAAAGTCCTCCGCCAAGGGTATAACTCTGACCTGAACGGGCGCTAACCACAGAGGAAGCATGGGAACACCTCCTTCCTGCTGCTCTCGGAACGCCTTCTCCAACAATGCATATACGCATCTTTCTATTGCCCCGCTGGGGCTACAATGCAAGATCAGGGGATACTCTCTTTCACCACTCTCTTTCACGTAGGTGATACCGTATCTCTCAGCGTTTTCGATGTCGATCTGGTCAGTGGAGAGGGCGGAAGCCTTGTCTAGATTGTCCACAAAGTTGAACTCCCATTTGGTGACGAAATAGAAGAACTGCCCTTCCCACATCTCAATCAACGCTGGCTTCCCATTCATCTTGGCCAACGAAGTGATGAAGTCCTTATTCTCTTCGTAGAAGTCTCTGGTGAATCTTATCGCCAGCTCATAATCTTCAGGTTCCAAGCCTAGACCTTCCTCCAATATTTCCTTGCAAAGCTTGAATCTGGTGAAGAATTCCTTCTTGGCCTGTTCCAGGCTCTGACATAATGCATGACAGTCCGGCATGGTGAAGGCTCTGAGTCTCCTCAGCCCAGAGAGCTCTCCACTCTTCTCTCTTCTGAAGCTGTACTTAGTAAGCTCGTAGATTTTGAGGGGTAGCTGCCGATAAGAGATCTGCGTGTCATGAAGCATGAGGAATTGGCCGAAGCAGGCGCTGAATCTTAAGAAGTAGTCTCTTCGCCGGACTTCAAAATGTACTGTCGGGCCGGAAATCTGCTAAGATAATCCGCCAGGCTGGGATGACCAAGATCGTACATGATCGGAGTCTCAACCTCCATGGCACCGTACTCTATAACCTTCTGGGTAACATACTCCTCCAGCAAAGATTTGATCAACCGCCCCTTGGGATACCACCTGAAATTTCCTGAATCGCTACCCGGCTCATAGTCAACAAGCTCCAGCTTCTTCATGAGACGCAAATGAGGCGGGGCCTCTCGAGCCTCCCTCGCCTTGGCGATCTCATATCTCATAAACTTCTCCAGCCTCGGTTGCTCTGTGAAGTCGAATTCCTCAACCGGCACCATCGCTCCCTCTGGCTGCATGATGAACCAGGCGGACTTCACCTCCTCTTCTGCCTTCAGTGCCTCTGAAACCACCTCCGTCTCTCCGATGTCCTCCGCCCGAAGGGTTCTGAACTGCTCTGCCAGAGGATGGCCTTTGATTGAGATGGAGAATCTCTTACACCACCCAAAGGGTGTTCTATTGGCTTGGATCCCAGCATCTGTGGCATATCTCTCCATGGCCTTGACTATATCGAGGGCCTCATCTGGTCTCGCCAAGTTGTTGCTCAAGTGGGCATAGGGATATATCAGAACCCTATCCACCTTCAGTTCCTCCAATGAGGCCTTAGTCTCTTCCACAGCCTTCTTCGCCACAGCTTGGTTGTCACCCTCTTCAACAGAGGTGAATAACACAACCAGCTCTTCTAGTCGATGCTCTTTCTCATCGCACTCTTCCGCCAGTCCAACCTCTTCTTTAATCGGTTTGTATTCTATATAATTCGAGTGGAGCTGAAGTATCCTCATCTGCAATCCCCAGTTTGTACTGTGACTGACCTTAATAAGAAGAGATAATACTTAAATTAGCCTTGCGAGATTCTCAGCCTCTATATCTCCATTTCCTCAACTTGCGTTCCTCTCTAGTCTTCTTCTTATACTCCCTATAGTGATCCTTACACAGATACGCTCTTCTCGATCTGCCAACCCTTAATCCAGCAGAGCCCACTTTCTTATTGGAAAGAGAACGGACCGCCTCCTCATCGCATCCCATCACACTGCACTTTACACCCTTGGACACTCGACCCAATGATCAATTCTCCAGCCTAATTTACATGCTCGATCCCTTAAAAGTCCTTTTTCGTTGCGATTCTGGTGATATCTCCGCAGAACTCCCCTTTCTGTGTGATGGTTATTCTCACTGAGATAACTGACGCTTTATAAGATGCTACTTATCCCTTAATAGCTGTGCTGTGTGAGGTGTTGAGATGATGAGGGACAAAGTTTCTGTTAGGATTGAAAACGTTGTGGCCTCGGCGGATTTGAATCAGAGGGTGGATCTGAATGCGGTTGTGAAGGGTAACCCTAGAGTTGAGTATCGCCCGGAGCAGTTTCCAGGATTAGTATTTCGTCTGAAGCGGCCTAAGACTGCCACGTTGATCTTCAATTCCGGGAAGATGGTTTGTACTGGTGCGAAGTCTGAGAAGGAGGCTGAGAGGGCGGTGAGGAAGGTGGTCCGGGAGTTGAAGAAGAGCGGCGTAATCATCCTCGGTCAGCCTGATTTCAAGGTTGTGAATATTGTGGGGACAGCAAATCTGAGTGGGAATATTGATCTGGTGAAGGCAGCCTATGATCTGGGGAGGACCATGTATGAGCCTGAACAGTTCCCAGGCCTGATTTATAGGATGGAGGAGCCTAAGGTAGTTATTCTATTGTTTGCCAGTGGAAAGCTGGTCTGTACCGGTGCCACTGAAGAGGACGATGTCATGGTGGCCGTGGAGAGACTTCATAAGAAACTTGAGGATCAAGAGATGATCTTCTATGAGGAATAGTAATGAGATAATAGATGAAGATGATGATCCTGTAGGATCTCAAACTATTTTTGGTCTACTGGCTGGAATCTCGTAGAATCTCTCTTTATGAAGCAGTGTAGCCCCTTTTATGCCCTTTGTGACAATCACAATCTATACCCCAGGATCCTGAATTCTTTTCATCGCTCTCCTCAGATCAGTTAGCCCAGTTATCATTTTAATCTCTTGTAAAGAGGATTTGTAGACATCAATCTCTCCCAGAACATGGGATACTCTCCATCTCCTCAGGAAAACCCCTCCTCCTTCATCAAATCCTCTCATAACTCCCTAGAGATCTAGTGACAGCGTTTTTATTGATCTTCACAGTCTATCCACCGCCTTGTAGTAGAGTTCGTTTGCAATCGGTGCAACATGGATGGCTCTAGCCTGTAGAGAGTCTGGTATATCTTGGGGAATAATCTGTGAAGCTTTTAGTTGAAGTAAGCATCTTGGTTCTGATATCTCAAGACGAAGCTGGTGTCCAGGCATTCTTTACCTGTTATACGCCGGAGAGGTCTATACCCTCAGTCTGCAACCACTGAACGTACCGGGGAGAGAAGTCCTGGTCCACCTTTAGATATAACAGAGACCTCAGCATCCAGTTTATTGGCTGCCATTGAACCATAGTTTGGGGGACCACCCAGCGTAGGGCTTGGAACCCTTATCCTAGGCTAAAGAATTAGATCCATCGCGAAGTGCCCCACCACAACCAGATCCAACATACATCTTCGCAACCCAAGGACAGCTGATCCCGAACTATTCACTTATTAGAAGGTTTATACGAGGGGTTATAAATTCCTATAACCAAGATAATTGTTGACGGTGGACGAGGTGCCGGTAAAGAGGAAGAGTCACGGAAGATCGAAGGGCGGCAAAGGCAGAAGTATGAGGGTGCAGTGTTCTGTATGTGGTCAGCTGGTACCCCGAGATAAAGCCAAGAAGATGACCCGCAGGGTCTCCCTCGTGAATCCAACCTTGGCTCGAGAACTTCGCAAGCAGGGGGCCTACATATCCAGCCGACGGGAGACAAAATACTACTGCGTCTCATGTGCGGTGCATCGAGGCGTAGTTAAGGTACGCTCAGAAGATGAACGTCGACCATCCCGCAGACGAAGAAGGTAACCGCAAGAATAGCAACAATAACCTTCAAGCATCTGTTCTCTTCGTTTTGACCCACTTGAGAAAATGAAGCACCCGCTGAAGAACTGTGAAGGTGGTGAGGATAGCCAAAAGGATCACCGCCCAATTCAGGACTTCTAACCAAAGGATGCTGACGAAACTGGCCATAGCAAGCAGGAGCAGTCTTTCTGCCCGCTCCGCCATCCCCACAGTTTCCATTCCCACTCCCAGAGCTTCCGCTCTAGCTCGGGTGTAGCTAACCATCAAAGAACCGGTTAAGGTGACAAATCCCCAGAATGGGTGGCACAGCTCACCAAAGATTATACCGCACAGTATAGTAGCATCCGCAATGCGGTCCAGCGTTGAGTCCAAGAATGGCCCGAAAGGGCTAGTTTCTCCATAGCTTCTAGCTAAGGCTCCATCCAGCGCGTCGCAGAAGCCCGAGAGGAGTAGAAGGATCGGCGCCATTACCAGCGAGAGTTGAACTTGATCCCATCTCCAATAGAATATTGCTGATAGCACTGCGAATATTAGTCCTAGAGCGCTGATCTGATTAGGTGTCAACCCTACCTTATGAGCTATCTTCGCCTCACTCCTAATCCAATTCTGGAATTTCTTCTTCAGTCTGGTCAGCATCTCTGCTCACCCTAAGGTCAGATGCGGCTCATCTAGGATTTGCGGCAGTCCTCTTATTAAAAATCTGGTTGAAGTGGCATGCGGGCGTCTGTAGCCGCGTTATTCCTCAAGCTTGGAGTACATAATTTTCATAACTTTATGTTCTACCACCACAGCTCCCGAGCCCAGAAACTCTGAGAGTCCTATCCTGAAGGCCTCCAATCTCTCCGCATTCTCTCGTGACCTTAGTCTGTACTGTCGGTTTATGTAATCAAGAATGATCTGTGCCCCCTTGTTGCCGAAGATCTCTCTCAATCCTTCTTCTAAGCACTCCAGAAGCAACTCGTTGAACTCGTGTTCTTGGTCGCCAATGTTTTGAATGCTGAGACTCTCAAGGGCAGACAAGATGGATGTCGCCTATATTCCGTCACAATAAACAATAATCAAGATAAGTACTTAAGTTTTACTATCAGACAGTACAACACAAATACAGATCGTAGTCTAGCATTCAACTGTTTATGTATCCATGTCTATTGGAAACTAAATACCGGTGTGCGCAAGTTTTCTGGTGGGCTTTTTCTAACACTTCCTTAGTCTGTTCTTCTCCACTACTTCAAGAAATCTTTTGGTTAAACTATTACCTCGTTTCCTTTGATAGTTTGGAAGCTAATATGGGAGTTCTCCGATATTTCCAAGATCCTCATAGTCTTGTTGTTCTCTTTTCTCCTGTATGTTTTTTCTTTGTCCGTAATCCGAAAAAGCATCTCAGCCGCGCTAATTCTGATCTTGTCGACCATCTAGCCGCTATCCCTTCTCCTGCTACCTAGAACGCGGATCTTAGCGTCTAAAATCAAAGTTTATAAACCCGGAATGTGCTTTTCCAAAGAGTTTATCCTGCGCACGCATCCCTAGTATGGACATACGGATCCAATCAGTTGATTTGAACCGAAAGCTAGGGTGGCGCTAGTATCTTCTTCATAAGTTCTGAGAATCTTTCTGCGGCAGTGCGTTGTTTCCTAAGGTTAACAGAAGTTGCAGGAACATATAGTAATGCTTCTGGACTGCAGAACTTGACGCACACAGGCTCGCCCCCACAAAGCTCGCACTTAACGACTCTTCCTTGTGTGACATCAATACCAGCTCCCCCGAAGGGACAAAAGACCACGCACATTCTACACCCTACACACTTGTCGTAGTCTATCACCACGGCTCCAGTATCCTCGTCTCGCTCGATGCAGCCCATGGGGCAGACGGACTGGCATATCGGCGAGTCACACTGTTGGCATACCATAGGAATGTAGACGCCAGCCCTCATCCACTTCACCACATGGATTCTAGAGGCTGTTGGACTGCATGTCCCACCATTTTCGATGGAGCAGGCTGTCTCGCAGAGTTTACATCCCGTGCATTTCTCAGGGTCAACTAACAGTATCATGCGCAAGATTCTCCTCACTCCTCACAGCAGGTGAGACGGTTCCTTCTCTAGGTTCAGCCTCTTCAGCGTCTCCTCTGAGGGTACGCCTTTCTTGCTCCATCCGTGAAGCTCGTAGTATTCATCCAGCATCCCCTCAAACTTCTCTCTTTCAATCTTCTTGCCCCTTGCTATAGGCAACCCGATGGGCGTGGCCTCTCTGAAGTAGCGATCTGGGAGGGTGTCGTCCTTCCTGGAAAAGCCTTCTCTGTTGTTGAACAGCCTTTCGATGTTGTAGATTCTCTCCCCAATGGTCATCAGCTCTTCCTTAGATAACTTCATTCCAGTGGCATAATCGATCAGGTTCGTCCACTCCTCGAACTTCGGTGCGTGAACGGCGCAGAAGACTGTCTGAAATTTACAGAGTCCCAGGGAGTCTACAACTGCATATAGAAGCTCTTGCCACCAGACCATGCGACTTTTCCCCTCATATGAGGTGAAGTCGTTTGACACCGGACCGCCATATATCTCCCCCAGCAGTTCCTTGGGTAATCCATATAGGTCGATGGCGGGGCGGCTTCTGAGGTGGTCGGCTCCTCTGGTGGAGGTGGCTATTCCAAGGGCGAAGCTGGGTGTGGGCCTCTCGTCTGAATGGAGGCTTCCCATCCCCTTAATGTGAATGGCGTAGTACTCGGAGCCCTTTCCGATCTTCTCTATGGCGGGCTTCATGCCCTCGGCTAATAGGTCTCCGAAGCCCTCCCGCTTCGCTATCTTGTGAATCATTTGGATGAGGGCCTCGCTGTTTCCCCACTCAAGCTTTAGCCCATCCGTGGTCTCTTCATCTATCATCTCCTTCTCGTACAATTCCATGGCCCAAGCGATTATGTTTCCAGTTTCGAGAGTGTCCAACCCATACATGTTGACCAAATGATTAGCCAACAGAACGGTCTCTAGGCTGGGGCAGTCAGGCAGGGTTCCGAAGGCGCCTTGAGATGTGTATTCGGGGCCCTCCCCATAGAGGGGGGCATAGGGTCCCTCTGTAAGGATGTATCTGTGGCGGCAGTTAATTGGACAACCATAGCATCCCGACATTCCTATGGCATATTCATCCATATTTTCACATTCCAGAACCTCTCCCTTCTCCATGCGATTGTACTGGAAGTTTCTACAGCGGACAAGCCCCGTGGTGTTTGTGTTGCTGTAGATTATCATGGTCCCCCATCTTGACTGTGCCCTGGCCCACTTGGTATCCATAATCATGGTGTTCATCTCTCTACAGTATTCCAGAAGCTTCTCGGGCTGTGAAAACTGCAGGTCTCTAGTGCCCCTGGCTGCTATCGCCTTCAACCTCTTGGACCCCATTACGCATCCCATACCGGTCCTGCCGCCGGAGTTCTTCATCCCGTTCCTCACATTCGCAAACCTGACCAGGTTCTCCCCGGCTACGCCGATTACCATGCACTGAATCTCATCGTCCTGATGGATCTCTCTGATAGACTTCTGGGTCTCGAAGGTATCCTTACCCCACAGCTGAGAGGCATCCCTGATATGGATCTCTCCATCATTAATCCATAAATAGACTGGATTCTGAGCCCTTCCCTTGATTACCAGATGATCGAAACCAGCGAATCTCAGTTCCGGCGCGAAGAAACCACCCATGTTTGAGTCGCCCACCGCACCAGTGAGGGGAGATTTCGCGGCGATGTCACATCTACCTGAGCCTAGAGCTGGGATTCCACAAAGCAGCCCGGTGCCGATGAGTAAGACATTCTCTGGTCCGAGAGGATCTATCTCTGCTTGGTTGTGGTTGAAGAGGAGGTACATATCTAATCCTCTGCCTCCGAGATATAGGCGGCGGAGCTCCATCGGGATATCCTGGGTGACCACCTTACTGTTTGACAGGTCTATGTAGGCTATCTTCCTTCTGAGCATCTTATAGAGCCCTCATGTTCTGCCTCGGATCTTGGCTTGGTCCGGTCTGGGCCAGGATAGTCGGTAGGTGATCCTGCAATGTGGACAGGTAACCTTTTCCTGTTTTGGTTCTACTGGGATTCTCTCCAGACAATTCAGGCATCGGACAGTTATCTCTTCCGTCAACTCCTCACCTCTCGAATGTCCAGAGTTACCAATCATCACCCAGAGGATTAGCCCCTCTTCCGCTTCTTCTTAGACAGCCTGACCAATAGATCGACAGCTCTCTCCACCTCTTCTCCCGACTTGGTCTCCAGCATCTCAGCCTCTTTGGCCCTATTGAAGATCTCTTCCCCCTTTTCACTGCGGATAATGGTTAGGGTCCAGCCGCTCAATCCCAAGCCACCCGCCGAGATGTCGGCCAGCTCTGCTGAAAAATCAGCGCATGGCAAGCAGCTCTTCCGGGTGTACTGCTTTGCCTCCTTCAATGGAATAGATTGCACCTCCCCTGACTGAGTGGTAACCAAGATCTTTCCCTTGATATTCATCTTGATTATGTCTCTGGGATCGATTTCCAATTCCCCTCGAATATGCTGATCGAAGAGGCCCTGATAGCTGAAGCTCTCGGTGCACATGAGCCCTACCGTAAAATTCAGTCTCTCCGAGTACTTCTTAAGGGGAACCATCTGGATCCTTCGGAGCGCCTGTATCTGGCAGGGGGTGCCTACAAAGGCTAAGCTCTCTCTCTTCTGCTCCACCCCCTCCTTTAACGCCATTAGACTCGGTGAGTAGGAGTATCTTGTCCCTGCACATCCCAAGACCTCTTCAGGATTCTTGGCCAGTACCGGAACAGGATAGAAGGACCTATCATCATCGGTTCCTGACAGGGCGGCTCCATCGATCATACCCTCCCTGAGGGCGTAGTTCAACAAGGTGGTGACCAACCCCCCGTCCTGACAGACGCTGAGCACCCCTTCATCCGTGGATCGAGCGGCCACCACCCGCCTATGAACACCAAACTCCTCATCAGGAGTTCTTTCCCTATCAAAGGCCATATTCTCTAACGCTGACCAGGACAACCTATACCTAGGACAGACTCGGGCGCAGATCCCACAGCCACTACATTCTCCAACCTCTTCGGGCTTCCCATTTACATATTGCAGACAACCCACCGGACATACCACAAGACAAGCAGCACAACCCATACACTCTCCAGCCAGAAGAACCTCCCCTAAAGACTCTTTGAAGCTCATCCTCTGAATCTTCGTCAATACCTCACCATCCTTTCTCATCATCCACTAAGATCTTCAAGACAGCCCTCAATAATCTTAATAACCGGATTTAACAAGACCCAAATCCTATTATAAGTTTTCGAACAGCTGAAATTCAGGTGTTTCGGTGGATGATCAAGATAATCGGCGTCAAAAATATGCCCGTAATTGAAGAGGGCGACGATCTGGCCAAGCTTATATGCAGCAGAGCTGAGCAGCAAGGAACACCGATTGAAGATGGCGACATCATCATAATTTCACATATCATTGTGTCACGAGCTGAGGGAACCGTGGTGAACCTCAACACCGTAAAGCCCTCCAATTTCGCAAGAACCTTGGCCGAAGAATGCAACAAGGACCCCCCTCTTGTGGAGGCCATCCTCCGGGAATCCAAGACCCTCATCCGCACCGGAGATGGAAACATAATCGCCGAAACCCAGCATGGTTTCATCTGCGCAAACGCTGGGATAGATCGCTCCAATGTTCCTGGTGATAAGAACGTCGCTCCATTGCCTAGGAGGCCCGACCATTCGGCAAGTGAAGCCAGACGAAATATACAGAGAATTACTGGAAAGGATGTGGCGATCATCATTGCTGACACCCATGGGCGACCTCTACGAAAGGGCGGAATCAACATCGCAATAGGAGTAGCCGGGATCAAACCGATTCTGGACCTGAGGGGAAGGAAGGACCTTTTCGGATACGTCTTGAAGGCGAAGAGGACAGCGATTGCGGATGAATTGGCGTCGGCCGCCGAACTCGTGATCGGACAGGTAGATGAAGGAATCCCCGTGGCAATAATCAGAGGATACTCCTATCCGAGATCAGAAACAGCGAAGGCAACGCAGCTAATAAGACCGCGGGAGAAGGACTTATTCATCTAAACATTTTCATGGCTCAGTAGTTCCAAGCGCACCACGTAAGACTCGATTTGGAGTGTCAGGAGTTTAGGAGTAGGGTGGCCTGTGTTGACACACCGATACCCAGAGCGTGTGCACAGAGCGAAACGCATTTCTGAGTAGTTACGCTTAAATAGGTTAAAGCTCGTTAGGCAGAACTCTACTGACGGATCAACAATGAATCTGGATAGGTTAACAGTCAAGATTGCAGGCGCTGCGGTGCTAGCCCCCTTATCCGTAATACTACAAGTTCTTGCCCCCTTATTCATAACCCCCTGGTCGATGAGAATAGATTTCGTAGCTGTGCCCTGGATCCTTTGCTGGATCCTCTTTGATCTCAAAGCGGCTCTTCTAAGCCTAGTCATCAGTGTACCCCTCGTGGGAGTCTTGGGGCCCTTTGCTGGAGGATGGGTTGGAGCTACCATGAAATCTGTAGCTAGCGTCTGGATGTTCCTTGTTCCTGCCCTTTTTGTGTGGAAAAAGGAGGGTGCGAAACGTCTGTTGCAAAACAGACGCCTCTTTACGCTTGCAGGCACTCTAGCCATAATTATAAGAGCTGTGGTTACTCTGCTCTTCAATCTCTACTTCGCAATACCTATCTTCTTTGAAATGACACCTCAGGAGACAATTCAGATGTTCTCGAATATGGCATTATTGAGTTTCATTGGAAAATCATTGGGCGTTGTTGGTCTGGGAGCTTATGTGGTGGAGGTTGCTTTCTGGAACACCGTACAAGGGATAATTGATCTTTCTATATCTTCACTGATTGGGCTGGTCATTCTACGTAGATTTCCAGGACTAACTACGGAATCTTGAAGGAGCGACTCTTTAGCTAGAAGCTACGTATGTGCACTTGGCTTCTCCAAAAGGCTTTTTTGAACGTCTGACGAGAGCTAGTGGCTGGGGTGCTTGTGTGAGACTAGTCGTGGCAATGACAGGCGCCAGCGGTGTTGTCTACTGTAAGCGTCTGTTAGAAGTATTAAGAGAGAAGGATATTGAGATCCACTTGATCATCAGTGCTACTGCGAAAAGGGTGATCAAAGAGGAGCTGGGCTTCGCTGAAATGGAGATCCAAGATCTAGCTGACTACACCTATCAAGCAGATGATTGGAACGCCCCCCTCGTGAGCGGCTCTTTCAAGACAGACGGCATGCTGGTGGTTCCTTGCAGCATGAAAACACTGTCAGGGATTGCTCACGGTTATTCTGAGAATATTATTCTGAGAGCCGCGGATGTGACACTGAAGGAAAAGAGGAGATTAATCCTTGTACCCCGGGAAACCCCATTGAACTCTATTCATCTTCGCAATATGCTGGAACTTGCAAAACAGGAGGTGTGCATTGCTCCCGCTATGCCCGCTTTCTATCATAGACCAAAAACCATAGGTGACCTAGTAGATTTCGTGGTTGGCAGAATCCTGGATATTTTGCAGATTGAACACGCGCTCTATAAGCGATGGAGAGAGACCTCAACTCCCTAGCTTCGGCTCCCACACCATAATCTTAATTTAATGTAGCCCACTAAGGCTAGCAGATCTGACACTACTGGATGGTTGAGACTTTGACGGAGGTAAAGTTTGGCCTGGAGAGCACCCCCTACCCCTGGGAGCGCATATCGGAGCTTGCAAACTATGTTGAAAGGGTGGGCTTCGACTCCTTCTGGATGCCAGATCACACTATTGGCTTCGGAATCAGAAGGTGGAATGCCCTAGAGGCTTGGACTACGCTCTCAGCCCTTGCCACGCAGACAACAGAAGTCCGCCTAGGAACATGTGTAGGTGATGTCTATAGACATCATCCAGCCTCACTGGCGCAGATGGTGACCACCTGCGACACCATATCCCAGGGCAGAGTCACCTTGGGGGTGGGGATCGGTGAAGCAATGAACCTGCTACCCTTCGGAATCCCTCTGGAGAAGCCGGTTGGCAGGACCCGTGAGACGGTCAGCCTCATAAGGAAACTGTGGACCGAGGACTCCGTGGACTATGAAGGCAAATACCACCAATTTGAGGGCGCCTTTCTGCAGCCTAAACCAGTGCAGAAGCCACACCCTCCCATCTGGATAGCCGCCAACTCTCCTATGACGATGAAGATGGTTGCGGAGCTGGGAGACGGCTGGGTTCCAGCCAGTATATTTCCAGATGAATATGCAGAAGGCCTCCAGAGGATCAGAAAGATGGCGGAGAAGGCTGGCAGAGACGCAGATGAGGTAGAGCCTGCTCTCTTCACCTTCACGGTGGTGGCCCAGAGCCACCAAGAAGCTCGAAGGGCTATATCGCTGCCTGCCAAGATATACTTCTTGACCAGACCCAGAATCCCAAGAAGGCTGGGGTATGATGTGACAGATAAGTACGATATGACCTTCAAGCTGGTTATGGAGCCGGAGACAACCAAGGCTCTACTGGAGGAGGCAAAGCAGCTGCCGGATGAAATTCTAGATGAGGCCCCAGTCTTCTTCGGAGCCCCCGAGGATATCATTGAAGCTGTTGAGGATTATGTGGATGCTGGAGTAAGACATTTCGTGGTAAACTTCTATGTCAGACCGGATAGGCTAAAGGATAATCTCAAGCTCTTTGCAGAGGAGGTCATTCCACACTTCAGCCAGAAATAGGATCACCCCAAAAATATCTACCGTATAGTCCTTCACATTTCTATTGGGCTCCTGAAAAAAGTCCTAGATCCTAATGAAGTGGACCCTTGGAGTCTCCATATTCCAACCCTTATTCTCCCTTCCAAACTGCCTTTCTCTTCTCCAGAAAGGCTCTCAGCCCCTCCACAGCGTCCTCTGTATTCATCAGGGCCCCCAAATAGATATCCTCAACATTAGCTAACGCTCTTCTAAAGTTCAAGTCGAACCCTCGGTAGATGGCTCTTCTAGTCAGTCTGAGCACTACAGGGCTCTTGTCCCTCAGCTTCCCTATCAGCTCATCAACTGTCTGCTCCAGCTCTGGGGCGGCCACCACCTTGTTGACCAACCCTATCCTCTCAGCCTCCTCTGCATCGATTCTGTCCCCTGTGAGGAGGAGTTCGAAGGTCTTCCTCCTGCCGATGAGTCTTGGAAATAGCACAGTGGCTGGTGGCGCGAGGACTCCAGCCTTAATCTCGGGCTGCCCGAACTCTGACCTTTCGGAGGCGATGACCATATCACAGGCAGCTGCCACTTCACACCCTCCGCCCAGAGCATAGCCGTCCACAACTGCTATAGTTGGCCTATCTAGGTCACGGAGTGAGAAGAATATTTCATGGAAGGCCTCCAGAAGCTCCTTAACCTTTTCGGGTAGGTGATCTTTGATATCTACGCCAGCGGAGAAGGCCTTTTCTCCGCCGCCTCTTAAGACCACGACGCTCACCTCCTCATCACCTTGGATATTCTTTAGTGCTTGGTTCAGTTCCCGTAGGGTTTCTATATCCAGTATGTTGAGTGGCGGCCGGTTCAGGGTGATCTCTGCAACCCGATCCTTCTTCTCTAGGAGGATATTCTTAAACCTCAAGCCATCTCACCCTCTGCACAATATTGCGTAAAGCCTTTAAACGGTTTTTCACTCCTCCTACAGCTTATAAGTCTAAATTGTCCAACTAGAGGATGGCGTCAACCATGAATGGAGTACCCGACAAGATACAGACTTGGCAGATGGTGAGGCCCTGGGGTAAAGATCCCGAGACCAGCGAGGTCATCGAGGGAGTTCTAGACAGGAAGGAGATTCCCGTTCCTAGTCTTCAGCCAGATGAAGCTTTGGTAGAGATCGCTGGCTGCGGTGTCTGTCACACAGATTTAGGCTACTTCTACGAGGGAGTTCCCACAGTCACCGAGCCCCCTCTCACTCTGGGACATGAGATAAGTGGCACGGTGGTGGCTGGAGAAGAGCGGCTGATAGGCAAGGAGGTGATCGTACCAGCCGTCATGCCCTGCAACGACTGCGCCATCTGCGCCAGAGGCCGTGGGAACCGGTGCCTGAACCAGAAGATGCCAGGCAACAGCCTGGGAATCTACGGAGGCTTCTCCAGCCATATACCGGTGCCCTCCGAAGATCTATGTGTGGTTCAAGACCGTGGCGAATTCCAGCTGGCCGAGCTGGCCGTCATAGCTGACGCCGTGACAACTCCATACCAGGCTTGTGTGAGAGGTAGGCTCAAGGAGGGGGAGAACGTGGTGGTAATCGGTGTTACGGGGGGCGTGGGAAGCTATGTGGCTCAGATGGCCAAGGCCTTTGGTGCCCAAACAGTGATTGGAATCGCCCGGGATCCAGAGAAGCTGAAGAGAGCACTCAGGTACGGTGCTGATTTCGTGATCAACTCAACGGGTAAAGACGCCAAGGCAGTCCGCGAAGAATTCAAAGCAATTTGCAAAGAGAATGGGTTGCCTCATCACTACGGTTGGGTGATCTTCGAAGTCACTGGCGTTCCAGCTGGCCAGAAGATAGCCCTCACTCTTCTATCCTTCATCGGTAGACTCATCTGGATCGGCTATAATATGCATAAGAACGAGTACTGCCTATCCAGGCTTATGGCCTTCGATGCGGAGATCATAGGTACTTGGGGCTGTCTACCTCAGTACTATCCTGAAGCCCTGGAGTTGGTCCTCAACAAGACTATCAAGATAAGACCCTTCACCGAGATGAGGCCGATGAGCGAGATTCAAAGGGTCTTCGAACAGGCCCATGCTAGAAAACTTGCCAAGAGGGTGGTACTGACACCAGACTTCTAACCCGCCAAAGAAGATCTGTAAACCTTTTTCAAGCAATCGTTTATACGGTGTTTCTGCATATGTAGAAGATTCTTCCAGTATTGGATTGGGGCTGTTTAAAGGTGAAGCATTCGTAACAATCAATGAACTGAAGCCCAGAGTCTTCAACTCCTCGTTCTATTTCGTCGATGGTATAACCGCGTTCCGTATGCTCTTCAAGAACTCTCTCAAACAATTCATCTTTCTTCTTCACAAAGAAGGCAAAATTCTTGGTCGTCGTATTACTCTCCTGATCATAGGCATTGCCTTCTATCACCAGGATGTCATGGGTTATCCAGAATACGCGGAAGCTGTTGTCCCAGCCATACTTAATCTTATATAACGTGTTCATGTCAAACATGAAGAGTCCATTTTCCTTGAGATACCTCTTCACCCTGCCGAATACGGAGACCAGCTCTTCTCTTTCCAGGATATAGTTCAAAGAGTCGTAGAGTGAGATCGCAAGATCCACCTTCTCGGGCAGAACGAAGTTCCTGATGTCAGAGAGTACAAACTCAACCTGCACTCTCTCCTTGGCCGATTTTTTCCTGGCGATCTCTAGCATCTCCTCTGATCTGTCAACCCCATATACCTTAAACCCTCTCTGGGCTAGAAGTATGGCGGCGGTTCCGGTTCCACAGGCCAGATCGAGAATGCTCTGCGGCTGAAGGTTGAGACGCTCCAAGTTCTGATCTAGATAGGGTATCATCCTCTCACTAAAAGCGGAGAAGCCCGCTCTGTCATAGACCTGAGCGAAGCCCTCACCGTAGGTGCTGGCTGACATGCTGGATCACTGCCTAGGAGCTTCTTTCTCGGCACGAGGTATGATGGGTGGAGTTAGAAGACCTGTTCTTTGTCTATCCAGTCAGGAAACCACTGATAATACTTGAGTGGCTTGGCCTTTCTGAGTCCCTTGTATGTGGCTCTTGCCAACGCTATTCTTCCTCGCTTGTCCCGGTGGAGCTTGGCGAGTTCTTTACTCTCCAGTGATTCCAACAGCTCATCTAGCTCTTCATCTTCTATCGAGATCCACTCCTTCATGTCATCACGGCTCATGTATAACCCTGGGTTCACTTTGTAGTTTCTGGCCAGTATCTGAAGTACTGAATCCTCACTGGCCTGACTGATAACCTGTGGTTTGGTTGTTGAGATGGGCACTCCAAGCTTCTCGTGTACGCGCCTAGGAGGCATCTTCAGATCTTCGGCCATGGTTCTGAGTCCCCACCTGAAGAGCACCATGCGCATAACCTCACTTGTTCCGGCTCCTATCTCGTTGCCCTTGGTATCTCTGGCAAAGCCTTCCACTGGATAGAACCTGGTCCATCCGTCTCCTCCCATGACTTGGATGGCTTGGGGCATCAACTCTCTGTAGGCTTCAGAGGCGAAGAGTTTAGCCATGGTGGCTTCCAGAACTGGGTTCAGCTTCCCATCCATCAAGTGGGCAGCGTGATAGGTGAGTAGTCGGGCGGTGTGTAGCCTTGAGATCATATCAGCGATCTTGAACTGGTTGGCTTGGTAATCGATGGTACGTTGTCCGAACTGTACCCGTCGCTTCGCGTGGCTGACCGCGTATCGGATGGCCTCCCGCATGGGACCTAACATCCCGGCGGCGAAGAGGTTCCTCTCAAAGTTCAGTCCATCCACCAAGATCTTCCAGCCGTCTCCCTCTTGGCCCAGCCTGTTCTCTTCCGGCACCTTCACTTCGTCAAGATCCAAGTAACCATTAGGCAGACCTATCCATCCTCCCAGCTCATTCACTCTCTCCACGGAGAGTCCAGGCATGCCCTTCTCAACGATGAACGCACTAAGATGCCTATATCTGGCTATGTCTTCAGGCTTGTTACTGGTCTTTGCGTACAAACAGTACATCCCAGCGATACCAACATTGGTGGTGAATCTCTTCTTCCCATTTAGGACATACTCGTCGCCCTCGTGCCTCGCGGTGGTCTCTATCCCCGCAGCGTCAGAACCCACGTAGGGTTCCGTAATACAGATCCCCCCCAGGGTCTTTCCCTTCGCGATTCTAGGTAGCCACTTTCTTCTCTGCTCCTCAGCACCGAACTTCAAGAGTTGCTCCACACCTCCGAACATGGTTACGCTATAGGAACAGGTGAGAGCCGAACACACCCGGCCTAGCTCCTCCGCCACAATGCAACAACCGGTTACGCCAGCGCCTAACCCTTCATACTCCTCTGGAATCGCGGCTCCAAACCAGCCCTTTTCAGCCACCCCCTTCACTAGGTCTGAAGGGAATTCTTTGGTCCACATCACCTCTTCACCCCTAGATAGATTCTCATCAGCGAACTCCTTGGCTTCCTCAGCAATCCGCTCCTGTTTCTCATTCCACCAATGATACGGCTTCACACTTTTCACGCACTACAGGTAAGTAAAATCATAAGAACTTAAAACTTGCTGGTCAGCATGTAACAGCGAGTTTATATGTGCTACTCAACGAGATCAGTAGGAGAAGCTGGTGGATCCCAGTGATAAGGGGACTAGAACATATCGGTATCGCCGTGAAGAACCTAGAGGAAGCATTAGAAATCTACGGAGGAATTCTAGGTCTGGAGGTTGAGGAGATAAAGGATTTTGAGGAACAGAAGGTCAAGATAGCTCTCCTCCTTGCCGGAGAGACCAAGATCGAGCTTCTCCAGCCCCTGGATAACGAAGGACCAGTGGCCAAGTTTCTCGAAAAGAGAGGAGAGGGCGTACACCACTTGGCCTTCACTGTAGCAGATGTTGAAGCCTCCCTCCAAGAACTAAAGAAGCAGGGAATAGCGGTTGTGGACGAAAGGCCAAGAATCAGTGTTGAAGGCTTCAAGATGATATTTCTGCACCCAAAGAGCACGAAGAGCGTTTTGGTGGAACTATGCGAAAAATAACTGCCTCCGCTAGGAGCCAGCACATGGTGCCCAAGAACTGTGGATTAAATCCCAGGAGAATCAGGGAAGGTCTACAGACAGACTTCATAGGGCAAGAACTCTACTACCAGGCTGAAGTGACATCGACCAATGATCTGGCCAAGGAACTGGCCGAGAAGGGATCCAAAGAAGGAACGGTGGTCCTCTCCGAGACGCAGAGCCAGGGGCGCGGGCGACACGGCAGGAGGTGGGAATCCCCCGCGGGGGGAGTGTGGCTTTCCATAATCCTCCGACCCAAGATCGAGCCTCAGGAAGCCTCCAAACTAACACTAACAGCCGGTGTGGCAGTGGCTAGAGTCCTCAGAGAAACCTTTGATCTGAAGGCGGAGATCAAATGGCCTAATGACCTCTTGATCCATGGAAGGAAGGTATGCGGCATTCTGACAGAGACGAGTACAACGGGTGAAGCCTTGGATTTCGTTGTTGTTGGACTTGGAGTAAACTCGAACGTAGACCTCGACTCCTTACCTGACACTTTAAGGGGCTCCGTAACCTCTCTGAAGGAGGAATTGAAGGGAGAGATCAATCAGCAAGAGTTTTTGCGTGCTTTGCTTGAGAAACTGGAACAATACTACAAGCTGTTCATCCAGATGGAGTTCGACTCAATACTTGAAGAGTGGAGGAGGCTAGCAACCTTGCTTGGGCGGTATGTAGAGATCACAAGTCTGGATGAGAAGATCAAAGGCCAAGTGGTCGACGTGGATCAAAACGGGGCATTAATGATCAGACTCCCAGATGGATCCCTGAAAAGATTTGTGTCTGGCGAAGTAACCCTCCAGACATAATCCCCATCAAGAACGGTGGTAAACCAACTTCCAGGTTTCAAGTTAGATTTTTAACTAGAGTCGATCTCTCAGTAAAGAGAATAGTCTTAGGATCATAGGAAGGGATAGGATGACATCAAAAGAGTCTACAGTGGAAGAGAAGATAGAGAAACTTAGAGAACTGAAGGAAGAATCTAGACTGGGGGGTGGAAAAGAGAGGATAGAGGCCCAGCACGAGAAGGGAAAGCTGACCGCACGGGAGAGAATAGATCTGCTGTTGGATCCAGGCAGTTTCGTGGAGCTAGATCCCTTTGTCACCCATCGATGCAGCGACTTCGGCATGGAGGAGAAGAAGATATTGGGGGATGGTGTAGTGACCGGTTATGGAACTATCGATGGTCGCTTGGTCTTCATATTCTCTCAGGACTTCACTGTCTTTGGAGGTTCCCTGGGTGAGATGTTCGCTAAGAAGGTGTGTAAGGTGATGGACTTAGCCATGAAATCGGGCGCCCCACTGATCGGACTAAATGATTCTGGTGGAGCTAGGATTCAGGAGGGAGTAGCGAGTTTGGCAGGTTACGGCGATATATTCTTCAGGAATGTTATGGCTTCCGGGGTTATACCTCAGATTTCATCCATCTTGGGTCCCTGCGCGGGCGGGGCCGTCTACTCCCCGGCGCTGACCGACTTCATAGTAATGGTGAAGGACACCAGCCGTATGTTCATAACAGGGCCCCAAGTGATCAAGGCGGTGATTGGGCACGATGTCTCCTTCGAAGATTTGGGAGGCGCCAAGGTTCACAGCCAGACCAGCGGAGTGGCGCACCTAATGGCTGAAAGCGAAGAAGAGTGTATGGAGACCATCAAAGAGTTATTGAGCTATCTGCCCTCGAACAACATGGAGGATCCCCCAAGAGTCGATACCGTAGACGACCCGAACCGAACAGATGATCATCTGACCGAGGTGGTGCCTGCAGACCCCGATAAGGCCTATGACATGAGAGAAGTTATTGTGGGCGTGATGGATGATGGTGATTTTCTTGAGATTCATCCGTCTTGGGCACCAAATATCGTGATAGGCTTCGCCAGACTGAACGGTCGCTCCGTAGGCGTAGTCGCGAATCAACCCAGATCCTTTGCTGGTGCCTTGGACATAAAATCTTCAATAAAGGCAGGTCGTTTCGTCAGATTCTGTGACGCCTTCAACATTCCCATTGTGACCTTCGTTGATGTCCCAGGCTTCTTGCCAGGAATCGGCCAGGAGCACGGCGGCATAATAAGGCACGGCTCAAAGCTGCTATATGCCTACTGCGAAGCAACGGTGCCCAAGATAACGCTCATAGTTCGAAAGGCCTACGGGGGAGCATACGATGTGATGGGCAGCAAGCATTCTGGAGGAGATATAAACTATGCGTGGCCCACAGCGGAGATCGCAGTTATGGGCCCTCAGGGGGCCATAAACATAATCTTTAGGCGGGAAATTGCCAAGGCAGAGAAACCCGAAGAGAAAAGGGAGGAGTTGATCGCTGACTATCGAAAGAAATTCGCCAATCCTTATGTCGCCGCCGAGAAGGGATACCTCGATGGCATCATCGAACCTGCCGAGACGCGACCGAAACTGATCAGCGCTCTGGAGATGCTCTTGACGAAGAGAGAGAGTAGACCGCCGAAGAAGCATGGGAATATACCACTTTGAGCCGGCTGGCTTCCCATCGACTCCTTATTCTATAATCGCACTCTCTATTCTCCCTTCTCCCAAAGCTCCTCCTTCAACAGATCTCTAACTGCTATTCTGATCGCGGCGCTACGGCTGGGATACATCCCTGTTCTGACCAACTGATCGAGACCCTTCAGGTACTCCTCTGGAAACAGAACTGATACCACTCTCACGGCTACCTCACCCACCTCATATTACCTGACTCCGCTGCTTAATATGCCTCTTCCACACGCCACCCAAGCGGATTTCTGATTTGTTATTTCTATTTCTCTCTTGTCCGCTTAGCTCTCCTGATCTCTTCTATAGCCGTATTGTCCTGTATCGTGGAGGTGTCTCCAAGAGGTTGATCTGTTACCACAGCCTGGATCAGCCTTCTCATTATCTTGCCGCTCCTAGTTTTTGGAAGTTTGTCGACAAAGAATATGTCATCTATTATGACTATCGGTCCCAGAGTCTTCTTTGCAAGCTGCTTCAGTTCCTGCTTCAGCTCTTCCTTGGACGTAGGCTGCTTCTTCAACACCGCAAAAGCGCAGGCTACTTCTCCTCTTAACGGATCCGGTTTACCTACCACCGCTGCCTCAGCCACGACTGGATGGGAGAGGAGTGTACTCTCGATCTCTATGGTCCCAATTCTGTGGGCTGATATCTTGATCACCTCGTCGACCCTGCCTAGGAACCATATGTATCCATCCTCGTCCTTCATAGCCGCGTCACCCGTGTAGTAGCATCCAGGTATCTTCTTCCAGTACTCCTCAGCGTACCTCTCTTTATTCCTCCAAATGGAAGGGGTTAAACCAGGGAAGGGTCTTCTACAAACGAATTTTCCTTTCACGCCTACTGGCAGCGATTCCCCCTCATCATCTACAACATCACCGTCAACACCGGGTAAGGGAATCGTCGCTGACCCAGGTTTTATGGGCAAGGTCACTATTCCATAGGGGTTACCAACCATTGGTCCGCTACTCTCCGTTTGCCACATGTGGTCGATCACCGGTACTCTACCTTCAAAGACCTTCTTCTGGAGCCACTCCCAAACAGGAGGATTCAGTACCTCTCCAGCGCAGAATACAGCCTCTATGGAGCTCAGATCGCGTTTCTTTTGCCATTTATCTCCGTGCTTCATCAAAGCTCTGGCGCCCGTTGGAGATATCCACAGCTTTGTCACCCGGTTCTGCTCTACTATTCTCCACCATATATCTGGAGTGGGATAATCTGGCACTCCTTCGTACATGATGGTGGAGCAGCCGAACAGGAGAGGAGCATAAACCACGTAGCTGTGCCCCACTATCCAGCCTATATCGGAAGTTGACCACCAGACATCCTTCTGGTGGAGGTCGTAGACCCATTTACCCATGGCGTATATATACACCTGATAGCTTCCGTGTGGTTGAACTGTGCCCTTCGGCTTGGCTGTCGTCCCCGACGTATGGAGTATGAAAGCTAATTCATCGGCCTCCATCCGAGCCGCCTCCGTATCTATGCCTTCCCCTTCATCGAGGACCTCCTCCCAGTATATGTCTCTCCCAGCTGTCATGGGAGGAGCTTCCTGACCTCTTCTTAGGACCACAACCCTTTCAACATTATTAACTTCCTTCAGCGCCTCGTCAACCACCCTCTTCAACTCCACCATTCTGCCTCTCCTGTATCCAATATCGGCAGTGAGAATCATCTTCGAATCCGCATCTTCCACTCTATCCGCCAGGGCTCCGTATCCGAAGCCCCCGAAGACAACATTATGCACTGCCCCTATTCTGGTGGTGGCCAACATAGCGACTGCTGCTTCGGGAACCATGGGCATGTAGATGGTAACTCTGTCACCTCTCTCTATACCTGAGGCCTTCAGGGCCGCCGCAAGCCTCTTCACCTCATGATATAGCTGATTGTAGGTCAGAACTCTGGCCCTGGGCCCTTCACCGGTTTCCCATATTATGGCCGCTCTGTTACCCTCCCCCCTCTGGACATGCCGATCTACACAGTTATAGGAGAGATTTGTTATGCCACCTTTGAACCATGTGAAAAAGGGATAATCCCATTCAAAGACCCGGTCCCATGCTCTGAACCAGTGAAGTTGCTCGGCAGTTTTCCCCCAGAACTCTTCGGGGTCTTCCAATGCCTTCTTAAGCATCCGTTGCAGCTGCGGTGGATAGTTTATGGACTGTGAAGCTTCCATTAATGGCCTCCTCTCTTGGATTCATGAGCTTTACTTATCCCTCGCTAAATAAGGTTTAGTGGGCGCATCTGGAGCCTTACCGATGGGTGGAATGATCTTGTGCCAGAAGGGTTTATCTATGGGCCTGATTTTCCTTTGTTATCTGCATACTATTGGTTGGTTTGTTCATTGAGAAGTCCTGTTAGGCTCACAGACACCACCTTCCGAGATGCCCACCAGTCACTGATGGCCACCAGGATGAGAACCGAATCTATGCTTCCTATTGCACCGAAGGTGGATCAAGTTGGATTCTTCTCTTTGGAGGTGTGGGGTGGGGCGACCTTTGATGTATGCCTACGGTATTTGAAGGAGGATCCCTGGGAGAGAGTGCGGGAGCTGAAGAAGCATATAAGGAAAACTCCCTTGCAGATGCTGCTTAGGGGACAGAACATAGTTGGCTACAAGAATTATCCAGATGATGTCCTCATTAAGTTCATAGAAAAGGCTGCTGAGGTTGGAATAGATATATTCCGAATCTTCGACGCGGTCAATGACACCAGAAATCTAGAGACCTCCATCAAGACCGTCAAGAAGGTAGGTGCTCACGCTCAAGGCTCCGTCTGCTACACCATCAGTCCAGTACATACTACCGAGCATTACGTAAAGATAGCTGATCGCTTGGCAGACTTGGGCTGTGACTCTATCTGCATAAAGGATATGGCAGGGATGTTGGCGCCCAAAGATGCCTACCAACTGGTCTCCGCCCTTAAGGAACAAGTCGGCTTGTCGGTGCATCTACACTGCCACTCCACGAGCGGTATGGCCCTCATGACATACCTCAAGGCCTGCGAAGCGGGCGTCGATATTATAGATACTGCTTTTTCTCCACTGGCCATGGGCACCTCTCAGCCCCCCGTTGAAACAGTGGTTGCTGCCTTTAGGGATATGCCTTATGATCCACGCCTGGACCTGGAGTTGCTCATGGAGATCTCTGAGTATTTCAGGGGGCTACGAGAAAAATACTACGATCCTCTGGACCTTATCGATTCCCGGTCAGAGAGTATTGATACCTCGATTCTGATCCACCAGATTCCTGGAGGAATGTTTTCGAATCTGATCTCTCAGCTGAAGGAGCAGAACGCCCTCGATAGGCTTCAGGAGGTCCTGGATGAGGTGCCCAGGGTTCGGGAAGATCTAGGCTATCCTCCCCTGGTCACCCCAACCAGTCAGCTGGTGGGCACACAGGCAGTCTTCAATGTGCTCTCCGGGGAGAGGTATAAGATAGTTCCCAAGGAGGTCAAGGACTATGTCAGAGGGTTCTACGGCAGATCTCCAGCACCCATAGAGGAGGAGATCAAGAAGAAGATTATTGGAGACGAGGAGATTATAACCTGTAGGCCAGCCGACCTGCTGGAGCCTCAGCTACAAGCCATTCCCAAGGAAGCTAGGCAACTCTTCCAAAAGGAGGAAGATGCCCTAACCTACGTATTATTCCCCAAGACAGCACTAGAGTTCTTCCAGAAGAGAGAGGAGAAGCCAGAGGAAAAGCAAGCCAAGCTAGGCGAATCAGAAAGGCAGGAGTTAGAGGAAGTCGCAGCCTTATCAACCGCCGTGGCCACATACTTGGATAGCGTAAGTAAAGTCAGTGCCGTGATCCCAGTCAGAGAATCTGCAAGTCCCTCGGCTTGGACCCTCGCTGGGAGACAGGAAGCCACCAGGTATAGAGGCTTTGAGTGGGGGGGATAGGTTGAGGGAATATAATATCCGTGTTGACGGCAACCCCTACAAGGTAGAGCTGATCACACATGTAAAGGGTGCCCCCTTCTCTGTGAAAGTCAACGATGAACCCTATGAAGCAGATCTTACAGAGACATTGGAGGCTACGGAACATTTCTGGATAAAGGTTCAGGGAAAGATGTACGAGATTGAGCTGAATAACATCAATAAGAAAAGGCCCTTTCCGATTAAGGTGAATGGGATCCCCTTCAAGGTGGAGTTGAAGCCTGCAACTCGAGAACCGATCTCTAAGATCCAACCGTCCCCACAGTCGGTATCCAAACCTTCCAAACGGGTAGTAGTAGAAGGCGCTGTAAACGCCCCGATGGCTGGAAAGATCGTTTCTGTGATGGTGAAGGAAGGCGACGCCGTGAAGGTTGGCGACCCATTATGTATTCTGGAGGCCATGAAGATGGAGAATGAGATAACTGCCACCAAGACAGGAGTTATTGAAGAGATTCGGATCTCAGAGGGCATGCCCGTGAATGAGGGAGAACCTCTAGTAGTGATAAAGTGATTTTGTGAAGCAGTCTAGATCAAACCCAGCTTCTTGCCCCCTTCCTTGAATGCCGCCACCGCCTTCTCCAAATGTTCCCCACTATGCTTGGAACATAATTGGGTTCTTATCCTGGCCTCCTCTCGCGCCACCATCGGATACACGATAGGAAGCGCGAAGACCCCCTTCTTCCAGACGAAGTCTGCCAGTTCCTTAGCCACCTTGCTCTTGCCGCACATTATAGGAACGATCGGCGTCTCGCTGTTTCCAGTATCGAACCCAAGCTCCTCCATGGCCTCTATGAAATACTGACGATTCTCCCAGACCTTCTTCACATGTTTTGGCTCAGACTCCAAGACCTCAATGGCCGCTATACATGCAGCCGCCACGCCAGGAGGCACCCCGCCACTGAGCAACCAGGTTCTGGACTTATTGTAGGCGAAGTTTCGTAGGTCTTCACCACCTGTGATATGCCCCCCAATCACCCCGAAGGCCTTTGAGAAGGTTCCCATCTCGATGTGCACCTCATCGCGACTGAGATTGAAGTGGCTGACGATGCCGCGTCCCCCTTCACCCAAGACGCCTTCTCCATGAGCGTCGTCTACGTAGACCCCGGCACCATGCTCCTCAGCAATTTCAGCTATCCCAGATAGTGGGGCGAGGTCACCGTCCATACTGAAGACCCCGTCTGTGAGAATCCAGATGTGCTCGTAGGGCGGCTTGTGCTTCTCAGCCTCCTCCATCACCCGGGCCAAGTCTTCAGTATCCTTATGTTTGAATATGGCTCTATCCGCATGACTCAGCCGCACACCATCAATAATAGAGCCATGATTCAGCTCATCTGAGACGAAGAGATCTCCCCTGCCGCAGAGTTGAGGAATGAGCCCCTCGTTAGCCATGAAGCCCGTCTGATACGTGAGTGAGGCTGGAGCCCTCTTGAACTCCGCAAGGCGCCTATCCAGTTCTTCATGAACCGTCATATTGCCTGCTATTGAACGATCACTTCCAGCGCCAGCCCCATACTTCTCAGTTGCCTTGATCATAGCATTGACCACCTTCGGATGTGTGGCTAGGTTGAGATAGTTGTTGGCACAGAGCATAACCACTTCCTTTCCGTCAACGGTGCAGACCGGTTCGCTGGCGGATTGAAGCTCCCTAAGTTCCCAGTTCAGATTTTCCTGTAGGAGCCGCTCATACACTTCACGCAGATACTTTGTTGGATGTCTCCTTATAGGCATATAACCACCTAGATGGCTAATTTAACCTCTCCCTTGACTAACTAACGGGGCCTTATTTCTTCGTCTAATTAAACTCCATGATATTTCAGGTTTTCTATATTCCCTAATTACACAAAATCTTGTCCTCCTGCGCTTGCGTATGCTTCGAAGATCTACGTCACCAGTCTTTGCCGCTGACTCTAGTTGGAGCCCCCGTAAGAGGGCTTGCTAGATTCTGCCCTAGATATTCCAAGAGGCTCGAAAAGGTATTTATAATTCTGGAAAGGATATCGACCCAATGGCCAGAGTTCAAGTCAAATACTTCACGGTGCTGAGGGAGATCACTGGAAAGAGAGAAGAAGTGATGGAAGCAGAGACCATCAGGGAGTTACTGGATCTTCTCATCTCAAAATACGGAAAGCCCCTTCAGGATGAGGTTAATAGCGATAGAGAGAAGATTCCAGGCTATTACAACATCTTGGTAAATGGCCTTAACGTCAGGCTTCTGAAAAACTTGGAAACCTCATTGAAAGATGGATATGTGATTTCGATTCTTCCTCCTGTGGGTGGGGGTTAGTACTCTCTCCCGTCGCTCTTCGATCCTAAATCTGGTTTCTCGCCAAATCCATGTTCAACCTCCCCCTTCAGTTGTGTGTTGTCCTGTCCGTGTTACCAATTAGGCTGCAGGAGAACCTTTGCAGCCTGTTTAGAGTTAATCAACTCCATGCCCTTCGCCAAGTCTTTTATTGGCAGCCGATGCGTTATTATGGAAGCAATCTTGCTTCTGAAGTGCGGTTTGGAGAGCAGACCCTTCGCCTGATACCAGGTCTGGAACATCCTTCTACCATGGATTCCATACACTGTGGCTGCCCTGAAAACCACAGCATTATTGAGGTCGAGCTTTAGAGGCTTGTCCAAGATTCCCAAAAGAGAGACCCTTCCTCCGGGGGTGAGCATGTTGAAGGCTTGCCTTACGGCTGAGGCTGCACCAGACATCTCGAGGGCCACGTCAACACCTTTGCCGTCGGTTGCCTGGCGGACGATCTTCACTAGGTTCTGACCTTCTTCTCTGGCATTTAGAACCATGTCAGCTCCCACCTTCTTAGCAAGTTCCATGCGCACTTTATTCCTTCCACCAGCAGTGGCGAAGATTTTTGCCGCCCCTATTGTCTTTAGAACTGCTATAGTCATCAAACCTATTGGACCACAGCCCAGGACGGCAATATTCTTTCCAGCAACATCTTCAATGTGATCCTTCGGTAGCACGGACTGAACAGCATTTCCGAGAGGCTCTTGAAGGGATGCAATAGCGGGGTCCAGGTCTGGGTGGTTCTTCCAAGCGTTCCTCTCTGGCAGCTTGACATATTCGGCGAAAACGCCATCTCTGTCAACTCCTAGAATCTCCATATTCTGACAGATATGCATACGATCTGTTCTGCACTGATAGCAGGTTCCATCTACAATATGAGTCTCGGCCGAGACCATGTCCCCTTCTTGCAGAGTGGTCACTTCTGCACCCACCTCAACGATTTCACCAGCCAGTTCGTGACCCAATATGAGTGGCAGGTTCTTAACCCGGCTCTGAGCCCACTGGTTCCAATTCCATACCTCCACATCGGTCCCGCAGATAGAAGCGGCCTTGACCTTGACCAGGACTTCTTCTTTCTCTATCTCCGGTGTGTCCACCATAGCAATGTCGGCTCCCACATCCCGTTTCTTCTTAACAAATGCATACATACTTACTGACCTCTGTCCTCAGATTATAGAAGAACAGGAGCACTCTTCATAGGCTTTTCTGTGCAGACCAACGTGGGGTGTATATAGGTAAATGCTAATGAAAGAGATCACGGCAGATTTTTATGACTTCACCAAACATCTTAGATTAAAAGCAAGGAATCTTAAACCTATCACGGGAGCTTTTTGGTGACAAAGAGATGAAGGTGGGCTTCATCGTAAATCCTATTGCCGGAATGGGAGGGCGAGTGGGACTTAAGGGCACCGATGGAGTGCTAGACAGAGCCCTAGCTTTGGGAGCCAAACCAGTAGCACCAGATAGAGCAATAAAGTTTCTGAAGCAGCTGAAAGCGTCGAAGCTAGATGTTGAACTGATAACCTGCCCGGGTGTGATGGGGGAGAATGAAGCCCAGGCCGCCACTATTCCAGCTAGGACTCTACGGATAAAAATACAAGAGGAGACCACAGCCGAAGACACCAAATCGGCAGTGAAGCGACTGATCGCCTTGACTGTGGATTTGATAGTTTTCGTGGGAGGAGATGGCACAGCAAGGGATATCTATGATGCGATGCTACCAGAGAAAGATGTGCCCGTTCTCGGTGTCCCCTCTGGAGTCAAGATGTACAGCGGCATATTCGCCGTCAACCCCTCAGAGGCAGTTGAAGTTTTAAAAGCCTTCAAGGAAGATACCGTTCAGCTTACAGATTTTGAAATAATGGACGCGGACGAGAGCTCCATCCGGAAGGACCGGCTCCAGATAAAGCTCTATGGTTTTCTTAGAGGCCCATTTGTACCTATGCGTGTTCAGGGAAGCAAACAACCCAGTCCCGACACGGTGGACGAGCATGAAAACCAGATGGCGATTGCCAGGTTTATCGTGGAGGAGATGGATCCCGAGGGCACCTACATCCTAGGGCCGGGTACTACCGTGAAGTGCGTTGCAGATCTGCTCGGAGTGGAGAAGACTCTGATGGGGGTCGACGTCTATCGTAGCGGAAGCTTGGTTAAAGACGTGAATGAGAAGAGGATGTTGGGGGAGATCAGAGACTTCCAGAATACTTGGATCGTTCTCTCACCCATCGGAAGGCAGGGTATATTGCTGGGGCGCGGAAACCAACAGATCTCCCCCCGAACCGTCAGAGAGGTGGGGAAAGATAGAATTATCGTGGCGGCCACCCCCAGAAAGCTGGCAAACATAGAGGGAAAGATCTTGAGGGTTGATACTGGCAACCCAGAGGTCAACGAGCTACTTAGAGGTTATATTAAGGTGGTGACAGACTATCGGGAATGGAGACTAACTCCAGTAAAGTAGTTTAGGATCTAGAAGATTGTGGGTGCTTCATATTCTCCGAAGATCTCTCTCAGTACGCCACAGATCTCTCCCAGCGAAGCGTACTCCTTCACGGCTCGTAGAATTACGGGCATCAGATTGTCATCGCCTTCTGCGGCATGCCGTAGGTTATCCAAGGAATCATCCACTTTCTCCTTGTCTCGCTTTCTCTGTATCGTGTTTAATCTTTCGATCTGCTTATCTTCAACAGTTGGGTCTACGCGTAGAATTGGAATTGGAGACTCTTCTTCGGTCTTGAACTGGTTGACGCCCACCACAACTTTCTTTCTGCCCTCGACCTGTTTCTGATACCGGTATGCGCTCTCCACTATCTCTCGTTGGATGTAGCCTTTCTCGATGGCTGCTACTGCACCGTCCATAGAGTCTATTCTATCAATGTACTTCTGAGCCTCCTCCTCAATCCTATCTGTCAGATATTCGATGTAGTACGATCCGCCTAGAGCGTCAATCGTGTCTGTAACCCCGCTCTCGTGGGCGATGATCTGCTGGGTCCTTAAGGCGGTTCTTACTGCTTCCTTGCTGGGTAGCGCATAGGCTTCGTCGAAGGAGTTGGTATGCAGTGACTGTGTGCCTCCGAGAACAGCGGCCAGAGCCTGAAAGGCCACCCTAACAATGTTGTTCTTGGGTTGTTGAGCCGTGAGGGTGGAACCCGAGGTCTGGGTGTGAAATCTCAAAAGCCAAGAACGCGGGTTCTCAGCCTCAAATCTCTCTCGCATAATCTTTGCCCACAATCTTCTGGCCGCCCTGAATTTAGCTATCTCCTCCAAGAAGTTGTTGTGAGCAGCAAAGAAGAAGGACAGTCGACGGGCGAACTCGTCCAAGTCTAGGCCTTTTCTGACTGCAGCTTCTACATATGCGATGCCGTTGGCCAATGTGAAGGCTATCTCCTGCGTGGCGGTGGCACCTGCTTCCCGAATGTGGTAACCGCTGATGCTGATGGTGTTCCATCTAGGCATGTTCTGGGAGCAGTATTCAAAGATGTCAGTGACCAGTCTCATGGACGGCTGTGGAGGAAAAGCGTACATTCCCCGGGCTATGAACTCCTTGAGGATGTCATTCTGCGTTGTCCCCCCCAGCTTCTGGATAGCTACTCCCTGCTTCTCAGCGACTGCGATGTACATAGCGAGTATCACAGTGGCTGGAGCATTGATTGTCATGGAAGTGGTTACCTTCTCTAAGGGAATCCCATCGAATAGAATCTCCATGTCCTTCAGGGTACTGACGCTGACACCTGCCTTCCCAACCTCTCCCTGAGACAACGGATGGTCACAGTCAAGACCTATCTGAGTGGGCAGATCGAAGGCAACGCTTAGACCCGTCTGTCCTTGGTTAAGCAGATACTTGAACCGGGCATTGGTTTCTTCTGCTGTTCCAAACCCGGCGTATTGTCGCATGGTCCATAGGCGGGCTCGATACATGGTTGGATAGACTCCGCGGGTGAAGGGATACTCTCCTGGAAAGGCGAGGTCTGTTGTGTAGTCGAGGTCTTCGATATGGAGGGGAGTATATACTCTATCCACTGGGATGCTGGAGGCGGTTGTGAATTTCTCTTTTCGTTCCGGGAGTTTAGCAAGGAACTTCGACAAGACTCTCTCTTCCCACGTTTTCTCTCTACTCTGGATGTCCTGAAGTTTCTCTTCTTTGAACATTTCTGATCTCCAACATAATTCTGGGATATGTGATGGTAATATGTTATACTTGAGGCTATAAATGGTTATGAGGTGTAACTGGAGGCACTAAGGATGGGCGAGGCTACTGCTGTAGCAGGTGGTATGGTGGTCGCTCTCTTTGAAATCATAAGGGCTGACGCTGACCTTATGATACTGGATGAAAACTGAGTGTCCACTCAACAGTCATCAACGGTGAAATGGCATGGTCTAGCGATGCTGAAGATTCCGGATAATAATCTCTTTTATATCTTGATACACTCACTTCTAGAGCAGAAGCCACAGTCAAATCGAAGGCACAGAGGATGAGGGATAGAAACTGAGAGTTTTGGGTGTCTCTTGTAGTGCTCGGGTGAATAGAAATACTGCCGACCTTTTAGACCTTGCCCTACAGACACTAGAGGACAGAGGCGTCGAAACGGAGCTTCTTCAATTGGCAAACTACAAGCTCCTACCTTGTCAAGGCTGCGACTACCAATGTCTTTATCACAAGGAGAGAGACTGCCCGATCCAGAACGATGATGTCCCGAAAATCTGGAGAAGACTGGAGGCAGCTGATGCCATAATCTATGGGGTCCCCGTGTATAGCGGAACCCTCCCCTCACTGTTGAAGATACTGCTTGAAAGGTCTCAGGCGCTAGCTGGGGAAGGAAGGCTCCGTCCCCAGATTACAGGGATAATAATTCTTGGTTCCTATGGACATCTTAATGTATTGGCAGCCTTAGCGCCCTCTGTGATGTACTACCCGTTCTCAAAACCTGTGGGATACGCGATGGCTATAGGCTGGGAAGAGGCGCTTGAGAATAAGAGAACCCGAGAAGAGGTTATTGCCCTTGCCAAGAAAGTATACACAGAACTCAGCCTTCAGCAAGAGGGGAGATGAAGCTTTACACATAACGTTCATGTACTGAAAGCTATAAATGTTCAAACCTGATTTGAAAGGATGGCGAGCATGGTGGAGCAGAGACTTTTTGGAACCTCAGGCATCAGAGGCGTGGTGAACGTTGACTTATCTCCTAAACTGGCTCTCCAGATTGGTTTGGCTCTGGCCACCTATACGAATGGGGGGGAAGTTGCTGTGGGCAACGACACTCGTATCTCCTCCCCCCTCTTAAAGGCCGCAATCATCTCGGGTCTATTATCCGGTGGCTCCAGCGTCCACAGGCTGGGGCTAACCCCCACCCCGGTCCTGGCCTTTCTAACCAGAGAACTCGAGGCAGACGCTGGCGCAATGATAACAGCCTCCCACAACCCGCCTGAATACAATGGAATCAAACTCTTCTCCTCAGATACCACCCCATTTAATGAAGAGGCACAGAAAGAGATCGAGAAGATCATAAATCAGGATCTCTTCAAGAGATGCCAGTGGCAAGATATTAAAGAAGCTGACTTGATGGAGGAGACAGATCGCTACGTTGAGGCGGTCACTGGAGCCTTAGAGCTTGAAAGGGACTGGCGGGTGATTCTCGACTCGGGCTGTGGATCAACATGCAACCTAGCGCCAACACTTCTCCGGCGACTTGGATGCGAAGTTACGGCGATAAACTCTCACCCCGATGGGTACTTTCCTGGAAGAGGTCCTGGACTAGAACCCCAATCTTTACGCCCTCTGTCTCGAATGGTTAGACAACTGCACGCAGAGATAGGTTTCGCCTACGATGGCGACGGCGACAGATTGGCAATCATAGATGAGAAGGGGAAACTGTCTTCTCCAGACCAAACACTCACAGCCTACGCAACTCATATGGTAAAGAAGTATGGTGGTGGTGTGGTGGTAACCACTGTAGAGACCTCCATGTGTTTTGAAGAGGCTGTGGACCGCTACGACGGGACGACCGTGAGGACGAAGGTGGGGGATGTTGAGGTGGCAACCGCCGTGAAGAAGCATAATGCTCTCTTCGGTGGTGAGCCATGCGGTGCTTGGGTTCATCCTGAGCATCACTACTGTCCAGACGGCCTCCTCTCCTCAGCCCTTCTTCTTCAAGCTCTGGAGGATGAGAATAAAGATCTCTCCTCCTTTGTCTCCCAGGTACCCCGCTATCCCCTACTCAGGAAAAAAATTCCTTGTCCTCAGAGAGCAAAATCTCGGGTGATGAGACATTTAGAGAAGACTTTGCCCGATCTCTACCCAGAAATAGAGAAGAAACAGACCATCGATGGGCTACGTCTGAATCTCAGTGAGGGATGGATACTGATCCGGCCATCGGGAACAGAACCCCTCATACGCTTAACGGTAGAAGCCAAGGCTCTCAAAGAGGCGGAGAAGATCATGAACCAGGGCTTGAGACAAGTCAAGAAATCAGTGGAGGAATCCACCGAGTGAAGGCTGTGATCCTAGCTGCAGGTGAAGGAACTCGACTTCAGCCGCTTACCTCCACACGTCCTAAACATCTTATAGCCCTGGGCGGAAAATCGATTCTGGAGCATCTTCTAAACGCTCTCAAAGCCAGTGGATTGAACGAGGCGTTAATCACAGTATACTATATGGCAGACAAATTGCGAGAAATCTTGGGAGACGGCTCCAAATACGGAATGAATTTGGAATACCTGCCCCAAGCAGGAGTGAAGGGCACGGCTGAT
>JABAHQ010000430.1_pt5 | contig 45033 bp, 84 predicted proteins | sample 7062091 | NCBI WGS metagenome assembly JABAHQ01 (sample SAMN14534359, study PRJNA622989) | marine sediment metagenome | biome: marine biome [ENVO:00000428]; feature: marine pelagic biome [ENVO:01000023]; material: deep marine sediment [ENVO:00002113] | place: India: Gulf of Kutch | collected... | reverse complement strand
CCCGAGAAACCTTGATCCAGATGAAGGATCAAGTGGATTACCTGACAGTACTCGATCACCACAAAACAGCTGAAGAAAATCTAGAAGGTCTGGATTTTTGCGAATTCGATATGAACCGGTCTGGGGCCACAATGGCCTGGGATCATTTCTTCGATCCCGAGAATAGACCTCTTCTTGTCGAATACGTACAAGACAGAGACCTGTGGCTATGGGATGTGCCACACTCCAAACCCATCAATGATTGGATCCAGTCTTTTGACTTCGATCTAAATACGTGGGAATTCATGTGTGAGTGGTTGGAACATGATTTCCAGGCTGTTCTGAGAGAGGCCCAGGCTATCCAAAGATTCAAAAAGCGCCAAGTTGGTGCAATATGCGATGGCGCCAGATCTATCCACATCTGTGGGCACAAAGTACCTGCCGTGAACAGTTGCATCTTCCAGTCCGATGTGGGGCATACCCTTTGCCAGGGTCACCCGTTTGCTGCTATATGGTTCAAGAAGGAAGACCAGTACATCTGGAGCCTTAGGTCCACGGACAACGGAGAAGACGTTCGAAAGATCGCAGAAGCTATGGGAGGAGGCGGCCACCGAAATGCCGCAGGCTTCAGGACAAACTACTGGAGTAAAGACATCAAACCCACCGAGGAGAAAGAATGAAGAAGCTGCTCAATCTCATGATGAGCACCGATGACGAGCGCTTGCGCGGACAAATCGCTGACAAGTATTTTCGTCAGGGGCTTATCAGAATTGTCATATTGGCTGTCCTGGCTCTAAGTATTTTTCTGACATTGATGTTCAAGGATTTTGGTGCCCTGCAAGATGAGAAGCAAAAGCTGGCCGCCTGTAAACACGAACTCACAAGTCACAAAAAATATCACTCCATTGAAGTTACAAAACTCAAAAGAAAGCACTCCGCAGATATTGCCAGAATCAACGCTCGCAATGAACATAACCAATCACAACTCGTTCATGACTACGAGCATAAAATTGGTGTCATGAAAGATATCTGCGGATTGTACTAAATTGCGCATCTCAAATCAGGGATAATATAGGTGGACATCGATTGCATGCAAATTGATGTTCGAAAGTCCTGATAGGATATGCGCTTTCAGGCAAGTCCCGGCGACGGCTGAGATCTGACCATGGGTACCTTCGGGACCCTAGTTCAGCATAGGATCAAAAAGCCCGAAAGGCGACTCTATTAAAGGTGTCGAGCGTAAGGCCGGTTTATTAGTGCTGACCGCACAGCTATGGACTGTCCACGTCCTGACAAACAAATAGTGGATGAGGTGGTTCCTCAATAATCAACCCCACGGTACCTCTTCGGAGGTACCAGGGTGAGTGATTCCGAATGTGGAGTTCGGGCGCATGAAGGCAGTTTTCGCATTTCTTTCTCACGAGAAAGTTTCTCCGCGCGCAGCATCTCGGGTTCGAATCCCGCACTCACCATCGCCTGGCACTCGGGTCTGTAGTTCATCCCCCCGCTCGTTCCGCTGCGTTCTGCAGGTAAGCGGACGTACGAGTGCTAGGCACCTTTCAGCCGGATGGTCCGGCTTTGTCGGATACTGTATTGCTAACATTACATACAGTCGTGGCGGTTAGTATCCTAAAAGAAAGTCCATAGGGGACTTTCTTTTAGCTAAAAGCAAGGAGGTGTTTGGGGGATAATAGGCTTGTAAGTAAAAACTTTTCAAGGAGGAACGTAAATGAAAGTCTGCTTCGATATCAGACTCAACGACGATGGACCGCGCCCCGTCATATGGTTCAAAGCCACCGGCCATATGTATGGTGAAGAAGTTGGAGGGCTTACAGGCTGTTATGTGCCCGATGGCCTTTTCTTTCCCGAGCTCACCACATGGGCTATTGGTGAAGAATATTTACCGCTGGCCTATGATTTTGAAGACATCGCCAATTTTGGCGGGTTTGATGTTCTGGGCGGAGCAGAAAGCATTCTTACTTTCCACAGGNNGAACCGAGATACCAGGGATACAAGATCGGATGGAAGCTTGGCAGTGCAGCCATGAAGATGTTCAAGCAAAATGCACTGGTCATGACAAGGTCTGAGGATCTGGGAAGGTATCTCCATAACTTTGGGCTCCAGTTGCATGGTGACGACCTGTGGCTGCACAATCCTACATGGGAATGGCCCGAGCACTCATACATGGCGGGTAAGATCACACCCGTCGATCCACCAAAGCCGCCTGAAATTCTGCCAGAAGAAAAGAGAAAGGTAGGGTGGGGGCTTGCAGCTACGCTTCTGTTTACCGCAATCGTAATCCTGATATACGCAATCGCATGAAAAACACAAGACTGAAGTATATGTACCGTGACGGCTTCAACTTCAAGAACCCCGGCACTCTCGTATTCAGGGGGGCGCTGGGAGACGGCCACCTGAAAGATTTTCTGTCAGCTCTTAATGATGACATGTTCATTGCTCATCAAATTGGGGTTCCAGAAAAATTCGACTGGCGAGGAGATGAAGCCGATCATGTCTGGCACGAATTCTATAAGTTCGAGGCCACAGACGACCCACCCACAGACGACCGAACAATCACCCAATTCATTGAACAAACCATCCAGGCATCGAAAGATGGCTGGAAGGATGGATGGACTCCAGGAGACAAACGACCATGATGTATCTCGACACAGACTCAAAAGAATACCAGGAGCTTTCTCAGCGAGGACGTCAGTCCCTCCCTCTGTTCGGGGGGTGGGCGTTCATCAAGAAGAAGGCCGGGCCGGTTTGTTTTGCCATCAGCCACTCCAGAATCAAAGGGCAACTGCTGATACGTGCAGCAAACCTCGGAGGAGAGCTCTTCAGGCAACTTAATCAATCAGATGCCTGATCCAAACAAGCTGGCAGTGTTCAAACTGAGCGGCATACACCTGGCCAAGTGCTGTGGTGTATGCTCTTTTTTTCTTGATGGTAAAACGGGCTGGGGTTCATGTAAAAAATTCAAATACGAACACTCAAAGCATAAACGCGTATTACAACTCCCTGTACACAAAACCTTTGTGTGCCCCTGTTTTAAGAGGTCAGAATACACAACCAAATCATCTATTGAACTTGGTGAATACCAACAAATCATGGAGGAAGAATGATTTCAAACCAACAACTCAGACTCTTTGCTGAAAGCCATTCTGTGCGAGGCGAGATGGCTAAAGAACTTTTGGCCAGGAGGAATTTCTGCAGAAAGCTTTTGCGCATCAATGCGGAAGGCGCCACAGATGAAGAGATCGTCGACTGGGCAGACTACTGGGGTGGGGATGGCACAATTTTAGAGTTACTGGATGAAGACGAAGAACCAAGATGACTATTATTTACCGTAACGAAAAAGGCGATACAGTATTTTTGGACGCCTATAAAATGTATTTGTGCGGACTGTATGTAAGAGTGGTGGACTCATTTGGGGGTGAGATCTTCATACATATCAAGCTGGAATACAGTGACCGCATCTCCAGTATGTTGTGCCATCAGCTCGAAACACTGGGTGTAGTTAATCTAACTCAAATCCAAAAGAAAGGTGATGACGGATTTTACCTGGTGAATAAATCCAGTGAAGTCATTGTGGAATAATAGAGTGGTCAGTCATTCTAACAACATGTCATCGAGCTAGAACACCTGACCGAGACCTCGGGATGCGCCAATCATCCTGAGGTCTTTTTTTTACCTAAAGGTATAAGCTTCAGGAGGGGATAATAAGATTGAGGAGGTTTAGGATTGGCCTAGACCGGCCTAGAACAGGAGGAATAGTGGTAATTCAGAAGACAGAGGATACGGATTCCAAAGGGGAGTTTATCCTCTACGAGATCCGTAAAAATGACATATCCATCGCAGATGGACATGTCAGACCCCTTTCAGAGGAAGGGGATGGTCCATGGATCGGAGGGCTGAAGGTCAACCCCTTCTATCAAGGAAGGGGCTATGCAGTCAAGATCTTGGCGGCTATCTGCCGAGATTACGCAGGCCAAACCATCCGCCTTCGTGCCAAACCTTACGGGCACGCGGGGATGGATTCAGGACAACTCCGACACTTCTACAAGAGATTGGGTTTCGTGGGGTATGACACATCCGGGAGGATGTTCAAAACTCCCAAGACAACCCAGGAGTTGTGTGAGGTGGGTGAAAGATGCAGAGAGCTTGGATTCGAAGAACACCAGGTGCGAAAAGTCATCGATGAGATGGCCGACCGAACCTGGTCAGAACACGACGAAGACGGCCGGACACTGGCCGACTGGGTCTGGGAGGGGTACGTTAATGCTCGATGAAGAAGTGAAAGTACCTGACCATCTTCAGTTCATCATGGGCGAAGTTCAGTCCATGCTGAAGAAGCTCTCTAACGCCGACATGACGAAAGCTAAGATCTCAGACATCTTGGCCTTGCAGGAGTTTTTGGCCTGGGCTCAGAGCTCCACCACTGTGTTCAGAAATTTCACCGGTACGGGTGATGATGAGGTCGACCGAAAGGTCGTAATCGGAATTTTCCAGGAAGGTCTGGAGTGTGCCCAGAAATTTCAGAGAGTGGTAGATGTCACTCACAACATTGACCGAATCCTGGAGAAACTCCATGAAGTTGATTAACTTAACTAATCAACGTATCACCCTTTTCAAGCAAGATCCGGAAAGGGTCGATGAGGCCGAAGGTATTACCTTCGAGCCCAACAAGCCACCTGATTCTGTCCCAAGGATCATCAGGGAATACAACCCGGACGGAAAGGTCTGCGGTCTTCCCCGGTACAGAGTGGACATCAGCATCATTAACCTGCCGGAACCTCAGGAGGGTGTTATCTACATTGTTGGGAAAAGCATTGTGGAGTACGCCTGGGGTCGCACAGATCTTGTCCATCCTGGTCGTCTCATCAGAGATGGTGACAAGGTCGTCGGGGCGGTAGGGGTTATTTGGTAAGCCTGAAGAACCCGCTGTCACCAGCGGGTTCTTTTTTTTAAATTCCCCTGGGTAATTCAGGAATAATAAGGTTGAGACCTATACGTCATCTTTACCAGAGCAAGGATGTCGTGAATCTAACCTCCCAGCTCTTGGCGCTCCAGTAAGCGTGGGACCTTAAGGGCGTGAGGTAGCTGGCACTGCTGATGGCTGTAGGGAGTTTTACGTGATCCCCGTACCTACAGTTAATGCCAAGGGTGATCACTTACCGTCTTACGATGTTGGTATTTCGGAGCGGGACATTTAGACCAACAGACCCCAGGACTTGATCGTGCGTCCTGGCTAATATGAGTGCGACTATGGAGCGCCTACCCTCCTGAAAGAAAAAGATGTAGGCCGGTGTAGTCACACAGGATAGAACTCAACCTGGACTGCATGCAGAAACCGCACAACAGCGTACCTATACTTCGTTAGAAGTGCTGTTGTGTGGAGAGCGCAAGGAGAGCGAGCCGAACGGCCCTGGTCTTGGGCAGTCTAATAGGCAACCCACTGAAAAGAAGTACTTACCGGTACTTCTTTTTAGCTACATTTGGTCCGGGCTATCTGGAATAATAAGTTAGTCAACAACTTTAACAGGGAGGAAACCATATGCGTGAACATCTGTTCTTCGACTCTCTCTCTCCTGGAGAGTGGGTACATCTCACCAGGCCGAATCTTGAGAGGGCCAAGAAATTCCTGTGGGAATATAAATCCAATCTTGGCCCGTGGACTCAGTTCTGGTTAGACCCGGACTCTGGTCAGCCTGTAGATGAAAATTTCAACCGCATAGAGGGGTGGACAGCTGGGCTTACCCACATACGCCTTGCCCATCCCATCGACATAGATAATCTTGAAGGATGGCAGGAGCTATTTGGGGACTTTGAAATTGCTCAGCCCTTTCCTCAATTAGATCGTCCAATTTGTTCGCACAAATACCCCAAAGAATGGGTAGGTACAGGCCACAAACGTCCAAAATTTCGAACAGAATTTCTGGTGGCTTACCTGCAGAGGCGGGGTTGGCGTTGGGACGAGCGGCGTAATCAAGTAATAAGCAGTGCGGGTTTTAGAAACCTGGGATCACTACGAATAGCTCCCGGCTTCTACCATCATGGAAAAAATACTGCCCATCCTTATTACTTTTATGGTCAGCCAGACAGAAAAGAGTGGCAAGAGATTATTAGGGTATTATCGCAGGGCAGCCCAACGGCCAGGGGTTACAGCGAACTCGGATATGAGGTTGAACTGCTGCTAAGTAAAAGAGCGGCATGAAATCGGGGATAATATGTAGGATTGAAAAATCCTACATTTTTTTTAAACACAGGAGAAAATATGGTCTACAAGATAGACATCAACAGGCTAGAAGAAGAGGGGTACAGCACCGCAAAGTTCTTCGACCACGAAGGTCAGGTTGCTCATTACGGCGCATCTAGCAAAAGCAGAAAGAGAGTTCTGGGTCTAGAGTATGGAGGTATATATATCACATGGTGGGACACACCGTACTGGCAAGATGATGCAAGGTATCAATTTATGACGATTTTTGCGCAGGCGGTCTGTATACATATAGGTGAGGACCCTGCGAATCTCCAGGGCATAATTGATTTTCTTATCAGTAGGGGGAAAAAAGAGGGGGTGCCGGAATACAAGAAAAAAGTTCGCAACGAAATTAAAGATATTTTTGGGATTTAATTATGATAGCTCTAGTGCATTTTCCGGAAATGACCGGAGAGGACATCAATGTCAACATGATGCCATTCATCTATGGAGACAAGGACTCTCTACCGGAGTTTTTGCAGCCGTGGTGGATGACGGTTCGAAGCTGCGGCTTCAAAGACTACAAGGACAAGATCGTTTATCTGACCGTTCAGGAGTCTTTTGTAAAGGAGGGTGAGACTCAAAGACGCGGTGGGATCCACGTAGAAGCCCCCTACACCGGTGCAGCGTGGGGCGGGGGTGGCAATGGCAAGGGGTTGTTTATGGCGTCTTCTGACGGGCGTACGCGCGTGTGGGACGGGGTCATCAAGCCTGGCATGTGTTCGATGGGCGGGGCTGTGGGTGTAGGGATGTTAAAGGGCATGAAGTCCTATGACCTAGATCCTTACCAGTTAATCTGGATGACCGACCATACCCCGCACAAAGCCCTGCCAGCGTTGGAGAGCGGCCGACGTCAATTCTTCAGGCTCGTTTCTAATGACGTGTCCATATGGTATTCACAACACAATACGGCTAATCCATTGGGGATTGAGCCTGATTGTGAAGTAAGTGATGTAAACAAATTCAAGGAGATGAAATGAGTCTTCAATAGATTGCATACATAGCCGGAGTGGAAAATGATTAGTTGGCTGAATTGACGGACTGGAGAGAATACGCGTGATATCTAAATCGGATGGAATTTTAGTAAAATTTGACAAAAAAATGATCAGACAGGCTTTGCATTTAGCGGAGGTTAGAGGAAAAAAAGATAACAATAGAAACGATTTTGTTGGCGCATGTGGAGAGATTGCTGTCTCTAAAGTTTTGGGTGTAGGCATTAATGATGCCTGCACTCCACGAGGTGATGGGGGTTTTGACCACATTACTTCCACAGGGGTGAAGATTGATACAAAGACCAGGACACAAGAAGGACGAGACTTTGTATTGTTCAGAGAAAGTGCCGATCTATGGCGGGCTGATGTGGGCGTGTTGTGCTGGTGGTGTGAGGCTATAAAGTCGATATTCATCGTAGGGTGGATCCACAAGATGGACCTTATTGTCCATGGAGGCCCAATGAAGATAGGTAAAAACAAAAGGTGGGGGATCATGTGGAAAAGACTTGAGCCCATAAGTGCTCTAAAACAAAGAATAAAAGAGCTGGAAGAAATAGAAAAAGACCTCCAGAGCTAAAGTCGGAGAAAAATGATTAGTTGGTTGCAAATGAATAAAGCTCTCAGGGAACTAAAGTGGGAATGGCAGACCTGCCTGCACTGTTACCAAGAAACCCTGGAAATCGTCAGAATAAAAAGGGCAGAGTTGACAGTTGTCAGGGACGGCAGGGTCGTGCCTTCTGTGCTCCATAGTCGCGCGTGTAACAGGTGTGCAGGACTTTTGGTGGAGCTGACAGACTGGAGGGAGTACTAAATAAAAAGGTCTAGGTCTGGGATAATAAGGGTGTACCAGGATCCAATTTAAGGAGGAACAATGGAAGTAAACGGACACCAACTCCGCGAATCCATCAAGCTCTGGGGCATGAAGCTCAATACGGTCAAGCCCCAGTTCGAAGACGCACTGCATGCGTTTGATGACGAGGAGAAGGAGGCTCCCCTGGATATAGACGCCCGCATTCATGAATGCGAAATGGCGATAGCCCGGCTGCAGACCGCCCAGGTCTACTACAATTTGCACACTAAAGTGCAAATTGATGACAACGAGGTCAGCCTGGCCTTCGCTGTAAAGGCGGTTGGGGGGATGGGGCGTAGAGAAGGCAGGTGGCGCCAGGCCGCCGAGCCGGATCGATACGATCCGTACGCATACAGGCGCAATCAGCACCTGGAGCGCAACCCGGACACCGAGGTTGCCCGGCGTACGATCTCGCACAAAGAATCCCTGGCTGTAGCGAGTGCAGCAGCTCGTACGGCTAGTAAGTTTCGTGCTGGGATAGCACAGGCGAACTTGCAGACCCTGGATATCCCGGACGACATGTTGCAGGAGGGTGACCTTCTGTAGCATGAGGAGAGAGATCTGGCCTACACGGTTTGCAGAGGAGACTCTGCAATTTATATAAGATCGGTCTACTCACGGCACACTCGAGGCATACAAAGGCTCCACATACTGAGAGTCAGCCTGCATAGCCAGTGAATCACGACCTCGCTCTTATCTCGATCTATCTAGATCTCTTTCCACCAGACTCGCACTGCTTTAAACCAGTGCGAGTCTTTTTTTTTCACACCACAAGGAGGAAGTATGTTCAGTGTTTACGGTTTGATTTTCGTAGTCGGTATGGTTGTCGTGCTGCCTTCTATCATGATGGCGGTGAGGGGGGCGGTAACCAAAGAGTCATGGAATACGGGACTGTGGTATTTCATGCTGACCCAGCAATACCTGGCGGTAGGGCTTACCTTTTCGGCGGTGTTATGGTTTATCAATCCGCCAGAGTTCGACATCATCCATGCACTGGCCTTTGTGTTTTTGTGGCCGGTGTTCTTTATCTTTACGGGCTAAAGACAGAATGCCTAAGAGGTGATAATAAAGATGCAACCGCTACACCTTCTGATCCGTGTGTTGGAAGAATGTGGCATAGGTCACACGGTGAGTTCAAGGCGCCCAGAGCCTTGCGCAATACACTGTAACGAACACCTCAGGGTCGATGACCTGTTGTATCGGAATGCGAAGGCGAGATTGGGCTTGTCTTCAGGTAGCTTTATGAGCCTGTGTTGAGGGACGATCGGGACGCGCAGCTACCATAAATCCAACAAATTCCTCTCCTCCATATTCATGGTCCGAAGTGCCATAAGTTAAAATTTGGCTGAGTCGGGTTAGTGGCTCAGATCCATTTATGGAGTATTAAAGCACTGTTCTGAGGATCACCAGTTTCCCGAGATCTAAGGTGATCCAAAAAAGGGATTAATATACACCCGACAAGCGAACTTGGGAAAGGTGCTGTACCGGATCGAACAACCAGCCGGCGAAGGGAGATATGGGTTTAACTGAGATCCAGCCTGGAGTCGTGATCGTAATGGGGTCCATGCAAGGCCTCACAGCGCAAGGAGAGCGAGCCGAAAGCGGGAGGTGGTTGCGGCCTGCGAATAGGTAACCCACTGAAAAGAGTAGTTTCTGACTACTCTTTTTAGCTAAAAGTGAGGTGCCTGAAAAGTGATAATAAGGGTAGAGGAATTACAACCATCCAAACGAAGGAGGTAGCGTGACAAAAGGTCAAATCGCTGCATGGAAAATGGCGGTACATGGGCTTATACGTCTGCTCAATAGCGATGTCCGGGCAGACGGAACCCGAATGTCCTATATGATCCAGGCCATGGGCCTGGTTAAATGTGGAGCATTCGTAATGCCCGAGGAAATGGAAAAAATCCTCAGGGCTGATGATTCTGAAGTTGTAGAAATTGCCCATGGACAAGCTCCAGCTTTCTATTGTTTCGAAACTTGGGAGGGCACTACACACAGGGTCATCCTAGCTCCGCCTGGTACTACTCCCGGTCAGATCATGCATGAACTTGCCCATATTGATCTTGAGCATGATTCTCAAGAGAGGGTCTGGTTCTGGCAAAAGATTCGACAAGAGTACGAAGCCAATAAACTGGCCATTGAAATGGGGGCTGCCCCAGAAGTAATGGCTGCGGGGATGTCAACGTACTTCAGACCACTGCCTGATTTCATACGAAGAAAAATCGCCGGGTTTCTATTGGACACCGAAGTCTCGAACAAGAGGTGGGAGCCAATCGATCCACCTGTGAATTGGGTAGATGAATGGCTCGACTATATCCAGGAGTAGATATCCTAAGACCCACAAGTCTATAAACTGTTTTTAGCTAAAATCGGGGTGTCCGAAAGGGTATAATAAAGGTGTAGAGGAATTAACCCTACACAACCGGCCTTAGAAGGAGGTTATGATGAAGAAAGTTGTCCGCACCGAAACGTTCGAACTTTCGGAGAAAAAGCTGGAGGGGGTAGTAGCCCTCCAGAGAAGAGTGGAAAAGGAGAGTTTCGCCCCTCGCCGGGCGAAGCTCGAGGCGAAGTTGGAGGGGCTCGAAGAGGCCCTTCCGGTGCCGGGTCGGCTGGCCGCGGAGCTTCTTTCGACCGGGGTCGCCCGGTCGGAGGAATATTCCCCTTGCACATGCGGCAAGGGGCGCGAATTTCGCCTGGGGTTTGACGGCCCCGACGTGCTCACTGTTGAGCACTTCGTGCGTCGATGTCTGACGCACGAGGTGTTCTTCAAAACAGTAGGCCGCAAGGCCTCGAAAGAGTACTACCGCAAGAAGAAAGAGAGCATGTCTGAAAAGCATGCTTGATTCTCACGCCCCTCCAATTTGGAGGGGTGTTTTTTTTCAACCAAAGGAGGAAGTGTGAAAAAAGCAAAGAAGTTTTTAGTGGTTCACTCGGCTATCGTTATCAGTCTTGTAGCCTGGTCGCAGTTTTCTATATGGTATTGCGAGAATATCTTTGGATGGGATGAGGACACAAGGCTTGGCGCTACGCTGGCGGGTTGGTTCGTGGGCACACTCACTACCATGATTGCTGGTATCATCGTTGATTTTGGCCAGGCATGATAACCGGAGGAACTGCACCTCTCATTTTCTTGAGAGTCTTTGTGGTGTCTTTTACGGTATGTCGGAGAAAGCCCCTGACAGAATCGGGTGCAGATTCGTCTTTGTGTACTAAAAAGACATCACCCATCTTGTGGGCATGGAACGGGCCTGCGCGCCATGATACAGTACCGATACGTTCTCCGGGTATTGGTATTGCAAGGCGCGTGGGCTTGAAGCCCAGAGCTTTAAGGTCTAAATCCTTAACAGCCACCTGAGGGTGTGACCAGGTATCTTTACTTTTTGAGATCGCATCATCTAGCTTTTTTTTAGCCTGGGCTGGGGATCTTGGTAAGGAACGGATCACCGGGATATCACGTTTTAGCATAGTGCTGGGTGATATCTTCTTATACAGGCTCTCTTTTTTTGCGACCTTTAGAAGAGTTTGCATGTTTATATAATCGGATAATAACTTAATATAGGCAAGGAATTAGGGAATAATAAGGTGTAGAGGAATTACTTCCTTTACACTCCGGACTGGGGTCCGGCCTGGCAGTGCGCACAACAGTCAGGTCGGGCCCAGTTCTTGGTCCGGGGTAACTTTCAAGTCCGGAGTGACTATGACAACGTTCAACGAAATCTACGAACACTACAATCTGCCTACCTACAAAGGCCTCCCTTGGGGGATCGAGGCCGGAATGAAGGAGAGTGCCGTCAAGGGTAGAAAGCCCTGGGGAGGGGCAATGAGGGGTGGCAAAAAATGGAGGACACCCTTCATCGCAATAAAGACCAACATGGGTCTGCTCCTGATCACCTCCTGCCATGGTGTGCAGGCGCATCTCACCAAGGATGGTGAGATCGTCCACAGAGGGTTCGCCCTCCGAAAGAGGCATCTCGAGTCGGTCGCCCAGCTCCTCATGGGGGAGAAGGTAAAGATCCGAGAGTGGGAGCTCGAACGGCTCTAGGNNGCAGTTGTGCATGTTGGCTCCAGGTATTTCCTGGGGCTTTCTTTTTTTACGGCATACATGAAGGCGGAAATACGTCGAATTTCCTAAATCCCCTAACCCTGAGAGGGGATAATAAAGGTGTAGAGGAATTACCCTTTACAATATCCGGCCATACAGGAGGATGAATATGAGCACGAAAGAACCCTTCGGGATCGACGACTTCGTAGAAATGATTGAGGACAATGAGTTCGACAGCTCGGTGTCCGAGGCCGTCATGAAGACGGTCAGGGAGGTGAGGTCTCATAAAGGGGCCAAACGCCTGCTCGAAGCCCTCGATAAGAGGGAGTCGGGAGGATTCGGGTTGGGGAGCGAGGCACAGCTCCGGCTCAGAGATGAGCTGGAGCACGCACTTAACAAGTGCGACGCCAAGGACAAGATGGAGTGCACGGTTCGTGCACTCAAACTTGCCTGCCAGGTTCAGCATGAGCTGGCAGAAATTCGGGAGGATTACTCCCACAAGATGGGGCGTGAAGATATGCGCTCCAAGCTCCCTGGCTTCTTGAGCAACCTCAAGAAGGACTGGATGGCAGAGTACCGACTGAAAGACATCAAGTCGGTAATGGACGCCCTCCAGGAGTTCACCCTGTCTTCATGGGAAGGCAGAGTGAACGTGAGATACGAGGGGCTCCAGCTCGCTATTGTCGAGATGGAGCAAATCTGCTCGGGAAGCCGGGACCATGTGGGTCACCCCCACAAGTCCCGACTCCACCAAGTCCTGGACAAGCTCCACCAAATCCAGGACATCATCGATCCGGCCGCCGACAAGGTCGAGCAACTCGAAAGAGAGATCGCTCGCCTGAAGGCGAACCGGTAAGTCAAGCGAGGAGAGGTCCAATATATGGGCCTCTCCTCTTTTTTCGCTAAATCTAAAAATAGCAAAAGGGTATAATAAAGATGTAGAGGAATTAGTCCTTTACTGTCTCAGCGCACGAGACAAAAACCCGAACAGTTCGGAGTTAAACATGAACAAGAATCTTGAAACCGCTCTCGCCCACTGCCAGGAAGCCACCCGACTCCTCATGGCATTCACCAGAGAGTGCCTCCTGGCGATCGTCGCTCTCGCGGCGATCGATGTGAAAAAGCATCGGTACCTGATCCACCAGTACGTCGATCATGCGATCGACTGGTGGGATGGACATCGCAAGGGGATGCTCGAAGAGCAGGAGGAAATCCTCGAAGAAGCCGACAAAGCCATCGAGGCCGCCCCCACCCATATCCAGGCCTTCGTCGACGGAGCACAGCTCGCCATGGTCGGCGAGTGGCACCGACAGGTGAAGGATAATGAGGGCAAGTCTCGAATCCTTGTCCGTAACAAAGACGGGGATCTCCCCAGAGGGTCGGTCGTCCCGTCGAAGGGTGGCGAGTACAAGCACCATTGGTGCTTCACCGGCGAGTTCACGCTCGACGGTGAGCCGGTCAACATCCCGTGGGGTGTTGACGGAGGGTGCATGAACGAGGACAGGGCTGAGTGCTGGTTCGAAGAATAGAGCCAGTGGAACACGTAAAAAAAGGGGCTTACGCCCCTTTTTTTAGATGATTCTCAACCAAAAGATACAACCCTTATCCGTTTCGTAAGTTGTGAAGTGTTCGAGATCAAAACTATCTTTAGTGCTATCCGCCCAGAAGATAGTTAACCTCTGTGTATGAAGGTCCATGCCGGATATGTATTCCCGAACATCGTCCTCCTCAAAGATAACTCGCCGGTCTGTTCCCAGCTCCACGAATGATGAGTTTTTTCTTTTTAGGTAATAGAAGAAGTCAGCCTCTTTTAGTTCCAGATTGAATACCTCTTTAGGGATATCTAAATCCAGGACAGGCTCGTCTCTAACCTCAAAGAAATCATCACTCTTCTTCTTCACCTTTAGAGAAGGAATCTCCAGAAGCGCCTCCTCCAGCATATCCTTGTACTCCTCGTAGAAGTTCGTCAAGTCTGTCGAGGATGTGGTCGGCATCTTTTGAGCGGACTCTGTCGAGTAAGGGATAAAGGCGTAGTTCAAATTCTTTATCGAATCTTTGTATCCGTCGTATCCGTCGATCGCGCTTTTGTCGGAGTGCTTGACGTTTCTTTTTGTGTTCTTTTTTGTATTGTTCTCGAAATTCCCAGTATGGCTCATTATACAATCCTAAAATTTGGTCAGGCCACCATTCTAGTTCAGCAACATCTTCTCCGTCTGTCGTATGTACCCTGGTCTTGCTATAACCCTTAGCGTTGGGTGGGGCTTGCAATCTTATCCAGGCAGGCAAAATCCTGCCCTGTCTAAGGGCTAGTTGGATCAGCTTGATATCGATATCAAACCATTTCTTCCCGTCGGGAGAAAGTTTCATGTTTCAGTCGGAACCAATCAATTGAATTTCCATTGTATGCAAATCTTGAGACAGGCTGAGCTGTCCATACTTCAGTATGCTTGGTGTTGTGGTTCTCCCACGTGATAGTAATCCGGCATTCACCGTGAGTAAATTGTGAAAAGTGGATACCTTTCAGGCCACCAAGTGAAGTATCATCGATACCCACAATCCAGCGACCATCTTTGATGCAGTTATACAGCAAAGCCCCCCGCTTAGCCAGCTTACGAAAAGTTGCAAGGCTGGGAAAGGTAAGCTCTTCTAAGATCTCTTGATCGATCTGGGCCTGCAACTCCTGCGCCGCTGAGTATATTAAGTCACCGTAATCCATATGTTAAATCAATAGCTTTTTGCAATGAGATGTTGTGAGTTCTACTTAAGTATTTAGCATCTTTGATCATATCATCAACCAGCTTGCCCTGTGTTGTAATAAGGGCAGTGGGTGGGGTTTGTTTCTTCAGTATGATGTAGGCATTCTTCCACGGCCTTACCTTGTACCAATAAGATTTGCCTTCATGTGGCACCAGTCTTGCAAAATGGCCTTGCTCAGGTAGCATGGTGATATCTACTCGATCCAAAGCTTTGTTATAGCCTCCACCGTCTGTTGTATCAAACCATGCCAGATACCTGCCGTTCTGGACCTCCAGAGTCATCTTGGTGTTATTGGGGATGTTCTTTAACATTTGAGCTCCTTGACCTGGCAATTTTTTAGCCAATTTGTGAGGTTAGAAAACCTTTGTCCAACGAACTTCCTCCATATCGGAGGAGTGAAGGTGATCCTACCCTCTTTGACAGCTACTCCGCAAGTCGCCCATGGACATGACACCCAGTACCACCGTTCACCCGTCATATCTTAGCCCTGTAACAGCACCTTTACCGCGAATATGAAAGTCAGAGATGAAGAATGCAGGCTTAAGGCGTTGCACACCCCCTTTTTTCCAATGCAGATTCATAGAGCCTTGAGGAAGAGGTTTAGTATTAGCGGGTACACGTAGGCCGACAGGTACGAATGTGAAGGTAACTTCCTTAATTGCATCCCCCCAGTCCGCAACCATCGTGTTACCACACATCACCTGAACAGACCAGGTCCCCGGCCATTTAATAACTCTCAGCCATTTATCTTTGCCGGCAAGTTCAGCCCGCATGGTCTTTTGATTCATGGTTTCAGACAACTGTAAATACTCCTTTCGTCAGGTCTATGTAATCATCCACTACCTTGACCTTATCGATTCTGTAGTGGTTTAGCCAATCTGGATTGGAATAACAAGAGGCAATACGATGGCCTATGAGGAGATGTCGGCCATCTTTCCATTGGATCTGTATCTCTGCTATGGGGTTTTCGTGACATCCTACTTTCCAAGTCGTTGACCAGACTACAATCTGGGCTATATAAGCCTCTGTCAGATGCATTTTGGGCAGCCCGGCGGTCTGCAAAGTGAGTGTTTTTTTACCGTCCTTCTTTTTGTATACAAGAATAGTGTCAGGCTTTGCGGCTACGTGACTGACGAGTGCTAGTTGTTGTCTTGTCATGCTAATTCGAATGCATATACGTAGTAATCATACTTAAATGGATTTCTCTGCTTAACTAATTTGAAAATATTGCGGGCTTTGACCTTGGTGCTTCGCTTACCCTTCCAATCAATATGTAAGTCTCCGACAGGATATTGCGTGTAGGGTAGCGTCAAGGCACTATAAAAGCCCCAACGACCTCTGATGTATGGTTGCACATTGGCAACCATTTGGTTCTGGTCATCTAAAACTTCTATTTTGTGGACTAAGGTGTCTTTCCTATACGAAAACCTGATCCAATGACCAGGTTTTTTGAGAAGCTCAACGAATTCTTCATATGTCATTAGTCGATAATCTCGTAGGAGTAAACGGTGTAATCACATTGTGTCGGTAGGAATCGACACAAGCGCCTGGCCTTTATCCTATCGATGTAACTATCGTCCCAGGTGAGCTTTAAATCTCCAGTTGGATTACTGGGCATGGGTTGGCCCCACGGGATCCGGTAGGGCAGAAAGTTCCATCTCATGATATCCGTGTACTTGGCAAATACCAGCCCATCCGATGTCATGATCTGGTAGGTGCTACTTAGTAGTTTTCGATCGTATTTGATCCTTAACCATCTGGAACTTTGACGAATTAGTTTATGAAATGCTTTACGTTGTTTCATACCTCGAATGTCCAGAAATAAGTTGTGGGATCTATGTGAATAATAGAGTGGACTCTGCACCTTATGGTGTTGGAAGCATTGTCTTGCCATACCAACTGTAAGTCACACTCATCACCCACCCGAAGGGGTCGATAAATTATTGGATATTTAGCCCATTTTACCCTCCATTCTTGCTTGATAAAGCCAACCCAGGACTTAATCTGGTTTAAATCCTCGTCTAGAACTACCAGCTTTACCGTCTTCTTGTCTGGAGGACTGTGCATCCCGATATATTTACCCTCCTTTCTGATTGTTGAGTTAAATGCTTTGCGTACAGCTTCGAAGTATTTCACTGTATTATCTCGAATGTGTAGTAGTAGCCTATCTTGTGACAAAGGAATTTGGAAAAAACCCTGACATTGACTTTGAATGTTATCCGGTCTACCCAGGTAATTTCCAAAGCTATCTTATCCCCTATGTTGATAGCCTTCGCATTGGGTAGGTCTGTCATTGCCCAGCCCTTTATATACCCTGACCATTGTTCTACAGGAGCCCACATCTTGTCCCTGAGAGTCAAGATTAAATTCGGCCCTCTAGATTTTTTAACGGTGATGTACTGTGGTACGGGTCCAATCCAGTGAGGATTTTCAATCGCGCTGGCAAATTTGAATCTTGCATTCTCGCAATCTTCTTTACTGGGCATGGGCCCTCCTCTTGCAATCAAATGTGCAACATAAAGCTTCGTGCGTAATGATTATGGATGTTCTAACGGCTTTGAAACTGATCTCTCCATATCCATCGAAATCAAGATCCAGCTCGCCTTTTAGTAATTGATCTTTGTTGTATCCTTCTGGATAGAAAGCCCAGTCGGAAATCTCATTCTCTGTAAGACCTGTAGCCTTCCATAAAGTGTGTCCTATGGCTCTGTTGGCCGGATTAATGTAATGATATCTAATCTTCTCCTCTTTTTGAATTATTCTCAGCAGCCAGTCCTTTTTTAGTACTGTTTCATAAAATTGTTGTGCGAGAGCTTCAGGATTGTATTTCATCGCATACCTCGTACACGTCGACTTTAGATGTGCCGTGCTGGTACTTACCAAGCCGGATAACTGCCATTTCAGTAGGCGGGCGATCTCTCCAATCGATTTGCATCAACTGATGTGTTTTCTTGAGGGGGGTCCAGAAATTCTGAAGATAGAAAGCAATTGAATTGTGGCGACCCTCCAGGCCCAATAGAACCGTACCTTTCGGACTTACAAGCTGGATCTTGGTCCTCTGGCCGTATTTTGGATGTATATATGTAACCATCCTTATGAGATTGGGGTCTGTGGCGAACTTTTCGAACTGTTTACTGGATGTGGGGAACAGGTTGTCGAATAATCCTTTATCAGTGAATAGGCTCATAACCTTCCACCTCCCATTCTGGGGTCTTTAGGGTTAGGAATCGTCTTGCCTTGGTCTGAACTGTATCTCCAGATTTTAGATAAATATGCAAAATACCCTTCGGTATATCTTTTAGAAGATCTTCAGGGTGTTTAATAAAGACAGGACTGAACATTGAAATATCAGCCTTGTATTTTCCCCCAGTGCTTTTTATTATGTATACCTCGCAGGTGGTGCGCCTTGGAATCTTCCAGGCTATTCTTATCCAGCTTCCCGGTAAATCCCATAGAAACCCGAATTCATTGGCGAATATGCTCATAGCCTACCACTCTTAGCTCTTTAGTATCGACCCTGAGGAACTGCCGGGCAATAAGCCTTAACGGAAAACCACCCTTCATTGCCAGTCTGAGTATTCCTCTGGGAAAATTTGTACATGCATCTTCCACCCTTCTTGTGAAAGCCGACTTATGTTTTGTTGATGTGAGTATGTTATGCAGGACTTTGCCGTCAGGGCTCATGATTTGAACCAAACCTCCTGTCCATGGGGGTGCCCCTTTTGTGTATGTTATGCGTATCCAGTTGTTTGGATCTGCCCATAAATCACAAAGATCGTATATACCCATATGTCCTCCTCAAAAATCCTTTCCCGTGTGTTTGTTTGATTGTTAGAAACCTCCTTGCTGGGAGCCGAAGAACCTCTCCTTTTCTTGGCTTAAGCTCTAAAACTCCTCTGGGGTTATCGATATTGGCATCCTTCCAGTAGGTATGAAAGTTTGGGTGCCCTATGACTTTTATACCTCTGACAGGATGATTAAAGGCGTTCATTATGTGGACTTTAGGTAAAGCCCAGAAGCTATTTTGGTCTTCGTAATGAACTCTTATCCAGTAACCTGTAATGTCGAAAAGTTTTCTGATTGGCCACATGCTTACCAGGGTTTTATTTGGAAATCTAGAAGTTCAAATGAATAGCAGTCGTTCAGCCTGTTCAGCCAAAAGATAGATAAAACTCTTACGTTTATCACCCCTCTCGCGCCATCTACCCACTCTATGTAAAGGTTGTTGGGCTGACCTACCTCATAGCCCCAACCAAAGAACCATGTTTTGATGACCGAAGCCCACGATCTATGTGTATTATTCCCGATGATTGTGCTCAGTTTATGATCGCCATCCTTCTTGGATATCATGAACTCTTTGCCTTCTTGTTTCAGGGCCTTGTAGAACAAAGGCCTTACAAGGCTGGCGAACTCCTCATTAGTCTTTATCGTCAAGTCGTTCATTGAACTTAAAGTAATAGCAGTATTGTGCTGGATTCGGATTGAAAATAGACCGACAGTTCACTGAGAGCTGCTCTGCAACAGCATCTGCCCACATAAGCGTGATGATATTGTCAGACCCTACATGGGGAGCTTCTTTAAAATACCAATCCATAACGATTGCTGACCATTGGCGATTGGGCTTGTCACGCTTGTTAATGGTTTGTATTTGGATATTTTGGTGGTTCCTGAGCAGCCGGAACCTGTAACCGCGTTCTATTATGTCTCGGTAAAAGATAGGTCGAGACATCCTGGCTATCTCAAATTTTGGGTTTTCCATCTCACCATCCTATGACTCTTCCTGATAAGCTCATTACCCCCCCCCAGAAATTCAAAGAAATAGCAATACTCCTTCCATAAAGAAGGCTCGAACTTTGATATAGCTCGAACCTGGAGAGGAGTGTTCTCACCATCCTTCCAGGGAACCAAAATAGTTAGACGCTTTCCTGGATATATCCTCGTATTGGCAGACCAATGATTAGCAATATAGCCGTACCATTCCTTCAGAGTTTTTTGCAGGTCACGGCTCGTGATACGCAAAGTGCTATCTAGATCATCCTCACTCTTATATATGCAAAAGATAGGATGATGGTGAAGCTCTCCCAGAAAAACTGACCTGGCGACTTCAATATTTTTGTCGACTTTCGGCCTCATCATGTTAGCTCCTTTAAAAACTTGAAGAAAAAGCAGTACTGTTTACAAGATACGGGCTCGAAGATAGATATAACCTCAACTTTGAGTTTTGTCTTTCTGTGATCTATCCACTTGATAGTTAACTGGTTCTCAATACCGGGCTCCATGGGACGCTTTAAGGTCCATCGATCACCGATATATCCATTCCACTGCCTTAAGACTTCATTACTCTCAGACATAATGCTCAGGGCATTTGCATGTTTAGCCCCTTTTTTCATAAGACGGAAGGTGGGATAGAACGGTATGGTATCCAGGAACTTTTGTCTTGCAAAAGATGCATTCTTAGTCATTACTCTCCTCCATGCAATCGATAATAGCTTGCAGTCTTTTGACCAAATCTTTATGGGCAGCTCTTTGTGCAGCTTCTTTGGTCTTACGGCTCCATCCATAGCCAGCTACTGTTTCATAATTAAACGAAACTGCAGCATTCTCGGGTGACACCGATTCCTCCGCATGCCATTGGCCATTAGGCCCCTGCCACGCCTTGCTTCTTCTTTTGTACTTCATCATCTCCTCCTTGTATTTTACGAAACCAGACGACCGCATTATCCTCATTAACCTCGAGGCGTGATACCTCGTGTACGCTGATCGTCTGCTTTACTCCATCCTTCCATACGAGCTCAAGCTCATAGGTATGATAGCCACCTTTGAGATTGATATGTGTTGTAGTCCATGAACACCCACGTACATCAAGGGCGTCTGAAAATAATATATTGCCTTCATCTTCTGTCCCCGCCCTGACGATAACGTGAGCACTAGACCTTCCATACATAATACGCAGCCTGAGAAGTGGCCGATCATCTGTAGTGAACGCAGACTTACCGTCTAGAAGTTTGGTGAGTAGTCGTCTGGCTTCGTGGTATGTGTTATCCATCTTCCAACAGCTTCTGTGTGGCCCGACGGATATCTCTTTTAGCGCCAGGCCATCGGTTTGATTGAGTCTGCATCGATTCCATCAAATCCATTATAGCCTCTTTGATCGCTTTTTTCTTGTTAAATGCTGAAGAATATCCATCCACCCTGACATACTTGGGCCCGTAATATCGGGCATGAGCAAGCCATATTCCACGCATTCGACGTACTGACAATTTCAATGGGTTGTAGTCTTCCATATTTATACCTCCGTATCTCTATTATTCCGCTCAAAGCTAGAGCTTTTAGCTAAAAGAAGGCCCCCCGGCCCCTTTTAATCGTCAAGACGAGTCTGCATGCTCGTTCTGGACTGAGCAGTTTTTGCAGAACTCGAATCAAAAATCTCTGGATATTCTTCCGCCGTAATTTCCAGCCGACACTTCATATGAAAAACGCTTCGGCCTATCCATATAGACCGATTCCGACCCACAGGCTTTCCACAATGAGTGCACTTAAAATACTTTGTTGTCACGATTTCCCTATATGTTGTTGAGCATGGCGAGCTTTTCTTCGCAGTACTTTCTCGTTGCCTCCTGTATATCGAATACGGCCTCGTAATCGAGCCAATCCTCTAAAGAATACGACCCATGGCACTGTTTCAGCAGGTCCATAATCGCCCCTTTAAGAGCTTGTTTCTGGTTTTTTGAAGTTTTGCTTCCTATGAGAACACGACTGTGGTAGCCCTCATGGACCCTCAAGATACATCTGGCTGACCAGCGGTCCAGAGTACCCAGGTATGTTGTGCTAAATTCTAATGCTTTGTTCATAATTGACTCTCCCTGGCCCTTACTTTCATGCAGTAAGTGCGCGTTGCACTATAGATATCGTCTATAGCGTTATTCTTGAGCCAATTTCGGAATATCGGATTTCCTCCGTAGTATTCACTCACTCTATCCAACAGCTCTATAAATGCGCTCTGTATAGAGCCTTTGAGTGTCCCATGCCTGGCAGTAGCGGGGATGCGGACTGGACCGACACCCAGCACAACTCGAGTCTCCCACTCTCGGCCATTAGATAGAAATCGTGGATTTAGGGTTATTCTTGATCTTTTGTCTGTGTATAAGTCTGAGTAATCGGGAACTGGCATCCTGTATATCCTCTACGGCTCGGTTAGAGACCCATGGGGTGAAGTTATTGCTCATTTTGGCCCTCTCTATGAGGTCAATGAACGCGTGTTTAACAGCCTCCTTCATGTCTTCTTTCTGTGCAACACCAAGAAGGATGTGATGACCCATCTTTTTCTTGGCTACGATATGCCATTTTTTCTCATTGGCCATGTATTGGCCGGTTAGCTGGATCATACGAAGCTCCTGGTATCTATTTCTTGGTGAGGGAGTACTCTGCGGACAGCTGTTTGCCTGAATCTGAACGTAGCATTTCTGATATCGTCGACAGCAGTCCTGTGAATCCATTCGTCCAGTTCGTCAGCCTCATCGCATTCTTCGTCCAGTGAGTCTGCATGGGCGTTTGCAAGCAAGTTCCAGAGGGTACTTCGCAAAGATGAATGCTCATTAGGCCCCTCAGCCCCCGCCGAATACACCTTGGTATCCAGATATAGTAGTGCTGTTGTCCTCCACTGCTTCTTATTTGGCATATATACCGAGCAAAGCTCTATTCTCGACACTTACATCTCCTTGAAAAGGTGGGTGATATCGTGATTTATTGCGTCCAGACAGCTGCTCGATATGGTCTGGAAAACCTCCATCTCTGAATATGAAGCGATTTTGTGAGTCATCAGGTTGCTGGCTCTTGCCAGATACAAGGTTCCCAGGACAAACGCGAGAGTAACCATGCTGATAATGTAAGTGACAACCGTGATTGCGAGTGAAACCAGACCTGTCAGAAGGGCAACAGGCTGTAATGCTTTATTCATTAAATCCTCCTATTTATTGAATACATACTATTTTAACGTTTTTGGTGGTCTAGTTTAGGTATCGGCTGTCGTGATGGCAGCAGTGCCAAGTAAGAAAAAGCCTACGAAGGTGGAGATGAATGCTGCTCCTGCATTTATCTGTGGTTCATCAGGAAAACCAAGCCACCAGGACACCCAGAGTCCTGCGTTCATGAATACAATCAGCAGAACAATAAGCACTGAGAAGGTGATGGAGAATTGAAGAAGTCTTTTTTCCATGAATTTGAGAAAAAATTAGTGATTTATTTGTGTAACATTTGGCGTGTTACGCTAAAGTCCAGTCAACCTTACGGTCTTATGGGGCGTGGCGATTAGATGTTGGGGGATAGCCACTGTTTTGTGTGAGGCGGGGTGTACGTGGGTGAGGCGGGGTGTTGGGGGAATTATTTTTTTGTGGGAGTTGGAGGGTTTTGGGTGGGTGGTGCTTGAACCCAAAACCTTCCACGAATCCACCTACCCAATCCTGCAGGTCCTCACCCGGGAACACCACCCACTGATCACGAGCTTTCGCACGTGCTCGTATTCGAGCTCTACGTCTCTGAATCTGCCTGGTAGATACTAAATTTCTCTTCCGATGCTTGATTCTCACTCCAACTCCTCATCGTCATCCTCTGGCAGTAGTGCAAATCTACCCTTAAAGTACTTGCGGGCCTGCCCATCATCTGCCACTACAGTCGTAAATTTACGACTTTCATTGACAAGCTTGTATAACCCTCCCTGTGTCAGGGTGTATACCTGGTCGTCATCAATACACATCACGTACATCTATCACCCCTTCTTGGTGTCAGGTATGTCAACCAGCTCAGTCTTTCTGCTCAAGGGTACAACCTTGAAAACCTTCGTGCCTCCGAGCATGGAGGACAGCACGCCTGTCTCACAGTTCACATACCGATGCCGGTTGGGCACCGTGGACTCGTCCTTCTTTCTGCAAAGTCCTCCATTGTGTATAAACCAACCTCCCTCTTCCAGCTCTTCGTAACGAGCTGGTCTTCCGTAAAATACTTTCATTTTCTCCTCGCTCCTAGAATAGAAATATGAAATCCCTGACGAAAATATTCATTTCTATGAATATCAAATCCGGGCTCATAGCGCTTCTTGATCAGGAAGTCAACACACCAGCCGGTTTCATGTAACAGGCTTTCCTGAACCATGACGCCAAGGGTGCGCAGTCTACTAAGACATCTTTCATCGAGTGTCCATTTCGTGCCATACGCTTCGTTCCTGAGTTCCTCGTCCTTGATCGCATCATCAAGCTGGTCTTGAAACATGTAGCACGCCAGACATCTACGACACACCTTCTGCGTGCGGTCGCCACACATATTACATATGCGCATTGTTCATTTCCGAAGCATGGTACTTCAGGTCATCAATTCGATCTTCTAGTTTCTCGACCTCCTCTTTGACCCGCTCATACTCAGCCTCAATCACATCAATTGCAATGTAATCATCAGGCTCGCAACAACAGATCTCTCTGAGGTGCCAGATTGCTTCCTCAATCCTCACACTTCCTCCCAAATATCCGAATCATCTAGTCGTACATCCACTTTTTCTATATTAGTAATTTGTTCCTCAAATGGGCCAGAAAGCTCAAACTCTTCTTTAGCCTTCAATGCCGCATCCAAGATGTCTTCAGCCTTAATATCCAAAAAGTATTTTCGTTTTATATTGGCTGTGACTTCAACTTTGAATTCTTTCATTTATTGTATTTCTCATTTAATTCATCACGCAGAGCTCTTGCTCTATCGTCTGACATTTGCTCAGAATAAATTCTGCTCATACCTTCAAATGCTATTGAGGACCTAAGCATAAACTCAATAGTTTCCTCAGGTTCTATCACCTCTGGCTCTACTGAATCAAGCAGATAGTTCTCCATCTTCCACGGGAGTGCCCGCTTCGACAGAATGTGCCCTCTAGCAGAAACCCAGCTCCAAAATGGGCTGGGCATTCCTACAGACTCAATCGCTTGAACCGTGTCATCGTACGCCTGCGGATCAACGTACGGTATGTAAACCAGCGCGAACTCCTCTGAGTGATCGATAAGGATTCTATGCCCTACCAGATCCTTGACCTCAGCCAGCCACTGGTCGATATCCGGAGGAGGTTCTCGTAACAGCAAAACACACTGAGCATTATTTTTTCTGTAGCCATCACGAAGACCCTCCCAAAAAGTTTTGAACTTACTCACGGAACTCCTTTAGCGCTTCGATTAGATGTTTAAAACGATCGTCAGTATTGATCTCTGTCAGGACGTCCAGGAACTCTTCAGAAGAGTAATCAGAATCCTGGCTCATCTGCAATGCAGACTCTAAAAAGTCTTCGCCTACATTACATCGGGAGTGAATCATGATTCTAAACTGTCCTGTTGGGGCAACATCCATGTTTGCAATAAAGCCGCCTTCTTCCTGACCCATCTGGGCCATGACATAGCTCATCAAAAGCGCTACATCTACCGCTTCATTCTGTCCCCTAAACAACTGTAAGAGATCTTCCCAGCGTAATTCAATACGTTGGAATTCTTCTGGGATATTATAACTTGTTTTCGAATTCACTTTAGCCTCGTGTTAATGAAATACAGTAAACTGAGCCAAAACACGATACTAAACAGATGCACAGCAATCAACCCCTCGAACGAAGGGTGGCGGATCACGGTCTCCAGGGTTAGCACAGCCGCAGCTGCAGAAAACGCCATTACCCAGCCCATCCTATTACCTTAAAAACAGAGATAACCAGAGAGCTCAAAGCCGTAATGGCCATTACCCCCATAGCGGCCCAGACTATCTTGAACTGGGTTTGCAAAGAGTTAACCTCAAGCTCCAGGTTCTGGAACTTCTCTGTTGAGACCATTTTAGAATCGATATGAGTAATACGATCCTTAAGGTCTTGAATGGCGTAGTTAATCTCTTTGAGATCTTTTCTGATTTCTTTTACTAACGAAACCTGGTCCATGTACAACTCCTGTTACTCGTGATCAATACACCTTACTTTACCATGCTCTGTAATATCGCCAGAATTTCCACAAATTTCACAAAAATGCAGAGATTGTATTTCTGCCCATTTCGTTACCTTATCAATGCCTTGTCCCTGCCGACCACCTACTTCTATTCGAAGGGCTCCTTTGTAATTTTCAATTGATTTTATATAGAGAGGATCACCTGGACGACAAAACCTCTCCAAACGGCATGATGCAAGGAAGATAAGGCCGTGCCAGCCTGGTCCTACATCAAAGTTATGCAGTGTTTGTGACCAAACGGTGCGGCAGATGTTCTGACAGTGATTTTGGAACTCTTCTTGGGTCATATTTGCAAGACGTTTCATAAATTTCTCCGGGTGGAAAAGGGATAATAAAGGTGTAGGAAATGTATCCTACAGCTCACCTCACACAGACAAGGAGGATTAGTGGGCGATATCGTAAAGAAAATTTGGTTCTTTTGGAAAAGAATCAAAATGAAACTTCTCAACTTTCTCGGTGGCAAAACTGTCGAGAAGGACAACAAGAACTTCGTGAGTCGATTTTTCAAATCACTCGCACAGAAAGAGGCAATCCGAGTGTTTTGCATGGGTACAGCCATGCGAGACAAACTCGGTAAAGACAAGGTCGATAAAGCCTTGCTCGCAGCCTCGAAAATCCTGGGCTATGAAACGCCCAAGGCGTGTCACGATCACATCGTCAGTATGACAATGGGACCGGGGCTCGAAGAATGGGGCTTGATCATGCAGGCCAAGCCCAACGCCTCCGATGAAAAGATCGGAAAGATCAAGGATAAGCTCAAGGCGTTTGAGCAGACCNNTGTGCATGAAGAAGTCGAAAGCGGTCAAAGCGATCGTCAAGTCGGTCTTCTTCTACTCAGCCTGGCGCTTGGGCAGTTGGCTGCAAGCTATGGGCATCCTCGTCGGAATGAACGGCGTATACCGTGCTGCCGCTGACCTTTCATCCGGAAACGTCGACAAGGTCATCGACCGCGCCAAAGACTTCTCTGCATGGACCGGTAGCCTGGTTCATGAACCTGAGGAGCAAGTCGCATCTGCAGCATGACTGCATAAACAGGAGGNNTAACGGGAGGTGATATATGTCAAATCGACCCGGGAGCAGGGAGCTCCCCGGTGCATCTAACCAGATTGGGCTGTCCAAGGATGGCCTTGATATATCAACCCAAACTCCCGTTTAGGTGTTAGCCGCCCCCCTCTCAGGGGGGCACCCTTTTTCGCTTGGAACTAGAGAGCTGATGGGGTAGGGTAGATGGTCAGGCTATCGTAGTCCATTATCACATCAAATAGGAGATTTTTTTAACATGCTTTCCTACATTAAAACCCTGGAGTTACCCTTCCAGAGCTTAGGAATGAAAGTAGGAACAGACCACACCCGATGCCCATCACCCGATCATGAAGGAAAGACAAGCTGCAGCTGTCACATCAAGGATGAAGCCATCCTGTGGAAGTGCCATAACTGCGGAAAGGGTGGAACCATCGTGGATGCCTACATGGCAGCCTACGGTATGGATGAGTCAGGGGCTATCAAAATGCTCACATCCACCTATGGCGACGGTCAGTCCAGCTATCAACCACCGCCTCTGAAAAAAGACAAGTACGAGGCACCAAAGAAAATTTCACCCACTGACCTGACGATCAACTCCAGGCCAAAGTTCAAGAAATACGGCAAAGTTGTTCGTCATAAAGACCACACCTATCGCTGCAAAATAGAAGACGCCACGTCTTTTCATACTGCACCCTGCCTGGTCGATGACCAGTTCATGGCTGCTGCCGTAGCGCGCTGGGACATGACAGACCCTGATGGTCAACCCATCAAGATCATCCGTCAATACCATTACGACGGACAAGACTGGCATGAAAAAGGTATACCTACGAAAACTCGTCCTATCTATAAGATGAGCGAGATCGCCAACTCTGATGAAGACACACAGATCTTCATCGTAGAGGGTGAAAAGTGCATGGATGCACTGCAAGATGCATGCGACAAGCTCTACCAGAGGTACGAAGCTTTTCCCCGATGCATCGTTACTACTTCAATAGGAGGATCGAAATCAGCAAAACGAGGAGCGTGGGGCGTTATTGGTGGCCGGCCCACGACGGTCTTAAGAGACAATGACAAGCCGGGCGAAACGTTCGCCCAGACCATCAAAGAAAAAATACCTGCCTGCAAAATCATCAACGTAGCTTCACCTCAAGACCCCGACGGGTACGACGTAGCTGACTACCTTGATGACGGTGGCGACCCTCGTTCCATTATGGAAATGGAACCCGAGAGCATCGCTCCTGAAGACGCAGGTATCTTGGAGCGTGCCATGGACATTGCGCTCACCATCAACCCGATGGAGATCTCGCAATTCCTCAAAGACGTATCCAAACATAATCCAGACGAAATTTTTATTGACCTACTCCTGCAAAGAATCAAAGACACAACAGGAGTAAACATCGGAGCACTGAGGAGACAGATGAAACAGCACAAACAAGAACAACAGTCAGACTGGTACGAAGAAGTCGCAAACCACGTAATCAAAACGAGATTCGAAGGCAACCTCATCCTCAAGAACAAAATCTTCTGGGGATACAACGGACGTTACTGGCAAAAATATCCCAATGATGTCATCAAAAAATATGTCCTTCAATCAGCTCAAGTCGTAGTCCCCGGTGATGTATACGACTCTGAGCTGTTTGTCCGTAAGAGCTACCCGATCCTCAAAGCTAAGGCCGCAACTTACGAAGACGTCCTGGGTATGGGTGAGGCTCCTAAGCCGATCATCAACACTATCAATTGTGAGTTACACATTGACCCGATGACAGGCAAGATAGAGAAGAAGCCTCACAACCCACGCTCATTTCTCACCCACTGTCTCGATATCGAATATGACCCCAAAGCTACGTGTCCTGAATATGATGAAGCCATCAAGGACATCGCATGTGGAGACGAAGAATGGATTCGACACTGGCATGAGGTGGGTGGTTACATCATCCAGCCCCACCGTCGGTTCAAGAATTTCTTCCTTGGATTCGGTCGAGACGGTAACAACGGTAAGACCAGCCTCTTCAGGCTCGTCACCGCTCTGGTCGGAAAGTCTAACGTTTGCTTCAAGAAGATCGACGAGTTCGGTCAATCCAAACACGACACATCCGCTCTGGTCGGAAAGATCATGCTTCTGGATGATGACATGAATAAGGACACACGCCTGTCCGATGGATTCATCAAACAGCTTTCCGAGCAGAAAGACATCACTGTCGAGTACAAAGGCAAGGATCACTTCGACATGCAGTCCTACGCCGCACTGGTGATGCTGTCGAATCACTATCCGTATACGACAGACCTCACTGACGCCATGTTGTCTCGGGCCATGCTCATTCCTTTCAATGCGCACTTCCCCAAAGATGACCCCGACACCGACGTTCACCTGTTTGATCGCATCATCGCATCCGAACTCTCAGGTGTTCTCAACCACTTCTTAAAAGGCATCAGTCGTCTGTTCGGACGAGGTTGCTGGAAAGCACCCAAAGCATGCCAGGAGCTTCGAGAAGACTGGCTCAAAGAGACGAACAATCTCTATGCATTCTTCCGGGAAGCTCTCAAGCCTGATGGCGAAGGCGCTGTGTATTCTCGTGAACTCCGAGAAGCATACGAAGCATGGTGCCGCAACGAACACATCGAGAAACGCTACATGCTTCAGAACCGACGAATGAAGTCAGCCTTCAAAGATCTTGGTCTCGACATTTCACACAAGACCAACAACAACTGGGGCAAATGGAAGATCAACGGTTACACGCTCCGTCCTCAGACTGACTGAAAATCACCCACCTCAGGGGGCCCATCCGGGCCCCCATAAGACCGTAAGACCGTAAATCGCTCAATCCATTTTTATATAGAAAAACTGTTACAAGTTACACTAAATTGTAACGTCTTTTTTCAGAGAGAGAGAAATTCTCAAAATACGGTCTTATGGTCTTATGCATACTTAAGTAGTTATAAAACAACAACTTTTTTTAAGACCCTAGTAGGTCTTGCTAAAGTCTTAAATACATCGCCACAGCATACCCTGGTTACAAAATCCGAAGCAAAAACACCCCCTACCATACCTAACCCCTTGATATATCTATTGTAATGCAAGATTACAAAATACGTTACAAACCCCCAAAAAAACCCCAATGTTCGTTGTAACAAAGACTTTTCAGACCGATTTTTATAGTACACTGTACGACCTCAAGTGATACTTCAGGTGGCAAAATCATATCTCATTCTATTTGTCAAGTACTAATACAACTTTTTTTCACCCAAAATCACCCATTTTCCCAAAAAATAAGACCCAACGATTTAACTCGCCTAAGAAATCCCCTCAAAACCTATACAGGATATATAGTTTCAGGGTCTTAAAACTGGGTCTTCACAGAAAACCAAACAAGACCTAAAAAAACCAATCCACGCCTTGCACAGCTGCCACTTTTACCGTATACTCGTTTTCAGGAAGATCTCCTGACTACGAAGCCTCCGATCTGACTCCAGATGGCCCCACCCAAAACTCCTGGGTGGGGCCATCTGTGTTTGACTTAAATATGCAATTCAACATCCCGATTGCACATCTCAGTAATTAAAGCCCTTGTTGTCTCGTATCACGATGGCGTTCTTTGCAACCTTGCATCTCTGGAAAGATGCGTCCTTGAAATTGCATCCAATGAACAGCCCACTGAACGTACACTTCCGGAAGGTGACGCCTCTGAAATCTACCTCCCTGAAGTGAACCCCCCGGAACTCACACTCCTCGAACACACTGGCATCGAAGCTGCCACCTCTCGAGATGGTCGCTCCGAACAGGCACTTCTCAAATACTGTGTCCAGGCAAGTACAATCGCCCATATCAGCAAAGCTGAAGTTGCAGCTCTCGAACGCACAGTCTGTTGTATCTACTTGATACAGGTCGGCGCCCTTGAAAAGGCAATCCTGAAATCCCCCGTACAGAGCAGACTGAAAGAGATTGGCTTCTGAAAAGTCGCAGTTCTCTGCGCCTTTCACNNTTTCACTTCACCCATCTCAGCTCCTCTGAGGTCTGTATTTTTATATGTCATTGCATCTCCTCCTGACTCTAAGAATTCTTTTAGTGCTTCTTTGGCTTTTTCGAACATATCTCCCGCATTAGGCTGACCTTCACGCCCTCATAGCCTTTATATTCAGACAGGTAAGTTTCGATAGCTTTGGCGTGTTGCCAGGTGAACAGAGGACCTACCTGAAGGAATACCTGATTGGTTGTTTTGCACCACTCGTCAAACTCTACACCCGTGCCTTCGAATAAAGGCTCTGAGCTTTTGATAAAACTTAAAACGTCTTCTTCCATTGTCCACGCTCCTTACCGGGCCCAACCCATCCCTCCTTTTGGGCTTTTGAATAAACAAAATTTCCAGTTCTTATTTTAGCTAATCCTCCAAAATCGTATTCTTCTACACGATCGGCCCCGAAGGCCTGGCTTAGAAGCTCAAAGGTTGGACCCCATATACCGGGTTTGTCTTTGAGCCTGTAAGCCTGACCTCTCATGTACAGTTCTGGGTACATCTTCCGGGCTAAATCTTCGACCTTGAATGTGCCTAATCTACTGATCCAGTAGAGATACTCGGCATCATTTTCGTCAGCCCAACGAGGGTAGGATGGGTCGAAGTAGAATGGGCCAGTTCTAACAAATTCATTATTCCGGAAAACCAGAGCTGGTTTATCTTTGCGGACAATGAAAATCTCTGCCGACTCTGAATCGCTGATCTCTAGTATCAGGTCGATATCTGTCTGAGTAGGCTTTAGGGATTTGCTAGACCACAGGTTATCTGATCGAACGATATTTTCGGTGACTGTTTTCCACATACTTCCTTTATACGGAAGCATGTAATTTCAGTCAATCTCTCATATAGAAGACGAGTTTACGACCGCTCGCATAGGAGCATACTTTCCACCCTTTCTTTCGGTATGACGTTTGAACTTTTTCCGAAAGCTTCGCAAAAGCATCCCTGTTGAGATCATCGAATTTGACCAAGATACTACCATCGTAATAGTAGAGTGCCAGACCAGACCCATGCACTACAAATGCACACCAGGCTCCATATTCACCGGGCCTGGCATTGAAGTCTGGTTTAAGATGTCTGATTTTATCCCAGCTCATCAATCTTTTATTGAGAGCCAGTCTCATTTGATCTTCTAAAGATAGCTCATCATAATCGAGATTGAGTTCTGTTTGCTCCCTGACAACAGCAGGGGTAATTGGCATTACTTGCATTAGTTATCTCCCGTAGACCCGAAGCCACCTCTGGACTCTTGCTCCAGTGTGTCGACCATCTTGGCCTGTGGGCTACTAAATGGAATGAATAGTAATTGGGCGAACCTATCTCCTACCCCATACAGAAGGTTGTCTGGAGGCATCACTGTTGTGGTGATAAACCAGACCCCTTTAGAATAATGCCAGGAGTGTTTGAGTCGATCGACCTCAACAGTTTCACCACTATTAGTGATGAATTCAGTAGGTATCTGGCCTGGATCACCCTCTTTGAATCCAATGACCTGGCCTCTGGAATTTTCATACCGCTTTATCCAGATAACGATTTCGTCATCATCTCCTCGGTAGGAGGGGTCAATGATACCTACAGTGTTTTTGAGCTTGATGTTTTTCTTACAACCTGCGCTGGACCTGGGGACGGCAAGTATGAAATGTGGTTCATCCAGACTGCTTGCATCAATCCGCAGTCCTGTATGGATCTTTGTTTCAAACCTGGGCGGCAGATAGATCGGATGTGGAGTTCGGATATCGAACCCTGCATCATCTTCTGATTTCTCTAGAGTAAATCCATATTCGGAAATGTAATTCATTTTTGTCCTCTTAAAGCAAAAAAAAGGAGGCGCTTGCGCGCCCCCTTAGCAACTGACTAAGTCAGGCAGTCCGGCTTTCTAAGTAGCAGGAATCCTAGCACCCCAAGCACCAGAAAGTGCAACAGACACCAGGTCGCACCCCAGCCATCCATGAAATTGTTGGCAGTGCCAAATTCGTACAGGTAGTACCCCGCTCCACCCAGAAGCAACCCGGAGGCAAGAGAGAATATCAGGTGATCGATATTCTTAACCTTGAAAGTCTCGAGGACCCCAACAATAAGGAGTCCAAAAAGACACAATAGGCCATACCCAGCAAGGCCTATTCCTTCCAAAGTCCAGGTTCCCATAGCATTGGTTTGATCCCACCATCCAGTTATGGGTGTACTCAGCATGTAATACTCAGGTCCAGCAAAGTATTCCAGACCAAACAATCCAACGCCTGACATGATAGCGCTCATGCTGAAAATGCCTGTAGCGCCAGCAGATCCTACCAGCCAGTTACGCCGGCGTGTGCCGAACAAAGCGATACCTATAAGAGCCAGAACTGAAGCCATCCGCCCGACACCCTGGTCAGTCACCGCCTGCTTTGCAGCAGCGTCAGCCTGCATGATCCCCGCACCATACCGCTCTTTGAATTCCTTTTTATTTTTATACCTTTTCTTTTCGGAATCATCAGCAGTCTTTTTGAGAATCTGTTCGACCTTGTTCGGGTTTGTGATTCCCTGCTCGATCACAAGAGCAGCACCGGCGGCTACATGCGGGGAAGCCATGGATGTGCCCATATACAGAAGGAAATCATGACGATCGGTTTGTCCATCCTTCAGTGTTTCTTGAAGGACTCCATCAGGGCGGCCGTCACCATTTTGGTCAACACGAGTGTTGCCTCCAGGCGCAGCGATATCAACGTACTCTCCCCACTGTGAGTAGAACGTTGTGGACCGATCGAACTGGGTGGCTGCGACTGCAATAACGTGCTTGTAAGCAGCAGGGTAGCTAGGCTTACGCTTACCTCCATTGCCTGCAGCAGCTACAATAGTGACTCCCTTTTTGTGAGCGTATTTGATTGCAGAGCTCATGACGGCAGTAGGCAAAGGCCCGCCGAGACTCATATTGATGACATCCGCTCCATTATCTGCAGCGAATCGAATAGAATCAGCGATGTCAGCTACTTGCCCGAAACCCTTGTTGTTCAGGACTCTCAGGGGCATGATCGCTGCACCGTAGCTGAGACCAGCTACACCGTATTTGTTGTTGGTGGACTGAGCAATGGTTCCCGCTACGTGAGTGCCGTGACCGTGACCATCCCATGGGAAGTCGTCATCATCGACGAAATCATATCCATTGGTACGATCTGTTTTCTTGAGGTCTTTGGCTTCTTTAACCTCTTTGCCTTCTTTGTATCCATCTTGTAGAGCAACTCCGGTATCGATGACAGCAACTACGACTCCGTTACCCGTAGATGTCTCCCAGGCATCTTCAGCCCCGACCTGATCGAAATGCCACTGGTACTGATACAGAGGATCATTGGGAGCTCCACTGATCTGGACCCACTCATTGATATCAGCGGACTCGACGATATCCAGGCCTCTAAGACAGCTCAGGTGGTCATTGACTTCGTGCCAGTTGGCTTCGGCTACGAAAATATTTGCAGCGTCCGAGTGCTCTGAGTTGAGCCATGTTCTCTCCAACCCGCAGACTTCATCAGCCCAATCGATAGCTTCTGCGTTCGGAATATCGTCTTTGAAATCAATGACTATATTTTCTTCCGCAGATGCTTGCGAGAAGAATGTATTCAACAGAAAGATGATGATGACGGCGATGAGTGCCAGTATCTTCTTCAACGTTTTCCTCCAATTTTCGGTTGTCATGTTTGCTGCTCCTATTGTGAGTACTCGATGAGTTTTGCGACTGTTGTGAAGTCGTTCAGATGGTCAGGAAGGTCATCTACATAATATGGATGACCATACGCATACGTTGAATCCTCCCTTTCGGAGTCGAATACAACTGGCTTTTTCCACCCACGATAAGCATCCGTATCGAAAGCTTTTGAGCTGTTGAGCTTACACCATTCCTTAACCACACTATCCAACCACTTAACATTGAAAGGTGGGTAATATCGAATGAGATGTATGGTTCCGCAAGGATTCTCTATCCTTTGACTTCGAATAGCCCCTGCCTCAACAGCTATGTCGTAGAGAATGCCTCGGGGGGTTCTGGCACACTTACCACATCCCAGAATGTGCCTGGATTTTTGACTACTGGTAGGCCTGTACGGCAGGTAAACACCACTAAGCAGTCTCTGTATCCATTCCTCTTTGATTTCCGATATCAATATGTTCCTCCAGTTTCATGATTTCACAAATCGCAAGACATCTCCACTCCAACTCGAGGTTGTCTTTAGGAAGATTGCGACCAGACGAATGCCAGTGACCAAAGATCCAATGGTCAGGCTTATACTTCTTCATTATCTCATCTAAATAGACTCGATTTAGCTCCTCCTTGTTCTCTCCGCCCCACACAGGGCTACATGCATATCTCATGTCGAAAGAGGCAGGGCATGTGTGTGAAATTACTACTTTGACATCTTCATGATCAGCCTCTAAGATGTCATCTACCTCAGAGCGAGTAAGATTCTCGAGCTCGCTCCAATACATCCCTCCGCCGAGTCGGATCTCTTTGTCCACAGAACTTGCACCTCCCACGAACAAAAATCCGTCTCGGTACGTGCCGCGCGGCATGTACTCCCAAGAACAATTTTTTCCCTTTATTATTACCGGCTTATCCCCATCTATTAATTCCCTGAGCTTCTCATGATGGTCATGATTACCATCGATGAACCAGCAGGGATGGCCAAAATCACGGTCCCAAATACTTCTTGAGACTATCGTGTGATACAGGGCAAACTGATAGTCCTCTTCAGTCTTGAATCTATCTCTACTGGGTGGATCTTTAGGAAAGTACCCATAGTCTCCAACCTGGATTAATAGATCTGGCTTGCCATGCTCTGCTACGTACTGATCGTACCGGGCATTAGCAAGGCGCCAATCCCCATGTATATCTCCCATAACTGCAATATGTTTCACTTATCCTCCTGTCATCCAATCGGTAAAGCGCTGAAANNTAATCATTCTCCCTCCATACCTTATAGCCATGCTTTTCGGTATAGATCGGATCGTTTGTTAAGTCTGTAACTTTCATGAGTTTTGTAAATGATGGTAGGCCCTTCGAGTGAAGGAATCTTTAAGCTTCTCCAGGGAGAAGAATCTCGACTTAGGGTGCTTTATAGTCACACCAAAAGATTTATAGGTATCGATATTTCCAGCCACTTCTAGCCCCAGCTTATTCCCATTGGGCAGTTGTCCAGAATGATAGAACAATTCAACGGAATCGTCACGCTGATGTCCAAATATATCGATACATGTCCTTTGAAGAGCAGGCATTACTCTTTCAACCTGCAGGTCAGGTCTTACATAGACTGTAATGTCTATATTAAACCCGCCCTCTTCAATATCACGCTTGGTGATGTCGATGAAGACTTGATCTAAGTCAATGCCACGTTCGCCCTCAAGGGTTGCCCCTTTGGCGAACACTCTACCTAAGTCGTTTAATTCAACCATAATTTGTACGTGTTACTGTTTCCTCCTGGATAGTATCCAGGATTTTGGTTTTCTGATCCGGAAATTGTTTTGCCAGCCTCTTTGCATTCGTTTGTGAAACGGTTACGTAAGGTGAAGGGTCGACTCCTAGCTCAGCACAGATTTCTAAGAACCGTGGCGTGTCTACACTCCTTCGGGTTTTAGCGATAGGCCCTATTTTTACCCCACTGTCCAATTCTATAGGACCGTGCTGTTTCGTGTAGTTCTTCAGAACATACTTGAGTCTTTCCTCTTCTTCTCGCAAGACGACAATCCGGTTGGCAAGATTTTTTGCTTCTTGTGGCTTGCCGGCGATGATTTCGTCCTTACTCTTCTGATTGTACCAATCACAGGAGGCAATATGACTACAATACTGACAATTTTTCTGCGAAGGGTTGGCCGGAAACGTGGACCTCCGCTCAAATACTAACATCTTTCGTTGGTTGAATTTCCACCACTTCTCTATATCGCCTCTTGTGAAGACCCTGACGGTCTTTCGGCCTGATGGGTCGTCCACAAGGGGTGATCTTGTACATCCGTATCGGAAGTAATAGATCTCATAGACTGCTGCTCTGATTCTGGGATCCATTGCCATGATGAGCGCGATGTATCCCATTGCCTGGCAACCCACTCCATTGTATATATCGTTGAGGCTTGTATTTGAATGCAGGCTTGGATAGTTCTTGAAGTCGACGATCCTGGCAAGACCTCCACTTGCCACTTCGAGGTAGTCGACAATTCCTCTGAACCAGCACTCTTCTGCGTCGTAGTCGCACCACTCCATGTCGAGAGTAGCTCCGATTTTTTGTTCTGATGCGACATAGTTATCTCGGTGTATTTCAAAGTTGAACCTGAAGAGGTCCAGCTGTTCTACAAGTGTTTCAAAGTGTTCTGTGTACTCTGGGTTTTGGTCTACGTACTTTTCAACAAGACTCGTAGTTCTTACCCACTGATCAGGTTCGTTATGCAGCCGCGTGAGCACATCTAGCTCACCCAGCTCGTGCATAGCACTACCTACGTTTTTACCAAACCTGGACACTTCTGTGCCAGGAAGTTTATCTATATATCCGAATTTAAATTGCAGCGGGCAGTTGCCCAGCCGGCTGAAAGAGTAAGGGCCCCGATCGGGCCCTACTCCCAGCTCGATTAACTTCGAGATGGCTTCTGCAGTAGTATTAATACCCTTTAGAAGCTCTCGAATACTTTTCTCAGAATTCAAAGTCATCTTTAGACGGTGGCTTTTTGGAACGCTCTTGTTCTTTCAAAAGGTAGGCTTCCAGTCCTTGCTCATCTACTACCAGGTCACTGTCTGTGAATTTGTTGAGGATAATCTCTTGCTTACGGTCTGGGTGTGCATCCAGGAGGCTCTGGATCTTTTCTGAAAGCTCTACAATCTCACTTTCAGCTTCCGTTAACTCGGCGGAGTCTAGACTCTCAGAGTCTTCCTTGGAGTTATCCATGATAGCTTCTCTGGAATTGATAGAGCTCAACACTCCACGTATTTGGATTTCACCATGACCCATTATGTCAGATATGTTTCTGCGCATACTCAGCTCATGTTGCAGGGCCTCATTGAGGTCTACCCCACTTCGAGGACCCACGCTCACCATAGGGATGGGATAGGTCTTTCCGTCTTGAGCACGCTTGTTCTCAAAATGGATGTTTACTTCCAGCGGAAGGTTGGCCAGGATTCCTCTCGTTTCATTGTAAAGAATATCAAGAGAAGCCCTCATCCTTCTCTGGGCATGCGTACCGTTGACACGCAGTGCTCCAAGCGCTCCAGACCTTGGAAGACTTTTGTCTAACCGGAAGTACAAGATTCCGCTGATGTCGCACTTTCCATTTTTCCAGAAGGGGCAATCTTTCGAGCACTTGACTTCAAAGGGTTCAACCATCTTGAAATCTTTACCCTTACCTCTGAACCGCCTCAACGCGGTATCACTGCCGTAAGGGGCACCGCAGCCCAGCTCTCCTGTCTTGGAGAACATACCCCTGAACAAAGAGAAGTTCTCTACAGGGTTATCCGATAAAAGTCGGATGGGTATTGTCTTCGGCTTGGGATCACCAAGCGAATTATGAACATCTTTTGCTATCTTGAAGTTAACGTTGTCTCGCTCTCTGGAGACAACAATGAAGTGTCGTAGTTTCGATGGGTAGGTTTTGCCACCCTTACTTATTTTCTTATGTCCGTATTTTATCTCTAAATCAATAGGAGGTGCTGCATACAATTCAAAAGGTCTAGTCTCCATTCCAATCCTTGCTGCCATCAGTATGGGGCTTTAAGTTCTCGAGGGCGGACTTTTCAATTTGTCTGACTCGCTCTCGGGTCAAGCCCATGTATCTTCCAATATCCGTTAGTGACCTCAAACCAGAACCCCCAGCGTCTGCCACATCAAGGGCACAGCTGGGGGTTAGTTCCCATGGGTCGATTCCATAAAAGTTGTATTTGATATTTCCAGTATCTGTAATATCCAGGTAAAGATGGTATCGGCATCCCACAAAAGGGCAGGGTCTTTCAACAGGACATTCACTTCGAGTCGTGGGCCGGTCAACAACAACACCGTCGTCTTCCAGCTCCTCTAAGAGAACATCTGTCTCTGCGACCTTGCTCTGGACTTCTCTTTTAGAATGAGAAATCGACTTGCGCTTCGTATTGCGCTTTGGGTTCAGGTAATGTGCAGCTTTCTTCATGCTGACAAACTACCAACCCACTACTGTCTGTGTCAAAGGTTTTTCAGTAGTAAGGCCCTCATCTCGTCCTCGGGGATCGCCGTGAGAACATCATCTTCACCATTCTTCATTTTCTCAAGTATTTTTACTGCTCCACTCAGGGTGCTGCGTTCATGACGTAAGTTTATGAGTTCTATTTCTAGCTCAGCAATCCTCTTCTTAACATGGTCTAAATCATCTCTTTTGCGTTTGATTTTTACTTCAATAGGCTTGCCCCCTGCGCTGACGATCTCCATGCCTGCATGATTAGTAATCGCCAGGTACCGGAACTTGTCTTTCGTCCACCCGTCTACTTTCCAGTAGGAGGTGTTAGGGCTGGTCTGAGTACCAATACAATGAGCCTGGTAACCCCTGTATTCATACGCGACTTTCTGCATGGTTCCTTTGTTGGGTTTTTGGTGCTCAGGATCCCATGAAGTAAATTTTCGATTGTTATTACTACTGTAATAGCCTCCACCGCTCAAAGAGCTTTTGATTTTTACAATTGTTCCAACATTTACATCCGTAAACTTCATACTATTATTCCTTAATTAGAGACTCGATTTAAGTGATAATAAAGTGCATACAAACTTCAAGGAGGAGAACATGTATCACTACAATTATCGCCAACCGGTGGGTCTTGGAAAGTGGTCCAACGTAATCATCCAGACCGACAAGCCGCTCGCCCTTATGCAGGAAGAGCTTGGCTCGTATGGTAAATACCTCACCCAGACGAAGGTTGTCAATGAGTCTGACATTGACCACCTGCTCAGGGTAGAGAAGACCCCCGGTGAAACCAAATTCTTCATTAAGGACGCGGGCTACTGCCCCGCCGATCAGGAGCCCCATCGACCGTGGGAAGCTCCAGGTGGGTGGGTGACTTACGGACCCAAGTCGAAGCTCGGTCAGATGGAACAGATGTTAGAGGAGGCAGAACATGGCAGCAACGAAGGCTGAGAGACTGAAGGTTCTTCGCAAGTGGGTAAAGACTCTGCGAGAAGGTCCTTATACCCAGGCAACAGGTCAGCTTGGGTATAATGCGCACGCAAGGTGTTGTCTGGGGGTGTTGTGTGAGGTTATGCACGCCGAGTATGGGGTCCCAACCAAGTGTATGCGAAATCCCAGCATGGGACCAGTCCATTCTGAAGCAGTTTTCGATGGTTGCTTTAACGCGCTCCCCAATAGGGTCTCAGAGTTCCTGAGGGTCACACCTTGCGTGGATATCGACTCCATGCCCGACCCTTTCTCTGATGATCCGGCAACCTGCCTCACACGCCTGAACGACAAAGGTTATACTTTCGAAGACATCGCAGATATCATCGAAGAACACCTCATCAAACCGCTGGAGACTAAAGCTCAAGGCGACGAAGTGCCGGGCTGAGATTCTCCATGACTTTCTTTGAAAAATCCTCCTTCTTCACAATAGAAGCGAGGATTTCTTTTTCTATCCCACCACAGGACAGGATGATCTCGGTAACTGGCTTATCTTGTCCGATGCGATAGTTTCGGTCACGCGCCTGCCAGTAGTCTTCCACTCCGTACCCATATGTATAAAATACAGTTGTGGAAGCTACATTCCATGTGTGTCCGAACTTAGCAGACCTGGGGTGCGCAAGCATTACCCGGCAGTCAGGGGCCTCTAGAAATTTTTTAATTTCTTCGTCTTTATTTTTAGTCTCACCATTAACTATCGCCGGGTCATATTCTGAAAGAACTTCTTTAAGGATTCGAGCATCGTGTCGATAGTAGGTCCATACGATGACCTTATCTTTGATTGACGGTAAGATTTCATCTTTCAGGTACTTGGCTTTGGCCGGAACCTTGTCGATTACATGAACCTCACCGTCTTCATGTGGTTTGGTCCAGTATCCGTTTAGGATTTGATGGAGCCTTAAGATCTCCGTAAAGACATTGTAAGAGACAACCGTCTCACCCTTGTGTCGAGTCCACAGCTCATTGAAAAACTGTTTATACTGTGACTGAACCTCTTTAGAGGGGGTTACTTCGTGGACTCTTGTCGTTCGCTCTGGCAGGTCCAGGCAATCCTTCTTTTTAATACGCAAGACAGAATTGCGACAAATATCCGCAATCTTTTCTGCTGCTCCCTCTCGGGGTGAGCGGATGTAGTGGTGAGCGGGGTGCTGCCAGTAGTAGTTAGATCTGAACTGAGTGATAGTCGGGGAGAAGGGCATATCTACAAACTGCATTTGCCCCCATATATCCTCCAGCTCATTCGTAATGGGTGTGCCCGTCATGGCCAGTCGGTATTTGCACGACCAGCCCAGTTTACGCATAGACTTGGTCCATTCTCCTGACGGATTTTTGATCATGGTGGATTCGTCAAGAATCATCATGTCGAACCCGGCAGCTAAAAAATCTTCCAGGTAGAGATGCGCAAGGTTGATAGATGTGATGTAGACCTGATAATCCATCTCGTTTTGATGAAGCTTGTCAGGTACAGAGTCCCATTCGTTCCACATAAGTTCTGGGTCTGGTACGCCATCAAGGCCGCACTTTTTCATGTGCTTTTTAGCCGAATCCCATCTGTAATGGCGCGTCCCACACTCAGAGCAATACCACTTCCATTTGTCTCTATGAACGATAATCCCTTTAAGATCAGTGAACTTGAGCATATCTTCATACCAGCCGGTACGAAGAACAGACGCAGGCGCTACTACGAGTATCTTATTGGCAAGCCCCTTTACATACCGCATCTCTGCGGCTACGAGCCCACAATATGTCTTACCGGTTCCTGTTTCTGCGAACAGGGCTTGAGCAGGAGTGTTGAGTATGAACGCCAGAGCCTTCCGCTGGTGCTCGAAGGGCGGCATCTTAAAGTCCCACTCGAACTTAAATCTATCAGTCTCTTTGATCTTGGGCACACGCTGCTTACGCTCAGCCCACTTTTGGTAATACTCCCAGTCAATGTACTGACGAAGCTCGGGGATGTCCTCCCCAAGCTCAGACACTACTTCTGGGTTGAGTCTGAATCTGTATCCTGCTCTATGCTTTTTGGCGAGTCTGTGTCGGAGTTTGTACCGCGTGTAGCATAAGCCTGAGTCGCATCTGAAATCCACTGAATAGCCTCCTGCAAGGATACGGCTTTCGTCCGATCGAAGCTCTTACGGACTCCAATCTTAGTAACGCGCTCAAGCACTACGGTCAAGACCCCCTCGTCCCTCTTGCCAACTAAAACAAGGCCCAACCCACCAGCCTTGTTAATGTCCGTCAAGAAAGCGGACTGAGGTCCGGTTAGAGGATGGTGTAGTCTGTTCTTCTTCTGTAGTTTGAGTTCAATCCATACACTCAGTCCTTTTTTGCAGGCGTACACATCGGGCACTCCCATTCGGTAGGGCTCGTGTGTAGCCATGCAAAAGAAATCACTCTTTCTGAGATTGCTCAAGACTTTATCTTTTAAGATCCGTTCATCCATCGTATTCGTGGGCTGTAAGGCTTGTAATGGTTCCCTAAGAATTTCTTGCAGCTATGACATACTAAGAAATCAACGTTGGTATTTCCACACCGGGGGCACTTTTCCATCACCTTGATCCAGTAACAAAGTTCAAGAGGAGGAATGCACATGCACTTTTGATCTACGTTGAAGTAATTTATAAGCCCTGCGCAGAGTGTGTGTCCGCACTCTCCGGGTAACCTCCATGTATCAGGAAGGTAACAGTTTTTTTGTGTTAGATTGTATTCTCTTGCTTTTTCTACCAGGTCGTGCCTGGCATATGCTTTAACCCATCTTGTCATTTTGCCACCTTATCTGTAATTCTAGAGGTTCGTAAGCTTCTGATCCCCATGAATTATCACAGACAAGACAGCTAAAATTTAGAACACACAGTTCTACTCCGCAGTGTGGGCAATTATCCAGGTACTTAATCTTACAAAGATCTCTAGGGGGAGTGCATCGGCATACCCATTGCCAGGGCTCTGACCACGTAAACCAGTGATTTGCAATCACATGGTTTTTGTTACCCAAATAGCAAGGCACAATGATATGCCCCCACGAAGTCACCTTGTAGTTTTTTTCTCCGGCCAGTCCATAAACCCCCGGAAATTGTTTTGTCAGGTAGCGCCTTGCCATCTTATTCTGAGTTCTAAAGGCATATAGTCATCGTAGTCTAAGCTGACTCTGCAGGTTTTACAAGAGAAATAAAGGCTTTCGTGCAGCGGATGGCCATTTGGACAGTAGTCTTGATAGTAGATATCAAACATCGCTGCCGGGGGGATACANNTGACTTGTTGCATTCGCCGAATAGGTCAACGTAATCTGGCCCTTCGCATACGTCAAAACCGAAATGATGAGCCAGCATGGTTGCTTCTGGTTTGGGTATTACGAGGTAGTGCCTTGCCATCTAACTCTAAGCTGCATGGGCTCCCACCACCCGTCTTCCTCCGTTGCTCCACATTCAGGACAAAAAAGCCACTCAAATCCGATGTAATCTACCAGGATGTCAATATCTCTCATCTCTTTTAAGCGCCCAATACCACACTCAGGGCACACGTCATTGATGCTCACCGAGAGAACCATGACCTTAAAGTAGCATCGTGGGTAATCCAGAGGGTTGCCAATACAGAGAGTCCAGACATCACCGGGGGTGAACCGATCTCCGTTCCACCTCATTTCTTCGGTGAGATGGTCTTGCAACTTAGCTAGAAACATCATTCGATGACCACTCCGATAGTAATACCAGCTCCTATAGCTAACACACCCAGGACCGCCACTTCAAATGGATGGTACCTTTTTGCCTTCTTTTTAATGATATCAGATTGCAATGTGAAATTGCGTTGAGTGCATTGTTCTGAATTTTCAATGGCTTTCTCAGCAATCTCTATGGTTGTGCTTACATCCGATCGGAGCTCTTTAGCTTCTTTCTTCAGGTCGTCTACACGTTTTTCAAGGTATTCCTGATATGCCCAGAAGTCTGCCCATGCATAAGGCGTTAGCACATAGTTACCATTGGCATCCATAGTGATACCTTCATTAGTGGTCTCTTTGGGCTTTTCCTGAGCGTATGTCGGCGAGCTTATCCCTAGCAGCATCAAGACTAGGAGGAGATTTACGGTCTTCTTCAAATTCATCTATTCGCTCTTCCTTTTTGGTTTCGATCTCTTGGACTTCCTTCTTGATATTCTCTAAATCCTTTTTAAGTTCAATGGTTTCTTCTATTTCCTCGATATCTGGCTGAACGACCTTGACTTTAGATCTTCCGAAGAATAGAGTCAACAGGCCTAAACCTCCAACGAGACCGCCAACATAGGTAGTCCACTCAGGAGTGAGGCCAATAATACCCAGGGTGGCTAGGATGCCACCAACGATGAGAGAAATTTTTTTCAACATTTTATCTCCATGGAGAAATTAGTATGAAGCACACGTCTCAATTCATTCTACGTCTGGCAGAACTTGCTGAGACAGAATATGACTTCCCGGAAGATATCAAATCTTCACCGGCAGACAAGGCCTTTTTGCGTCTTATTCTGGAGGCACTACGCCCAGCCATGGGTCTGGAGGCGTCCAAGAAGATCGATCAGTGGATTGCAGAATTCCCTCTCACAGATGAAGAAATCCTTACAATCATGAGGCGGAAAGAGCAGTTTGAAGAGTTTGGTCGACGCGTAGATCGAGCCCTGAAAGTTATTGAGTGAAGTCTTCGTCTTCAGCTCCAGCTCTCTTTTTGAGAGTCCACTTAAAGAGCTTGTAGCTCAAGGAGCTGACGCTACCAGCGACAAAGCCGAAAACAATCCCCCAGGCGATTGATACATCCTCAAGAAGGTAGGGTGCTGTAAAGGGCCCGCCTATTCCTCCAAGTACCAGAGGAATCCAGGACTGTGTGTAGTTAAACCACTTTGCACCATCAACGCCCGGGGTCTTTTTTAAAGCCTCCATGAACGCACTGATAGCTGCCGATCCAACTATGAAGTAGAGAATATTTTCCATGATCACAATCCTTTTGCTTTATGTTCTAAAGC